>TARA_B110000459_G_scaffold33193_1_pt1 | contig 44073 bp, 32 predicted proteins | sample TARA_B110000459 | Tara Oceans TARA_B110000459 (sample SAMEA4398296) | marine metagenome | biome: Polar Biome; feature: [SRF] surface water layer (ENVO:00010504); material: water (ENVO:00002006), including particulate matter (ENVO:01000060) such as... | depth 5 m | reverse complement strand
TCGTCTGGCTACTGTGCTTACACTTTAGCTATACATGTACACAGGGTGCTGCTCATGTACACATTATACGTTTCTATAACTATATAAATAACACTATGCAAGATACTTACTATATACACGGACACATGTGTACTCATAACTTTATGTGTGGAGCACAATATCATTGGAGTGATCCACGTCATAACTATAGAAGTCTACTAATCAACTATCAACAGGGCTATATGAAAGATTGTCGTATAGTGTATGCTCAACATCCTATGATGAATCCCGATGATCGAGAGTATTTAGATACATGCACAGATTGGGGCTTTAGACTACACTGGGTTGAATACACTCCATATATGAATCGTACACCAGAGGAATACTTAGCTATACACGCCAGCTTTGATTGGACACAATGCCCACACGCTAGACTTGTACTTAAAGAGAATTATTACTATAAGTTTGTTTATCAACCTGTAGCTAGTATAATAACATTTGAGGATTGGTGTGAACTAGCAAGAGGTTGGGGAGCATATCCTCTAGACCAAGAACCCACTAGAGATCCTATTACTGGAGCTATAGAAAAGTTTCGCAATATCACTCACGGTAGCTGATTAAAAAATTTTTACTACTATAAAAATACCTTCCAGTACTATAGGACCCCTTGGTTAAAACTATGGTTAATACTCTATAAAAAATTGGCGTAAAGCGCCTTCGGCGCATGTGCATATGTGTTGTTGTATTCTAAGTGCATCTCGCCATTAAGTGAGTGTATAAATACTACTATGAATAAAGACCATAAGACACGTGTAGCAGTACTGCTAAGAGGACAACCGCGACTAGCAGACTTGGGTGGACTACTGTATAAACGAACCATACAAGATAGATTTTGGGATGTAGACTTCCGTGTAGTTGCAGGTTCATGGAATACGTCTACAGCTACTATGAGTACTACACCTAGTTCTGATATACTACAACGTGAGTTTAGTAGTAGTAGACTAAGCGAATCATTAAGCGTGTTACTACAGAATTGGGGACCTGGGCATATACGACAGTGTAGAACCAGTGAACTAATGCATTTGTGTCACAGTTTGTTTGGGTGTGTACAAAAGTATAAGGACATAAGTTCACATTGGACGTTGGGTTCTAGTAGTTATGGAATACCATTTCCCTTGGGTGGAGGTGGATTAGCTGATGCATACACTCGAAACATACTAGATGACATAGTGTTAGGTGGCAAAGATCCACTACGACAAGGTGGAACTCAAGTGTTTGAGGACTCAGTTAAGCTGGAATTACTGCAACTGCACTACATACTAGGACAGATATGGTGCATGGGAGAAGCATACAACAGCTATAAGATTTGGGTGGACAGCAATCCGGCGTGGACACCTGATGTCATTTGGTGTACAAGACCTGATGCTTACACTTGGTTTCCTGATGATGTATGGCATAAGATGAAGGTTGCACTGCGAAGTCAGGGTGGGATACACACTAGTATGGTGGGAATTCAAGCTGGAAGGCCAAGAATAAGCGACTACAACTTCTTTGCTACACCTGCAGAGCTAGAACATTTTGGTAATATAAGTGATAACTTGTTGGATGCTTGGGCTAATAGACCTGAACTACTGCTTAATCTAATAGGCAGTGGAAGTAATCTACAACATCAATTGTGGAGTATAGTGTTTCGCAACACCAACATACACCAGTTGAACCCCAACTTATGTCCACTAGTAGAGAATGTATTGCGTCCTGTAGAAGGTTTAACTGATGCTGTAACTGAAACTTTAGTTGATCCTAGTGCAATCAATATGAAGTTATTAAACGAATACATAGCACAAAGGTATGTTTATCCTGTGCCTACAGTAGATCCAGACAGTGTATCAATTGGTAACACTTGGAATGATATTATGAGTGACTGAGTGTACAGGTGCTCCGCTGAATGTATTCATAGGTAATTCAAAGCTGTAGTACTGTGTATCAAAACTCATATCTTCACGTAGTACTTCATGTAACTCAACATTCACATCATCTCTACTGGTAGCATGCAGAAAACTGTGAGCTAAATCAAACTTTAATACATCTTCTACCACACTCAGCGTTAGCTTTGCAGTATAGTGTGTGCCTATAAAGCCGCCAAACTCTGCTATATCCAACTCGGGTGTAGTGTTTAATTCAAACTCGTAGTCGCCAAACACACTGTATAGTGCAACAGCCATTGGCAAGTATTCGTTTGCTATGCTGTTACTAAAGCCTGTTCCAAACTTATCCATGTTGCTGTTCCAGTATTGCTTGATGCCTTCTGGTATATCCTTTGCATTGTGCGAGAAGCTGTAGAAGTCTGTTATGTTCTTACGGTTCTGTCCATTAACTAGTGTAGCGCCTGCTTCGTCTTGTAGTATGCGTAACCATATGTTCATAAACTTTAGTCGTATGCTGCGATGTACAATAGTATTAGCATAGTCTTTGGTCCACCAGTTACTCATAAATGTATTGTCCCAAGGCTTATCTATCCATTGTAGTTCATACTTGCTCCAGTTAACATTGATGTCTGAGAATGCTGCATCACCACAAGTCATGCCAGGACTAATAGCATATATCCATTTGCGTGTGTTGTGTAGCACAACCAAACTGTGTAACCAGTCTGCAGGTGTTTCTGTAGGAAAGCCCACTACCCAATTAACATGACTAGCCAATCCTACTATACTAGCATCACGTAGGTTGTCTTCTATTTCCTTTACGCTGATAAGTTTCTTCATAGCCTGTAGTACACGTTCGCTTCCACTTTCAACACCAAAGCTAAGACTAATGCAACCACTGTCTGCTATCTTTTGAAACAACTCCAAGTCCATACGACCATCACAACGTGCATAGCTGTTCCATCTTATATCAAGTTTCCTGCTTAGTATCTCATCTACTAGGTTACGGAACTCATGTATGTTTCCATTTGCTAAACTATCCACAAACCAGAACCTGTTGATTCCATACTTGTTTACTTGATATTCCATTTCGTCTGCTACACGATTACTTTCTCTCCACCTATACTTCCAGAAGTGTGTCTCTGCACAAAACGTACACTTGGCTACACACCCACGTGATGTTTCAATACTTACTCCATCAGCATGTTCATATAAGTCCAAGTCGTAGTCACTGTAGTCAGGAAATGGTAATGTGTTTAAGTCCAGATTACTTTTTAATCCACCAAAGTATGTAATGTCATTGCTGTCAGGTATAGTGTGATGGTTCTCAAGTATTGTTAATAGTTCTTGTTCGCCTTCGCCCTTGACTACATAATCAATTAGTCCACGTGGGAACTTGTGCTCTACATGCACTAGTTCATCAAACCAATCGTTAAATGCTTCTGGGCCACCTACAATAATAACTTTCTCTGGTGCTAGTTCTTTAATAGCACGTATTGTGTATAGCGTAGGAAACAAGTTGGTTAGATACAAGCTGAAGCCTATAAAGTTGTGTCCTTCATCTAGTATGTTGCGTATGTGTTTATCTAAATGAGGTTTTAGTAACGGATGTACTTCTTCGCTGTACACAGGTTGTTCCCATTTAAAATAGTTCTGGCTATCCCAATAGTCTACGTTGTGTTCTTTCTTTAGGTGATGATACGCACTAACGTTAATGTCGTGTACACCTACACCGTATCCACTGTGACGTAACAAGCCTGTTAGTCGTGCAATGTTATAAGGAGGGAAGATAACACCCCATGCTGGAAGCATTACCATTGCAATGCCGTGTGTGCTTTCTACTATGCTGTTGTATTCAGTCCAATAACGATATGGTCTAGCATCATCTTTGGCTTCACTCCAGTAAGTTGTACCACGCTTTCTGTCTGCTAGGTCACCTAAGTGACTGTTAGCATGCCGTAGCTTTGCCTTGTCACGCTCAATGATGTGTAGCATAACCTGATCACGGTCTTCACTGTTTAACTCAATGTCGTTGTTGTCAGCCATTGTGCTGTTAACTCTCCTAGTCTACTGTTTACAAGGCTTACGTCTTGGTGCCTTAGAGCGTCATAAGCCGCCGTACGCTTGGCGAACTTGTGTCTTAGTACACTTATGTCGTTGGGTTCTGCTTTATTTAACTTAATATGCAACGCATTTAGTCTTGATTGTTCAAGACATTGCGGCTCCCAGTCTAGTGTAACTGCTTTAATATCTTTGCTTATTTGTATTCTATCTTCTAATGGAAGTATATCAATACTTAAATCATGTGGACTATCAACAAAATTGAATATTAAATTGTTGTTGCTTCCATGGTCTTGCCAGTATTTAATAATATTAACTAAGTCATATGCATTGTAGGCTTGTACGGTGCTTAGTATGTGTGTACGCACTGGCATAGTTAGATACTGCTTGTATGCACTGTCTAGTGCGTTCCAGTCTGCATTGTAGCGTATATAATCGTTTGTGTAACCAATGCCGTCTATACTAAACTGTATGTCTACTTCTGCAAAGCTCTCTAGCCAACGTAGGACTTTACCTTGCATCCTGCTTCCGTTGGTTGTAATATCTAAATGCAAGTGTGTTTGCTTTTCATCAATGCAATGTCTCAGTAGTTTAATTACTCCTGGCATAAAGAAAGGTTCGCCACCTGCTATCTTTAATGTCTTAAGACTTGGCAGTAAACTCTTTGCACTTTCAAACAATACTGGATCTTCAATCCAATCCTTAACATCAAACCAACTCTCACCTGTTACATCTTGTAGTGCTGGGTTTGCTTTATGTTCGTCTGCGATAGTACTGCTTACTCCTACGAAACACATTCTGCAACCAAAGTTACAAAAGCGTCCTGGTCTCCAGTCTACCCACAACGGTCCGTGCTGTTCGTTGCCTGTATCAATATTAAGTTCTTGTTCGTCGGGTACCTTGCTGTGACGGTTGTGTACTGTTCTATCACTGCCACCACCTTCACGGTCTATCTTATAACAACCTTCGCATTGCTTAACAGCCTTGCCATCAAGCATGTCTTGTCTTATTTGTTTGTACGCATCACCTGTCCACAGTGTCTGTAGGTCAGTGCCATGTGCATCAGCTCTAATAGGATACTGCCAGTCAGCAACACAACACAAGTTTACATTGCCATTGGTGTTCACATGCATATGGTCGAATGCCATTATGCAAAAGTGCGGGTTGTCTTTAGTTTGTTCTCTCCAACTCATTTGCGTACTTTTTTCTTAGATGCTATATCTAATGTTAACTTCTTCTCACGTGCTTTGCTTGCTTCATAATATGTAATTAAGTCTGCTAATCCTTTTAAACTCTCACGCCAATTCTCATTACGTATCTTATCCAATGCGTCTTGTCGTGTAAAGTATGCCATGTACTCACTTGGATCCCAATCTTCATTGTGCATATGTTTAAGTATACTACGTAATGTACGCTCTGCTTTGTTACACCATTCGGTATCACTTGCCCAACGTCTGTGTATTTCATTTATAAAACGTTCGTATACATTAGTAATAGCTGTTTTAATCTCAGGTGGTAAGTTCTTTATGTTGTAAAACAATGGGTAATACAAGTTGTGACTTACTAAGTTCTTGTTAATACGTGAGAACTTTTGTTCTTTTAACCACCAAATCATATCTAATACGTGTACAACATTCATAATACTTGTTGTAACTGTAAAGCTAGCAGTAGTGTTAGTTAGGTTATCATCTGTGTCAATACGTTTAAGGTTACGTTCAACAGCAGCCCACTTGGCTGGATTACGAATGTATTCAAAGTGTTCAAACAATCCATCTATGCTCATGCCTATGTTGACTTCTTTAAAATGTCCCCATTGCTTAAACACGCTACTTGGAATAGCTGCCATGTTTGTATTGTATTCAAGTGTTACATCCTTTGCACGATCGTTGTCAATCATGTATTGTAACAACTGCCTATGTGTGTTATTGATTGTAGGCTCGCCACCCGTAAAGTAAAATCTATCTGTAGTGTCTAAGTTATTTTGTAAGTGTGTCCACAGTGGAGATTCATCTACCCAGTCAAATGTTTCCTTAACAACATCTTTGCCCATGTCAACTTCTATCTGTAACTTGTCTCCGTCTTTGGTCTCAAAGCTATCACCTAGTCCTAGTGCTTTCCAATCACTGTACCATTGGTCACTGTCGTTAGGTCCACAACTCCTGCATTTGATATTACACTTGTTACCAAATCGTAAGTCCCAATACTTAATAGGAAACTGTTCATTACTAATGCTACCATCTTCTTCTGTCTTGCTAACCATGTCAGCAATATCTGCATTCCAAATGTTGTTGTGTTGCTGACGCTTACTTTCAATTCCGTTTGCTTCTTCGTCCCAACATAATTTACATACATCATGTCGCTTGCCTTCCAACATCATTTTGCGTAGCTTCTTCCAATGAGGAGCATTACGATGTTTGTTTATATCATCTACGTGTGTAAGACTGGTACCATCTTCTTTGCGTAAGTCACCAAACGGCATATCACTGTCGCCATATATCATTTGACAACACATACGCACACTACCATTGCTGTTAGTGGCTGCATGATTCCATGGAAGTACACAGAAACTTTTCTTAAACTTTGCATCGTTTTTAATTTTGTGACTTGCTTTGGCACGAGTAATATGATTCATGTCTACACGTAGCTGTCTCATAACAACTTCAAATACTTCTTGTGTTGCATTTTCATTTAATGCACATGCTTCTACAACGCTAAGGTCTGTATCATATTCAGCAACCACCAATAGGTTCTCAATAGGACAATCAGGATGAGTGACCATTGCAATGCGCTCTTGCATTGTTCTATGTATAGTAGGATCTAACTTAAAGTTCATTGTTGTTGTCTATCCATGTTTGTGTTTGCTTAACTGCTTTTGCTACTGGCAATGTTGGTACTAACTTTTTAATGTCCTTCCAAAAGTTATTGCTACTAGTAGTTAGCTCGTCTACGCATACTGTATTGTAATTGCTGTATATTTCTTTAAGCACTTCTGGCATCTCGCAGCATTGATACGCAATAGCAGAGCCTTGCATATTAATTTGTTGGTCTACATGTTGTTCATGTTTGTATGTTGTTGTATCACGTCCTTCGCTAACAAACGTATGTACTGTTCTTAATTCATTTTCCCATACCCAGCTATATGGCTTTGCCCATTTTATAATTGCATCAGCTATCTTATTTGTTACTCTAGCATCAATATTTTCTCTAATCCAATTACGTGTAACATGTTTTATATCAATTGGCTTTGCAAGTTTCTTTATTGTTAGTCTAGCAAAGTACTCTATTTGTGTTTTAGTAACTAAATGTATTACTTGTAGATTGCTTAGTTGTTTCCAATAATGCTTTGCAATGTATATACTTGGATGGTCCTTTATTATAACACGCTTTGATAAATCTTGCAATGGTGTATCTTGCATCCATGTATCTGTGTCGTGTGGGTCTGTCCACAACGCTCCATAATTTATTACACACTTTGAATGTGTTTGATTAGAACCAGTTGTTTCTGTAAACGTAATGTCATTAAAATCTTTGCATAGGTTACTAATAGTTTTTGTTATAAACTCTCCGCCCAATCCGCTACTATAAAGTATTAGCAGTGGCTTAGTATTATTGATTGCTGAAATATTCAATTTCATTCTCGCTGTATCCTACAAGTTGACTACTGTCTGTTATACTACGCAAAGGAACAAGACTTAGTATTCCTTTCATACGACCGTTGGCGCCATTCTGTTCAAGCATACCTAGGTCTTCAATTTTTTGTTTAAGTTGTAACGCACGGTCTAAGTAGCCAGGCTCTACCATTAGTTTAATCTCTAACCAATGATCATCATCTACACTATCATGTTGTTGCATTATAACTTTGCAGTTATCAATAAAGCGTTGTTCGTTGCCACGGAATTGATCCATGCTAGCAAAGTGTGCGCTCATGTTAACACTGTTGATATACTTACTTGCTTCAGTCCAAAACTTTGTACTGCGAGCACCATTGGTTGTTACTAGTACCCATTGGTTACGTGACTTCAAGTGTTTAATAATATCTATAAACTGTGGATGCATAGTTGGTTCGCCACCACCAAAGTTCCAACGAATAGGTTCTTTGTTACTCCAGTTATCTATCATCATGTCTATTGTTTTAATAACACTATCAAACTCTGGAAAGCCTTCTTTGTTATTGTGTACACTTGGCCAACAGTATGTGCAATCATAGTTACAACGTCTACTTATATCCCATAGTATTTGATATGGAATAGGGAAGTTCATCTCTACTGCAACACTATCGTCTATGCTTTGTGTATAGTTCTGTGTACGGTTTGTACCTGCATAGTTGTTGTGTGTTACATCTAACAGCTCTATATCTTTTGTTGTACGTGCTTTACTTAATATAACATCAGCACCACACCCACAATTACTAAATGGACAAACAACATAATCGTCTGGTACGTCTAGTCCTTCGTATATGTTTCCTATGTATCCTTCTTGCTTGCCTAGGCCTTCTTCTAATGTCAAGTAACTTCTAAAGCCATTGCCACTCATAGCAAATTCTTTTTTAAGTTTTTCTTCTTGTTGTTTAAACAATGTAGGAGAGTCATCACCATTGACAAAATGAAACTGCTTCATCTTCTCTTTCCAACCAGGACGATTGAAACGTTCTAACTTTGTACTAAAACAATTTGCTTTCCATATGTTGCCATCATAGTCTATGTACATTCCTCTTACACCAGCACTACACTTCCAGCCCTTCCAGGCATTGTGTCCTCTTGCAATTGTCTCGTCAACACTTGCACGGGTATACTTTCCATTGCTATCATATAGACGCAACTGCTTGTTGTCTAATGGAATGTCTGGGTTATTAGTTATCGGCATTTAGTTTTTCCAATATAATATCCGCAAGTTCTTTATGTGCTTGTGCATCTAAGTGTCCTAGTCTATCGCCGGGCCATTCTGTGAGGTTGTTGTTATTGAAGTACCATTCTTTGTAGCTTGATGCAGTGCCTTCAATCTTCCAACGTATAAAGTTACTATCGTCTCTGTATCCATTTAACAATGTTGTGTTATCAAGTTCGTTATGAAATAATACTTCTTCCCATCCTGGGTTGTTTGTTTCTTCCATTGCATAAAGTCTATCAGGAAATATCCGCTGTACATCTAGTTCGTCCATGCCTGTTATCTTTTGTAATGCATCTGATTCCACATCATAATGCAAGTACACAGGTGTTGCGCCACGTGACTTTATAATGCTATCTACTGCATGATATGTTTTTAAGAAGTTTACAATCTTTGGCATACTCGCTAATCCATATACAGCCTGGCCTTCACAAAATTTAATTAAGTCTGGGTCATTCATATTTTTCATAAACGGATGAAATCTATTAGCGTGTACATGCTTGTCACGTACTTCTTTTTTCTGTTTAAAAAACTTTTCAGCTATTTCAAAGTACTTAGGTAAGTTGTTTGATAATACAGTCAGTACATGCCAGTTAGTAAACCAACTACTTTCTTCTGTTGTGTTTCTAGCTGTCCATAAGTATCTATCAAGGTAAGTCCATGATACTAAACAAATATCATTCTCTTGTACATGTTCAATTACATCATATAATATTTGATCGTTGCCGACACCTGGCCTTGCTGCCATAGCAAACTCTAAGTCCAAGCTGTCTGCTACTAACTTACCAAACGACAAGTTTAAGTTCTCAAGTGTATCTATTACACCAGCTGACTTGGCTTCGGCGCCCCATGCATGACTGCACCCTAATGTAAGTACTCTACTCATTTGATATAATTACTCTTACCACACCGTAGTATGGATCGTTTAGTATTCCATTATTAGACACGTGCTTAATATCATCTATTGATGTATCTTGTTTAAATCTATGCTGGTATAAAGTATCATTTTGCATGTATCCAGCCATCTCTTGTATAGTAGCTGATTTCTGTCCATGCCAGAAGTATTCTACCTTACCAAACTTATCCCAATGGTCTTGGAACTTCCACACATTAATGTCGTGGTTATCATTTATTGTAACATATAACTTATCTACTTTTTCTAATGCAGTCACAAGATTTCTTTCTATGTCACCGTGGTGTATACTATTAATAGCAACACCGTACTTGTAATGTTCAAGTTCATCCCATGCATCTTCACCTGGGTAACCCCATGCATCAGCTTCTATTGTTTTATCAATGCCATACCATTTCTTATCTGGGTATGCCCATTTTAAATTAAAGTCACCACATCCAATATCTAATATAGTATCGTCACATGATTGTATAAAGTCATTCAGTGTGTCTATCATGTAGAACGGTTGTATCTGTGGATGCCTAGCTGTATATCCAAACTGCCTTACTAAGAACTTCCAGGTCTCATTATATATTACTATCATTCAATAATCTCATATCTATGTTCAGGTAATACCTTCTTGCACATAATATCAAAGTTACAATGACAGTAGCTCTTATTGCACGACACAGGTTTTGTTGGGAATTTAATATTGTCTGGATCGTGTATGCTACCAAACTTCCCTCCTACTCTACACCAACCTCGCCATACACTTCCATCAAAGTCTACAATAAATTGTTCTACGCCTGCCCAACAATCCCAACCACTCCAGTTGTTATTGTTGTCTGCAATAAATCTATGTGCTGCACTATTTTGTTTTAAAGTATTAACAGTATCGTGCATGTCCATGCTACCTCTGTATAACTTAAATTCTTTTGTATGTTTTATCTTACTACCATATAGTTGCCACTGATTATCAAATATTGTTTGCTGATCGTCTGTGTATGGATATCGTACCTCACCAAAGTCTACTACTAAAGGCTGGAACGCCATGCTAATGTTTTCTATTTCTATACATAGCTTCTCACTTAGTACAATACCTTTGTCAAATAATTCTGGATCAGTATGACCCATTACATTTACGTGTGTACGACAACTGCCTGCCATTATTTTTACTACTTCATAGAAGTGTTCAGGGTCTGCATACTCGGGGTGAAAACTTAAACATACATGATCAAAGTTTTCTTTATTCTTTTCCCACCAGCGCAATGTTCTACTACCATTACTAATAAACCCTACGTCATGTTCAATCTCTTTAATGTATTGTACAGTCTTAATAAAGTCTTTCCATAGTGTAACTTCGCCACCTGTAAACTCAAAGTAAACCTTACGTGGTGCATAGTGTTTTGCTGTGGCGTCAATAAATCTCTTTACAACTTCAAAGTCATTCCAACCAAAGCTACCGTCATTGAGTATGCTTGGACAATACGTACAACTGTAGTTGCACATGTTTCCTAAGTTCCAATTGACTACAACCCAATCACTTGCTTCCTTGTGATGATGATCAAGTACATTGTAAAAGCCTTGTTCGCCTAATGCCATTTTTTTATTCCAACGTATCCACTACTTGGTCTTCTCTTATTTGTGCGCCAGTACGACTAGGATTGATATACACTTCTTTAAAGAAACGTGATCCTTCTTTGCCTAGGTCTGCAATTTCTAAGTCTAGTACCTTGCGTAGTTCAATGCCAAGTCTAATACTTTCATCTTCTACTGCTTTGTAATTCCATTGTGTGCCTGTGCGTTTGCATAGCTGGTCTGAATTCTCTTGGAAGTTAGGCAACACCTGTGTTTCAAAATAGTTAGTAAGCCATTTAAAGTTACGTACCTCTTTCCAATCCCAAGATGTTCTGTCAACGTTGGTCATCCAGCAACCAAGGCGTGCGCCCATTATTGCCCATATGCCATTATCACATTCATCACCTACACTCATCCATGTTAACAAACGCTTATAGTTCTTGTCGTGTACTCGTGCTTTAAGTTCGCTTGGATCAATAATGTCGCCATCTACTAATCCCATCTTAACTCCTTCACGGAATCCAGCTCGCCATGCTTGCAATGGACTACCATTGTTCATTACTGTACAATAGATATTATTCATTTGCACATAGTTAATGTTCCAACAGAAGTCTACTTGTGCTCGCTTATCGTTAGCCGGTGCGTTCTCATGTGTTTTCATTCCGTACACAACATCCTTTGGCCAACACTTAATACCGCCGTTGCCATATACAAGTCCGTTGGTAATATTCTTACCTGCCCAACTAACTACATCAGTTGGACCAATTTTACTCATGTCTACTTCTACACTAAAGAACGCATCATGCACAATGTTATCTGCGTCTATTGTAATGAAACGATCTGTTTCTGCTAAATCTGCTGCGGCTTTGTGTGCTGCATCTGATCCCTCAACTCCGTGACTACGTTTAGCCCATGGACACTTGTCCAACAAGTCTGCATAGTTCTCATCTGCATTTGGTTCGTCATAGCTGATATATACAATATCAAATTCGTTTATACTTTGCATGTTACTCATTTATTATTTCCCATATAGTTTACTGTCAACTCGGTGTTCTTAAATGTAAACACTGGATGCGATGGCCAATTGCTTGGTAAATCTATTTCAAGTTTGTTATACATAAGAAGCTTCGCAGTGTTTAGTGTTAGTGTTGTGACATAGTTATCAACATTTTTATTTGATACATGCATCTTTAGATCTCTTACATTGCCTAAATAATGTTTTGTAGCTTTAGTAAGTGAACTACTAATAATTAACTTATCACTTAATACATACATATTTATGTGAGATGAATCAGTAGTGTTTGTCGTCTGGTGCAGCGTGGCATTGTCTTTGCTATTGTTAACATCGGTAAATTCTACACCGTATGTTTTAAATACAGGCTTTGAGAAAATGCTTACTTCGTCCCAACTGTTGATGTGCCTTAATATATCAGTAGGTACATTAACAGAAAGACTGTGTCGTTTAAATAATGTAACTGCATCTATTGGAATTATTCCAATTAACTGATCCGGATCATTCTTCTTACAAATGTATAAGTCTAATAAAGTTGTTTGTTCATTCTTAATACTACTAATCTGTCCTAGGTTAAGTGTATCTCTGATAGTCATAAAATTAACTCTTAATGTAATTTTATTTTCAGTACGGATAACTTTTGCATATAAATCACATGCACTTGGATTCTCTCCCTCGACAAACTGATTTAGTTTATTACCATTTGTTTTTAATTCAATTACAGAGCTCTTAACATCTACTTCCCACTTGTCATTAACTTCATCCCAATGCACGGCAAACTTACTCATGTTCCTACGGCCAGTGATTAAATCTTTGCAAATTTGATTATCAGTTACAGCAACATCTTCGTCATCAGTTGTTACACTTAACACCCTTGGGCCAATACTTAATATGCGGCCGCTGAGTTTGTTAAACCGTATATACCATTTTTTATTTTGTGACATTATAGTAGTAATTCTCCTGCTCACTAAATATCTCATCAGTTAAGAACTCATTCTCATGATAGTATATTGTGCCGTTGATGGCATAGTTTTGTATTTTTATCTTGCCAGTGTCGCTTGACCATACTGTAAGATTATCAGTCCAGTTCTTTATTTTTCCAAGTACGCCAACTGTTACGCTGTATCTCATATCTACATAACTTAAAACATTATGGTATGTTGTTACTTCGGCATCTATGTGATTAGCAACAAGTGTGTGTAACACATCAGCTTCAAAGAAGTCTGGTATGTGTTGTGCTTTAAAAAACTCGTTGTACACTTGATTCCAGTTTTGAAAATACACATCAGCCATCTTAAAATGTTGTAGCGACTCTGCATCTTTCTTAAAAAAGAACATACCACTGTATACAACTTCTAAATTGTATTCGTTTTCTAAATGATGTTGATGCTTTGTTTTTATTTGTTGTTGTCGTATGTCGTTAACTGACGTAGGGAATGCAATGCTATGATGGTCTATCAAGTAATCCCACATAGTAGTTTGATCTTCTTTTACTAATGTCTTGCAATCTAATGCAATAGTATTTGTATATGGACTACACCAATACAACTGCCAATCGTTTTGTCTACAATTAGTATGTTGTTTAAATGGCAACTGTACAACTGCATTAAACCCTTCTAAGTATTTTTCATCTACTGCATCAGTGTCTGGTACTACTAACGTAACATTTGCTGTAGGCATTTTACTTTTAATAGAATATGCACAACACTGTGCTTGTCTATACTCAATAGAATTTATTGCTATAATTACATAACCATTGTCTGCTATAATATCAGGAGTCACTAAACGCCTCCACTATCTTAGGTTTCATTCTTAGCAATGCACGTTTATTCATTACATGTAAATCTAAGTTACTGTGTTTAATAAGTAAGTTCTTCCAATTTTCTATTTGGTCACACCCTAAACATATCCAATCTTGTTTATTGTTTACATCTATAATGTCATCATCTTGTGATAGATAATACATTGGCACACCATCAAAGTTATCTATTGTTGTTGACTCTTCCATTCCATTTAGAATGTGTACTGCAATGCTAACACAATAATCTGTACGAAACAACCCACCTGGAAAGTTATATAAGAATTGATAGAACTCGTAGTTATCAGATACATGATCCCACAGGTCGAAAAACATCTTGCTGAATTCACTGCGATCAAAATACACTACAGTACTCCACCACATTTTAATTCCGCTAGGATATAATAGAACTTCGTTTCTATGTGGTGTATCGTTTCTTGCACTCAATGCATTGTCGTACATTGATACACCAGGATTATTAAAACTTTGCAACAAGAAATTATTCTTTACAATATAGTCAGTGTCCATTAATAGCGTTTGTTCGAACGGACTGTATTCCCATATCTTATGCTTGTTACTATTTTGAAATTGTGCAGTAAACTCTGACCAGGGACTGTCTTTGTGTGTTCTTGGATTATCTTTAAATTGGTCGTTAGTTATTTTTATATAATCAATATATGTATCTATGTCACTTTCTGATTGTGACTCTAGCATCCAACTGTATGTGCCTTTATCTGTAATCATGCACACTGGTAGCTTTAGATATTCTTTAACATATCTAGCAGCCAGCATTAATAAATCAACATAGTCAAGTTGATTGTTGTTGTACACAAAAAAGCATACGCCTTGCTTTTCTTTATATTTCATTACCAATCCATAATAGACTTAATGTTTCTAGATTTGCGTAGCTTTGCATACTCCACATCATATTCCTGTGTGGCACTAATGTATTGATCAACTAGCTTTTCTAGTAATTCCTTATAGTCGGATACTTTAACTGGGTTTGTTTTTGAATCAATTAACACACCAGATGTGTGTTTTAAGTCAATCATTGTTTTTATAAATGCTATAGTTTCTTGATTTGCAATAAAAACTCCTGCATTGTGATGCACTAGCTGTAACTGTTGCACACGATTTTTAATGTTTCGTTTCTGATTGTTAAGTGTTAAGGTATAATTAGAAAAGTCTAATGCCTTTTGTAGACGTTCGTCCATAGAATAATCCTCCTGGTATACTACAATTATATACTAAAAAGGGATGTTTGTCAATGGTTGATTAAAGAGATTCTGGTGTTTCAGTTGCTGTCCAAACTACAGTTTGTGCTACAGTAGGTGCTGGTCTTTCAATAAATTGAACAAAGGGTGTTGCTACTGGTGAGTCTGGTTGGAAGTATTGGTTTCCACTCTTCTCTGAATCAATTGGTGTTGTAAGTGGTTGAGCGACACCTAGTGTTGAGTTAACAAAAATATCTATAGGAGCTGCACTTGCATCATCTGGATCTTCTTGTAGTGTTACTTTTAAATGAACTACAAATGTGCCTGCAACTTCTTCGCCCTTCATTGCTAGTTTAAATCTACGTGTTGAATAAATTCCGCCACCAAATGTACCCATGTCAATTTGTGTTCCAAGGCTTGGGTGTGTGCCTATCGTTGATCCACCTACATCACTTGAGATACTATATGTTTCTGTGTAACCTGCAAGAGCTTGGTTGATATCATAAAAACCTTTATTGCCTATTGCACTAAATGCAGGGTCACCATCACCGTCACCGTCATTAGTAGTACCTGCTGCACTGACACGAACAATTCCTAATTGTTCAAAGAATACATTCCAACCAATAGACGGAGCGTTTGTTCCACCTGTTGATGTTGACATATCTAACACTAGCTGTCCGCCACTGTTAAAAAATTGTCTAGCTGCATCATAACTAGTAAATGTAAATGCATGCACTGATGCTAAGTAAGTGGATGTCCACGTTGTACCAGAGTTAGTAGTTGATATCATACTTGCATTAACTTGTAACGCACTAGCATCTACGTTAAGATAACCAGTAGCAAGTGTAGTATCGTATATGGTCTTGAGCTGTGTATAGTTACTAGGTGAAATACTAGTAGTAACTCCACGTAAAACTTTTGGTGTTATTGTTTCATCTATATGCCATACGCCAGCGTTAACGTGTGTTATTAAATCATTGATGTGTTGTGCTGTTATTTCAGTAGTAACACTAACTTGAGGTGCTACTGTATTAAGTCCTGGTTGTCTTGTATTGTCTAACCACTTTTGTCCCCAACCTATTCTTCTTGCAGTAGCAGAATGATCGGCGTCCCATGCATAGCTTGCGCCTTGCCAGTAAGCATCGTACAGGGTGACCAGTTCGTTGTACTGTTCTGCAGTAATTTTATTACCGGAAATAATTGGGATGACCGGCATTTACTTTACTCCAACTACTACTTCAATTAGTCCAACGCCTAGTGTGTCTTTGTTCTCTAACGCACGACCCACTACACGAAACCAATCCATGCCTACTTCTTTCTCGTATGATGCAATTGCACGTGCAACACCAGCTTCGGTACTTGTTACAAGTCGTTGTCCTTTACGAACTTCGCCTATTACTTTACAAGGTACTCTGCCTTCTAGTGCCACTGGCACTGTTAGGCCTTCAGCTCCACTGTTCATTAAGTAAGCTGGGTTACTAGAAACAATACCAAATACTTCTGGGCAATGTTCAATTGTTGTTTGTGTTACTTCAGCTTCGCCACCAATCTTAACAACTGTGCCTGATTCATATGCTACGTCTGATGTATAAAGCTCTGCAAGGTCAGCGTATTCTGCTGTTGTTGCTGTACCATGCATTTTTAAATCAGTGCCTAATGTTATGCCTGCTTCAATTTTGTTAGCTGGAAATCCGTTTGTACCTGAATCAAATTGTGCATCTGTGCTGTGTATTGTAAAAGCTGTTTTAGCAAATGCAGCAATAGGCTTAACTGGTCCTGCTACTCCACCAACTGGCGCACCAGTTGCTTCGATAATAGTAACGTTATGATAAGTTGTGCCATCGTCTGCTAGTACTGTTTTATCACTAACGTCAGTACCTGACCAAGTAGCTCCATCATAAACTTTTAAGTTGCCTGCTGTTTTTTGATACCATAGTTGACCTGCAACTGGATTAGCTGGGCCCGTAGCGTCATCCTTGACTGCTGAGTTTTCTAACAGTGTCGCAAAGTTTTGTGCAATAGCTTCGCCATATCCAAAATAATCTTTACCTACTAGTTCTAAACTAGTTTCGGTGTTAAGGGCTCCATACTCTACTGTTACTGTTTTATTATTTAAATTTACTGTATACGACATTTTTTATACTCCTGCTCTGATTCTAAGTGAATACAGAATTTCTATTTTACGATTCTTTGATTTTTGTATTGGATGGAAAACTAAATGCGTTAAGTTGTAACCTGTTTCGGTAACTAACGCTAGTTCATCAATAACCCAGTCTGTCGGTGTATCGAAGTTCTGTGCATTATCTAATGCTGGTGCCAATGCTGGATCATTATAATCAAGTATAACTTTTACAGTTATATCTGTATATGAAGCTCCTTCTGCATCTAACACGTCTATACTTGTGACTTGTTTGGTGTAGGGATTGCTGCTACTGTCTAGTAAACTATTGTATAAAGCAGCTGTACTGCCGTCTACTTTAGGACTTTTATATGTTACATTTCCATTACCATCAATAGTTGTACCACCATAGCCAAATGCCATTTTGGTTATATAAAAGTTATTACTACTTTCCGTTTTATTTGCTAGGCAATTTGCAACTGCAAAAGCAAAGTTTTGGAAGTTAATAGCATTATGTTTGTCTAGCAATATCTCATTTGTGTCCATGTCTTTGATTAACACATGTCCATCTACTGAAATATTTGATTGCTCGTTATAATTGTTTTTCATTGCTTCTGCCTACTCCTTGTATACTATTTATGCCTTTGATAATTCTTGCATTATAGCACTACACCTTTTCCTAAATTGTTCAATAATACTGCTTCGTCAGTTTTTACACTATCTAATAAACTAGCACTTTCATCATTGAATCTTCTATCTGTAACTGGATTCATACTTGAAACCGCGGCATCTGTTATATCAGTAATTCTACTTCCTGCTAGATGTTTATGTTCAAACGTTCCATTTACTGCTCTTTGTAATATAGTTACTGTAGTACCGCTTACTGATACTTGCATTACTTCTTCGTTAACTAATATGTATTCAGCAGTTGCAAGTTTACTTGCTGTTGTAACTGCTATTGTACTTGTTGTTGGTCCAACTGCACTTGTTGTAGTTGTACTCTTAGTGCCTTGCAATGCAAATACATGTTCTCTATTAAACACATCTCTTAGATATGCAAATGTTCTTGTTTCTGAGTCATCAGTTGATCCTGCTCTGTTTGTTTGTACTGCTAACATTACAACTTCCTGTGGTCTTAAATGGGCCTCAGTTGATCTTTCTAATTCGTTATTGTCTGCTTTATTATATAGATCTGATTGTAATGCTGTGCCGCCATCAATAATGCTTGCGCTTGCAAGTCCGTTTGCGTCTGTATATGTTGTGCTAGCATCGCCACCTGATAGAACATAATCATTTGTAACTTTAAGTCCTACAGTTATATTTCCAGTTGGTACAACAGTAAACATAAGTGTTTGATCTATTTGATAATAATCAACATCTACTACAAGCAATGTAGCTCCGTCTTTAACACTAGTAATATCCCACTCGCCATCATTTTGATTAGCATGTGTTTCTAGTATTGCATCTGTTGTTGGTACAACGTACTTCTTAACTGTTGCTCCGTTGTTAATCATTACAATATCTTTAGTAAGACTTGCATTAGCATCAACTACTAAGCCTTCAAAGTTTGCTCCAACGTTATCAGCTTTTATTGTAAATGCTAATTTATGTGACTCTGTTAGTTTTAGTGCTGCTTCTTCTAGTTTGTTAAATGTTCTACTTGTTTCGCTTATCTTAACATGGAAAGGCTTAATGTCATTTATGTAGCCTTCAATTGTTGCAACACTATCTTTCTTATATTTCTTTTGTTGATTAAGTGAACTGTTAACACCTAAACGTATGTAAGATGTTTTCATTGCCCAATCAACTTGTTTGTTTCTTGACATTGCATAATCAACAATACCAAAGAAGAACTTATTAAATTTAGCTTGGTGATTGTTTGTAAACATTGTATCTCTTAACAATGCAACAATACCGCTCCACCATTCTGCAATAGAAGTGTTTGACCATCCGGTGCTATCCCATGCCTCAATATCCCATGCATATGATTTTCCTAAACGAAGTTCGCTCCAATTAACTGTAGCATTTTTCTTCTTAGTTAGTAACCAACCATCTGTAATAGTATACGTGTAGAATTCAGATCTGTCAACATTATCTGCATCTAGAATTTCAATTTTTGCAGTTTCATATTCAGTTACATCAAGTGCTTCAAGTTCAGCAACTGTTTCTACATCGGTAATATATGTGCCTGCTGTAAGATGTTTATCTGTTACGTAGTCTGTCCATTCCCATGTATCATTTGATAGCTTTAATGTTTTTACTGCTAATAAGAATCGTGCTTGGCAATCATCATATACATTAACTGAAACAAGTAATCTATTAATAATATCAATAGCAGTTTTTCTTGCTGTTGGTAAATCATCAAACCATGCTTGGAACTTAGCTCTGTCATCTCCGTACCTTGCATATGGATGCTTACTAAAGTCTGGAATACGAATCTCATTCTGATCTTGTCCTGCAAGGTTGTTTACTAAACCTGTGTACCAATAGTCTGGAATAATGTCTGTATCTTTTGATACTAGTATCCAGTTCTGGTGATTGTTATTTGTAATCTTTTTATTTAATTGTAGTACAACTTTTTTATTAACAAAGTTCCATATGTCTGAAACAATGATAGCATCTTTGTCTACTACTGAGAACCAATAGATGCCATTAGCACTTGGGTCTTTAATAATATTTTCAACTTCGCTTGTAATAATATTCTTATCTGCACTACCAATAGTAGCTTTACCTCTTACCCAGAAGTAGTATACATTATCGTTTGTAGATGTTGATGGATTCCACACTGTATTTAATGTGTAGTAATATTCATTTTGGTTTTTAACAATATCAAATTCAGCATATGCTGTTCCTGATGCAGGTGTTCCAAACATTACTTTACTGCCTGTAACTGCCTTTGCATAGTCATCTGGTGCTACTGTACTCTTAGTCCATTCCCATACAACAATTTCACTGCCTACAAATTGTTTGCCCCAATTAGTAGACTTGTCATTGATGTCACCTTGGTCGTAATCGTAATATCTTACTCTACCTGTGTCCCACCAGCGTCTACCAATTTCTGCTTCGCCCCATGCATTATCATCGTCCATCTCATATGTTTCTTCTGTAGATGTATTATATATTGCAACATCATTTACACTCTTAACATCAATTTCTGCATCAGCAACACCTGGAATAATTCCACGCATTGGGTCAAACAGTTCTAAGTCAAGTATAGGTTGATTGTTTTCATAATCATAAACTGTAATATTGTCTAGGTCTGTATTTAAAATTTGTTTGGTTGCACTACGCACTGTACTTAATGTGTACGGTGGTGTTGCAATATTAGCTTGTACATTTAAGTAGCCTGCTCTGTAGCCTGCACCGTCAAGTGCAACGCCTCCTGAGTTAGGATAGTTTACTGTGAATACATTAACTGAACGATCTCCGTTTGCATCATAGTCTGTCCAAACTTTTGCAGCTGGCGGCACGTTCCAACTAGTACTTGCTAGTGCAGTAGTTCTGTCTGCTATTGTATCAAACCTAACTGAGCGTAGTAACATAATACTTGAAGCTGTTCCGCATGTATCAATGTATTCATCTACATAAAATTTGTCTGTGCTTTCTACTCTAGTTACTTTGTGAATACCATCTATGTTTGGAACAGTAGTTGTATTCAATAACATTATGTAGTCACCTACTGCTAAATTATGACTAACGTTTGTAGTGATCTGTGCATCGTTGCCGTCTTTGGTAGTTGTGCCTGCACATATACCACAAGCAACTGAAGTAGTTGGATGTAGTCCATTGTTTTGTACTTGGAAAATATTCCAACCAAAGAATTTTGTTTTAATTGAGTTTATTGACTCTACTGAGCCATCTGAATCGTTTGCAACCCATACATTAAATAATGCAGGATCTTTGTGACTTATATCGATCCACTCTGCAGGTACAATTGTATTACTAATAGTATCATCAGTTACTTTATTAACTGTGCCAAATTCAGATATACCAGCTTGTCCTAAGAAACTATCTCCCTGTGCTGCTAACACAAGTGTTGCGTTAGTTGAAATAATGTTAAACACATTGCCGGTTGTTGTTATTGATACGCCTGTAATACCTGCGTTGGATAATGCTGTTGTTATTTCTGCAACTGCCGTACTTAGTGGAGTTTCTTTTTGTACACTAACTGTGCTTGCTGTAGTTGTTAATTGAGTTCCCATTAACGCTGCAGAAATATTTCCTGTTATTGTTAATGATGATCTAACACCGCTACTGTCACTGTCTATTTTTAAGAAGGTACCTGATGCTGATGCTGTTATATGAAGTAGTCCTGCTACTGCATTAATCTGTGTTACTATACCTGCTAAGTTTAATGGCTGTTGTAGGTTTTGAACTTGTTGCAATGGTGGCTCTGTTACTGTTGCTGTGGCAAATCCTAATTCAGTTACCATAATAGCTGCGTTACCTGTGATTACTAAATCACTAGCAATGTTAGTTGTCCAATGTCTTACACGAAGTCTTGTACCTACTGGTGTAGCTGTTGGGCTTAGATCTGCAAATATTGCACCATCAACTCCTGGTGTCTGCGAGACACTTGCTGCTGCTAGCTCACTGTTTATCTTACTAACAATTTGTGCAGTTGTCATTGCCAGTGATGTGTGTGCAACTGTTACAACTATTGCAACACCGTCTGTTGGTTCATTGCCGGCAGTGAATATTAAACTTTGTCCGCTTATTGAATAATGAGTTGGGTCTGTTTTTACAACTCCGCCTACTGTTACTGCTTCAACAAAACGTGAGGTTGGTGCTGTAATATTTTCTACAATTGTAAATGTATCTTTTAAATCAACAACTACATCATGCACTAATGTAACTACAATAGCTGCTGCCGCTACTGGTGCTGTTGTAAATGTAATGACTTGTCCACTAAGTGAATAGTCTGCTGGCGATGCTACTGCTGATCCATCAACTGTTATTGTGCTTACATCATATGTGCTTGCGCCAAGTGCTTGTGAAATTGTAAATGCTACTGTACTTGCATCACCTGTAAAGTTTTCTACTACGTTGCTTGGTGTAACGCCTTCGTCATCACCTGTGAAGTTTTCTGTGATGTCTGCTGGTGTTGTATCAAAGTTAATAGTTGTACTATTAATTGTAATAGTTTTACCAGTAACGTCATCTAGTTGAGGATCAATAACGTTTGCCGTAACAGAGGCTGGTCCTGTAACTACATCAACTTCTTGCGGATTATTAAACGCAATAGCTGTACCATCAATTGTAAATGTGTCACTAGCGGAAGGTGTAACTGTAGGATTTACTACATCGCCTGTTAGTGCCATGTCAGCAAATTGTGTGCCTGTTGTTGCAGCAGTCCAAGTAACTCCGTCAATTGAAGCTATTGTGCCATACGCAAAGTTTGGAGAAACTGCAATACCTTGTATTGTAATATTGTCTGATGCTTGTGTAACTGTTGTGCTAGCAACTGCACACTGAAGTAATCTTCCTGTGTGTCTAACTGTATCGTTTAGTTTATAACTTCTTGTGTTAACCCATGCTGGTGTAATTGCATAATCTGCAAGTTTGTCGTACACTGTGCCCATTTCAGATATTGTTGCTGATTTATATTTTGCTTCTACATCTAATACAGAGCCTGCTGTTAAGTTAGCACTATCTACCGCTGTAATATTTTGTGTTGCAAATTTATCAACTACACTAGTCTTAAAAGGATTAACAAATCTCTTGTCGCTGTGCTTGTATAATAATACATCATCATATTTTGTTTCGCCTGTTACGTAGTCAGAGAACTTAATAGCCTGCACATTAGCTTGTGTGTTATTGTTTTCTAATGTAAACTCTACTGCATCTAATTTATCTTTGTTACCAAAGTGACTTCTTGATAACATGTATTGTTCATTTACTGTAATGTCTAAGTTATTATTTGCAAACTTACGTTCAATTTTATCTACGCCGCCTATTGTTCCGCTTTGTTTAATTAGTCCTTGATAATAATTACGTTTGGTAATTGCATCAAACTCATTGCCATGTATAGCAAGTTCTTTGTTTGAGTTACCAATAGTAATATCTTCTAATTTTGTAATTGCTGGATTAAAGTCTACACTATCTGATTTATAATAGTTGTCAATTGCTTGTACACTACTGTCAAAGTTTTCTACAATCTTATTATCAAATACTAAATAACCTGGCGCACGTTTTTGTCCGTCCCATAAGTCTGTTATTAATCCTCTGAATGCAATCTTTTCTTGTATAATGTTTTTAACATTATCATTTATTACAACACCAAATGTTGTTTTGTTTTGTAACAATGCAATGTGATTATGTTGAACTACAACAAATCCTGCAGATCCTATAATTGTATTAGCTGTTGTTTTCATTGATAATATATCATCTACTCTATCAATAACAAGTTGTGATGCATCAATGCTTGTGCTATCTAATTTAGCAATTGTGTTTTCTTTATATATTCCAGTGTTAAGTTCTAATATGCTACCATGTGCTGGTGCAAACTTTAAGTTAGTTCCTAAATCAAATGTTTTTGTGTCTGTTGCTTTTGAACCCATTGCCCACTTAACAGACGCTAATGCTACACTATCTCCACTGTATGGGAATGTAAATCCAATTGATTCTAAGTATGCATAGTATCCTCTTATAAACGAATACACGTCTTGTATTTTATCAAGCGAAGCTTCGTATTCTAGTACACTATGTACTGGAGCAAAGTTTTTATATGCCTTAACTTCAAACGTTCCAACTGGTACATTTGTATACGAAGTTGTGTTAGTAGTGTCTGGCGCAAAGAAATTAAATTCCTGTTTACCATATCCAGCACCTGAAATTTTCCAACCAGGCAGAGTATTTTCAATTGTAATTGAACTTGCAATTGCAATGTTGATTGGAGGACTGTTGTACATGTCTAATGTGAAATCATTTTCACTAAGTGTATGATTTGTATTATCAAACGAATCTGTTTTAAAGTCTAATAGATGCTTGCTAGAGAATCCACGTAATTGTGTTCCTAGTTGCGTATTAGAATTTTTATGTAAATCAGTTATACTATAACTAATATTATTACGTACAGTATGATTATATAATGCTTGCGCTATACCAGATGATACATGTTGTACTTCTTTTGTTTTGTATGTAAACGATGAAGTGTCAACTTGCTTTGTTGTAAAGCTAGTATACACTGCTGGTGTAGATGTTAAGTTTCTACCTCTAGATGATATGCTTGCGCCGTTCATATAACGCATCATAGCTCCAAGTGGTGCAACCCAACTTGGTGTAACTACAGCATCTACTCCACCTTCTGGTCCTGCTAATTTAATAAATGTACTGCTAGGGAACTGATCAATTGTTGTTAAACTAACATCAGATATTACTCTTTTGTAAACCTTGCTTGGTATTAAATTAGACTTTGGTGTGTTAATATTATTCTCTTGATCTAATATGTCAAGATGTTTTTCTGTTTGTCTTGTTCCTGGCGCATAAAATTCTGTAAATGCTGTTGTAGGATTTAATTTAACCAGTGTGTCTATTATTGCTGCTTTACCTGCAGACGATGCTCTCCATATACCTTCAAGTCCTGCATAGTCACCAAACTTAAATTTCTGTGATGCATTAAGTCCTGAAACAGATCCCAATACATTCTCTGGAGTATCAAGTGATCCATCTGCTAGAACTGGACAATTGTTAGTCCAATCCCACATATGGTTTGCCCATTCAGTATCTTGTCTATCAGTTATAGTGTCTACTACTCCACGCTTTAGTGCATCAATAAGTGCTGCTCGCTTTGCAGCATCTGTCCAACTGTATTTGCTATCCCATGATAACGGCTTGAATGCAAATCCTAGCATGTGCCACGGATTAATATGAGGTGTTTGTGTTCCAAACAATACTTCATACGCACCAGTCCAATGTCCTGGTAGTGTGTTGTTTCTAAAGTGGCCGCCAACTGCAATAGTGCTAAAGTTCCATGTTTTAGATTCACTAGCATCATATGGTGCAGGTGTAAAATCTTTGCGACTGTACTTGGCTTTCCATTGTTTGTAATGTTTATATAGTACATCATTAACTGTTTCTAATGTGTACCATGTTTCTCTTGACTTATTTGGAGTGAATCTAGAAGTAAATCCATACTGTATATTTTCTATGTCTGAGTTAATACTGTCAGCTTTTGAAAGTCCTGCGTAAACTCTTTTTTCTAATTCAAATAATACAGCTAGTACAACATCAAAGTTTGCTGAGTTCATGTCAGCTACGTCAGCAGTTGTTTTGCCTTTGCGTACTGACCCATCGTGTCCAGTAAGAACACCAGCAACACATGTTGGTGTTGTGCCGGGTGCAAGTCTAAGTTTTGTTAAACTTGGTGGAACATAAGAAGCAGTGTCCATTTGATAGTAATAAACTGCTACTGATGGATAAGTGCCTACTATGCCAAGCGGTTGATAAGTAAAATGAATGTTGTTACCAGTTTGAATATAGTCTTGATCTTTTACTGCTAGTCTGGCTACCATCTTTGTGCCACTTTTTTCAGTTACGTAAACATAAGCGTGATCCTGTATGTTATCATCGCTGTGAATATTATCAGCTAGCTTAACATTAGGAAAGTATGTAGTGGTATCAATGACAAGCGTTGTTACTTGTGCTTTTTCAAAGTAAGCCATGTTAGATGTTGAATATAGTTCTCCGCCCTTACGAATAACAGTAATTGATTTTGCTACATCATTTGCTAATGCTCTAACTGATGAGTAGGCTTTAGTTTCGTATAGTCTACTTACTTGACTAGCGAATCTATTTTTAAAGTTGTCCCACTCTTCGCCAGCTGATACTAATACAGTAGTTGTATCTAGTTTATTACTTGCATATATTGCGTCATGTACTATACTTAAATCTTTGTATATGAATAAGTTGCCGCCAAATGTAGTGTGCGTATTAACTGCTTCATAATTGTTAGTTGCGTACATATCGCCTTCAAATCCTGGAGTTGAGGTTATTATACTCTGCCAGTGTGCAATTGTTTCGCTTGGTGTAAAAGTTTTTATTAATTCGTTAGTTGGGTTATGTTTCAATACATTTGGTACTGTAACATTTGTTGTTTTGTTAGCGTTGTTACTGCTTGTATATTTTAAATCAACAATGTCATTTACTTTAAATAATTCTCTTGGTATAACAATAGTGTCTGCATTAATTGTATAAGCGTTAGGCGATAAATGTATGCCATTGATTTCAACATTATGGTTGATGCTATCATAATTAGTAAGTGGTGTAATTGTATAATCATTTGTTAATGTTGCATCTACAGGATCAATAATAAGTTTTTCAACTACTCCTAATGTAATAACAATTACTGCATTTACACCCGGTACATATGAAGTTGTAAGTGTTTGTCCAACTAATGTGAAGGTGTGGTGTGGTATTCCATCTATTGTAACTTTAACAACACTGTAAGTACCACTAAGTGATTGTGCTATTGGATAGTTGTTTGTACTTCCATCAGCTGTAAAGTTTTCTGCCACTGATGCAATTGCTAATGTAATATCATTGCCATAACGTGTTACACTTACTCCGTCTTGTGGAGTTGTTTCAATGTCAACTCCTGCTACAGTTTTAAATCTAACATCACCTGTTTCTAATAAGTTGTTGAACACAACTGGCAGGTCTTGTCCTACATAAATGTTGGTGTGATCGATATTTGTTTTATCTAAGTACACACCATTTTGTATTTCTGTTACAACACATTCTTTTCCTGACTGATGTAATTGTACTACACGATCAGCTCTCCATGAACTGTGTCCAACTGGTATTGTTAAGTGTGATTTTAAAGTAGTAGGAACATCAGTTGACACTAATGTTTCAGCGCCTCCAATGTTTTCACTTTGTTTATATAACGTACTCAGCTTATTATTATTCTTAAAGAAATATTGCCCTGGAACTTTTCTACGATGTGTAATATCTCTATCAAATGTAGATTTAACATTTTGGTAATAAAGTTCAGTATACAAATAATTCTCAAATTGATACTCAGCTATTCCGTTTGAATCTTTATAAGATAGTTTATGTCCTAGTTCAGGATCAATTTGACTTGTTCCTATTTTGTAGTTGAATAAACGACTGCCTTTGAATACTGCACCTTCTAATGTTTCAATTGCTGTGCCTTCTGCGGTATAAAGTTTAAACAGTGGCATCTGATTATTAGTAGTACGCTGTTGTCCTGTTTTCCATCTTCCGTTGTCAAACCATGCATCGCTGTTGCTCCATGCTAGGTCTAATGTATCTGGAACTGCTTCTCTAACATAAACACCGTGGTTTTGTACTAACGTTTCGTTTGGTGTTAATTCCTTGTGAGATCCATTTAATGTAATTTTCCATATCTTGGATTGGTGTTCACCTTCTGAAAATATTACTTGCATACCATCAGTAGGATTAATTTCTACTTTGTTTGGTGTGGCAAATCTAAGTACGCCACCTACAGTTTCTAATGCATAGTCACCAGTTGGCTTAACTATAAAGTCTGCTATACCCAACCACTGATTGTCATTTAAATTGTTTGCCCAGTTCCATAAATTTAACTTACCGTCAAACTCAATAATAGGACGTCTAGCAAGGTTAGTTGGGTCAATTAAATTCTTAAGACCTATGCCACCAAATACTAGTTTATTAATTTTCTTTAGAGTAGCAACATCTGTCCATTTGTTATTTCTGCTCCATGCAGTTTTAAATGGGCTATCAGTTGTTGAAACTATATAATCTTTTGCTGTAACTACGGATGTGGATTTATCATAATTTAATGTATCAAATCCTACAAGCTGATGTTTATATTTTGCTAATACTTCTTCTGATGTTCCTGGAACTATAAACTGTCTAACAGTTGTAGCATTAACAAATTCAGCATCAACTAATTTTGTAACATAAACATCACCTGTTATACTGTTTCTTCCAGTAAAATATAACTTATGATACTGAAGGTCTATAAGTGTGTTTGAATTATTTGAATTAACCCATGTTGGTCCAAATGCTACCAGCGTATCTTCAATCCACTGTGTCTTATTTGATTCAGCATTAGTAAATATAAAACCATCAAACAATGGTAGTCTATTGGTGTTAGCATTGTAATAAGCCATCATTGTGCCAAAGTGTGTTCTATATTCTGCACTTGATGTGTCAGCAATATCATTCCATATAGGACTAGCTTTGTTTGGTGCAACTATTGTTACTGTAGTTTCATCCCAAATTCCGCCTACTGTTATTGTAGTTTTTGTAGTGTCAGGATAAAGTTGGGTGTTGTTAACCCAGCTATACCAAGGTATTAATTTTATTGCAGAGCCTGTTCCTGATACAAGATATGTTTGCTTGTGTGCGTCAGGGTGCCAGCCATCGCCAGTAAATTTAATAAGCATTTGATCTGCTAGAGCAAATGTATTATTGTTATCTACAATTGTATATGCCAGTTGATCAGCTGAGAGTGTTACTGGATTAATAGCTGTTGTAAAACCTGCATTGTTTGAATTTTTAGAATACATTGCATCTGTAGTTTTACTAACTTGCCATTTCTTAACACTGTTAACCCACTTGTGAGTTTTTAATGTACCGCCATCATTTAAGTCAAAGTAGTCGCCGTCTGATGGACTTGCTGGAAAAGTAGTACCAGTCGCTATACTTGGATTAGCTGCATCAACTGTTGCCGCATTAAGTGTTCTCACACTTTGATATGTTGGCATTTGGTCTACCCATGCATAGTTTGTGTAGTTTATAAACTTATGTATGTTAATTGGCGGACGATAGCTGTACTGCTTTGTAGCATAGGCTGCATTGTAGTTGTAGTCTGAAATATCAATATTAATTGAGTTTGCAATATCTTCTGCAGTTATTGCATCTATTAGATTTTTATTATCATCTTTAACAGTAATTGTAGGTGATAGTTTTTGTTTGTCTACATAAATTTCATTAGCATTTCTATTCTTACCTGACTTATCTCCAATAAAACCTTCAACGTTTTTGAGACTTCCTTTTGAAATCATCTGGTCTAATGTACTGTCTAGCCATTTTTTATTTACATCAGTATTAAAAACCTGAGGTAGTAAGCTAGACGATTTTATTTTTGGAGTATTATAACTTCCTGAATTTTTCTTAGACATTAAATCTTATCCTAATTTGTTTTTGTAACAACGTTTGTAACGATATCAATATCGTCTATGCTAACATCTGGTATAAACATTTCATCAATGTTTGGTGTAATTTCAAATAGTTCACCAAACACACTTGACGATCCATGTGGTACAATAGTAAAACTACTAATTGTCATTGACATTTCTTTGTGTACGTATGCTGCTAATTCTGTAAAGTAAAATGTTTCTCCGAAGCTCCAGTTTTCAACTGCAAAGAATTTTTTAATTGCCTTAACAACATTTGCTCTAACTTCACTATCAACAACATTACTTCCTTTTACTTTCACTACATCAAACGTTGCACGTAACGACGAGTGTGCAATTGGTCCAAACAGTGTCTTGTATTTAACTGGCTTATAAATTACTGTATCACTAATTGTTTTTTGTTTCTCAACGTTTACAAAGCTAGCCGCTAGTGCATTACTTGTAGGTGGGAGTGGTTCTAGGCCTTCGTTAGTTAGTAACCATGTTCTATATGTTGCATCGTATGTTTTATCTAATACATATACATCAATAATGTTTGTGTAACTTGGGTCAACAATTTCTCTATCTGCAGCAATATGCTTCCATATAAAGTTTAAATTATTAAGACCTGTGTATTGTATTCCGCCTTCAGTAATAACTGGTGTAGGTGGTGGGCTTAACTTTAATGGATTAGTAAGTTCGCCGAACACTAATGGATTGTCTGGTCTATTATCATAGTTATCATCAACTAATGACAAGTAAATATGCGATGCATCAATGACGCCATTTGCATCTTGTGCGACTCCACTTACATTCAGTTTGCCTGTTGTAGTGCTAATTGCACTGTCAACAATATTATTAATAGTAAACTCAACTGTGTCTTGTGCTTTTTTCTTTGTAAGTGAATCAAGTCCAGAATTTAAACTAACATTTGTAAATGCTACGCTATCACTCTTTAATATATATTTTGTAGTTCTTGTATAGATATTATATTTGTTTGATTCAAACTTAAAGTAAATTAACCAACTTGTGTCTGTATTTCCAAATGCATGGCTATTAAAATTAGCTACATATGCTTCGGGTGTGTTGTCTAGTTCCCAACTTTGGTTCTTATAATCATATCTAAGTGCAAACGATACTTTTGCATCAAGGTATGTTTTAATAATGTTTGATTCTTTTGCTTTAAATAAACGTGGGAACGCTGGTACAATAACATCAATAACACTACCAGTTGGCACGATTGAATCCATTGTAATTGCGCCTAGTCCACTTGATTTTAATCCACTTGATTTTCCAAGTTGAGAGCCATCAATTCCTAATCCATAACCAAATACGTTTAGTACTTTACTCCATACTGTTGTTCCAGTTGGTGTAATGAATTTAACCATTGCGCCAGTTCTAAGTTGATTTAAATAATTTGTTTGTGATTTACCTACACGCTCTACATTAACACCGTTCTTTAAAATAAAATATCCAGTGTTTGCATTATAAATATTTCCGCCAGGCACCGTCCAAAGGAATCCACCTATAGTAAAGTTTGCATCGCCAAATGTTATGTTTGGTGTATACGAGTAAGATGTTCTTAATGCATTAAATGCGTTTGTAAACTTTGTGTAATATAAGTTAATAAGATCAAAGTCGCCTAGTTGACTTTTTACATACTTCTCAAATATATAATCTTTGTTCATTCCAACTACAGTAGTCTGACTCTTAACGCTATTATCTTCATACAAACGACCATCAGCACCATTAATTAATAAGTTACTGTATTCGCCTGTTGGATCAGTGAAGTCAATGTATCTACTGTGTCCGCTAAATGTTCTGTTAAGACTTTTAACTTTTACTACGTTAGCTGATTGGTATGAAAATAATGTGTTATAATCATCTGCTGTAACTAATCTGTTTTGGCTTGCATATGCTAACGGAGCATTCTGTTTAATGTTGTCTAATGTTTCTGCGGCACTTGCTGTTGTAATGCTTGTTTTTAATTGTAATGTAAGTTGTGCAACATAATCATTTCCGTCAAGTCCTTGATACTTGATTGAAATCTTTTTGTTTGATAAATCATCTGGACGTACTGTATATGATTCGTTTTTACTTACACGATACCATACACGTATAATTCCTTGTGGTGCATTACCAAACGTTTGATCCGCAAAGTTAATTGATATTTGATTATCTTTTCTAGTTCTAACACTAAACACATCTCTGTTAGATGCTATTACACCATTATATGATGTGTTGTTATAACTTGCAATACTTTTTACATTAGTCCATTTCTTAACAATAGTTCCGTCTTTGTTTACAGTTTGTACCCATACATCACTGTTGTTGATATGGTCTACATTAATATCTATTGTTTGATTGTCAATTGGGTCTGTAATTTGTACATCTTTAAATGCTAGTGTTCCTTCTTTAATTCCAAAGAAGAAACCTGTGTCTTTGTTTGTTAAACCTAGGCCACTATTTTTATAATACATTCCAAATGCACTAGAAGGCGTTGGCTCTTTTTCATAAACAATATTATTCTCATAGTCCACACTTACAATATTAAATGTAGATGATACGCCATTTGCGGCTCCAGTTACGTCAAACTTAATTTGACCAGCTGTGTTGTTTAATTCATAAAACTGTTGTTGTATATTACTTACTGTTGTTTGTTTCTTGGGACTACCAAATTGGTTACCAAATTGTAAAACACTATTCATAACAGCAATAAAATCATCCAAGTTATTTACATTACTTGTTGATTCAAATTTAATTTCTTGTCCACCTAAACTTGTTCCGGCGCTGCCAATCACTTGTTCGTTTGTCTTTGCACTGATTACTTTCATCTCACCAAACGCTGACACGTTACGTCTTGGTGTGTATCCAATAAACTCTGCAAGTTTATAAACACTATCCTGTCTTTCGGCAGTACTTAAAAAGTTATTCCTTGAGTTAAGGTCAACTCTAAATGCTAAGTTGTGTCCCATTTGCGCTACTACATCAAGTAGTGCTACAAACTCCGAACTTTCAATCCAGTCATTGTAATTCTCTGGATATGTATTTCTTACATACTCAACCATTGATGTTCGAATAGTATCATAATCAAATGCTTGTAAATTAGCGTTGATGTACGAGTCGTATACCGCTTTATAGTCTTCGGATGCAAAAAGTTTTGATTGTCTAATATTTTGTGCCATAATTAAAACTCTGCCATTTCAGTGAAATCTGTGTCAAATATAATCTGCAAATCTGTTGCAGTTGTAGATGGTAGATATAATAACTCTACTGCTACTGTTACTGTTTGATCTTTTTTACTAACTGTGACACTATTGTCTACAGAAAGTTCAAACCTTGGATCGTGTGTTACAACGTTATATACTTCTTCTCGAATCATTTCAATTGTTGTATCGTCCAATGGTTGGAAAACATAATAAGGCAAGTTACTGCCAAAATCTGGATTAGTCCATTTCTCTCCTTTGCGGATATGAAAATGATTCAACAGATCTCGTTTAGCAAGTTCTAGATCTTTCAATCTTAGACTTGCATTTGTTTGATTTACTGTGGTGTAGCCTACTATATTACTCATACAAGTATTTATCAATTTAATTATACTGGTGTTTAATCCTTAGTATAATGTGATGTTATCTGCTAAATGCAGTTTCTCTTCTGGCCATTTGATATAATTTTTCCAATTTGCATCAGGAATATGAATATCATGGAAGGTAGATGCGTGGTTTATTTGAAACCACGTAGGACGCTTAGGTTCTCTTATTGGTCTAGGAAACAGGCTGTCTGCTTTTTTAACATTGCAAGGACCACAGGCTGCAACACTATTTTCCCATGTTAGCCTGCCACCCTTTGATTTTGGGACAACATGATCAATTGTTAACTCGTGATAATGAAATAGCCCGCCGCAGTACTGACAACAATATCCGTCTCTGAGATATACATTTTTGCGAGAGAACTTTGCTTTGGAAGGAGGCTTGTGATAAGTGTTCATCATAACAACACTAGGCAATGGTATCTCTAATGTAGATGTATGTAAGAACCTTCCTTTATAATTTTCTAATACGTGAACTTTACTGCCCCACATTGCCTTGATTGCATTTTGCCAGCTGATCGTAGAAAGTGGTAGTAGACTTAAAGGTGTTGCATCAGCGTTTAAAAGTAATACACTTGCATGCATGTTGTAGTCCTTTTTACTTATTAAGTTGAGATGATAATATCCGTTGTCTTGATTCAGACATATGTGGTAAGAACCTGCTAGTCATTGCATAATAAACATACTCTGCTTGTGCTCTGCTTGTGTCGTCTAGCATTCTTGTTGGGTATCTATTTGCGATTTCTTGTATTCCCTGTCGTCTAATTAACGCCCTGTCTTGTTTTATTCCGTAGTCAGCAAGTATAATAACTTTTGCTTCGGCTTGTCTCATTAGACGGTTTGCGCCACTGAGAGTCATAGCAGTTGCTACGTAGTTCCATTGTTTGTTTTTTACATAATCATATAGATTAAATTTTCTTTCTTCTGTGCCCACTGTAGTCCAATCACCTGTTAAGTAATACAAACTTAGCATGCCGTCATACTGACTTTGGCTTAGTGAATTTAACACAAATACTTCTTTGAATCTTCTTTCAGTTTCTTTGAATACATCAATCCATAGTTTGTATGCTTCTTGTTCTGTCAGTCCTTTGCCTTTGACACCATCTACTAGATTATATCCAATTTTTACAACACTGTCAACATCCTTATAAGAAAATGCCTTCCATTTAATTTTACGTAACAATAAATTAATCATATCACTACTTGCTTCTAAATTTTTAATAGGCACTTCTGTAGTTGCTAATACACGATCAGTAACTGTAAACAAATCAAATGCTAGTAGATCTTCTTCTGTTAATATATTTGGTAAGGTAAGTTTTTTCATTACGCCGTATCTCCTAACCCTAAGTTCTGAGACTCTTGTGTTGTTGATGCGCCTTTCCATGGATGATGCTCAGGCACACGACTAGCAACACTTTCTGTAATACTTGTATTTGTCATATGTGATTGCTTAGTAGTTTCTACTGCTGCTTTTGGAGTAGGACCGTTTATATCAACACGTGATCCTTGGATGTACATGTTGTTAACTGATGTCATATTAATTTCTTTAAGCGCACTACTGTTAATATCGATAGCACTATGAAAGTCAATTGTACCAGTGGTACTTTGTAACTTAACTCCTTCTGTGCCGGTTGCTTTAATATTAACTCCTTGGTCGGCTTGCATATTAATGCTACCCTTTGCGTGTACATTATAATCACCATCTGTTGCAACGCTGACGCCGCCTTTGCTGTATATGTCAACTTGTCCTTCAGCGTCCATTTCAATCCAACTATTACCAAGTTTGTTAGTAATAAATATAAATCCATTAGTGTCATCAAGTAATATAGTGTGTCCACCGCGTGTCTTTATTCTGATATTGTCACTGCTTCCATCTTCGGCGCCATCATCTAAACTTAATGTGTGGCCTCCTTTTGATGTGATACCAAATACGTTACTAGGACTTTCTCGTCTTGCACTACTTTGACTGTGTCCTCTAACATAATCGTCAGCTAGTCCGGCTTCGTTTAAGTGTGCTACTGAAGTAGGGTCTGCAGGTCTTGTGTCCGCATCAAGATTATCATTTAAATTACTTTCACTTGTTCGGGCTAATATTTTGCCACCCTTGCCATCATATCCCATATTACTTGCGTTACCACCCATTGTTGCATTTCTATCACGTGGTGGAATAAATCCTAGCATAAATCCTTGTTCCATTGACCCAACAAACGCTACTAGTATATTTGATCCAATAGCTGGAGGTTGTGGCCACATTCCATATGTTTTTGGTGAACCTGATACTGATGTTGATTTTTCTCCGTATAATGTTGGATCGTCTGCGCTTTCTTTGATGCTGGTGTTACCACCAAACGGTGTTGTTAATAGTATAATACGTTCTGATGTTGATCCTAGTTCCGGTATCTTAACTGTTATTCTGCCATTGTGCTGATTATCAGCATCGTTCATTACTTCAGCAACGTATACACCGCTAATGTTATTAACATTATATCCTTGGCTTACGTTTGCTTTTTTTGCAATGTCAAAGCCTGTTGTTTTTATTCCTGAGCCTGCTGCGCCTTGTGATGACATTAATCTACCTCTAGTTTCATTATTGTATCGAGTAATAAAAACGGAGTACTGTTTGGATCTCGATACGCATCAATTGTTTGTGAGAATTTTCCTTGTTGGAATTTACTATGAACGTTTGTAATTTTGTATATACCAGTAGTTATCAAATCTACTGGGCCTCTTCTTTGTAAAGTTAACAAGTCTTCTGGGTCCGGTTGGAAATTTACAAATGCCATGTATACTGAATCAGCTTCAGTGTTAAATAAGTTCTTGCCATTTGTTCCCATAAAGACTGGATCGCCTTTAGCTTCTACTTTTATATTTTGCATATCTACTAATCTATTTGCATGCGCTGCCAATGCTGCCGCAGCAATTTTAGATCCATCTGTTGTTTCGTTTACTTGTTGCCCTGTTGCACCAATTGTTGTGTGACTAAAAATAGAATTTTGGTTAACATTAAATTTGTCTAGTTTTACATCACTTAAATATCTAAGTGTCGATGAATTCCCTGTGTCTATATGTGGATTAGCAGTCCATTCAGATGGTAGGTCATTTGACGCTGCATTTGATTCAAACATAAAATTGTTGTCTGCATAATAAGTGCCTACACCTGGCGATACTGCATTAAAGAACCCACTGTGAAGTTGTATGTCTACTGATTCAACCTCTGTGTTCTCGCCTGTGTATTGATATGAATATTTTTTAACTAGCCCTGGTAATATCTGAGATTCAAATCTTTCTTCTTGTACTTCTCGCTTATTTCTTAAAGCAAATATGCTATCTTCGTTTAGTGGAGTGGCAGTGTCATCTCTTCTTAATTTAATCATCATTGAGATATTACGTATCTCTTGATTATAATGAGAATGCATTTCGCCTGTCATTGTTGTTATTTGTTCTACTTCTACTGTAAATGTTAAACCTTTTTCTAACATAGCTACATTATGCTCTGCAAATGTAGGTAAATTTAAATTAAGCTGGTCTGCAATCCATGAAGTCATTTGTGTTTCTGGACTTGCTACTGCATCACGAACTCCTGCTTTGTCAATAGTTTCACCTGTGCCCGACCCTGGGTCGTTTACACCTGCCCATGGACAATTTCGTAAATCAAATCCTGGAACTTTTCTTGCATCAATTGCTGGTATATTTGCAGAAGTATCAAACTGTACCTTCCAATTTATTAATGGCTTTATTTCGTCCATGTGTGGATTTGTTGCCATTGCTGTTTTACTTTTTTGGTCTTTGTTTAACGCAATAGCCAATTCATCAGCAAATGTTTGTGCTGTTGTAATATTTGTTACTGTTACTGTGTCAGTTGTTACTGAATCTAGTTGAGCAAGTTTTTCAATTGGAGCCATTATCATAAAATATTGTGCGCCAGCTGGACCAAGTGATCCATTCATCTCACTTGCTTTCATTGAATACAAAAATGAGTTTGGGTACTTAACTGCAGCTCCTGTAACAGGATCTCTCCCAACAAAATCTAATTTTAATACAAATAACTGAGCACCAAAGTTTGATCCACCATTTGATGCTTTTCCAAGTTGAGCGCCAACTGTTAATATTTTATCTAAGAATGAAAATCCTAAAGATTCATTTAAATCAAATTGTATTGAACCTACTGTTGCGTGGCCAGTTTGTACACTAGCCGTAGTTGAACTGATGTTAACATTTTGTATATTATATGCGCCTTCGACTCCATCTTCTGCAATAATAACTGCTTTGCCACCCGACAGTGCTGCTTCGTCAGTTGGAGCAAGCCATGCAAATGGATTATTCCAAACATCAGAGTCTGTAATGTAAAATGTAAATTTATATCCTGCTGATGTGACTGTGTTAAGCCAGTTGTCTTTTAACATGTTATGTAAACCTTGTTGGTACTTTAATACTTATTCCCGATGTAAAGTCCATGATAGGATCATTTAGTTTATCTTGATTGATTAATGCAAATGCCCACCATAGTTTGGCGTTGCCATAAAGATCGTGTGCTAGTTTATCTGGTCGTTGATTATATTTGGCTTCTATCACATAGGGTGTTGTTGCAACACTTTTGATATCAGCCACAGTAGGTTCCCATACTCCTAGGTATTTATTATTTTCTAATGTAGTAGATCTATAGAAACTATCTCTTCTGTATTCTGTAGCCATTAAATAAATCCTCCCATATTACCTTTTGAGAAAGTATCAATATTAAATTCTTTTCTAACTTTGCCTGGTGATAACTGTACGGATAGCTCTAACGAACAAACCAACATTGTTGGTATTATTCCAAAGTCGCCTTCGACGTAGTTAACATCTTCTTGCATTGTGTAGTTGAAACTTCTAATAACAACCGGTGTGCTATTAGCATGTAGGCCATTTTTAGCATATGCTCTTAAATTTAAAATAGGTGGTGGCGTGCCTGCTGTTGCTCTACGTTGTTGACCAAAGTCTGATTTTGTACATGTCTTAAAGAAATGCAATGCCGCAGCTGTATAAGCTGCTTGATCTAAATCATTAGATGCAAAGTTTGCAGTAATGCTTATAGTTGGACTTGGTGTGTTAATATAATAGTTTGGCTGATAAACAGTGTGCGTAGCATCATAGGTTCCATAAGATGCTTGATGACTTATTTGCATTGTAGGTGTAAATGGAAATATAACTCCACCCATGTAATCACCACCATTATTATTTCTTAAAGGCCTCAATATGCCTTCCATTGGAAATGGATTTTCACCTTGTGCAAACAACGCTACATATCCATTATTGGATTTGTTATCGTTAATAGCTCCTTGCTGTCCTACTAATGCTGGAGGTGGCTGTGAATTAAAAATTCCCATTACAGTCTATCCTCAATAAAAGAAAATATCTTTTGATCAAACTTACCAAAGAATTTAGTAAACTGTTGTTGCTTTGCTTCCAAAGAGGCATCGCTTGCCATTGCTGCTCTAAAGTCACTTGCACTCATGCCGCCTTGCATAAGTGGTGCTTCGTAAAAATATATCATTTCGCTTTGTGGCTTTATAGTTGATATATCATCTGGTAGTTGTTGCACGTTTGCTGATCCACCTAAGCGTCCTGCATCTTTTGCACCAAATACTAATACAACGCCTGTGGTATTGTTATCTCTGCCAACCGTAGAAGGTTCACTTCTGTATGGATTGCTGTTTATAATCTTGTCTGCTGGTATGCTGAACATAGTTGACATGATGCTTTTCTTCTCGTCAAATGTAAACGGATCGTCACCGTAGTTTCCTGCAGCGTGTGCTTTTGTTGCTTTTTGGCTAAATGTTGTAGCGATAAATACATTATCAGCACCAAACTTAGTTACTAGATGTTTATATACATCTCTGTGTCCTTGGTGCATAGGCTGAAAGCGACCACCGTAAAATACTGTAATGCTACCTACATCTTCCTTAATTTGTATAATTTCATTTATAATCATGTCTGTTCTCCACAAGTATTTATGACTTACGAAAATCGGTTGACGGAAGCGCAACTTTCAGTTATAATAGTTTAAACAAAGGAATAATAATATTATGACAAGAGCACCGAGACAATTTTATTTAACTAACAAAGAACTTTTAAAAGAGATTCATAAGTCTAAAATGTCCTATTGTTACGTTAAGGATGATCAATATGCGGAATACGACTTAATCGTAGAATCATTTGATGATATAACACCAGAATCAGTAGCAGAAGCAAAGCAATCACGTGCAACACGTTTACAGAAGAATGCACACGTAGCTGAAGTTGCTCGATGGGAAAAAGGATTAACTGGCAAGAAAACAAAGCCACGTGTTGCAGACTTCTTAATTGAAGTTGACACTATCTTAGACACAGACATTGTTATTCGCGTAATGACGTTTGATCACATACCATTAGAGAATCGCAAGAATAAACCAAAGACTGAAGCAGACTTACATAGTAAATGTAACTTTCCTCCATTTAAGCATTATGCTTACCTAGATAGTAACTTAAAAGAAGTTACTCGTAGTCATTGGGAAGGCGGACTGGACAATGGATACTTTAGTGTTACACATGGTAAAACATCTAATACACTAGGCGGGATGTATATTAAGTTATGCGAACGTTACAGTATGCGTGGTAACTGGCGTGGATACACATATGTAGACGAGATGCGTGGACAAGCACTTGTACAACTTAGCCAAATTGGCTTACAGTTTAACGAGTTTAAGTCACAGAATCCATTTGCGTATTACACCGCGGCAATTAATAATAGTTTTACAAGAGTACTTAACTTAGAAAAGCGTAGTCAAAATATCAGAGATGATTTACTTGAAGAAGCTGGACTAAATCCTAGCCACACTAGAACATTCAATGCTGAATGGGAAGGCAAAGAGAAAAAAGAAATTGAGAAGATTAGACAATTGAACGCACAGAACGCTGAAGCTAAAAAATAAACAGAGGTATTACTAATCATGCTATTTGACAAAGCAGTAGTCTTCACTGACATCCATTTAGGTAATAAAAACAATTCACGCTTACACAATCAAGACTGTGAAGATTTTATTATTTGGATGATTGACGAAGCAAAGAAACGTGGAATTACTAAATGTATTTTTATGGGAGACTGGCATCACCATCGTGCAACGATTAATGTTAGTACACTCAACTACACTGTAAGTAATCTACGTAGACTAAATGATAGTTTTGAACAAGTTATTATGATCATGGGAAATCACGATTTGTATTATCGTGAGAAACGTGAGATTCATAGTATTCCAATGGCAGATGAGTATCCAAACATTAGAATTGTTAATGAAGAAATATACCAAGAAGGTGATTGTGCATTTGTTCCTTGGCTAGTAGAAGATGAATGGAAGAAAGTTAAAGAGGTAGAATGTAAATATATGTTTGGTCACTTTGAACTTCCTAGTTTCTATATGAACGCATTAGTACAAATGCCAGACCATGGTGGACTTAAAGCAGAAGATCTTAGTAAGCCACAAAAAGTTTTTAGTGGACACTTTCATAAAAGACAAGAACGTGGTAATGTAATTTACCCAGGTAATTGTTTCCCTCATAACTTTAGTGATGCATGGGATGATGATCGTGGATGTATGTTCCTTGATTGGGATGGCACAATTGAATATTCGGCTTGGCCAGATGCACCTAAGTATCGCACTATTCCATTAAGTAAACTAATTGATGATCCTGGCAAGTATCTAGCAGACAAAACATATTGTCGCATTACACTAGATGTAAGCATTACATATGAAGAAGCAAACTTTATTAAAGAAACATTTGCTAAACAATATGACTTGCGAGAGATATCTCTTATGCCAAGTAAAAAAGAAGAACACACGAATGATTGGCAACAAGGTGTAGAAATTGAAGTAGAAAACGTAGATACAATTGTGCTGTCTCAGTTAGAAGCAGTACAAAGTGATACTATTAAGAAACAAATGTTAATCGAGATTTATCAAGGACTGACAACTTAAATATGCTAAGAATTAAAAATATAACCGTACGCAACTTTATGAGTGTCGGCAACGTCACTCAAGCTGTTCATTTTGATAATGCAGGACTAACACTAGTGTTAGGTAACAATCTAGACTTAGGTGGCGATGGGTCACGTAATGGTACTGGAAAAACAACTATTATAAACGCACTAAGTTTTGGGTTGTTTGGCAATGCATTATATAACATTAAGAAAGATAACTTAGTTAATAAAACTAACAACAAAGGTATGTTAGTTACAGTTGACTTTGAGATGAATGGAATTAATTATAGAATTGAACGTGGACGTAAGCCAAATATCTTTAAGTTCCTTGTTAATGGAGCAGGCGGTGATGGAGAGATTACTGATGAGATGCAAGGCGAAGGACGTGAGAGTCAGCGTGTAATTGAACGTGTAATTGGTATGAGTCATACTATGTTTAAACATATTGTTGCACTGAATACATACACTGAACCGTTTCTAAGTATGCGAGCCAATGATCAGCGTGATATGATTGAACAGTTACTTGGCATTACTAAACTAAGTGAGAAGGCAGACATACTTAAAGAACTTGTTAAACTTAGCAAAGACAAAGTAACAGAAGAAACATATCGCATCAAGGGCAGAGAGGAAGCCAATGAACGTATTGGTAAATCTATCTCTGATTTAGAACGTAGGCAAACTGTATGGGAATCAAAGCGTGATACAGACATACAAGACTTAAAAACTGACCTATTGAACTTGCAACACATTAACATTGATACTGAGTTAGAAGCCCATACACAGTACGAAGAATTCATTGCAAAGAAGTTACAAATAGATACGTTAACTGCTGAAATAGCAAGATTAACCAGCACTAACGACAGAGAACAAAAACGCTTAGATAAAGCACAAAAGGACCTCAATGATACGCTAGAACACAAATGTTATGCATGTGGACAAGAGATACATGACGAGAAGCATGTGCAAATTGTTGCACAAAAAACAGAGGCAGTAGCAGAAAGTCAAGAACACATAGATGATTATACTGCAAAGATAAAAGAATATAATGTTGGATTAGATCAATGTGGACCACTTGACACTGCACCTCAGATGTACTATAATAGTGTTAAGGAAGCATACGAACATCAGAACAAACTCAGCACTGCTGAAACAGACCTAGTACGTATTAAGCAAGAAACAAATCCTTACAATGAACAAATAACCACATTAAAAGATACTGGACTACAAGAAGTAAATTGGGATGAGGTAAATAGAATTACTGAACTAAAAGAGCATCAAGACTTTTTACTGAAGCTACTTACTAACAAAGATAGTTTTGTACGTAAGAAGATTATTGAACAAAACTTACAGTTCTTAAATACTCGGTTAGAGTATTATATTACTAGACTAGGATTACCACACGAAGTACAATTTCAAAGCGACCTTACTGTAACTATTACACAACTAGGACAAGATTTAGACTTTGATAACTTATCACGTGGTGAACGTAATCGACTTATACTTGGCCTTAGTTGGAGCTTCCGTGATGTATTCGAAAGTATGAATCATCCTATTAACTTGATTTGTATTGACGAGCTAGTAGACAGCGGCATGGATACAATTGGTGTTGAAAGTGCATTAGGTGTTCTAAAGAAAATGGAACGTGAACGTCATAAGCAAATTTTACTTATCAGTCACAGAGATGAACTAGTAGGCAGAGTAGACAATGTATTACAAGTTACTAAAGAAAACGGGTTTACTACATTCAACGTTGAACTTGATGTAGTTGATGCGTAAGACTTTATCATACAATGACAAGATAAAGCAAACAGAATTTTGGCCTATATTAAAAATTGATTCGAAATCAATTGGGCTAGACATTTTGTTAAAATTAAAAAAAGAAATTAAAATTGAGCAGCAAAAGCAAAACTAGCGATTGGACCCATAACAATGTAACAGTTGATGAATTACCTATAGAGGCAGAGGGATTTGTGTACTTAATCACAAATACTACCAACGACCGCAAGTACATAGGTAAGAAGCTAGCAAAGTTTAAAACAACTAAGCCACCACTTAAAGGTAGAAAAAACAAAAGACGTGGCACCAAAGAAAGTGATTGGAGAACTTATTGGGGTTCATCAGATCATTTAAACGCAGATGTCCAGGCACTAGGCGAAGATAAGTTTACAAGAGAAATTTTGTATTACTGTCCTAGTAGAGGAGTTCTAAGTTATTTGGAAGCAAAAGAACAATTTGATCGTAAAGTTTTAGAATCAGATGAATACTACAATGGTATCATTAACGTGAGAGTTGGCAGTTCAAAGATTCTAACAGAACATTTAAAAAAGGTCGACAAGCTATAACATTTATGTTATGCTTATAATAAGAAATAGCGTTTTAACGTTATTATCTGCTAATAATTAAAGTATCACATAATTACTAGTACAAAGCTAATATCTACTAACACAATTCTAATACAGTTCTAACACACTCCTAACACAATTCTTACAGGCTCTGTTTGGTCGGGATACCTCGACTCACCTTGCGGGTATACGTCATCGTATGCTTAGATTCTGGTGTTGCCTTTGGTCAATGCGCTGGTCTGACCAACCAAAATGAGTAAGCTCTCCTGACGTTTGGAACTTACGAGTAGCCCTTAGTCGTCGTTATGGCAATGGGTGTTCTTGCGCTGATAAGCAGTAAGTAAAGAGGTACCGCACAACCGCCTCTTCCATGTGCTAATATGGTTTTACTATAACGAGTGGGTATTCTTGACGGGAAATGATTCTATCAATTTTATTTTGCATTTGGCTTTAACAAGCTAAGTGTGAATAAAATATCTAGGAAATAAGCTGATAAATAGTTTAAAGTAATATATCATTATTAACTTTATATATTATATCTCTTAAACTATTAATAGTAAAAAAA
>TARA_B110000459_G_scaffold16159_2_pt1 | contig 45172 bp, 32 predicted proteins | sample TARA_B110000459 | Tara Oceans TARA_B110000459 (sample SAMEA4398296) | marine metagenome | biome: Polar Biome; feature: [SRF] surface water layer (ENVO:00010504); material: water (ENVO:00002006), including particulate matter (ENVO:01000060) such as... | depth 5 m | reverse complement strand
AAAGAGCGACTCCGTTGCTCCATGCGAATTTAAAATATAGACATTATACCAAATTACTGGAATACTAAATGATAGCAATAGGATGCTTACTCTTTTTAGACTGATTGCATTGTACTGAAAAAGTAAAATAATCAGGAAGGGAATAATCAGAATGGTGGGGTACCAGAATAGAAAGGCGAGCCCCATCAGCGTGCTAGCATTGAAAAGAAAATTATTTTTTTGAAAATCAACTAGCGTATAAATTCTATATAAGACAAACAACAATAGACTCGTGGCAAGCAATACGGGTGACAAGGAGCTCCATTCTGGAAATAAATGTATTAACCACGCATAAATCCAAGTGACTTGTAGATTGTACTTCTCCAGTTTCTTACTCTTAGCCATAATTCGATAGACTAAAACGAGTTGAAAAGTGATAAGAATCATTGAAAAAGCAAAACCAGTAATTGTGTTACTAAAGAATTGGTCACCAAGTAAGTTGTATAGTTTAAGCGCCAATGGGCCACTTGTTATCCATAAGCTTGTATCTGTGGCTGTTTTAAAAGAAAAAATATGCAGTATGATTGTCGCCAATCCAATGAGAATTACTCCAAGATTAAAATGTTTTTTTGAGAAAATAGCTAACATGCCTAAAATGTCATTTTTATTAACTGCATTTTGTTTCTATTATAGCTAGGGATTAGTAATTCATTTGGGGCAGTTTGTTTACTCATTTTCATAATAGGAAATACATTTTTATTCCCAATATTTAAGATCGATTTTGATTCTGTCTCCGATTCATCTATCACGGATGCAGCACTCAAGTGGGTATATCTATCGATCTCATCTAAGAACATCATTTGAAGTTGATTTTGACTGTTAAAAACGTAAAATGAAGAGAAGCTTCCTCCATCATTTCGGGAAATTTGTTTTTTTCTTATAATTTCTTGTTGTATGCAATGTCCCGTGCTATCCAAATGATACACCACAATATCGTTAAAATTATAAATAGTCGAATAATTATAATTAGATACACCACCAAGAGAAAAGTAGGTGTCATTCACATTGGATTCTTCTGTTTTGAAATACGACTCGGTAAAGACAAGGGCTCCTCCGTCTATTTGGGGGATTAAGCTATGAATATAGAATGTAAACAATTGCGGGGGCGTGCGCTCACTATTTTTACTGGTTAACTTAAGATAAAACTCATCTGTAAAAGGCACAATTTCTGTGTATTGGGTTTGGAAATTGTCAAGGTCAAGTTTTGAAGTAAAGAATTCACTAGCGCCATTCTTGTTCCTTTTGTTTTCATTTCTCGCACTGAAAAATCCTGAAATGAAGAGGGCATGGTTAAGGTTGTCTACTTGAAATTCTAATTTTTTAAATACATTTTTTACTGGGGCAAATTGGAATTTACTTATGGTGCCATCCTTTTTAACATAATTGAAATAGTAGACTGCTGGATCTTCTCCCCCGTCTTGTTTGGTGACAAATAGATAACTTCCATCATTAAGAACAATAACTTCCTCAAAATCATAATCTAACAAACTAGGCTCTTTAATCATTTTTTCTGATATCAATTGCATATTGATATCGTAAACCCGTGTATAGAAATAGTCTACTTCACCTTGTGAAAAGATGGGCGCATAGATAAGTATGGTACTTTCGTTAAGCGATAATTTGGTTCTTAAATTGGATTGTAATAAATCCTTTCGCTCCACAATGGAATCTAAAACAACTGGCTTTTGAGATATGGAGATACGTTCGTCCAGCTTAGAGGCGATCAAATAGTTGGTGGTCTTGTCATTTTTTACCCGAATAATCCAGCCTGAATTTGCCTGCAGCCAGATGGTCTCAATAAACTCATTTTTATTCAAGATGATTTGTCGGCTCATTTGATTTTTTAGGCCTGTGTTGTATACATCAAGAATATGCGTATTGTTGCCATACCTTTCCACTACAAACTTGTTGCCTACTTTACCAAGAACTCTAAAATTAGATACTTTACTGTTCAGCTTCACCCCATTAGAAACTTGTGTTTTTTGGGCATTTATACCGCCAAACAAAACGAGAAGAATTAGACTTAATGCGATATGATAAACTGGTTTATCTGACATACAAATTATTAGCACAAAGAATACTTAAGGATTTAACGTTTGCCCAGCAAATTTGTTTTAGTAGTTTACTGCTTTAGGCGAGGATCCAAGGCATCTGTTAATCCTTCACCCATTAAATTGTAAATAGTAACAGTAATAAAAATCGCAAAACCAGGAGCTAATGCTAACCACCAAGCACTAAAATTCTTACGTGCTAAAGACAATAACTTGCCCCATGTAGCTACTTCTGCTTCAACGCCTATTCCTAAGAAAGATAGGAAGGACTCTGTTAAAATGGCCCCTGCCACACCAAAGGCAATAGCAATCAATACCGGAGCTAATGAATTCGGTATAGCATGTCTAAAAATGGTTCTCCATTCGCTATATCCTAAACTTTGTGCTGCTTCGATGTATTCTAAGTTTCTTACTCGCAGTAGTTCACCTCGAGTAAATCGTGCAATTCCTGTCCAAGAGGTTGCACCAATAATAACCATCACTAACATAATCGAAGGTTTAGCGATTGCAACTATGGACATAATTAATAATAGTCGAGGTACAGAAATTAAAATTTCAATGGAACGAGAAACAATGATGTCGATAGGGACATTGGTATTCGCTTTAAGATTAAGGGCCTTGTTCAAACCCTTAGCGATTAGCTGACCAATAAAAATGAAAACGGTAAAAATAATAATACCTATAAAAATCTGGAATAGAGCGCTAAATAGACTGTTTGCAAAGGCTTCTCCAATGCTATAACTTCTTATTTGAAAGCCGTAAAAGAAGGCAAAAGGTAAACTGACAAAAAACAACAAAATGTTTGCCCATGAGGTCTTCAGCTTTTCATCTCCAAAGTACCCTGCCATGGCTCCCATAAAAATACCTATAATTGAGGCGATTGACATAGAGACTACACCTACCATCATGGCTATTCGTGTACCATGAATCATGCCTGACATCACATCTCGGCCTATCTCATCTGTTCCTAACCAATGCCACCAACGCCTGCTTTTAACATTCTGATCATCCAGAGGACTCGCATAATTGGCATTTGCAAAATCCGTTTCACTTTGTCCGTAGGGGATAGGGGCCCAAATGGCATAATCAAATTCTGTAGTTTTCCAATCCACAATACTACTTAATTCTTTCGGCCAAGAGCCTCCTAAATCAACTATATATTCTCTAAAAACCGGAAAATAGGTGCTTCCCTCATATTTACACATTAGAGGTTTTTCATTGGCTAAAAAATCCGCAGATAGACCAATTATAACTATCAAGATAATAAATCGTAAAGACCAAACTGCTGGTTTGTTTTTTCTAAACTGGCGCTTTACAATTGCGCTATAGCTCTGATCTTCAGCAGCCTTATGTGCTGGTTCAACTTGAACAGCTGATTCAGTAGATTTTTCAATATTTTCATTGTTAGCACTCATATACCTTTACTTCTTTTTAGTAAATGAAATTCGTGGGTCAGCCACTGAATATAAAATATCTGCTATGAGTATCCCAATCATGGTCAATACTGCAGAGAAGATTAACACTGTAAATAGCACTGGATAGTTTCTTGCGAGTACCGCTTCGTAACCAACTCTCCCCATTCCGGGGATAGAAAAAATTACCTCAATAACAACTGATCCGCTGATCATTACTGGAAACAAACTCGCAAACATTGTAATGACTGGTATCAAGGAATTTCTAAATGCATGCTTCCAAGTTACCTTATTGTCGGGTAAACCTTTAGCAACTGCTGTTCTTATGTAATCTTGTTTTAGAACAGCAAGCATACTGCCTCTCATTTGTCTGGTAATGTAGGTGAAGGAGCCATATGTCATCGCCAATATAGGTAAAATGACGTGTGCACCGCCATCTTTGGCTACTTCCCAGAAAGTAGCATCATCTGAAAGGTCGTTAGAGAAAAGACCATAGGTTGGAAACCAATCCATGCCATACTCATTGGTGGTTAAATAAACAATGAATATTGTTGCTACCCAGAAAACGGGGAGAGAATATAAAATGAAAAGCACAATGGATAATACTCTATCTAATTTTGAATCTTTTCTTTTGGATAAAAATACACCTAACCAAACCGAAAGTGAATAAGCGATTAATACCGAAATAATATTTAAACTCATGGTGATCGGTAAAGCATCTTTAATAATGGAGGAAACGGGTCTTCCATCCAGGTAGGATTCTCCAAAATCTCCTCGAATAAAACCTCCTTTTAGACTCGGATCTTTAGATTTTGAGAACCAAGGTTTATTGCCAAACAACCAAACATGATATTGATTGCCTGTTCCGATCCATTTAATACTAGGTATATTAGTTTTCCAAACGGATGGATTAGCTTTTATGGCCAAGTAATTATCTCTCATGGCGGTGAATGCAGGAATAGAACTTTCGAAATAATTCCTTTCAATAATAGTGTTACTATCCACTCTAACCTTGCTCATGGTGTTCATGGCTTGCTCCATATTAGCTAAAGTATTATTAACCTTACCCTCCTCATAATTATTAAGTAAGTTATTGATTCCTTCTTTCAGAATCTTTAAGTCAGTGTAGCTATTTGTATCTCGCTCAATATCATAAAGCGTAACTTCAAATGCTTTGATGGATTCGTAATAAGGCTCTATTTTATCCCAGTTTCCATATTTATTAATGAGTCTAGCAAGATTTTCTCTTTCCTTTTTACGAAATATCTTATAGAGGTCTTTAGGTTCAGCTATCGAACCCAATGAAAAATAAAACGGGGGCAAATCCAAACCGAGCTTTTTGCTCATATCAATGTAGGCTTGCTCTCCAGCTTGTTTCTCTGACATTCCACCACCTTGAGCGCCTTGACCACCTTGAAGTCTTGTTTCGACAGGGTCCCCTGGGGCAGCCTGGCTAAGCAAAAAGGTTAACAGGGTAATGATTAGAAGCGTCGGAATAAAATATAATATCCGGGTTAGAATGTATTTAAACATAGTATACTAAAATTATTGAGCTGCAGCAGCGCCAAAATTAGGGTTTAACTTAAATTCATTTTCAAAATGACCTGGACGCAGGAGATATCCGTTAGCGTTATCAAATCTTCCATGAAATGCCATCTTATTTTTCCCTGTAAACATGAAGATGTAAGGGGCTTCCTCATGCAGGATTTCTTGAAACTCAAGATACATAGCGTTTCTCTTTTCCTCATCCAATTCGTATCTAATCTTGTCAATTAAATCATCTGTATAGGTATTTCCAAAACCAATATAGTTGCTTCCTCCATTATATGAATCCGTATGCCATATTTGTTTAAAGTCTGATAAATCCGGGCCCATTACCCAACCCATTGTATTCATTTCAAAATCATGTGATTTTACTTGCTCTAGGAATACAGTCCATTCTTTTTGTACAATCTCAATATTTACGCCAACTTTGGCCATATTGTTTTTCAACATTAATGCAATGTTCTCAGCAGATTCGCTTCCAGCAACCAATAAAAACTCTAGGTCTAATTCGATAGTTTCGCCATCAATAAATTTCTCTCTTACTCCATTCCCATCTATATCCAACCATCCAGACTCGTCTAAAAGAACTTTAGCCGCATTTAAATCATAAGCATAAAATGCAATGTCTTTGTTGTAATAAGTTTTATTTGGATGAACTGGACCAACTGTACGTTCAGCTAGATTATAGTTAATCACTCTATTGATGGTCTCATAATCCAGAGCCATTGATAAGGCTTGTCGAACTCTTTTATCTTCCAACTTAGGACTCTTGTTATTTAACCCGATATAGCTGTAAGAAGGTGCAATAGGTTCATGAAGATTGAACAAGGCTTTAAAGTTCTCATTTTCTTTTAGGTCTACATAATCCTTAGAAGGAATACCTCCCATTACGTCAATGCTTTCGTCCTTCATCGCGGTAACAGCAGTCGTGTTATCAACGATTATTTCATAAACAATTTTATCAGGATAGTTGTCAAATCGAGTTTCTTTACCTACAAATTGCTCACCCCACCAATTTTCTTTTTTCACCAAGACTACCCGTTGTCCTGTGGTCCACTCTTTTAATCGGTATGGTCCACATCCTACAACGAAATCAGGATTTCTTGAAAACTTCTCACTGTTAAACTGTTCTGCAAACGTGATGATATTCAAATCACCGGATAAATCAACTAAATTAGACGGATTACTTAATTCATAAACTGAATAATTATCCATTAAACCCTCAGCATCATAAATATGCTTAGGATATAAATAACCCGAACTAACAGATTCGGATAAAATGTATTTGTCTTGAGTGAATACCGTGAATTTTTTTGGATTATTTGGATCTATTTCCAAATCGAAAATGAACTCAAAGTAAGGACGGAGACTCTCGCAATCTACTTTTGGATTTTTTACAACTTTTAAAGCAAACTCGTAATCTGCAGCAGTAACTGGAGTACCATCATCCCAAGTAGCTTCAGGTCTAATTTCATAGGTGATAGCCAAACCCTTAATGCTTTCGCCAAAAGCTTCCGTTTCGATTTCTTCTATTACAGGTCTTCCTGTTGCTACAACATGCGTTAGTTCGAGTGTTGAAGGATCTGATTCTAAGAGATTATAAAATAAAAAACGTTCAACTAAACTAGCATTTGCACTTGTTGAGATTATCGGATTTATTTTATCTAAATCTGAACTCAAATGAACGTATACTTCATTTTTCCCTGCTTTTTTACTGATCACTACACCATCATTTTTTCCTCCATCGGAATTACTAGTGCAGCTGGTAAAAAATGCTGCTAAAGGAAGAAGCATGATTAATTTGAACAAGTTTTTTGCGTTTATCATTATTGAGGTTTTATTTTGTTAATTGGTAAGTTGCGCTAAAATAGCAAAATTTCAGTTAATCAATAGAACTTCGATTAATTAAAACAGATCCCTTTAGCACAGAATTATTGTTGCGCTCCTTTATAACTTTTAAGTATTAATTCTCTTTCCTCATAGCCGGGACGCGCAATATAGGGTTTGGCATTTCCAAAACGTTTACTTATCGTAAGTAAATTATCCGGAGTATACAAGAGGATATATGGCACTTCTTCATGAACGATAGCTTGAAGCTCTTTAAACATATTGGTACGCTTTTCATCATCCATTTCCTTTCTCAAATTATCGATAAGTACGTCCGTGTATGCATCGCCGAAACCGGTATAATTACTTCCTCCATTATAGGCATCGGTATGGAAAAGTTGTTTGGGGTCGTCAAGAACTGCCTCTTGAACCCACCCCAGGACATACATATCGAAATCATGATTTGTACATTCATCTAAATAAACGGTCCACTCCTTTACTTGAATTTCAAGGTCAATACCTATTTTTTTTGCGTGCTCTTTTAGAAATAAGCATATTTTTTCGCGGCTGTCATTTCCTGAGTTAAATTTTATGCTCAATCGAAGAGGGGTATTAACCCCATCAATTTCTTTGTCTAAAACACCATCTTGGTCAGAATCAATCCAACCTGCACCAGCTAGTAAATTTTTAGCGATAGTGAGGTTAAATTCATATGGTTTAAGGTTTGTGTTGTAATGGGATTTGCTTGGATGCACAAAACTTCCAATCGGTTTTGCATAACCGTACATAATAATCTCGATGATTTGCGGAACGTTTACGCAATGAGCAAGTGCTTGTCTTACTTCTTTTTCTTTTAAAATTGGATGCCTCATATTTAAGCCTATATAAGTGTAGGATAAGAAATCAGTATTAAACATAAAGAACTTGCTATTGAATGCTTTATCCGTGCTAAGCTCCTTGAAATTATAAGGAGAAACACCGCGCATAATATCTATTTGTTCATCTTTGGTCGCGGTCACGGCAGTCACCTTATCATTGATGATTTCATAAATTATTTTTTCCGGATGATTGTCGAAACTCTGCGTTCCTTCTAAGGCATTACCCCACCAATTTTCTTTCTTTTTTAAGACAACTCGCTGACCGGTGGTCCATTCTTCTAGGCTATATGGGCCGCAGCCAACTACAAATCCGGGTTCTCGCTGAAACTTTTCTCCGTTGAACGATTCAGCAAATGTAATTAGATCAAGATCTCCTCTTATTTCTTCAATTTCCTCTTTATTACTTAACTGTTTTAAGCTGAATTTTCGCATGAGTTGCTCGGGGTCGTAGATGTATTCTGGAATAATATAATTAACTCCTCCACTAGAAAATTCTGCAGAATAATGCAGTTCATTGGTCAAAAAAGAAAACTTTTTTGGATTTTCCTCATCAATAATTATATCCGCTACAAAATCGATATAAGGTCTCTGGTGCTCGGCATCTACGTGCGGGTTTTTAGTGGTCTTGAAACTAAAATCAACATCATATGCGGTAACTGGAGTACCATTGTCCCATGTTGCTTCCTTCCTAATTTCATAATCAATTTTTAGCTTGTATGGACCTTCGTTCAATTCGCTGATTTTGGGTCTTTCTTTGGCTAACCAAGGAATAACTTCAAGTTTTTCTTTATCAATATCCAATAAGTACATAAACATACAATGTTCAATATATGAGCTACCCGCACCTTGGGAAGTTAAAGGGTTTAGTTTGTCAGGGTCACTCAATTCATGAACGAGAAGTTCTTTGGACTTTTTTTTACCTTCATACGGAAGTTCAGCTAAATTTACATCTGTGGATACGACATCATTAGTGTTGCAAGCGAACAGGAAAAGCAAGTTTAATGCGAATATGCTATTTTTCATAGATGAACAAAATTTAAAGTATTAAGCTTATAAAGGTAAGGTGAACTTACCACACTCATCAATAATTTTAACAACATGAATAAAGTACTGATAACAGGGGGAAGCGGTCTGCTTGGGACAAGAATCACCGAAATACTATTGGAGAAAGGAATAGAAGTGGCCCATTTGTCGACTCGTAAAAGCTATAAAAGGAAAGGAGTTGGTGTATTTTATTGGGATCCTAGCATGCAAGTGATGGATGCTAAGGCTTTTAATGGCGTTACTAGCATTATTCATTTGGCTGGAGCAGGAGTAGCGGATAAGAGATGGACCAAAACAAGGAAGAAAGAAATTTTGGATAGCCGAGTAGAATCTTCCTTACTGCTTATGAATTTTTTGAATCAAAAAGATCATCAGGTAACACAGTTTATTGGTGCCTCAGCAATAGGATATTATGGAAAACAAGACGGAATATTGTCGGAGGATAAAGTCGCCGGAGATGATTTTCTTGCATCGGTATGTAAGTTGTGGGAAGAGAGCTATATAATTAATGATAAAGTTATCAAAAAGCTTATTTTTCGAATTGGTATAGTGCTTGCAAAAGATGGAGGAGCACTGCCAGAAATAACGAAGACTTTACCTTTTTTTGTAGGTATTTTAGGCAATGGAAAACAAATTTACTCTTGGATACATATTGATGATTTAGCCGAGATGTTCATTTTTGCTATTGAAAATAAGCACATATCGGGAGTGTACAATGCTGTTGCCCCAAAACCAGTTACTCAAGCAAAGTTGGCAAAAGAAATCGCTGGTGTTCGAAACACAATAGCCATCACTGCGCCAAAAATTGGACTTAAACTGGCTCTTGGTGAAATGAGTGATGTTTTGTTTTTAAGTCAAAATTGTAGTGCAAATAAAATCTTAGAAAGGGGCTTCGCTTTTAAGTTTGAGGACATGGAAGATGCAATACGGGATTTGATGCAATGATAAGGCTTTAAAGTTATTTGATTTCCTTGCGCTTTTATAAAGCATAGATTGCTGAATATTTTTTAACTGCATAATCCATGAAATAGTCGAATTTAAGCGTTTCACCTGTCGCATTTTTACACAATTCTTGTGAGGTGTAAAAACGTCCATGTTGATGGATGTTCGTTCTCAACCAAGTCAAGATATTACTAAATTCTCCAGTTCTTATTTCTTGAAACATATCAGGTATGTCCTTTACCATTTTTGCTTCAAACTGTGCAGCATAAAAACTACCCAACGAATAAGTAGGGAAGTAGCCAAACCCACCATGACTCCAATGCACATCTTGAAGAACTCCTTGATTATCAGACGGCACATTTATATTCAAATATTTTGAGTATGAAGCATTCCACGCCTCCTTAACATCGGATACAGCTAAACTTCCATCGATTAACTGCTTCTCAATTTCATAACGGATCATAATATGAAAATGATAGCTTAACTCATCTGCATCGGTTCGTATTAAGGAAGGCTTTACAATATTAGCCGCTCGATAAAAATCTTCACTAGAAACATCTCCAAGCTGATTAGGGAATGTCGCTTGAAGACCTGGATAGTTAGATTCCCAAAAAGCTTCACTGCGACCTATATTGTTTTCATAAAACCTAGATTGACTTTCATGTATGCCTAACGAAACAGCTTCGCCGCAAGGCAGACCATATTCTGCTGCGCTTAATCCTTGTTCGTATAGCGCATGACCACACTCATGAATGCAACTCCAAAGCATATCGTAGAGGTTGTTTTCTTTGATACGAGTGGTTACTCGAACATCAAAGGGACTAAAGGTAGTGGAAAAAGGATGCTCAGCAAGATCTTGACGACCAGCCTCTAAATCGTAGCCTAATTGCTCTAAAATAGTCATTCCAAAATCCCATTGCTTATCTTTTCCAAAGTGCTTATACATAAAAGCATCTTCCACTTGCGGACTCTTCGCAATTTGAGCGAGTAGTGGACTGAGCTTGGTTTTCACCTCACTAAAAAGGGTGTCAATTTCTTGAACCGTTGCTTTCGGCTCATAATCATCCATTAGCGCATTATAAATATGATCCTTGTATCCATAAATCTCTGCTTTCTCTTGCTGAATTTTCACCATTTCGCTCAAAGCTTCTTTAAATAGCTCAAAGTCATTTGCTTTTCGAGCAGTAATCCATGCATGGAAGGCTTTGGAAGTTGCCTTAGATAATCCAATAACAAAATCGCTTGGCAGTTTCTTAGCTTTGACCATATCTCGCTTGAGTAGTTGTATGTTTTTGGATTCAACTGGGTTTAATGAGGGCTCTTCTAATAGTTCGTTGATACAATTTTCATAAGCCGTTGATGTTTCTGTTTCATGAGCTATGCCACTTAGAGTTGCAATCTGCTGGGCCCTAAATCCCTGGCCTTTCGGAGGCATGTAGGTTTCTTGATCCCAATTTAAAACAGCAATTGCGTTTTTAATGTCAGCAATCTTATTGGTAAACTTTAGTAATTTTTTATAGTTTGCTTGCATTGAGTATATTTGATAAGTTTTAAAAATTTTAAAAGGTAAATTTATATCTTTAAAATATAACATCTTAGAAAAACCCTAAACTATGAAAAATTATTACCTAGGCTTTGTTGTATTCTTTTTTACATGTTGTTTAGAAGTGAGTTTGGCTCAAGATGTCCATTTTTCCCAGTATTATACTTTTGCTCAAGCCTTAAACCCTGCACTTACGGGGAATTTTGATGGTTCTTATCGAGTTGCGGTTATTTACCGTAATCAGTGGAGTTCATTCTTGAACAAAAATGCTTTTGTTACTCCTGGAGCCGCCATTGATTTACCCTTGTTTGAAGGCCAGTTAAAAAATGATAAGCTGGGATTAGGGTTAATGTTCACCAACGATAGGGTAGGTGAAGCCAGTTTAGTAACCAGTAATATAGGTCTTTCTTTAGCATATCATAAGGGTATTGGCAGATTGGGAAATCATAGAATATCATTAGGAGGTCAAGTAGCTTATGTACAAAGAAGTATGGACCGTGAGAGCTATGTTTTTTATGATCAGTTTGACGTGATTAGTCACAGTGGGACAGGCTATAGCTCAGAGTTTGACGCAAACAATTTTGATAGGGGCTCATTCTTTTATTTTGATTATAATTTTGGTCTTTACTGGAAATCCCAGTTTAGTGATCGTTTCAAAATGCAAGGTGGTTTTTCAACTTTTCACATGAGTCAGCCAAATCAATGGTTTATTAGCGAAAACGATGACATCTTCTTAAAAAGAAGGTATTTAGGCGATTTAGGTATTGAAGTTTTTCTCTCAGATAAATTGGCTTTAGCTCCAGACATACTTTATCAAAAGCAAGGAGAGAACCATATGATTTTGGCAGGTAGTTCATTAGGGTATTACTTTAGCTCTGGTTTTAGAACCAATTCTAGTATCCATTTAGGTGCTCGTTATCGATTGAGCCCGGTCAATGGTGACGCTGTAGTCGTATTATCCTCGGTAGAGTTTAGAAATATGAGGATTGGTGCTTCTTACGATGTAAATCTTTCAAATCTTCAGAATTCTTCAAATCTCAAAGGTGCTTTTGAAATCTCTTTGATTTATATGGGAGAAAGTATTCGCAGTTATAAAGCAAACAAATCCCTGCCAGCAAGAAGATTTTAAAAAACTAACTCCTCTAAAACCTATTCATGAAAAAATTAATTGGAATTATATGTTCAATTGTTTTAATAACTACATCCATTTATGCTCAAATAGATAAGGAAAAAGCTATTAAATCAAGACATGAGCTAAAAGTTGCCGATTTACTATATGCGCAAAGTCATTACTATTCTGCGATAGAATATTACAAAGAAGTTATTCGAGTTAAGCCTGAAAACAGGTATGCAAAGTTTTGGTTGGCGATGGCAACATTGAAAGCGAACGATTATAAAAATGCCGTTAAATATTTTGCGAGTTTTGAGGAGCATCCTGTCGATGCAAAAACTAAGAGTAAGCACATTGAAAAGGAAAATAGAGGAATGTATGGTTTATTCGATTTCTATTACGGTGTATCCCTCAAGCAAATCGGGGAGTTCGAAGAGGGTAAAAAGCGATTGAATGCCTTTAAAGGGGAGCTGTCGATGCCTGACAAGGCTATGTGGATGGAGATTGTCGACAATGAAATAGCTGGTGCGGATTGGGCTATTTCACATACCGAGTCTAAGAAAGTTAAGGTTAAATCATTAGGAGACGGGGTAAATTCTGGATATGAAGATGCTGCTCCCATGCCAATCAATGATTCGACGATTTACTATACTTCTCTTCAGGAAGATGATTTAGTATTCGTAAAGAATAGAAAGGATATTCCTCATTACAAGCTATACCAATCCAATAAAGTAGATGGAATATGGGAAAGTGGAAAAAGACTACCTGAAATGTTCCAAGATGAAAAATTTGGAACGGGTAATTCGGCAATTTCTGAGGATGGAAATAGAATATATTTCTGCAAGTGCTTCAATAATGAGATCGATGAAATCATTTGTAACCTATACTTAAGCGAGAGGAATAACGAAAAGTGGCAAGAGCCTGCGGCGCTAAATAAATCGATAAATAGCACGAAATATACTTCTACTCAGCCTACAGTGCGCACGAGTGGGGATGGCATGGAAATCGTCTATTTTGTTAGTGATCGCGAAGGAGGTACAGGTGGAATGGATATCTGGTATTTTATTCGAACAGCAAGCGGAGATTTTAAGGGTCCGAGATTATTAGCTGGAAGTATTAATACCAAACAAGATGAAATGACCCCTTACTATGACAACAAGGAAAACTTGTTTTATTTTAGTAGCAATGGGCATCCAAGTATTGGTGGCTTCGATGTATTTGTAAGTTATGAGAAGGATGATTTGAGTTGGACTAAACCTGAAAATGCTGGATTGCCGATAAATTCAACAGCAGATGATTTATACTATGTTAAAGAGTTGGGTAAAACCAGTGGATTCCTTGTCTCTAATCGAGAAGGAACTTCGAAAATAAAAAAGAGATATACAGGTGATGATATTTTTTACTTTGAGGATTTTAAGTTTGGACTGGAAGGCTTTGTATTTAAGGAAGAGGAGGACGGAGATGTTCCCATCCAAGGGGCAAATATTCGATTGTATATGACCAATCAAGCTGGAAATGAAGTGATGGTTGAGGAATTGTTGGATGTGAAGGAAGACTACTTTTTTAATCTTAAACCAGATAAAGAATACAAAGTAGAAGTATCTAAGCCTGGATTTACTTCATCCTTTGAATATGTTTCAACACTTGACATCCCTTATGAAGATACCTTAAATCAAAACCTAAACATTAATAGATACATCATAGAAGCCAAGGGAAGTATTTATGACGATAAGGATTCACTTAGAACAGAAAAGCTGGATGATGCAGTCATTATTCTTAAGCTATTGTTAGCTGATGGAGAGAAGCAAACCTTGTCTACAAAAAGGATGCCTGTAGGACGCACAGACTATAGCTTTACCTTAGATTTGGATAAAGATTATGTTATTGAAATAGTAAAAGATGGTTACTTTAAGAATAAAGTTATGGTCTTGACAAGTGATATTCCAATGGATCTAGAGCTGTTAGATGTTTCTGCTGCATTAACAGCAATTGAAGTGGGTAAAACTTATGAATTGGACAATGTGTTCTATGACTTTGGGAAGTCGTCATTAAGAAATGAATCCAAAAAGATATTAGATGCCCTAATCATAATTTTACAGGAGAATCCTGAAATTGTTATCGAGTTAGGAGCGCATACTGATGCCATTGGCTCTTCCGATACTAATTATAAATTATCACAAGCTAGGGCTCAAAGCTGCGTTGACTATATGATTTCAAAAGGCGTTTATAAAGATAGATTATATGCCAAGGGATATGGCGAAAATTCACCTATCGCTCCAAATGAAAATGAGGATGGTTCAGATAATGAAGCTGGTCGTCAGAAAAATAGACGTACAGAATTTAAAGTGATCGAAAGTTTCTGAAATTAGAAATCGAATAGTTTTGAAAGACCTTCTAACAATAGGTCTTTATTAGAGCAACCTTCCCCAGACCTGAAAAGCAAAAAACTGCCCAAAGAAACCAATTAAGAAGCCAATCATTAGCCCGTTTTTATTGACCAAATTCATGCTTAATCGCGCACTTGCCAATAAGCCTACGAGGATTATCGCGGCAATCAATACCAATACGAGATTGTATTGACTTGTCCGCATAATATTAAGAATCAAACTGATCAATCCGCCTATACCTACAAGATGCCAAGAGGTATTTGCTACAAAATTAAGCGGAAACAAGATAAAGAGAGAAAATATACATCCCAAAGTCATTAAACCCAATGGGAAATAACTAGAGGTACGATATAGCCCTTCCTCCTTGAAAAGAAAGTATGCCCACAACCAAAAAGTAGCTAAAGCAATCAATGGAATAAATCGTTCCTTGCCATCACTCATATCGAAAGAAGAAACAACATCCAGTTTCCACATCAACATAAACGAAAACAATGGAAAAAAAACAGTTAATGCGCCATAGTACATCAGCCTAACTTCATTGTGAATGATTGAAGTGTCTGTAAATTGTTGCGGATGAGCAAAAATTACCAATATAGCCATGTATAAAGGCATTAAAATGGGGTGAAGTATGTAGGATATTAATTTGGCTAGCTTATTATGCATAATTTATAATTCTTTTCTTAAACGAGCGACAGGAATACTCAATTGTTCGCGGTACTTTGCTACTGTTCTTCTGGCTATTTCATAACCTTTCCCTTTCAATAAATCCATTAATTTTTGATCTGAATAAGGTTTTTTCTTATTCTCTTCCTTAATAATTTCTTGAAGTATGGCTTTAATTTCTCTAGTTGAGATTTCATCTCCATCACTATTTTGCATGGATTCACTAAAGAAAAATTTCAATAAGATAGTTCCAAATTCTGTTTGTACATACTTTGAATTAGCTACACGGGATACCGTGGAAATATCCAAATCCGTCATTTCGGCAATATCCTTTAAAATCATAGGTCTTAGGGTCATTTCATCGCCGGTTAAGAAAAACTCATTCTGATAGTCCAGAATAGCGCGCATTGTGAGCATCATGGTTTGTTGACGCTGCTTGATAGCATCTATGAACCATTTAGCCGCATCCATTTTTTGTTTGATAAAAATAATCGCATTTTTCTTATCACTATTTTTCTCTTTACTCTGCTTGTAAGAGGTGTACATATCCTTAAATGACCTACTCACTTTTAAGTCGGGCGCATTTCGCATGTTTAACAAGAGCTCTAATTCTCCGGCCTCATTCTTAACGGTGAAGTCTGGTATAATATAATGATGAATTTTTGAATTGTTTCCTCCCGTATAGCTGCTGCCCGGCTTAGGGTTTAGCTTTAATATTTCATCTATTACACTTTTTAAATCCTCAGAGCTCAAGTCCAAGGCAGCTTCCAATTTATTGTAATGCTTTTTTGAAAAATGCTCAAAATGATTTTCTAATAAGATGATTGCACTCTTTATTAAGGGATTGGTCTGCTTCCTTTTAAGTTGCAACAATAAACACTCTTGCAGATCGCGGGCACCCACACCTGAAGGGTCAAATGAATGCACAAAGGTTAAAATCTCTTCAATCTTTTCTTCGTTTACTATTATGTTTTGTGCAAAAGCTAAGTCATCGACAATATTTATCATTTCTCTTCTTAAATATCCATCATCGTCAATACTGCCTATGATTTGCGAACCAATAATATAGTCGTCTCCGTGCAATTCTTTAATGCCCAACTGTTTTAATAAAAATTCGTGGAAGGTTATTCCAACACTTATTGGAATAGTTTTGTTATCATCATCACGATTATCATAGCTTTGGTCTTTTGTTTTGTATTCAGGGTATTCGCCGTCCTCATCGAAATACTCTTCTACACCAAAATCTTCCAGATCATCTTCGCTTTCTTTCTCTGTCTTATCTTCTTCCATTTCCTGGTCTAAGTCATCCAGTACGTTATCAATGACATCGCCTTCTTCCAGGGCAGGATTAGCCTCTAGCTCTTCTTCTATACGCTGTTCCAAATTGGCCGTAGGAATCTGTAACAATTTCATTAATTGAATTTGTTGTGGGCTAAGCTTTTGTTGCAGCTTTTGAGACAAACGTTGATTGAGCATAAAAGGTATTGATTTTCAAGCTCAAAATTAAGAAAAAAATAGCCAACCTATTAAAAACTTTTTGGATGATGAAAACTTTAGGGTACTTATATATTTTGAATAAAAGGATACATAAAATAAGAATTGAATAAGCTAACTTTACGCTTCATTTAAAGCTATTGCAATGAATTGGATATACATTAATGAAATGTCTAAATATGTAGGTCAAACCGTAACCTTAAAAGGCTGGGTGGCTAATCGTCGAGAAAGTAAGGGCATAGCTTTTGTTAATTTGAGAGATGGTTCGGGTTTTTGCCAATGTGTTATTGCGGAAGATAAAGTTTCTGAAACTTTTGATTTAACCAAATCAATGAGTCTAGAAAGTTCGGTTTCAATTAGTGGAGAAGTACTTAAAGATGAAAAGCAGCTTGGAGGATATGAGTTGCAAGCGAGCAGTTTTGAAATTATAGATGTCGCGGAAGATTACCCAATTACACCTAAAGAACATGGCGTTGATTTTTTATTGGAAAGAAGGCATTTGTGGTTGAGGTCCAAACGTCAATGGGCAATCATGAAAGTGCGAAATGCAACGATATATGCGATTCATAACTTTTTTCAGCAGAAGGACTTTTCTTTAATGGATTCGCCGATTTTCACAGGAAGTGCTGCAGAAGGAACAACTGATTTGTTCAAGACAGATTACTTCGGTCAGGAAGCCTACTTAGCTCAAACAGGACAATTGTATGGAGAAGCGATGGCTATGGCTCAAGGGAAAATATACACCTTCGGCCCAACCTTTAGAGCAGAAAAGTCAAAAACAAGAAGACACCTCACTGAGTTTTGGATGGTAGAACCAGAAATGGCTTTTTACGATCTAGATATGGATATGGATTTGATTGAAGAAATGTTAAGGGCTGTAGTCAATGAAGTAATTGATCGTTGTAAAACAGAGTTGGAAATTTTAGGTCGCGATATTGAAGCGCTCAAGTCTGTCAATCAAAAATTCCCAAGAATCTCTTATGATGAGGCTGTAGAAATGCTCACAGGTAAAAAGGAAGTTAATGGAGTCAATGCGATTCAGATGCTAGGGAATGATTTGAAAACTACCCAAGAAGAGATTATCAAGGTAAATGCTGAGATAGAAGAGCGTGAAGCAATCGTTAATGATAATGTAAGTAAGAAAGGAATTAAAAACTTCAATCGAAACAGAGTGGCGCAGCTGAAAGCGCAAGTAAAAGAACTTGAAGAGGATGCCCGCAATATCCCGCAATGGATAAAGTCCGCGGAGAATTTTGAACACGGAAGTGACTTAGGTGGATCGGATGAAACTGTATTAACTCGCCTGTTTGGTTGTCCAATAATGGTGTACAATTGGCCTCGAAAAATTAAGGCATTTTATATGAAAAGAGTCGAAGGAAATTTTGATTATGTAAAGGGCGTAGATGTATTAGCTCCAGAAGGTTATGGTGAAATTGTAGGTGGAAGTGAGCGCGAAACTGATCTCGAATTCCTCATTGAACAAATTCAAGAAGAGAACCTTAATCAAGAAGATTATGAATGGTATCTGGACTTACGCCGATTTGGTTCAGTTCCTCATGCTGGATTTGGTTTAGGTTTAGAGCGTTTGATTACTTGGATTTGTAAGCTAAAACATATTCGAGAAGCTTCACCTTTCCCAAGAACAAGTCAACGGCTTAAGCCTTAGGAATCAAAGTTTGAATAGCCCCGACAGCAGCTGAGTACCTAGCCTCCTCCATCTCATGGATTGAAAGGTATGGGATGTTATACAGTTTTAACTCTGCTTCAAATTGCTTATATAAGCTCAATCGATTAAGCGGATTAGCGCGCATGCCATCGCTTACCCATGGTATATTGGGGTACATCAATAGGCTAAATGAATAAGGGTTTGTTCTTAAATGATGCTCAATAAAATCAGGAATGGGTTGATTGTAGTGTCGTAACCATATTTTGATATTGATTAAATCAGAATCGCAAATTAGTGTTTTATGAAGAGCACTAACTTCATTTTCTAGTTTGATCTGTTCTTGCGCAATATGATATATGGTTTCCTTTTGATTGCTGATTGGCCGACTTTCAAAATAACTTCGCGCATATTCATGAACCATTGGTAGCTTCAATTCATGATGAAGTCTTTGAGCGAGGGAAGTTTTCCCACAGCATTCGGGTCCCGTTATTCCAATTTTAATGACTTTATTTTTGCTACTGTCCATGTTCTTTAATGAGTTGCTGAAGGTTTATTCAATTTTAAATACCATTGGTAGTAACCAAACAACGCAAACGTCCCGTAACAAAAGTACAATACAGCATAGAAGGGCATTCCCTTTGTTAACATCATCCATACGGTCAAGGCATTTATAGGAATCCAAAAAAGCCAGTTGTCGATTTTCTTTCTTGCAGCAAGGAAGGTCGCAACAATAGCAAACCCGTTTGTAATAGCATCTAGCACGGGTAAGGAACTTCCAATCTTTGTGAGGATGGAATAGCTTCCCAAAGTAATTAGAATAGCGCCTAGTATTGCGTAGATGTATTGGAATTTGGACAGTTTACTGATAGTAAAGTGCTTATGTGAATTATTTCTCCATTTAAACCATCCATATAGTGCTATTATTGCGTAGATCAATTGAAGAAAAAGTTCTCCTATCAAATTGTAATGATAACATGAAATGGCATAAAACCCTACAGCTAATAAACCAAAAGGCCAGCTGTACCATTTTTCTTTTACCATACTAAGGATGTATAAAATCCCAAAAAAGAGACCCAATATTTCGATTAACATCTGCATAAAACAAAATTAAGTAACATAAGATAGACTTTGGCATTTTATCTACCAAAGTTCATAAAAAAGAAGGACTCTAAACAATGAAATTCATAGTTTATACTTTACCCTATGCAATTAGCAATGAAGCTGATAAAATAAATCAACTTTTTGAGTCTGGATTAGATGAATTACACATTCGAAAGCCAGGTTATTCCAAGGATGATTTATGTTCACTACTTAATTTGATAAATCGAGACTATCATCCACGTATTGTCTTACACCATCATTATAGTTTAATGAAATCATTTATTTTAAAGGGTATACATCTTCCAAAGGGTTACTTTAATGGTTTTTTTGGTAAGTTCAAAAAAATAAAGTTCCACAGAATTAAGCGGTTCCAATTATCAACAACCATTGATAATATAAAGAACGTAGAGTATGTTGATACCATGTTTGATATAGTATTTATTGGCCCAATGTATAAAAAGCTTGGTGAACAAAATTCATTAAGTAATTTTGATGCATTTGAAGTGAAAAACGTAATTTCTAGCACCACAAAGAATGTGTATGCTTATGGAGGCATTGAATTCAAAAATCAACACAGAATTAATCAGCTAGGATTCAAAGGAATGGTCTTGCAATCCAGTTTGTGGAAGAGTGGGGATGTGGTAAATACTTTTAACGCCTTTTTACTTAGTCAGGCAGAAATGGGAAATATGAGTCCAGCCTTTAAAATTGCATAAGCTATATCGCTTTTAGCTCTACACCATCATCGATTATTTTTAAGCTATGCATAGCGCCCAATTTTAGCGAGTGATTGTCTTCCAGATGTCCAAATGGTGCTTGAAAGCATATAGGATAGTCAAATTCCTTACAATGTTCAAGAATAATTTCTTCTGCTGATTGACCAAAAGGAATATTATTGTCATTCATTATTGTCATTCCACCGACAATTAAGCCCTTAAGTTTGCTCAACTTTCCAGCCCTTTTAAGTGCTATCATCATTCGATCGATATGATAAAGATATTCATCTAAATCTTCAATAAACAGAATTTTATTATCAGGATTAAACCCCGAACTTGTCCCTAAAATACTGTAAAGTATAGATAAATTTCCTCCAATGATTTCTCCCGCGCAATTGCCTTTTCTGTTGAGTGGATGACCCGGAAAATGGTAACTCAGCATGCCTCCTTCCAAACTTTCTTTGATGGACATTAGACTCTCTGCTGTGTTGTTTTCAAAGTTAATCGGCATACTCGCATGCAGCGTTTGAATACCCAGGTAATTATTGATATGCGCATGAAGAATAGTGACATCACTATAGCCTATAATCCATTTCGGTTTTTGCATGAAGGAAGTGAAATCAAGTTTGTCCAAAATCCGAACTGTCCCATATCCTCCTCGAGCGCATAGAATAGCATTAATATCATCGCTATTGATTAATTCTTGGAGGGCATCGGCTCTTTCTTGATCAGTTCCTGCGTATTGATGATGTTTTAATCCAATAGTTGCTCCAAGGACCACTTCGTATCCCCATGATTCTAGTTTTTGTTTGGCCCATTTAATTTCTTCTTTTGAAATTAAGCGAGCTGTGCTTGTGATCGCTATCTTATCTCCGGCATTTAAAAACGGAGGATGTTTGAATGCTGCCATGGATTTTTTGATTATAAAGTCCTATATTTAAGCAATATAAGATTAGAAATATGCGTAAAATAATACTTTTTATTTTAGTAGTTATTGGAATGAGTAATCTTACTCAAGCTCAAAATACAGAATGGGTCGTTTCTTTGGGTGGATCTAACTCCGATAAAGGAATAAGTATTGGAACAGATAGCTTAGGTTTTATATATGCTAGTGGATACTTTAATACTTCTGCTACATTCGGAACAATAACCTTGACAAATAGTCCTGCATCAGGAACCAACAAAGAAGTTTTCATCGTTAAAATGGATTCTGCCGGTAATGTGCTTTGGGCTTTAGCGGGAGGTGATCAAACCGGAACTTGCTGCGATGACAGGGCTCTGGGCATGCATGTTACCCCAGATGGATATGTATATGTAACAGGCACTTTTTGGTCTTCATTCAATATCGGATCTTGCAGCGTTTCAAATGGCAACAGCCATGATTCTTCTCTACTAACAAAAATAGATCCAAATGGGAATTGTGTATGGGCAAGAAGCTTTGGTGCAAATGCAGGTGCAGGTAGTGGACCCAATTGTCCTTTTCCGATTTATGATGCAGATGACCATTCTTATGACGTAAAGTTAGATGGAGATGGTTTTATATATATAACGGGTTTCTTTTCAGGTATAAGTGCTGATTTTGATGCGATAACATTGAATAATCCAAATTGGGGTTCTACCTGTACTCCTTTGGGTTATGTTGCTAAACTAGACGATAATGGCGACTTCATTTGGGCGCATAAGTTTGACGGTATAAAAGATCAAAGAGGGTCGAGGGATAATCGAATTGCAATCGATAATTTTTCCAATGTTTATGTGGTTGGCGGGTTTGAAAATACGGGCAATTATGGGTCAATCGCACTTACCAGTATAGGAGAATGGGATGCTTTCATATTTAAAATGGATAAGGATGGAAATTTCCTTTGGGCAAAAAACGTCGGTTCAAACAAAACAGATAGAGCAAATGGTATTGCTATAGACTATTGTGATAATGTATATGTCGCAGGGGAATATAGAAATAAAATGGTTTTTTCTGGCGCAAATGCTTCTAATGGTACAGATACCCTAAGTCATAATAAGAAGAGAGATATTTTTGTAGCTAAAATAACCACCAATGGAGATTGGGTCTGGGCTAAACGGGCTCGAAGTGAAGGGACAGATAAACCCTATCAAATGTCTGTGGATGAAGACATGCAGGTCTATTTGGCTGGTGTAGCCGGAGACTCCCTTCGATTTGATAGCAATTTAGTTTTAAGCACTGGTGACACCTCTGATGTTGCTTTTGTTGCTCAGTTAGATGGCAGTAGTTCAACGGCTAACTGGGTTTGGGCCAAACTAGGTGGTAGTCCAACAAATGATGATAGAGCTGGGGATATTTGTGAAGATGGGCAAGGCAATTTGTACGCAGTAGGTTTCTATGAGCAAACTGCAGATTTTGACGGAGTATCCCTCACTTCCCTTGGAAAGAAAGATATTTATGTTTGGAAGATGAAAAAAGCAAATGTTGTTCCAACACCAATAAACTGTATTTATGTAGATGTGCAACCTACGGGATCGGGATATGTGCTTATGAACGGTACAGTTATCACTGAATTTCCTTGCTTACAAAGCCTTAGTGATTCTACTAATCAGCTTTTTGATGCGATTGCCAATCCAGGTTTTTCATTTGCTAACTGGGATTGGGAAATACATAGCCCATTGCCAAACGTAACAATTCCTAATTCAACAGTTTTCACATACACCAATGATACCTTAATCGTAAATTTTGACGCTGTTTTGACCGATACCACGGTTTATATCGTCCAACCAGTTGGAGCAGGTACAATGATTCTTGATGGAAGTAATGTAAGTGTTTTTCCGCATACTGAATACCATATTCAAGGGGATACTTCCAATATTCAAGCTACAGCTAACTTAGGCTTTAACTTTGTAGATTGGGGTTTCCAGAATAATACTCCATTACCCAATAATACTTCCTCAAACATTGAGGTTGAGTGGGTGTCAAACGATACTGTTTATATTAATTTTGATTCTGTACCTACTTACTCATTAACTTATCTTATCAATATTGTTGGAGCGGGAACTATAAGTATCAATGGTATAGGCGTTCCAGGATTTCCTTACACAACTCAATATGTTCAAGGTGCTACTGCAAATCTAGTTGCTACTGCAAATGCCGGTTTCTTTTTTAATGATTGGGACTTTCAAAATAATATACCTTTGCCTAACACCATTAATCCAGCCATTAGTACAACTTGGCTCAGTGATGATACCGTGATGGTTAATTTTACAGCCATTCCAAATTATAACATCACTTATTTGACCAATCCGGTTGGAGCGGGTAGTTTGGATATTGACGGAGTCAATCAAAGTGTATTCCCATATACGGAGACCTATCAATCGGCAACCAATGTGATTATTAATGCGAATAATAATCCGAGTTTCACATTTAGAGAATGGACGACAATAACTAGCACTTTAAATCCTTCCAATCTTTCCAATGTAGTGGACTTTAATGTTTTAGCCAATGATACAATAATTGCATGGTATGATGAGGTGGATACCTTATGGGTAGTTACAAAACCAGCCGGTACAGCACAACTAGAAGTAGGAGGTGATGTGATTACCAGTTCACCTTATATGGGGATTTATCAATTGGGAGAATTGCTTCCTATTAGTATTACACCGTATGCTTCTAGTGTGTTCAATCAATGGGACTTATCACCAGCAACTTTACCTGATTATAGCCTGGTAACATCTTTTATATTTACGGGGCAAGACACCTTGTTTGCAAGTCTTAACAATATCTTAGCCATCCAGGACTTGGGTAATGATTTTAGCGCTATCCACCTTTACCCCAATTTAGTTATAGATTATTTTGTTTTGGAGATGGAGGCATCAATGGATGTCGATTTTACAATAAACGTATTTGCACTTTCAGGGCAATCATTGGGCGAGATTTATTCGGGTAGATTAAGTAAAGGTCAGTTGTTTAAAGAAAAGTTTGAATTGGACTATGCTTCGGGGATTTACTTTATTCAAGTGCAGAGCGCAGGGTCCTTTGTTAATTTTAAATTGATTAAACAATAAGGGAATTCTAGTGGATAAAAGTTGAGTATCAAACTGCCCAATTAGTAAAATACCGCTACCTTTGATCGCAATGAAAGATGCCAAAAGATATACAGTTACTGCTGCTTTACCTTATGCCAACGGCCCATTACATATTGGTCATTTAGCTGGAGCTTATTTGCCTGCCGATATATATGTTCGATATCTCCGATTAATCGGTAAAGATGTTGTTTTCATTTGTGGATCTGATGAACATGGAGCTCCTATAACTATAAGGGCTAAGCAAGAAGGGGTTAGTCCGCAACAAATTGTTGATAAATATCATGCTCAAATGAAGCATTCCTTTGAAAAAGTCGGCATTTCATTTGATATTTTTCATCGTACTTCATCGGATATTCATCACGAAACTGCGCAAGAATTTTTTTTAGAATTGTACAATAAAGGCGTTTTTGTAGAACAAGAAACTGAGCAATTTTACGATGAAGAATTTAAACAGTTTTTGGCAGACAGGTATGTGAAAGGTACTTGCCCTAAATGTTCCAAACCAGAGGCTTATGGGGATCAATGTGAGAGCTGTGGTGGCACATTAAATGCTTTGGATTTGATACATCCACTTTCTGTGCTAAGCGGAAAGAAGCCCATATTAAGAAAAACCAAACATTGGTATCTCCCATTGGACAAAGATCAGGAATGGTTGAAGGAATGGATAAATAATGGAATTTATAAAGGGAAATTCCATCACGACCCTAAAGAATGGAAAAAAAATGTGATGGGGCAAGTAGGTAGCTGGTTAAATGACGGTCTGCAAGCCCGAGCGATTACAAGAGATTTGGAGTGGGGAGTGAGTGTTCCTGCACAAATTCCAGGTGCTGAAAATAAAAAACTATATGTTTGGTTAGATGCGCCTATCGGCTACATCTCAGCAACTAAACAGCTAGCTTTGGACGGAAAAATTGATAATTGGGAGCAGTATTGGAAGGATGATGATACCGCGCTAATACATTTTATTGGTAAGGATAATATTGTCTTTCATACCATAATCTTTCCATCAATTTTAAATGCAAAAGGAGGGTTTAATTTACCAGTGAATGTCCCAGGCAATGAGTTTATGAATTTGGAGGGAGATAAAATATCCACTTCTAGAAATTGGGCAATTTGGGCGCATGAATTTGTTGATGAACATCCTGAAAAAATAGATGAGTTTCGCTACGTGCTTTGTGCCAACATTCCAGAAACAAAAGATTCGGAGTTTACATGGGTTGATTTTCAAACCAGGGTGAACAGCGAGCTAGTGGCTGCTTATGGAAACTTTGTGAATCGAATTATGGTCCTTAATCACAAATATTTTGATGGAGTAGTTCCTCCTTCATCATCCGAATACAAGAACATTAGTGATGATGCCATGCTAGTGGTGAAGGACGCAAGAGAAAATATTGCTGGCTTAATCGAACAGTATAAGTTTAGAGATGCGCTAGATGCTTTGATGCTTGTCGCTAGAGATGCAAACAAATTCTTAACGACCTATGAGCCTTGGAAGAGTATTAAGTCCGATGAAAAAGAAGCAAAAGCTGTGCTCCATGCATGCACCCAAATTGTAGCCAATTTGGGAGTTTTGTCGCAGCCTTTCATGCCGCAGGCCGCAGCTAAAGTCTTTAATATGCTAAATATTGAAGCTGGCTCTTGGAATGATGCAGGAGGACTAGACCTTGTCAAAGCTGGACATCAATTAGGAAATACGCAGTTATTATTTGAAAAAATTGATGAGGATTTTGTAGCTGCTCAAAAAGAAAAATTGGAATTGACCAAGAGTCAACAAACAGATAAAAAATACACACCCGTGAAAGATGAAATACAATTTGATGACTTTGCTAAAATGGATATCCGTATTGGCACCATTATAGAGGCAAAAAAAGTGAAAAAAGCTGATCGATTACTAGAGATTTTAGTGGATTTGGGTTTTGAGAAACGCACGGTAATTTCCGGCATTGCCGAATATTTTAATGCGGAGGACATTATTGGCAAGCAGGTGCAGATCTTGGTGAATTTAGCTCCCCGTAAAATGAGAGGTATTGAGTCACAAGGTATGATTTTGTTTGCAGAAGATCTAGAAGGTAAACTTCATTTTGTCTCCCCTCCTCATGATTTAGAAAATGGCAGTGAAGTTGCTTGATTTTCTTGCTTTCCGCTAAAATCCAGTGATTTGTTTTGTATATTTATGAAAAACCAATTCATATGAAAAAAATTCTTACTTACCTATTTTCTCTATCTGTTGCAGGATTAATTGCCCAAACATGTGATGGAAGATATCAAACTGAAATATATAGTCAAGTGGATGTGACCACTGTTGATTATGGAAGCGCTATAACACGTCTGGGGGATACACAAGTCCTTCAAATGGATATATATCAGGCTGTCGGCGATACAGCAACAGACCGTCCGGTAGTTATTTTTTGTTTTGGGGGTACTTTTATAGCTGGTTCAAGGACATCAAGTGAATTGGTGACATTTGCTACGAGTCTTGCCAAGAGGGGTTTTGTGTGCGCCTCGATTGATTATCGTTTAGCGGGAAGTTTATTCGAACTAATCTCTGAGGAAAATCTTATTAAGGTTGTGTTTTCAGCTGTGCAGGATGGCAAAGCTGCTATTCGTTATTTTAGAAAAGATTTTGAGGATGGAAACGCTTTGGGGACTAGTCCAGACAACATATTTATTGGTGGTACATCTGCCGGAGGAATTTTAGCTGCTAATTTAGCTTATGTGGATGATCTGACTAAATTACCAAGCGAATGGCAAGAGTGGGCAGAAGAAATAGGAGGCATTGAAGGTTTAAGTGGTAATCCAGGTTATTGTTCATATCCAAATGGGGCCTTTGGATTTGCAGGAGCAGTAGCGGATACCTCATTCATAGATGCAAATGATGTTCCTTATTACGCCTGTCATTCCACAGGAGATCAAACGGTTAAATATGGCTATGGCGCACCCTTACAAAATCCTTTTATTACAATCCCTGTTAGTTTATACGGCAGTGGAGAAATGGAAAAAAGGTTCAATAATTTAGGTATACATAATGTTTTAGATACATACACAGGAGGAAGTCACCCACCTTTGAATACGCAACAGCGTATGGATGATACAAGAGATAATCTTGGAGAATTTTTATATAACTTATTAGATTGCAATGCTGCAAACTTGAAAAAACCAGATCAACAGGGTTGTGATGATTCTGGTAATCCAACAAATATTCTTGAAGTAAATAAAGTAAAAGATTGGAAAATATACCCAAATCCTTCAGATAATTATTTAACCATTTCAGGTGAAAGTAATCTCGAGGCTTTAAAGATTAAGGATGCTATGGGAAGAGAGTTGATTAAATTTTCCGTTAATGAAGCCAAGCAAGTAACTTTGGATTTGCAGGATTTTGCAAGCGGAATTTATTTCGTTTATGTTCAAACTGAGGGTGTCTGGAGAAGTGAAAAGTTAATGCTGAAGTAATTCGAATACCTTAAATAGATTAATGGGATGTTGATCAATCAGCATCCCATTTTTTTGTAAAGAACAGCCAATCCGTTAAATCTTAACCAAGAGTTATGAAAAATACCTTATTATTCTTTTTGTCCAGCTTGATATTCTTGTCTTCATGTGCTCAAAATGATACCCGTCAAATTGAAAATGAAATGAAGAATGCTAATCATTTAATCGACCAAAGTAGTCCCTATTTGCTGCAGCATGCATACAATCCAGTTGATTGGTATCCTTGGGGTGAGGAAGCTTTAAAAAAAGCGGAGGACGAGAATAAATTGATCTTGATTAGTATTGGATATGCTGCCTGTCATTGGTGTCATGTGATGGAGCATGAAAGCTTTGAAGATTCAAGTGTAGCAGCTTATATGAATGAGCATTTTGTGGCCATAAAGGTTGATCGAGAAGAGCGACCAGATATAGATCAAGTGTATATGAATGCTGTTCAACTAATTTCAGGAAGTGGAGGATGGCCATTAAATTGTATCGCTTTGCCAGATGGCCGGCCTATCTATGGAGGCACGTATTTCCCTAAGAAACAATGGTTAAATTTATTAGAACAAGTAGGTGATTTTGTCAAGAAAAACCCCGAAAAAGCAGAACAACAAGCAGTCGCGCTTACGGCAGGTGTTCAAAAGTCTGAGCTTATTCAGCTTCAGGAAGAGCCTAGTAAACATACAAAAGGTGATTTAGTTAAGATTTGGAACAACTGGAAACCCAAAATGGATTTTAATCAGGGAGGGATTGATCGCTCGCCAAAATTCCCTTTACCAGTTTCTTACGAATACTTATTGCAATACCACTTCTTGAGTAAGGATGAGTCTGCCCTTAATATCACTGAAGTGACCTTGGACAAAATGGCTGATGGCGGAATTTATGATCAAATCGGTGGCGGATTTGCCCGTTACTCAACAGATGCCAAATGGAAAGTGCCTCATTTTGAAAAGATGCTTTATGATAATGCTCAGTTAGTGGGGCTTTATGCGCGAGCGTTTCAACATTCTAAAAATTCTTATTACAAGCAAATTGTCGAAGAAAGCTTGGGATTCATCAAACGAGAAATGACTTCAGATGAAGGAGGGTTTTATTCCTCGTTAGATGCCGATAGTGAAGGGGAAGAAGGAAAGTTTTATGTGTGGAAAGCAGAAGAGTTAGATGCGGTGCTCGGTGAAGAAAGTGCTTTAGTAAAAGAATTTTACAATGTAAGTGAATCCGGCAATTGGGAATCGAATAATATCTTATTTAGGACGAGGTCTAAAGAAGATGTCGCGAACAAATATGGATTGGGTTTAGATCAGTTTGACGAAAAGCTAGAAAAAGCAAAGAAAGCATTGCTAAAGGCGAGGTCCAAACGCATTCGTCCCGGGTTAGATGATAAGATTTTATGTGCTTGGAATGCTTTAATGTTGAAAGGATATGTTGACGCATATCGAAGTTTACAAGGAGATGGGTACCTGAAAATTGCTGAAGAAAGTGCTGCTTTTATTCTTGAAAAATTCAAACGAACTGATGGCGGATTGAATAGGAATTATAAAAATGGGCAATCGACTATTAATGGATTTTTGGATGATTATGCCTTTACTATTCAAGCCTTTATTGGTCTTTATCAGGCTACTCTTGACGAGAAATGGTTGATAGAAGCTGATGAATTAATGGAGCATGCGCTGAGTCATTTTGGGGATACTAATTCTTTAATGTTCTTTTATACTTCAGATGAAGATAAGGCATTGGTTGCCCGAAAAATGGAGGTAACTGACAATGTCATTCCTTCATCCAATTCAGCAATGGCAAAAAACCTTTACGTACTTGGGAAGTTGCTTTATAAAGATGAATATATTCGTAGATCGAGTCAAATGCTGAATAATGTTAAAGCACAAACCTCAACGGGAATGTCTTATTATGCTAATTGGGATATACTTTTATCCTGGCACGTAAGCGAGCCTTATGAGGTAGTTATTGTTGGGAAGGATTATTTAGCAATGCGAAAGGAGTTTGATCAGCACTTCTTGCCAAATGTTTTCCTTGCTGGAGGAAGAATAGAAGGTAAGTTGCCCATTTTGGAAAACAAACTAGTTAAAGGAGCAACTACCATTTATGTTTGTCAAAATAAGGTTTGTAAACTACCAACGGAAAGTGTTCAAGATGCATTAAAACAGCTTAATAAATAGATATGGCAGATTTTAAACAATATTATATTATTCCAGAGATTCCTGAAATTGTATACAAAGCTTTGACGAATGAGCTAATTTTAAAGCTATGGACCGGTTTTGATGCAAGTATGCGAGAAGAAGAAGGAACTGAGTTTAGTATGTGGGATGAGAATATATCTGGAAAGAACTTGAAATTCGAACCCAATAAAATGATTCAACAAGAGTGGTACTTTGGGGAACAAGAACAACAATCCGTGGTTACCATAAAATTGCACCCGCACAAAAAAGGAACATCTGCCGAGTTGATTCACTCCAATATTCCGGCGGAAGATTTTGATGCTATGGTTGAAGGCTGGAACAATACTTATTTTGCTGATCTGATTGATTTTTATACGGGTGACTAGGCTGTAAATGCTGCTGAATTTTTATGCCGGGTTATTAGAGTGCTAGATGTGTTGCGATAAGTGAATAAATACGCCTAGGATAAACTACTGTCTGGTCGGTGTTTCTTTTTCAATCCGAACAGAAAGTTTCGAAGAAACTGGTCTTGACATTCTCTATATTGGTTCTGTTTAGGATTCCTAAAAAATGCGCTTAATTCATGCTTACTTAAACGTAAGTCAACTGATTTGAATAGGTCCAATATGTCAAAATCTTTGAGCTGCAAGGCTATTTTGAGCTTTCTTAAAATGATGTTATTATTGAGTGTTTGCTCAGTTTCCACTGAGGGGCCCTCTTTTTTGCCTCTCTTCAAATTTATAAACCCGTTGAGGTAATGGGCAAGCTTGTGATCCTGGAGAATTAAAAAATTCGGATCTTCCTCTTTTTTCATCCACTTAATAACTTCTTCTTCTTCAACCCCTAACTCGCCTAATTTAAAGATTTGAATCATCTCCTTATTAGAAAAATTGAATATGAATCGAAGCTGTCGTAGAACATCATTATTGTTCATAGTTAAAATTTTTCTTCTTGATTTTTAAAGGTTTTCGGGACCAATTTAGTCCCCATAAAACCAAAACGAACTCCTATCTCAATGGGAGCAGCAATCATTATGTAATGAATTGCATTATAGCCATAATTTCTCAATTGACTGCCGTTGTTAATTCTTTCCAATTCAAGATAAAAAGGAGCAACCCATTGAAATCCCCCAAAAACATCGATTAAAAAATTTTTCGAACCTATATTAAACTGCGCTCCTGCAACTAATCCCCCTCCAAACTGAATCCCACGAGTATTTAGGTCAACAAAGAAGTAATCGAAATAGCCAATTGCCAATTTCGGCTGTATATAGGGGCCTAAAATAGCATTTTCACTAAAATATCTTCTATAGGCCCCTTCAAGACGCACACCGGAGGGTAGCCAGTAAGTATGTCCTCTCAATTCTAAAACGTAGCTCGATTTCGAATTTAGGAGCTTTTCAAAACTTATTCGTGGAGAGAAAATACGCGGAGCTAGCTTGATGGCAAAGCTCGGTTTTTCTATAAAACCTGCTTCGCTGCTTTGGGCAATACTCATTTTAAATATAGAGCAAGCAATTATTAGTAAGAGTCCCGCGTGTTTCATTACCATAAAATTAATACATTTTTTTAGCTTACGGCACTTATTTAATTAAGGTGTGACCATGATAATTTTACACTTGCAATACACCTGTGCTAAATGGTTTCTCAATAGGAGCGTGGTCCGCTGCTTCGATGCCCATACTTATAGCTTTTCGCGTATCTAATGGATCTATTATATCATCTACCCATAAACGCGCTGCGGCATAATATGGATTAGTCGTGGTATCATAACGATCCTTTATCTTATTGAATAGCTCCGCTTCTTTTTCAGGTGTTATTTCCTCACCTTTTTTCTTTAAGGAAGCTACCTGGATTTGCAATAATACCTTTGCTGCTTGCGCACCGCCCATTACAGCGATTTTGGCACTGGGCCAAGCCAACATCAATCGAGGGTCGTATGCTTTACCACACATGGCATAATTACCCGCTCCATAGGAGTTGCCTACTACGACGGTAAATTTAGGAACTACGCTGTTAGCCATGGCATTAACCATTTTGGCACCGTCTTTTATAATACCCCCATGCTCAGAACGTGATCCAACCATAAAACCACTAACATCATGTAAGAAAACCAATGGGATTTTCTTCTGATTACAATTCATAATAAATCGAGCAGCTTTATCTGCGCTATCACTGTAGATCACACCACCAAATTGAAGCTCACCCTTTTTAGTCTTAATTATTTCACGTTGATTCGCGACAATTCCAACGGCCCAGCCATCAATACGCGCATATCCGCAAACGATAGTCTTGCCAAAACCTGCTTTATATTCTGTGAATTCAGAATCATCAACTAATCTTTCTATTAATTCAATAGAGTCATATGGTTTTGCATTTCCTTCTGAAACTAAACCAAAAATCTCTTTGGGATCTTTTATTGGTTCTTTGGACTCAACTCGGTCAAAACCAGCTTTTTCTTTACTTCCAAGCTTATTCATCAGTTTTCGAATGGTTCTTAAACATTCTTTATCATCCTTCATCTTATAATCGCACACTCCTGAAATTTCTGTATGCGTCGTAGCTCCTCCCAAGGTTTCATTGTCTATGACTTCGCCAATAGCTGCTTTCACTAAATAACTACCCGCAAGAAATATAGAACCTGTTTTATCGACAATAAGCGATTCATCACTCATTATAGGCAAGTAAGCCCCTCCTGCTACACAACTGCCCATTACTGCAGCTATTTGAGTAATTCCTAGACTACTCATAACTGCGTTGTTGCGAAAGATTCGCCCAAAATGTTCTTTATCAGCAAAGATTTCATCTTGTAAGGGTAAAAACACGCCTGCACTATCCACCAAATAGATAATAGGTATTTTATTCTCCATTGCTATTTCTTGGGCTCTTAGATTTTTCTTTCCGGTGATTGGAAACCATGCACCTGCTTTTACAGTGGCATCATTAGCCACTACAATGCACTGTCGGCCTTCAACATATCCCATCACGACCACCACTCCGGCAGAGGGACAACCTCCATAATCTGCGTACATTCCATCACCTGCTAATGCACCTATTTCTAGTTGCGATTTGTTTTCATCCAATAAAAATGCGATGCGTTCCCGAGCGGTAAGTTTGCCTTTTTCCTTATGTCTGGCGATGCTTTTTTCCCCACCACCCAATGCTGCCTGATCCTTTTTGTATGTAAGGTTGGCAACCATAATTCGCATATTATCTTCGTTCTTGTTAAAATCTTTGTCTGACATCAATTATTTATTTTGAATGGCATGCAAAATACATTAAAAAAATTACAGAAAAAAAAGTTAGCCCTTATTTGATTCTAGCATCAAATATTTGTTAACTTTGTGCTTGGGCAAGTCTTATACGACCAGCTCCTGCTGAATCCCCCAGGTCTTGATCGAAGCAAGGGTAGGCGGTTGTAGCGGTGCGATGTGAGTAACTTGCCCTTTATTTATTTCCAGTTCCTTGATTTTACAGATGAAAAGATACAATTTTTAGCTTGTAAATGCTTCCAGTAGCTAGTTAATGACAACTTTAGCTTCCCGCTTTTTGGATCTCCAAAAAGATCCACATCCTGTGCTTTATGAGAAATAAAAGAATGCGAAGAGATTAGCAATTTTTTAGAGATTTATGCCTAATTTAGCACCTTAATCAAGTACTTTAAAGTTAATATTATGAGATACATAGGTTTATTGTTTATTGCTCTTTTGGCCCTTAGTTCATGTTCAAGTGATTCTAGTCAAACAGCAGTCGAAAAAGTAGAAGTGAGTGAAGACGTAGTAGCGGATTCAAAATCTAAGTTAGCGGTGAAAGGAATGGTATGTAGCATGGGATGTGTTTCTGCTATTCAAGATAAGTTGAGATCTACCCCTGGTGTCGCTTCAGCAGTTGTTAACTATGAGGAGAGTTATGCGATGATATCATTTGATAGTAAGATGCTTGATGAAAATCAATTGATTGAAGCTATTGGAAGTATTGGAGATAATTCGTATTCCGCAAATCCTTTTGAAGATATAGAAATGGCTCCCGAAGTGGATGACATGAAATTAACCGAAGAGGAAGAGTTAAGTACAAAAGGATAATTTACCCAAATAGTTTTTAAAAAAAGGGCTATTTCAATAGCCCTTTTTTTTGTACTTTTCATTTGTCACTATGAAAATATTAATCTTACGCTTTAGTTCTATTGGAGATATTGTACTGACCACGCCTTTGGTAAGGTGTGTGAAGGAACAAGTGCAGGATTGTACTTTACATTTTGCAACGAAACAGGCCTATCGAGGTTTGGTGGATAATAATCTGTACCTGGATAAGGTTCATGTATTGGGGGATGATATAAACACCCTGATTCAAGAATTGCAGGAAGAAAAATTTGATTTGATTTTAGATTTGCATCACAATATTCGGACGCAAATTATAAAGATGAGGCTGCGGGTAAAGAGTGTTTCCGTCAATAAACTAAATTGGGAAAAGTGGTTGTTGACACAATTTAAAATCGACAAACTACCCAAGTATAAGCATATTGTCAGCCGCTATTTATATACGGCAAAATCATTAGGTGTATCTTATGACAATAAAGGACTTGATTATTTTGTTCCGAAAGAGGATGAGCTTGATATTCATCAGCTTTTCCCTGAAGCAAAAAATGGATACATCGCTTTTGCAATAGGTGCAAAATATTCAACAAAACGCTTACCATACTTCAAAATCGTTGAAATATGTAAGCAAATAGAACTGCCAATCATCTTGCTTGGAGGATTGGATGATTCAGCAAGGGGAGAGGAGATTGTTTCACAATGTGGTGATAAGAAGATATTTAATGCATGCGGTAAGTTTAATCTGAACCAATCGGCATTTATAATTAAAGAAGCAAAACTGGTTATTACTCATGATACGGGATTAATGCACATTGCCGCTGCATTTGAAAAATCAATAATCAGTATCTGGGGAAATACAATGCCTGAATTGGGGATGTATCCATACTTAGAGAAGAGTGAATTTATTACTATTCAGGTGAAAGAGCTTAACTGCCGTCCGTGTTCAAAAATTGGTTATAAAAAATGTCCCAAAGGGCATTTTAAATGTATGCAAGATATTGATGTTAATGAGGTTGTTACGGCCTTAAATTATTTCCTAAAACCTGCTTGATCGCCAACTCTAACATGCTATTTTCTATGGATTTTGGATCATAGGGGGCTTTCAAGTCATAGTCATATCTGTTTGCTACAATATTATAAACCCAGGCTTTCATTCCACTATTATATTCTTTAATGAGTTCATAAAAGTTTTGCCCAGTTTCCCGGTTAATCATCTTTACGAGGACTTTTCCTTCGGAGATTTTTAAATCCCGTAACTCTTTTTCAAATTCGTTCATTAACTCTTTCTTTCTATTCTTTTTATATTGTTTAAAGTGTTTCTTCTTTAAATTATCTTTCTCGTCTTCCAAATCATTCACCACTGTTTTTGCAATTTGATAGTAAGGATAAACTTTTTTTACTCGTTTTAAATAATATTTATACCAGTATTCATCTTGTTGGTTCTCAAACTTATGACCGGTAATTGAAATTTCGGGGATATTTAGCATGGGGATGGTGTCCCCATTAAAAACAACACCATACAAAACTTGTATTTGGTCATTGTATTCATAGCCCTCCTGAGCATAGGACAAGTGAAGGCTAGACAGAATTATTAAAACAGATATAATCAATGGCTTCATTACTCTAAATTTAATGTAAGAAGAAATTTTCGAATTTAGTAGTTTCAAATGATATGCCAAAAAAAAGCCCCGATAAAATCGAGGCGTTTCATAGATTTATTATTAGTTATGACTTTTTAAATTTGAAGGTAAGCTTACCTAGGTCGCTGCAGTTACAAGTGTTATCGCTAACATCTCTGTCTGTCACTTGAAGAAGTGCATAGTCCGAACCTCCTCTAAGCTTAACAATAAAAATGTCGTTCAGCGATGGATTTAGAATTGTTGATGAGGCGGAACCTGCTGCAAAGACTGCCATTGCATCTTCTACAGTGCCATTTGCGAAGTCAAATGTATTTGATTTTACAAACTGTGATCCATTGCCCGTGCCTGTGGTCCAAGAGCCCGTAAAGTTTCCACCAGCCATATCTATATTCTTCAAGTCTTTATCCACTTCATTTCCTGGCGATGCCACAACGGTCTCAGTTACTAAATCATAGGCACCTTGCAATGAGCCAACGTGGAAAAAATCACCAACAATCTCAGGTCCAAAAGGAGTAGAAACAACTCCATTTATTCCAGAGACAGTTAAAGACTTTGAAGCGGATTCACTATCACTATCTGTTACAATAAATGTATAAGTTTCAGAAATACCATCTGCAGGAGCAGCTAGTGTAAATGTTTCAGTGAAAGAAGCTGCATTAATTGCAATGGAAGAGTCCGCGCCGCCAGTTGTTTGAATTTCTAGCGATTCAAGTTGTTTACCACTCGTTGGGTTTTCACTAGCAACAACTGTAACATCAAATGTGGCTCCTTCCATAATCGTATTAGTAGCACTTAATCCAGATGCAGAAATAGTAAGCATAGGAGCTAGGCCTTCAGAACTATCATCATCTCCACAACTTGCAAAAAAACTTATCGCTACTATTACAAATAGCACAAAAAACAGATTTAATTTTCTCATTTAATTTAATTTTTTAGGTTTTAAACTACTCCAAATATAATCAATTTTAATTTTAATATTAAATGAAGGTATTTTTTTGCTGAGCTTAAACTATCGGTTTTACTTTATTCAATCTTTGAACTAAAAAAACTGTTTTTAAAGAATTGTATTTGAGGGTAAAAAAAAGTCTAAATCTTCTTAATATCTAATGAAAATTGTTAAATTTGAAGGAAATCAATAAAATCTCATCAATTGGTAAGATTCTAAGATTTAATTTCTAACTAACTAAAAACTAATGATGAATAAACTATTTACCCTATTATTCGTATTATTATCATCTAGCCTAGTTGCCCAAAATTGGGAAGTACTAGCAGAGGATGTAGATTATAGAATTGAGAAAAGTCATATAATATGTAATTCCACTCAGGGTTACGATTACGATTTTATATTATTAAATTTCGAAAACTTATCCAATCAGGCATTAGAGCTTAGTTTTAATATGGAACGGTGGTATAATGCAGATTATTGTCATGGTTGCGCAGACGGAGACCACAATACAATAAGAACATTAATTATTCCAGCCAATTCGTCTATAACAGGTACTTGCTCTTCTTCAGAGGATTACCTTAAAATATTTGACCATTCTAATACAAATGCTCCAACAGCTTGGAAGAGTAAGTTGACAGCATTAGTAATTAATAAAATAGAATCAATTAAAAAATAAGAAGCTATGAAAAAAGTATTATTTGCAATAGTTACAATGTTATCTCTGAGTTCGCTTCAGGCACAATGTGTCACAAATGCTATTTTAGATGTAGATACTATAGATTGTGGTGATTCGGTGAATGTAACCATTAATAGTTTCGCTCGATCACTACTTACTGAAGTATTTGGACCAACGGGGCCTACTGATCCAGGGTGGGCGCAAACAGCAGGTGCGATATATACCACACCATTTATTCCAAGTCCATCAAATGATACTTATTTTTGGATGGGAGCGACTAATATTCTGCCAGCAACATTAGGTTCTGTAGGGTTTGATGTTTCCTTTGGTGGGCAAGTTTGTTTTGATTTTGCATACGCTGTTCAAGGAGGAGCTGCGCCAATAGAAGGACCTGATTTATCTGAAGAAGGAATTACGCTTCAATATACAACGGATAACGGATTGACTTGGCAAGATATTATATACATGCAACCAAATGGTGAGTTCTTGCCTTCTAATCCTGGCCCAGGAAATCCAATGATTAACCCACCTTTTAGTGCTACCGGTACGCCTTTTACGGTTTGGAATTCAGTTTGTTTCCCATTACCTCCAGGTGCGTTGACAGCAAATACTGCTTTCCAGTGGATTCAGGAATTTAACTCTGGAGCATGTTGTGACCACTGGGGTTTAGATAATATTCAAATCTTGGCAGCAGATCCAGCTTATGGCTTGTTTGATGAAGCAGGTAGCTTTTTACCTTCAAATACGTTTTCATTAAGTCCTACTGGTGATACGACTTATAACTTTCTTTATACGAATGGTATTAATGATAGTTGTACAACTTCTGCGACCATATCCTTGAATCCTACAGATGCAGGTCCAGATATTATGGTGGCTTGTGATGGTATTGGTACCTTATTGGAATCTACTGGAGTTGCTCCTTGGTCTACTGTTTCTTGGTCGCCGGCTTCGGGCTTGTCCAGTGTTACAAATCCTAATCCTTTTGCAAATCCATTAGTAGATACGGACTACACACTCACATCGGATTGCGGTGTAGATGTTGTTTCTGTGTTTGTAGAGGAGTCTTTTGATATTGACATTGTTCAACCCGACACAATTTGTTTGAACGGATCCTCTTTTATTAATCTATCTACGACACCAACTTCAGTTCCTATTGCAAGTGTTGAATGGAATTTCCCAGGAACGTTAAATAATCCAACAGGAAATCAGGTGTTGGCTTCTCCAACCACCACGACTCAATATGTAGCAACCGTTACATCAGATAGTGGTTGTGTGATTCAGGATTCCACCCTATTGGTGGTTGAAGGTTTTGCCTCTGCTATTTCTGTTACACCAAGTGATCCAGATGTTTGTTCTGGAGAATCTGTTGTTTTAACAGCTGCTACAGACGCAAACCCTACCCCATACACTTTAATTCAAGGAACCTACAATCCTTTTTCTACTGCTGGAGGAACTGCAGTTACAGGCTTGACTGATGACAATACAGTAGGCCCAATTAACATAGGGTTTAATTTTCCTTTCTTCGGTAATTTATACAACTCTTTTTGGATATCATCTAATGGTTATATGACTTTTACTGCTCCCGCAGGTTCATTTTTAGGTAATCTTAATATTCCTAATGCTGCACAACCAAATAACATCATTGCATGGGGTTGGGACGATATGAACTTTAATAATGGTGGTACAGTCAATTATTATGTTGGAGGAGTTGCTCCAAACCAATATTTTGTGATTAATTATCTTAATGTGCCTCACTTTGGAGGGGCTGCTGGAACGGAAATAAGTGTTCAAGTTGTCATTTATGCAAATGGCTTGATTGAAATTAACAATATTAGTGTTTTACCTGATGCATTTGGAACGATGACTCAGGGTATAGAAAATGCAACTGGTACGAGCGGGGTTTCTGACCCTGCAATAAATAATGTAGCAATTACATCTATTGGAGAAAATTGGTCATTTGTTCCGGTAACAGGCCCTGTTAATCCTGTTTATTCTTGGAGTCCTCCATTGTATCTAAACGATACTAGTGGAGCTGTGGTTACCTCTTCACCTGAAGGCGATATTGAATACTTTGTGACTATGGTTGATGGCCTTTGCTCATCGACTACCTCAGTATTAGTTAATGTTGATTCTTTATTTGCCGTAGGAGATTTAGACTATACCCTTGAATGTCCTGAAGACTCATTTCAATTTAATGTTCAATTTGAAACTTCAATTTTCAACAGTTTATCCAATGGTCCTGGACCATGTAGCGGAGGTACAGGGGTTTATACTTTAGGTGAAGTTGGCACTGGTACAGGTACTTCTGTTACCACTGGTACTCCATATGAAGGTTTTTGGGAAGATGGTAGAATGCAGATTTTATACACAGCTGCAGATTTAAATGCTGCAGGATTCACTGGTGGTGAAATGGAATCTATTGCTTTTAATGTTGTATTGAAAGGCAGTACTGCGCCTTTTAACAATTTTAGAGTCGCAGTTAAACCAACAACATTAACGGCATTAACTGCTTTTGATAATGGTGGTTTTACGCAAGTTGTAAATCCATATTCTCATACCACTGCTATAGGCTGGAACTGGCATATATTTGATACCCCATTTTGTTGGGATGGAGCAACAGATTTATTGTTTGAAGTTTGTTTCGATAATGCTGCATGGACAGTTGACGATGATGTAGCAGTAACTCCTACTTTAGGAAATACAACAATTTTTGACTTTGCTGATAATGCTTCTGGTTGTACATTAGGAACTCCCAATGTTCCTTCCAATCAAAGGCCAAATTTGAGATTCAACTATGAGAATTTAGTTGCAGGAATAGCTACTATAGATGCTGCATGGACTCCGACTGCATCTTTTGTAGATGCAACTGTTGAAAACCCTATCGCTTTAAATGTGGGCTCAACAGCTCAATATCCGGTAATACTTACAGCGGGAAACTGTACTTCGATAGATACAGTTAATGTAACTTTTGGAGCAGGATATTCACTTACAAACGATACCGCTGTATGTGCAGGTGAAAGTGTTCAACTGGACGCGAATGGTGGGTCAAATCATTCATGGACTCCGGATAATGGAACATTAACATCGACCACTATTTCAAATCCTGTTGCAACACCTACTGCGACAACGGATTATGTAGTTAGTTTAGATTTAACAAATTGCAGTGTAGTAGATACGGTGACTGTAGTGGTTAATGCTTTACCTGTTTCAGCTATTAATAATGGAGTAGCTGAAGAGATTGTTTGTGATGGTGCTATCACCGATCTATTAAGTGATGCGAATTCAAGCTGGACGAACGATTGGACAGGTCCAGAAACGGGATCAGGTGTTTCCTTAACTGTTACAACAGAAGGTTCATATGTTTTGACATCGACAGATGTTAATGGTTGTGTTTCTTCATCTACTATTTTGGTCAGCTTTAATGAAAATCCAATCCTTGATCCAAACGTGGTTAGAAATATTCTTTGCTGCAGTGGAGATGAGGTAATTGTTGATTTTGCTAGTTTGATTACCAACGGAGTTGGGTTCGGAGAGGCTTTTTGGGATAATAGTCCTACAGCTTCAGGTGCAAGTGCTACCGTTTCTTCAAATGAGGATGGTACATACGACATATTGGTAGTTTCTTCAGATGGATGCGGCACTAACGCTCAAATCACCTTCCAAACGAATTGCTTAAATCCAGATATCGTTGATATAGATTCTATAGTCTATGGAGCAAGTGAAGCGTATACGGTAAATACTGATTTCCCATTAAGTAATGAGTCATGGGCACCTAATTTTACAGGAAGTAATTTCTTAGCGAATACGGCTAGTAACGATTTTGAAACAGTTTCAGTTGTTGCTGAAGCAGAATTTACCTTAAATGACGGAAGTCTTTATACTTGCTCAGAATCTGACTCAAGTGAAGTTTATATTTTTGTGCTAGGAAATCCTTTAATGCCGGATGCTTTTTCGCCTAATGGTGATAACCTTAACGATAGGCTTTTCCCTGTTAATCTTGATCTGAGTACCACTATTAGTGTGTTTAAAGTGTTTAACCGATGGGGAGATGTCGTTTATGAATACAATGGTGATAATGGATGGGATGGAACTTGGGAAAGCGAAAATCAATCGGCTGACGTCTATACCTATTACTTAGTGATTGATAAGGTAGCTACTGAATTTGTCATGTCAGGATCAGTTACACTAATTAGATAAAACTTAAAACCCGAATAAATGAAACCAAGAATTTTAATAATTTTAGCTTGCTTGATGCTTATCGGCAATAAGCTAAGCGCGCAAGACATTCATTTTTCTCAGTATTATGCGTCACCGCTTACACTTAACCCTGCTTTAACTGGCAAGTTTAATGGACTATGGCGGGTAAATAGTATATATAGAGATCAGTTTAGAAACGCTGTAAATCAGAATCCAACGGCCTATCTGACGCCTTCACTTTCAGTTGACTTTTCTTTATTGAAGAACAAATTGAAAACAGATGCTTTAGGAGTAGGAGCTGTTGTTTTGTTTGATAAGGTTGGAGGTCTTCAAACCATGAAAGCTGGTGTTAGTTTAGCTTATCATAAAGGATTAGACAAAAATAATAAGTATCATTTAGCTTTGGGATTACAAGGGATTTATGGGAATCGCAATATAAATCCTGATTTCACTTTTGAAGAGGAGTTAATTGCTAATCCTACTTTTCAAGATGATCAATATTTAGCTTCAATTACAAAACCAGTTAATTCCGTAGACATGAATGCTGGAGTTTTGTTTGATGGACAATTTACAGATTGGATGACTTTTTATGGGGGATATTCATTTATGAATATCTTAAGACATAAGGATGATTTTATTGCGGACAACAATGGTAATCCTGAGTTTGAAACGCCATTTAGGCATGTTGCACATGCAGGATTTGAATTTGAAGTAAAAAAATTAGTCATTATCCCTGGTGCTCTTTACCAGACAACTGCGAAAACTAAGGAAATTAATTTCGGAACAACTTTCGGGTATAAATTGCCAAATAAAAAGGAAAAGTCAACAACCGTTTTCTTAGGAGCTTGGTATAGATGGGATGTTGCTTTAATTGCAAAAGCTGGAGTTGATTTTGAAAACTTTCGAATTACGGGAGCTTATGATTTAGGAATTGTTGGACTAGGTAAAGACCTACAAAATGATACGGGTGCTAGAATGCCTAACGCCTTTGAATTTGCGATTAGTTATTTTGGACCTTATGGCACTCCTCCAACAACGGATACCTACTTATTTAACCCAAGATTTTAACAAAGAACCTAAAACCTAGAAGATGAAAATTAAAAATATACTATTATTAGGTATTGCGGTTGCAACTATCTCATCGTGTGCTACCTCAAAGAAACTAAAAATGGCTGACGACCTTTATGAAGAGGGTAGTTATTATAATGCTGCGGATGAATATGCTGAAGTGCATGAAAAGAAAGAGAATAATACTCGTGTAATGTTTCAAATTGCAGAGTCAAATAATATGTTAAAGGATTATGTAGAAGCGGAGAAGTGGTATACAAAAACTTTAGAAAATAATCCAAGTGCATGGCCGGAAGCAAGAATTGCTAATGCAATGATGATGAAAGCACAAGGCAATTACGATGGATCAAAAGATGAGTTTAAATTATTTATTGAGGAAACTGCTGATTCAAAGGATAAAGACGGCTCATTAGCGAAACTAAGAAGAAAAGCGAAGTTAGAGATTCAAGGTTGTGATTTAGCTCAAGAACTGATGAGCGAAAAACAAGAATCTGAAGTAACAACGATACCTGGTTTAAACAATCCGCTTCAGGACTATTCGCCTAAATACCTTAGTGAGAATGAAATTTTAATGGCTGCTCTTTTATCGGAAGAAGCTGTTAACTTGGATGAAGCACGAGATGCAAATACTGATTATTATTCAAAACTTTTTGTTGCTAGCAACGGTGGAGATTCTTGGTCAAATGAATTATTGCCTGAAAATATTAATGTTCCGGGTTTGCACAACGGCAATGGTGTATACACTGAAGATCGGAGTACACTATATTATACACAATGCGCAGAAGTAAATGCGTTTAAAATGTCTTGTAACATTTACCGTTCTTCTAAAAATGGAGATGCTTGGGGAGATCCTGAAATGTTAAGTATAAATAAGGCGAATTCTTCAACAACTCAGCCGGCCTTAGGTATGGATGCCGCAGGTAATGAAGTGTTATATTTTGTTTCTAGTCGTGCGGGAAGTAAAGGCGGAATGGATCTTTACTATGCTACCTTAGATGAAGATGGAAACTTGGGCTCTGCGACAAACATGGGTACTGATTTTAATACTAAATATGATGAGGTAACTCCTTTCTATGATGCAAAAAATAGTATGCTATACTTTAGTTCTAATGGCTTCCCTGGAATGGGTGGATTAGATGTATTTAAGGCAGAAGCAGTTGAGGGTGAATGGTCTGAGATAGTTAATGGTGGTTATCCTTTAAACTCAAGTGCTGATGATTTATATCTTGCCTTGAATGAGAGAGGTTCTAAAGGATACATGGTATCAAATCGTCCAGGTACGACTTCTGATCGAGGAGAAACTTGTTGTGATGATGTGTTTAAAGTAAAGCTTAAAACAGATAAATATGTTCTTGTTCAAGCGACAGATTCAAAAGGAGCTTTATTGGATGCTGTTGATGTTTCACTATATGCGGTTAATGGTGAGAATGATTTCGACTTTATCAGTGAAGGCATAACTGGAGACGATGAAGTTGTTTTCTTTCTAGAAGAAGCCGACTATAAGTTAAATGGTAACAAAGAAGGTTACTGGCCCAGTATAGAAAATGTAAATATGGCTGAAATTACTGAAGCTGAGGAGGATACAATTCTTAAAGTATTAGTTCTTGAAGCCATAAATAGAGCGACTGTAGAGAATGTTTACTTCGCATTCGATATGAATGAAATTCGTGAAATGTACCAAGATGAAATGGATACAGTGATTGCACTTATGATGAAGTATGAAGAGCTTATAGTTAAGATAGAGGGTCATACCGATTCTAAAGGTTCAGACAGTTATAACATGACACTATCTGAAAGAAGATCAAACGCTGCGAAAGAATATATCATTGAACAAGGTATTGATGAAGAGAGAATTTTGTCGCAAGGATATGGTGAAACTAAACCAATAGCGCTTAATGAAAATCCGGATGGCAGTGATAATGAAGAAGGTAGAGCTAAAAACAGACGTGTTGAATTCAAGATACTTAATGATGTAAATGAAGATTTACCTATTGAAATTGAATACGAAGCGCAAGACCCTGAGTCTAACGACTAAAGTTTTGGCAAAATAATTGATATGTTAAAGGCGAGATGTTATCTCGCCTTTTCTATTTAAACTAATTTAGTATAAATAAAGTTATTGATGTATGAAGTGTATCATCACTCTTTTAAGTTTTTTTGTTTTTAGTTTATCTATTGGCCAGAGCGCATATTTTGTCGATCCAAATTGGCAATATTTCTATGTGTTCAATGACAATAAATTAACAAAAACTGAGTTTCTGCCAATTGTTACAGCCGATTATGGAAAAGATTATGTAGCATATGTTAGAAATAATAACCGTTTTATAATTTTTACGGAGGGTAAACTTTTTGACACACAAATTACCAACCCACGATTTTTTGCTAAAGATGAAATGTTGGCATATTTCATAGATGAACAACTATGGATTTTAGCTGAC
>TARA_B110000459_G_scaffold8212_1_pt1 | contig 46017 bp, 27 predicted proteins | sample TARA_B110000459 | Tara Oceans TARA_B110000459 (sample SAMEA4398296) | marine metagenome | biome: Polar Biome; feature: [SRF] surface water layer (ENVO:00010504); material: water (ENVO:00002006), including particulate matter (ENVO:01000060) such as... | depth 5 m | reverse complement strand
CTTGGTGCTGTTGTCCGGAATGTGAACACCGGTTCAACACCTGAAGAAAACGAGGCGTTCATCAAAGCCCTGATGGACCATCAAGAGAAATTGCACTTCGCTTTGGGAAGAGGGCGCAAACGCGCTTCGATTGGCGTGCACGACCTCGAGACGCTTGCACCACCATTCCGTGTCATGACCGTTCCCGGCGACATGAAATTCACCCCTCTAGCGATGAGTGGTCCAATGAGCATCACGGAAATATTGGGGCTACACCCCAAAGGCGTTGATTTCGCTCATCTGCTCGAAGGTATGGAACAGTACCCCGTGATCGTCGATTCAAACAACGCAGTCCTTTCCTTCCCCCCGATCATCAACGGCAACCACACGACGGTAACCTCGACAACAAGGGATTTTTTCATCGATGTCACTGGTTGGGACCGCAGGGCTTGCGAATCCAGTCTCATGCTCATTGCAAGCCAACTTGAAGAGCGCGGTGGAAGCATCGAATCAGTCAAGGTAACAGGCTTTGATGGCACCAAAGAAACACTGCCGAACCCTTCCCCAATGCACCACACGGTGACGGACAGATTGCTCGATGGTTTGCTTGGAAGATCGTTGAGCGATGAAGAGATTCGCACAGCCATCAACCGAATGGGTGGAGCTTACCTCGGACGCGCACCCGCTGAAGCAGCACCTGCGCGTCAGCCAGAGAACATGGCAGATGTAGTAGCAGGCGACAATCTTCTGACCTTCGAGATGCCTCGGTGGAGGTTCGACATCCTCCATCCAATTGATTTGGTTGAAGATGTTGCCATAGGCCACGGTTTCGAAGACCTTGGCAGCGATGTTCCAAAAGCCCCTCTTACCGCACTGCCCCGACCCGATGGCCATATTCGCCGACGGATTCGCGACTCATTGCAAGGGCTTGGGCTCATGCAGGTTCAGTCGCTTACCTTGTCCAACGACATCGACCAGTTCGAAGCCATGCGATGGCCTGCAATGGGGGATGTAACAAGAATCACCAACCCCATCACGATTGAGCATACCCTGCTTCGCCAATACCTCTTACCGGGTTTGTTCAGATTGCTCGCATCAAACCGCCACCACGATTTGCCTCAAGCCGTTTACGAATTGGGAACGGTGGTCCGAGATCATAAAAACGGTGACAGGTTTGCTTTCTTGGTGGCAGAACAAAACGGTGGATTTGCCGCAGTGCGAGGACGAATCCAAGCCATCATGAGGGATTTAGGGGCCGAGTCGTATTCTATTGAACCACTCGGAGGAAGCATGGGACCATGGCTCACTGGTCGTTCAGCCAAGGTTGTTATCGACGGTATCCACGTCGGATGCTTTGGAGAAATGGACCCTCACATCGGCAACCACTACGAACTGAAAGTGCCTTTGAGTGGTGCTGAATTTGACATCAAAGAACTTGAACGGGCCTTACCTGATCCTGTATGAGGTGAAGTCATGTGCGGAAGATTCGCATTGGCTCAACCCCCCATCGAGATTGCAGAGGCGATCGGTGCTGAACCTCTTTCGGCCCTTACGCCTTTCACGCCCTCTTGGAATGTAGCCCCGACGCATTGGGTTCCGGTCATCACAGAAAATGGCCTCAGTCAACGGTCCGCAGCACCTCGGCATTTCCGACTGATGCGCTGGGGATTGCGACCGCAGTGGGCCAAGTCAACAACGCATGAACCAAATAACGCTCGATCTGAGACCGTTCATGAGAAACCAATGTTCAAGCACGCATGGGCTCATCGCAGATGCGTGGTGCCGGCTGATGGCTGGTATGAATGGATGAACACGGTTCAAGGAAAGGTGCCATGGTACCACCAGCGCATCGATGGCGGCACATGTTGGCTCGGTGCAATTTGGGAATCTTGGTCGTCCCCTAACGGCGATCATGTCGAATCATTTGCCTTGTTGACCGTGGAGGCGAATGAGGATGTTCGAGAGGTCCACCACAGGATGCCGCTTCTTCTCGAAAAGGATGAAGTCGGAAGGTACCTCGCCGGGGAGGATCTAAGGGCGCAACCTGACCCACTTCGAATCGATCGGCATGTCGTGAGCCGCGATGTGAACTCCGTTCGAAACGACGGACCTCACCTGATTGATTCTGTTCCAACCCTTTGGTGATTACGAATAAGGATGGTAAGCACCTTGTTGATCACGGACGTGAGCAACGGGGTCAAATGAGCCATCAGATTGGCGTTGGTAATGATAACCATCGGTGTGATGAACCCACTCGATTCCCGAGTCTGGTTCCGGCTCATGTTGAATGGGCGTTGTTTGTTGGCTTGATGCCACAATGCCGTCGTAGCGTTGTGATTGTTCCTCCGCTCGCTTTACGTTTGCCTCACCGTTGCCAAAAAAAGACAAGGCCGCTTTGTAATCCGCTTGCTGCTGCTCAGTTTGCGCATCTTGTTGTTCGGTATCATCGGTTTTGCGATACACAATAGGGCTTGGTGCTTCTTCTTCCAAAGCCAACAATTGTTTCTTTTTCCCGAAGGGCCAAATTGGTGCCATAGGTGGCCCAATTAACACCTGTTGATGAACAATGCGCACAAGCAGCGACACATGTGTGGGGTCACTTTGAAGTGGGTCACGGCGTGGACGAAGTATGCGCTGGGGTCTCATCATCCTGATGTTGTTGCTCCATGGCCTCACGCCAATGGCAAGCACATTCACTCAGGCGGAAGGCGTTACAGCAAGGGGCACTGACGCAGCCTTGCTCGGGCTCTCCGAAACGGTTGTCCATCGAAATGAATTGGTCGAAGTACCCTTCACGCTGCACAACACTGGCTCCGAGGATGCAACCTTTACCATCAATGCCACAAGCATTCCAACCGATTTGAGCGTCTCGGGATTGCCCCTGACACACACGCTCGAGGCTGGTTTCTTGAAGGCACTGAAGTTTAACCTAAGCGCAAGCGCGACGGCGACCTATGGGGTTGTGAGTTTTCCATTGCTGCTGGCAATTGACGGAGAAGCCTCCTCAATTCAAGCCAACCTCAGCGTCATCATTGCCCCCTACTCACGATTGGATTTTGGCGTTCAAGGCGTCTCTTCGTTCATCAGCGATGCTGGAACCAGAACATCGGTCGCTGTCAACATTACCAACAACGGATCGTATCCCGATGATGTGACATTCAACCTCTACACCCAAAGTGGATGGAATTGGGGTTGGAACATGAACAATTCAGACGATGTGAATGCGTTCGAAACCCTGCAACCAGGCCAATTGTCCTACGTGTATGTGTGGGTCGATGTCCCCCTTGTCACAAATGGAAGCCCTCTTGCCGGTACGGGTCCTCGGTTCCAGCTCAAAGCCGTATCGAGTGTGGATAACGCAATTTCACAATGGTCATTCGACTTGATCTTGGGGGTCTATCGAAACGCCTCCATTGATGTGAAAGGTCCTGATTTAGTGCTCGACCCTGGAGCAAACGGACGAATCCAAATTGATGTTCGAAACGTTGGAAACACCAACAACAGGCTCAACATCACCCTCCAAGCAATCGATTCAGACGGTCAACCGCTTGCAGGCCAGCCGCTGCAAGACCGAATTGCTCGAAACGGCTGGACAATGGCCTTGTTCAACGGCCTTGAAGGGCTACAACTTGCACCCAATGAAACACGATCCATTGAAGTTGGTTTCCAGGCCCCTGGCGATTACTTTGGAGAAATGGATGTCCGTTTGAGGGTGTTTGCCGAAGGGGCCGCTGAACGGGTGAGGACCATCGATGTCAGTGCGACAATTGAATGGAAGCGCAACGCAACTGTTCAATTGAGGTCAGATGAATGTCAATCGCTGCTTCCAAATGGCACATGCAGCGCCTCAATTTTTATTGAGAACACAGGGAACGCAAGGGACACATTTACCCTAGACTTGTTGAGTTCGCCCGCTGATGTTTCGGCGGTAATCACCACCGGAAGCGTGAGTTTAAATCCATACGAATCGGTTGTCTTAGAGGCTGTTTCGCTCACCGCTAGCCCTGATGCACTCGCATTCACAACCGGTGATGTAACGGTTGCAGTCAGGCTTGGAGGGCAACAGTCAACGCTGAGTGAAGTCGCCATTCCCACAAAAATAGCCCCTGTCATTCTATGGGTGTTTGAAGACATCGTCGAAGAGGTGGACGCCCGAGGCCGGCTCTCCATCACCATGACCGCCCGCAATGAAGGCAACGCGGTCGATGGGTTGTTGGTTCAACTCCAATCCTCCCATTCCACACCATTGTCGTTTATTCCCCCCTTCATCGCAGTCTATGAGGAAGGAATTGAAAACCCCCGCTCGTATGAAATCACTGATATTCCAATTGGCTTTAATTTCACAATCGAGGCTTGGGTTGATTTGCCTCAAGATCAGAAAAGCAACGGAACGGTGTATGTGAACACCACCGTTCGATCTCAATTGGCTCCAGATGAACCCTTCGTTCACACAAGCACAGGGGCTTACCTCGGCGTGGCTTGGCAGCCCTTGGAAGAGGATGGAGGTTGGTTTGATGTGAGTGCAATCGTGGACGCAACGGTTGGAATCCTGAGTGCGTGGATTTGGGTTATTCTCTCCTTGCTCATCTCTGTCGTCATCGTTCAAAAAGCAGTTTCCGCTCGCAAAGAAAGAAACGCACAACAGGCATTGTTCAACGAAATCCACGCTCCCAAAGAACAGGAACAAGCCCAAGATTGGATGCAAAAATTCGGTGAGCGCAAGGCACCGGTGGCCGAACCTTCACCGTTGGCAGTGTCCGCTAAACACTTCCAAGAAGCCTTCACAAATCGCGCAGGTGAACCAACAGAAGCACCTCAGCCAGTGAGTTCTGAGGTTCATGGTGCTGCTGCCCGTGCATTGGATGCTCAGGACAACCAACGGACCATTGGAATCGCAGATGAACTGCTGCTCGATATTGCTGCAGGAAATGTGGCCCAACAAGTGAGTGACAAGTCGGTGTTACCTGACGTCGACGTTGCTCAAAACATGACCGTCCGTCACGATCCCAAAGAAATCTTAGCCCCCACACCCCATCCCGTTCATTCACCTTCTGTGCCTTTGCCGGTGCCACACTCAACGATGGATTTAGACGAATTGGATGTGTGAACTGGCATGTGGTCTGCCGGTGTTGATGAAGCAGGAAGGGGCCCCGTTCTTGGACCACTGGTTGTTGGAGCCGTGGCTGTTCCTGAAAGCGATGTGCCCATGCTCATCGAGCATGGAATACGCGACTCAAAAGACCTCACGCATGCAAAACGCGTCGCTATGGCCACCTGGTTTCATGAGCAGGCAAACCAACGCGGTTGGTTGCATCAACTCGTGGTATGCCCACCGCCTCGAATCGATGCAGCTGTCAACAACAACGGGCTCAATTTGCTCGAGGTCGAACTTTTTGCAGAAGCCCTCAACCCGTTGAAGTCCATGGTCCAAGATGGCGTTCACATCCTCAATGATGCCTGTGATGTCAACGCTCAGCGTTTCACCGACCGAATTGCTGCAAGGCTTTCACAATGGCCGTGGCCCATGAGTTCAATGGCATCAGAGCACAAGGCAGACACAAATCATGTCATTGTAGGCATGGCGAGTATCTTGGCCAAAGTCAAACGCGATGAAGCGATTAAACAACTGACAGACGAACTCGGTTTTGGTATCGGTTCAGGATACCCCTCAGATCCCAACACTCGCGCCGCGTTGCCAAAACTGCTGGAAGGCAAGCAGCCACATGAATCGCTCCGTTGGTCTTGGAAAACCGTGCACCGTGCTTGGCAAGAACTGCATGGGGAACCAGCCCCAACCCGTTCTTGGAACGAAAAAAACCAACGCACGCTGTTTGATTGAGAATCATTCAACCAAGCCAAGCAATTGATGAAGGAAAGGCCACAGGCACCAATGAGTCCCATGACCTGGTCACCCGATGAAGCAACACTTGCTGCGTTCCGTCACCTCGCATTGCAAAATGCAATCGAATACGAGGGCAAAGCAGCGCCTGGTTCAGTGATTGGACGATTGATGGGGTCGCGTGCCGATTTAAGACCGCATGGAAAAATCATTTCTCCGTTGATTGCCAAGGCCGTAGCAGAGGCAAATGCAATGGCCACCAGTGAAGGACTTGATGCACTACGAGCCATCCTCGAAATTGAAGCGCCTCACCTCTTGGAAAAAAGAGAGAAGCAGGAGCGACGGGTTGGTCTACCAGAACTCAAAAATGCTGAAAAAGGCAAGGTGGTCTTACGCTTTGCACCAAATCCAAACGGTCCGATGAGTTTTGGACACGCACGAGGCATCGTGATCAACGGCGAATACGCAAAGGAATGGGAGGGCGAACTCATACTACGATTTGACGATACAGATACGGTTGTCAAACCTCCCCTACCTCATGCATACCAAGAGATTGAGAACGAGGCGACCTCGTTGTTGGGCTTTGCGCCACACCGAGTCGTGATCGCAAGCGATCAAATCCCCCACTACTACGAGCATGCAGAAAGGATGCTCAATGCAGGCTTTGGTTACGTGTGCCAGTGTTCTGGTGAAGCATTCAAAGTGTTCCGTGTCGAGAAGAATGAATGCCCTTGCAGGCAAAATTCATCTTCGCTCAACATGGAGCTGTGGAACAAGATGCTGGACGGAACATTCAATCCTGGTGACGCTGTTGTCCGGGTAAAAACCGACATGACGCTGAAGAATCCTGCCTTGCGGGATTGGCCTGCCCTGCGCATGCAAGACACAGAAAACCACCCCCACCCACGCCCGAGCATTGGGTCGAAGTACCGTGTTTGGCCCCTTCTGGATTTCCAAAGTGCGGTCGAAGACCACCTGCAAGGCGTCACACACATCATCCGAGGCAAGGACTTGATGGATTCAACTCGTAAGCAAACACTCCTCTACCAGCACTTCGGATGGACCTACCCTGAAACCATGTACTGGGGCCGAGTGAAAGTTCACGAGTGGGGAGGGTTTTCAACCTCACAAATGCGAAGGGATATCGAAGCAGGTATGTTCACTGGATGGGACGATCCACGCTTGCCGACCCTCTCTGCACTCACCCGCCGGGGCATTACCGCTGAAGCACTGCGGGCGTTTTGGATTGAACTGGGTGTGACTCAGAAAGATATTTCAGTCCCTCTATCTGCTCTTTTCTCACACAACACAAAGCAAATTGATGACGGCGCCCCTCGGCTTTCGTTTATTCGCTCCCCACAGTCGTTTGAGTTGCATGGTGAGCATCCAGAACAGGTTGAAGTGGATGTGCATCCGAATCACCCAAAAATGGGCCAACGCGTCTTTGACCTGAACGGGACGGCTCTTTGGATTGAACAAGAAGATGTCATGAAAGGAAACCTACGCCTGAAAGGCTTCGCTGATGTAGCCATTGAAGGCTCGAACGCAACAGTAGAATCAATCGAGCGCCAAGACCAACGCCCGATTGTTCATTGGCTCACCAACGCACAGAGCAAAGATGGAACATTGATCGTCGCCAAAGACGGAGAACTTCTTGAGTTTAACGGGCAGATGGAACGCCATAACTACCCAGAAGGAACAATGGTGCAACTTGAGCGCATTGGCTATGGACGGGTGTTGGACGCTACGACAATTCTGTTTAGCCACGCTTGATGCCAGTGAAGGAAAACTCATAGGGGGCATCTGTCCTCAAGAAGAACATGGCAAAGACCGTGGCAGACTTGGATTTGGATGATGAACACATTACAATTGGCGTCCAAGACACGCTTCAGGAAGGTGCTCGAAGGATGCTCAGCATCTCTGGAGGCATCGTGGTCGTGCTCAATGATAAAAACAATGTCAAAGGCGTTTTAGGTCACAACCAATTTCTGAAGGCGATGTCGGAATCAGCCGATCCGGCCGAAGCAAAGTGCGCCGAATGGATGGAAATGGATTTCTTACAGGTGCACCAAACCGACAAGCTCAAGCAGGTTCTTTCTGAAATCAAAAAGCGCTCTCCGCAAGCCGTTGTAGCCGTCGATGAAAACAATGAGTTCTGCGGTTACTTCTCACCAAGTGATTACCAAGAAGCCTCAAACCTCGTAAGCACCATGAAGTCACTTGGTATGTGATTCAGGCTACGAGTTTGATCACACGAGAGCAACCAGCGCATGCAAAGCGGAGCGGTCGCTGATCGCTGATGACTGCGTTATTGGTTGAACAAGCAGGACAAGGTATGCTCGGTGTGTTCAGGAGCGCCAATGCTTCCTCGGAAGCACGTATCCTTGGGCTCGCAACAGCGGTGACCCACCACAGAACGATGGTGAACGCAACAGCACCACCCACGAACAGAGGGGGATAGGCAAGGAAGTGAATCACTGCCACAAGTGGAATCAACACCATTTCCAACAGCAAAGCCTTGCGGGCTTTGGTTCGTGACATTCGAAGAGCAACCATGAGGCCGAAGAACATGCTGATACCAATAACGATCAAAATCGGGAGCGGTGCGTACAATGGGGTGTTGGTTGGAACGAAACTGAATGTAAAATCTTCATCCTGTTGAAGATCGGTGGCGGTGATTGTGATGCTTTCACCCCACGGGAACCTTGAGTGAGATATGCTTACTTCATCAGATTCCAAAATCTTGGCATCAACGAAGGCAGAGAATCCAGTGGATGTCCCTTCAAGGGTCAGAGTGATGTCTGACCAAAGCGGAGCAGGCTGAACGATGACGAAGTTACGAAGGAAGGCCAACTGAAGGTTCACTTCGAGGAATTCAGAGGTCTGGAAGATCAGGGTGACCGGATGGTTCACAACGTCCTGCTCGCCATTCAAGTCAAGGTCGATGGAGATGGTCTCGAAGTTTCTGAAACTCCCGAGCAACTCTTCCCCATCAATGCCCAGACCAACACTGAGGAAGTAAGAGCAAAGACCGGACGAAGTGGATGCTCCGGTCAACATCTGGCGTTCAAATTCATTAATTTCGTTTGGTTCGATGGTCCGACTGAACCGTTCATCTTCTGTAACGGAACCTTCCTGGAAACTCTTCAAGACCGGCGAGAGGTCGGTCACGTCATCTCCTATGTGATCGAGGCCCCAGCGCATCCAAAAGGCCATTTCGCCACCAATGGTAATGCTCGTTTCTCTTGTCAGAAGAACGGACCCATCTTGGTTTTGAATGTCAAAGGTTCCAACCACATCGACCGGACTTCCGTCCCCATTCGTTTGCAGTGGTTCATCAGGAGGGTAGTAAGTCCCAGTACCAGAGTTGGAATCGAAGGTCTCAATCACGAAAACTGCGCTCCCCGACAGAGTGCTGCTGCCAGCCTGAAGCACGAGTTCTACTTGTGCTTCAACCGATTCTTCACCACCTGTCGCTTCGAGCCAAGTCCAGGTAATTCGTACTCCATCGCCTTGCGATGTTTCAATCGGGTCACCGCTGACTAAGACCCCGTTGACGCGCATGTCGAGCGAATCAGAGTTGGACAATATCTTGGTGCCCCAATAGGATTCGATGACGACGGAGAAGTAAACCTCAGAGCCATCGATTTCGGGTTCTAAAAGCGTGAGCGAAACAAGAGGCATGTCGCCTTCGAGCACGGAATCGCTCTCTTCGCTGCCCCATTGGAACTCAAGTTTAGCATCGCCAGCAGGCAGGCTAAACACCACGGTTTGGGCGGTGATGGTCAACACGATATTGCTCGATGATGTGATCGAGGTGGCTTCGACCTCAATATCGAAGGTCAAGGTCCCAGTGCCTTGAGCCAAAAATGAGTTGCCTGCAGGGGTTGCTGCTGAGAAGGTCTGAGAACCAATTTGAAGGGATGCTGTGGCGTTGACTTGTGCTCCCGCTGCGTTGGTGACCTCATACGCCATGCTCATGCTCCACGTGGAGGCAGGCACCTGTCCAGGCCAAACTTCGGGGAGCGACCACGTACCGACTGTTTCTTCTGAGGAAACGGCGGTGGCAATTGTTTTGGTCATGGTGGTTTCGCCAAGATCTTGAATGAAGGGTGAAAGAGTTCCGCTGCTGTCTGAGCCAATAAGGTGCAAAGAAACGCCGACTGAATCACAACAAACTACGGTGTCTTCAGCCTCAGCCGTACCGATGAAGGAGGCGTTCATGGGGGCGAGCAAGGCAAGAAGAAAAATTGAGGCAAAAAGAAATGGACGCCATGACATAGTTCTCACCTAAGAAACACCAAACGGACATGGCTCATAACATACACGATGGTTCGTGAGGGAAATTGGTCAAAGTGCCTTTTCCAAGAGAGCGCCAAGTTCCTTCTCAAACAAGGAGACAACTGCCTCACCGACTTCCCCTTGGAGGTCGTCCGGAAGCAAGCGAAGCCCGAGCCGTGTTGCGGCTCTGGTGGCTTTCAACTCTGCATAGATTGTCCGGGCCTTGGTATGGAAATAGTAAGCGACCGCTTCTTTAATTTCAGCCTTAAGTTCTGGGTCTTCCTCAACTTTAGTTCGAATGTGAGACTTGAGTTCATCCTTCACCAAATCCCTGAAGGCTTCGATGACAAGGTCCTCTGTCGACATCAATTCTTGGACTTGGTTGCGAATGCTTCCCGTTAGAAGTCGTTCTATGGCCATAACCGACCGTAGGGGCGATGAGGTTTCAATCCGTCGATGAAGGTGAGGCGATTAAAGACCCGTGAACAATGAAGAAATCTGCCAATTTTGAAGCATGAATTTTCGCATCGTCGCTTCCATCTGGCCATCCACCCATGGTCTGATGCACTTGACTCACCACATCGATCGGGTGTGTACCTACGAGCAAGCGGTGCCAAATTAACTCCTCAATGCGGGGGGTGGAAAGTTTAGGATCGTTGAGGCATGGTAAAACCAACTCTGACAGCGCTTGGGTTCGAGCCTCAACATCCATCTTAGGCCATGCCTTTGTCAAACGATTTAACATTCGAGCCGATAGGTTTGGAATCATTTCATTGGAGGGCGATGGAACATCAGGAAGGGCCACAACACGGATGGAACCCTCATCGCTTAACACGTCACGGATGGACGTATGAACTGGATCAAAGGTTGTGTCGAGGGCTTCCCTCAACCACAACCCAGTTCCGGCAAAAGGCCGCAGGCGTCGCACTCTGGCACCGTTAGGAGCAAGCGCAGAGGCAATGGCTGCGCATTGAGCGACGACATCTAAAGCACCGTGCCGTTCGCTTTTGGAAGCACCCAGACGCACGGAAACGGCAACAGGCGTAAGGTGGTGGTACGGTTTCTCTTTCAGGTCTTCAAGCGCCCATGTGTCTTCAAAGGGATCGAGGAACAAGAGGCAACCATCCTCAACATGTTGAGGGTGAATCACTTCATCTCGAGGCAAGGTTCGGTGAGGGGGCATGAAGCGACGGGCGTAAGGCACACCAAGGTCGAGGCAGGCTGCTTCAATGAACGACAAGCTGAGAACGCCCACTGCATCTGCAGGGGCGTGAATATGAACCATTGAAGCGGTTCGGATGTGATCGCAAATCGACTCAATGCGGGGTTGAATGTCTGTGAACGGGGCGGATGCTAGCAGGTCATTCATCTCCGGCACCGCTCGTATGGTGTCGGTCGTTGTTCATCAGCCTGTCGCGAGGGCACATTGGTTGTGCATCACTCGACCATGAGCCGGAGTTCTTCTCGCTTGTATCGCCATTCGGATGGCAAGCGACCTTCGGCCTTGTAGTAGTTCGCCAATCGGCGAATCTTTGCTTCAGTGATTTCGAGGGATCGCTTGTTGTGAAGGTCCTTGTGGTTGCCGCTGCCGATGTGGTTGATGATGCCGACTGCTTGACGCATGAGGTTCATCATGTCTTCAGGGTAGGTGCCACCAATGTTGTTCTCCAAGAGAACAGCGCCAATGCGCTTTCCGAGGACGAGTCGGACGTCAGGGACTGCATGTTGATCGCGGAGAATGGTTCCAATCTCTGCGGTTGTACGGCCTTCCTTTCCGAGGTCAAGAATAAGTTCAGTGACGGCTTTCACATCGGTGTTTGACCACTCTGGTGCTTCGCTCACATGTGGTCGGCTGGAACCGCTCTTTCCTTTGCGTGACTTGTACATACGTGCCATAAGGACATCTCCAAGGAAAACGGCGACTTGTCACCCCTTCTTAATCGCTCCGCATGATATCCTCGCAGGGAGTGGCGGTCAAACGGCAGACTGAGTCGCCGAAGCAACAAAATTCAGAGGCGTTGATGTGACTTTGCCAAGCGCCCCGGCGTTGCCGGCCACTCCCAGCCGGGAGCGTGAGCACGGGCCAGACCAACGACTTCTCCGTTCTGATACACGAGGAGGTCTGCACCGCAACGGATGCTTTCATCGAACTTTTCCACAATCGATCCAAAAATGTCGCCTTTCCAAACCACATCAGATCGCAAATGAACAATCGGCAGTGCATTGGTAGCAGCCAAATCTCTTACAACCGATTTAGAAAGTGAAAAGCCGCCACGGTCAATCGACCAGAGGGCGACTTGCTTCCCCTCTTTTTCTAAGCGATAGCGCGGTGGTTTCCCCCTTACTTTGAGCGGTTGGACCCAAGCGTCGTTGCTCATGTTCTTTCGAGCAACGCTCGAGTAAGTGTCAAGGAGCATCCGTTCGTTTTTCCGGCCACGAGCGCTGAACTCATCAACAGCCCCTCGAACAGCTTCACCGAGCCGTTCAAGAGCGTCATGATTACCAGCGCTGGCACCCTGACGCGTGTCCACAATCGGAATCGAGTCGTGAGTGAGTTCCATGCCCGAGTGGTTGATGATGCGTTTGTAGGCGTGTCGATTGACAAAACGCTCAAACATACGCTTGATACGAGCTTCTTCATCACCTGTCCATTCCCCTGTCACAGGAAGGTCGTAATGGGCCGCTGGCCAGACCTCTTCAAGGTCCCTTGGCACCAAGCCAAGCGGGGACGTCACCATCACCTCGTGGCAAGCACTCGTTCCGATGGCTCGAATAAATCGGCCATGGGATTTTGATAAGCGGTAGGGTTTTCTTGCTGAACACGGCAGAAGGATGAGGATTGTATCCAATCCGTGGGGAGCGAGGTATTCGGTGCTGATGAATGACTCCCAGTCTGCGATGAGTGGATCGCTCTGTATGGAAGCGCTGTGGCATGGGAAACCGTGCGTTCGGGCCACATGGGAGGTCAACAAACCAGGTACGGTTGCACACAATGCATCGTGGCGTCGAAGGTGTTCCACTGAACGAGCGCTGTTGAGGGATTGACGGTCAACGAGAGCCCGCATCTGATCCGTCGCCAGGGCGGCGCGGACCTCGGCTATGGCTGTGGTCCAATGTTCGACCTGTTGCGCCATGGATGGAGTTTCACCCATTGAAGGTACGCAATACCGCGGACCTTGCCCTGTCAACACCACACCTGCGGCGTTGGCTTGGCGGCTTCTGGACAGATCGAAAAGGTCCACGCCAAACCATGTGAGAAGAGCGACGTTATCGGGTCCACCAAGCCCAGGCGTCCAAAGAAGAGCACCTGGAAACCGTCGCTTGAGGACAGTGATGGCTTCGACCAGTTTCCCTGGCTGCGCTGCCAATTGGAGGGCATCGACCAAAACGACCACATCGGGAAGAAGGGAAGGATCCATCAAGGCTTCATCATGGTTCAGACGTTGCCAAGAAACGGGGAGAAGTTGGGCCGTTTCAGCCGCTTCGCCAGCATCCGCCTCATCGAGTGAAGGTGGCAAGACATGACCGACTGAAACCTGCCATGAGGGAGAAGGTGAGTCGAAGTGAGGGGGTGAAAGCGCCAAGCGGCTCGTCAGGGTCAACTTCGAGGGTATGTCTGTTGTGCTGGTGGAGCGGAAGGGGGCGAGAACAGCATCCACATCGATGTCACCGTCGAGGAGCACAAGCGCAGGGGTATGGGCAACGGGGCTCTTGCGATCGCCCAAAGCCCACATGCGTGCGAAGCGATGGCGAGCAACAACGCTCCGGCCTAAACCCTCCTCCATGTGCTGGCCTGCGGCCTATGCTTCTTGAAAGATTGGAAACAATTCGTGGCCTACCTTGAAAGCGAGTGTCCAACAGCAGGCTTCATGGACGGCCCAAAACTAAGGTTTACGGCTGTTTTCATGGTGGCCATGTTGGCAGGAATGTTCTTCATTGCCCCCGCTGGGGCGGCAGAGGATTTAGCAGGTCGAGCATCGGATGAAACCGTTCGCGACGGACGAGTGATTGGTGTCTTAACCGTCCCTGATCAAACCTACGAACGGACCTGGACGCACCGTCAAGGAGAATGGTCAAGCCTGGCAGTCGATTGCGGCCAGTGCACTGTTTCTCTCGAATTGGATGATGTGGAAAACGATGTGACCTCATTTTTGAACCTCCAAGCAACGACGGATGGAACGGCAAGACTCAGCATCGTTTCTCCAGTTCAAGAATTTGTCTCTTATTCATTGATTCAAACCGTCGATGAACAGCACCCTACGGTTCGCCCAAGCCCCGGCGAGTCAATGGAAGCAGCCCCCTCTTGGATGTGCGATCAAAACAATTCATGCACCGACTTGTCCAAGGGCCTCGATTCAATTCCTTCGACCGAATTTAGTCCTGGAGAATTCATACTCGGCGTGCTCGACCAAGAGCAAGCAGAATACCTCGCCATAGCAGTGGATGCTGGTACCACAATGGAATTGCAACTGCTTCATGCAACCTCAGACCTTCTTGTGGAAGTGTACATGCAGACAAGCATCGAAACCTTGCTGACACAAAGCCTCGTCCAAAGCGGGCCCCTGCAAGTGAACCAACACTCGGAGTCCACGTACTGGCACGCCGAGGAGGAAGGGAGGATGATTTTGAAAATCTCCTCGGATGCGCCCAACACCGCTTACAGCCTCAAAAGAACGCTTCACACATTCAGTCAAGAGGCGCAAATGATCGACCTCAATTCCACACCAGTCGTCGACGGTCATCACCAAAAATCAATGGTGATTGAAACCACAGAAACTGAGGCCTTAATCATCGATGCCTTGCACAGAAACGCAACCGGACAGGTTGAGCAGTTGGTCGCAGGGCAGTGGCTTTCAGCCGTTAGCCTCGAACTCACCGTCGACGAACCAACCCACATCTATCCCTATCCAAATGCCTCAGCTTTCCGGCTTCAAGTGGAAGGTGAACGATTCGCTCTAGAATTGGGTAAAATGCCGTTTGACGACATCAATTCCAACCTTGAAGCCCCTTCAGTGCGCCCCTCTGGAAAGACGCTTGACAACACATCTTGGCCCCTGCTGCCGGCACCATCTGAACCGCTTGAAGGTGAACTTACCCTTGCCATCCATGACACCGCAGATGTTTACAAAATAGAAATTAACGGATTCGAAGAATCTGTTCACTTGCTTCAAATAAAAATTGTGAGTGAGGATTTGGACATGATCCAGTTGGAGATGTGGGACCTCGACCAAGACACATGGGAGTCGATTGATTTCAGGCTTGTCGGACAGGTGAATGGGAAAGTACAATCTGCCCTTGAACTGTCAAGAGGTACGCATTTCGTGAGGGTTTCACATGTGGATGTGGAGAACGCAACCAACCATACGAGGGGCGATCATATCGCTCCAATCAAGTATGTAATTACAGCGGTTTACACCATGATCAAGGAAGGGAATGAACCCTATTTCCCACCCGACGAAACCACAGTGATGTGGGGTGAAGTGGCCCGTTGGGTCATGGGATTGTTGTTTTTGGCACCATGCGCCTATGTTGCCGTCACCTTTGCTTCAAATCGAAAGTTGGCTCGTGAGATGTCGGAAAAAACAGAGCAACTGAAATGGTTCCAATCGCAAATGGACAGCGGGGAAAAATCCCCGTTCGTGCTCCGAAAATCCTTAGATAAATCATTGCAAGCCATCGCTCAACTCGATTGGGCAACAGCATGCGCCACTTGGGGCGCCACCGATGCAGAACATCGTACCGAAGGCATCAGCATGGCGGTTTGGAAATTAGACCAAAGGCTTGCTAAGTCGGAAGGAGCGCTCCCCTTGATGGTTGCAATTCATGTGATTGAGGGGCATTGGGAATTAGCGGCGTTGCGATTTGATGCACCCGAGGGTGAGGCTTGGGAAGTCGTCAATGTGGAACCAAAATTCCTCTTCCGGGGTGAAGAAATCTTTGTCGATACAATGAGGGGTGGAAACCTTACTTTCTTGACGCTGGAACTGAAGGGCTCTGCAGACCACGTGGATGTGGAACTCAACGGACGATGCAATGGAGAGCCTTCTGCGGCCCGAATGCCTCAAACCATTTCAATGACGAACAAAGAAGAAGAGTGATCAAGCCCTTCGTTCATGAGCGTCCTGCTTAATGCGCTCAATGACGTCTTTGGGGGCGAGAACCGCTTGAAGTTCTTGCAACGCCTTTTTGGATTTCTTGTCAACTTTCTTTGGCATGTGAAGTTTCACAAGAACAATCACATCGCCTCGGCCGCCCGAGCGGCGCCCAGGTAAACCTCGTTTCCTTATTTCGAGCGTTTCACCTGAGTTGGTTCCTGCCGGTATTTTGATTGTGAGGTTTTTTCCATCAAGGTGCTCAAGCGTCACTGAGGTTCCGAGCACTAAATCCGAATAGCCAAGCGGCAGGGACATGATCAAATCCGGACCTGAGCGCTCAAACCAAGGATGAGTTTCAACTTCAATCTCAATGAAAAGGTCCCCTTGTTGTCCTTTTCCTTGAGGTGCAGGCTGCCCTCGCCCCCGCATTCGAAGGCGAGTGCCTTCTTCAGCGCCAGCGGGAATGGAGAATCGAAGGGTTGAGGACTTCATGGATTGGCCCGTACCATCGCAAGGCGAGCAAGAAACGGCAGATGTTTGACCAGCACCTTGGCAGGTTGGGCATTCTCGCACCACATCTTGGACGAAGGGGCCAACTTGTTGACGCATTCGCACCCGTCCTTGCCCGTTGCAATCGGAACATGATTCAGTGCGCCCACCCTCTGCACCTGAGCCGTCGCATTCTTCGCATGTGGCAGGGAGGTCCAATTCGATTTCCTCAGAACTTCCAGAATAGATGTCTTTGAGCGAAACCGTGTGGAGGATACGGATGTCACTGCCCCGGCGCCGACCTGAACGTCCACCTCCACCGCCACCGAAAATATTGGAAAAGAAATCGCCACCAAGAATGTCTTCAAAGTTGACGTTGAATCCACCGCCAAAGCCACCGAATGGAGAGCCAGAGGGACCATTGTGGCCGAACCGATCGTATTGTGCTCGCTTTTCGCCGTCAGAAAGAACGGCATAGGCTTCTTGAATTTCTTTGAATTTGTCCTCAGCATTCTCTTCAGTGCTTCGGTCGGGGTGGTACTTTCGAGCAAGGCTTCGGAAGGCGTTTTTTAAGTCCCCGTCACTGGCGGATTTCTCGACACCAAGCACCTCGTAATAGTCACGTTTGTCAGACATCACCATCACCCAATACCAAGCCCTGTCGGAGGACCTCTTTCAACTTCACCTCTAAGGGAAGGTCAAACATCAAGGCCGCAGTTAGGGCAAAATCGCTCACCCGCTGACACAGAACTCTGGCAGCCTTTGCAACGCAAGCCTTGGACAACTGGCTGCTGAACAATGGGGGTCGTTGTTGTCACGGGCACGGATAGCATTGCCATCGCTTCGATGCTGTCAGATGGGTTGGAGGGTTCTGGTTGATCCCAAGCGTATACCTTCTCAGTTTCAGACTGAATGGAACCTTCAAGCGAAACACCTGTTGCATTAACGGTAGAATCGATACCACCCTCATCGCTCATCGAGGTCATTTGGAGGGTGGAGTCATCGTTGCTTGCGCCTGCAGCACGAATCGGGGCGACTGGGCGTTGGGCGGTGACTGGGTCGGCTTGTGCAGCCGCATGAAGCCTAGCTTGCTTCCGCATTGACCGTCGTTCAGCAGCGTCACCTTGCCCAAAGAGTCCACCAATAAGGTCCAAAAGTGAATCCATGGGTGATTTTTTGCGAACCGCCCCTATGGTTGAGTTGACGCCTTGCTCACCGAACGTTTCGGTACCGCTTACTCGCCGGTTTGCTTTCTGAATGTGCGCTGCATCCATCAACATGGTGACGTCGACCCGATCGTCTTCATCGAGGGTCATTTCAGGCGCTTCGCCATCGATGCTTGAGACCTGCCCGCTGAGGCGAAGTTGTGCTTCTGCGGAGAGTTCGGAACTCAACGCTGCGTTGCTTTGCCAGACACCTGCTTCCTCTGCTTCGTAGACCTTTTTCATTTTCTTCATCACTTGAGAACGATGAAACTCGTGATCTTTCACTTCGGAGGTTTTTCTCCACAGAACGACGCCAATGACGATAGCAACGGCGTACCACAGGTACATCAGCATTGATTCGACTTGGAATATTTGGCGCAATGGAGTCACCGTCATGTGAATCAGCGCCATGAGTAAAACAGGAAGGGCGGCGATGCCCTTCGAGGTTGCACTTCGCTGATTGGCCATCGTGTTCCCTTTCCCTGCTTCTCTCTTCGACTCATGTATGTTGCCGTTGCTTGCTTCGCCGACTCACCGGTCCGAGGCAGCTCTGCCTTTGCGCAAAAAACCGTCAACCAGACCAATTGAAAAACTAGAATGCAACATGAACATGCACAGCGGAACGCCAATCAGGAGCGATAGACGCTTGAATCGAAGGGTCATACGGATGGCCTCGAAACCAAGAACGACCCCGTAGGCTGCCAAAGGAACCGTTGCCAACGGGTGGCCGAAGAAAATCAACCCCAGCGTGAGCAAGAATCCAAACCATGGCAAGTATTCACGAATGCTGATTCTGCGTGGGTGCTTGAGAACGGTTTTAGTTCGCCAAAAACCATACCTGTGACCCATTCGCCACCATCGTGTCAGCCCCGTTCTTTTGGTCATATGGACTGTGGCTTCCGGCGTTCGCCACAACGCAAAACCAGCAGCAGAAAGCCGCATCGAAAGGTCGCTGTCTTGGCTGGAAATAAACGACTCATCCCATCCATCGACCCGCATCAGTGCTTGTCGTGAGTGAAGGACAAAGGCGGGAATTCGGCAAGGCCCGGCTTTGCTGAAGCCATCGAATTGACCGCCGCCGCTGCCTAAAGGTGAAGCAAGCGTTGCCTCGACCCATGATTCAATTGTTTCCAATTGTCCTTTTCTTGGCAACACTCGGCTTCCTAATGCTGCAAGTTCCCGTGGTTCAGTTTGAGTAATTGAGAGCCATTCTTCGGAAAGGCGTTGCAGATGATGCGGTTCAACCGTGCTGTGACCAATCAGTTCGAGGACGTGTGTTGTTTCGGCACCAAGCAAGGTCAGGGCTAAGTTACGTCCTTGGGCTACAAACTTGCCATGATTATGATGCAATTCGATGGTCGGACCACCGATCTTCTTTGACCGTTCAATGGCTTGCTTGATGAGATCAACGGTCCCGTCTGTGGAACCACCATCCATCACCAACACCGTATGAAGGTGGGCTGGGTAAGATTGTTCGATGAGCGAGTTGAGGCAGTCGTCAATGTACTTGACTTCATTCAACACAGGAAGAACAGTCGAGATGTGCATTGATTCTACCGCCCCCATGGCCTTGCCTCGCCATCAAAGATATTCACCTCTTCGCTTCGGTTTGCGATGAAAGGCATGTTCATGTGCAACCTTCACTCAGCCACAACCATGGACAACCCCATGATCAAATTGAACGGGATCAATGAAGGAGTTTCCATCCTCATCGAAACGCACCTCGAAGGGGCTGATGATCCAAATAAAGTCGCTGATGCGGTTCATGCTCTGTTTCCCGCCTTCCCCCTCCCCAAAGATGCCAATCACCCCTCGTTTCAACGAGCAAGCAATGCTGTGTGGACTGCACAAGACCTGCCCATAGATCATTTTCTGGCCATGCTCCACACACAGCGCATCCTCGACACGGCGCTTGACGCTATGGGACGAAACCATGAGGGAAAATCAACTCAATTCTCGCTGTCAAGGCAAGCGGCTCTTGCTGCTAAAGTAGCGTTTCCACTTCCTGGTGAGGTGCCCTTAGGTGGCGTGATCACGGTCAAACTTAGTTCACCAAACTTGTTGGATTGGCTTCACGCTGCAACTTGGCACAAAGGGAGGGACCACGTTCCTAGAACCATCAACGACGAGCGAGCGATGGCAAAGGACGGAGAAGCAAACACTTGGGTCTAATCGATTAAACCATTGGCAACCAAGTGCTCAACCACCTCGTGGTCAGAACCGGTGAATACGAGCGATTGACAACTCTCCGACGTGTGCCATTCGACACGATCGTGAGAAGTCCAAGATTCCTGCGGCTCAAACGAAGGTAGTTCGTTGATGAAATTACACTCCAGAACATCAAGGGCTATGAGAGCTGTTTCAAGTTCGTGGAACCAAGTGCCAATCGATCGACTTGCGTCGATTTCCCACCCCAATTCTTCTCTGATTTCTCGAATGACAGCCGCAACCTTAGTTTCTTGTGATTCCAGTTTGCCACCGGGGAATTCCCATGTGCCTGGGTGATCTTCATGCGAGGCTCTGCGAGCCAACAGAAACTTATGATTCCGAACAAAGAGCGCACCAGCAACACGCAACACCGGCTTATGCACAAGTCGAGCGATCACCCCTTTGACAAGGGCCACGCTTTGCTCTGTTGCGTGTATTTCATGCTTTGGCAAGTGGACAAATAAAGTTGGGATTGCTGCGGAGCCCATCGACTCAAGCGTCCTGTACAAGGTTTCATTGCACAAAAATAACCCCGCATCGTTGGAAAGTTCTGCCTCCACATCCCAAGCCTGCAACCATGTTTTAATTGGCGCAGTGCTGAATAAATCGCCAGCACCTGAAAGAAGCGAAGAAGGCACTTGACGTCCCTTGTTATCGGCAATACGCATTTCCAACCGGTCCTGGGCTCTCGTTTCAAGACGTGGGATGGTGCATGCACCACAGACACCGAGGTGGACAATTGCGTCCCATACATTTCCAGATTGAATGCGTTCAGCGATGGCCATGCTTCCTTGTTCGTCCACGGTGAGCACTGTTCGTTCCAATTCCACATGAACTTTGTTTGAGGGCGTTTGACGGAAGTCCTTCCAAGGATCGTCCAACACCAATTCAGATGGTATGAGGTTTACAACATCCTGTGACACATTGACAGAAGCCCCCCCAAATGGCTCAAACCCGGTCAACAAGATACGCTTCACGGTTCGGCCTAAAGGTGGAGGTTTTTCATCTCCATGCCTGTTGTTCAAGCGTCATCTTGACAAACATGAGAGTGCAGCGCAAACCACAGCCAAGGGGGGAAAGACGTGGAAGATATGGTTGTTCAATTCCCTATTGATGAAAAAAAGCAACTGACGGACCGCCGAGAAGTTCGATTCCTGAAGGAAGTTTGGCGGCAAATTACCTTCGGAGTTGGGGCTTGGGGTACACTGCGACCGCTTGTTGCCGCTGTGCTTGCTGCAATCCCGTTTTTGTTCCTGGGCCAACATTTTAACCGCCAACACAGAAAGGGTGTTGATTGGTTTCTGTTGCAAATACCGCTAGCACTTACCCTTGTTCTGTGGATTGGTCTTTGGCTTTACTCAATTTATGATGCGTGGCTTACCGCAACAAAAGTTGGCATTGATCCTGAAGCCTAAGGTCGCCAAAGTTGATTGGTTGAAGGGATGCTTCCATTTTCCAGTCCGGTCAAGTCATCAAGGTCATCTTGATCAAATTCCGTTGGTAAATCTCCGGAAATGAACGTGCCGACAGAACGGGATTCGATGGCCCAGTACATCACAGAGTCTTCATTGTTGGAATGTCCTTTATTTTCGCTGTCTTCATGATTCGCTGGAGAAGTGTAGACAAGGTTGACGAGGCCAAGCAAATGGCCCGCTTCGTGAACCAGCACGCTGTTTTCCACCTCTTCCGCTGACGGCCTGTTGAAGAATCCGGCTGCATCATCCACCGAGTCACCGAAAATGGCAACTGTGGAAGCGTCGACTGCGACCCCCAGAACGTTATCGTCAGAGTAAGTGTTGGATGGGAAAATAAACTGCCAAGTAAGGACTGAGCCATCCCTTGGCTCTTGCGACTTCGTGTCCCATGCTTTATCCCTGACGTCCTGTGCTGACCAACTGCCTTCATGATTGAAGCTGGTCTCTTCAAATTTGAGTTCCACTCCGTTTGGTTTGTCGCACACTTGCTCCAGTCGCTCCACGAGCATGTTTGTGCTGCTGGTTTCGGGTTTGTAACCTGCCTCATAATCGACTTCCACAATGAGTTTGGTGTAAGTCCCACCATCAAGGCAAGCCAACGTTAAGCCACCCGGAATACCGGGGTTTTCCAAGAGATCATTGACTGCATTTGATGCCCCAATGCAACCGGTGAGGGCTGGCAAGAGCAAAACTGCGAGGACAACAAAACCAATCGACTTTTTCCCACTCACATCAAAACCCCCATGCCCTGTCTTTCAAACCCATGGTTCACCAGTCCTCTGGAATTTCCAAAGGAGAGAACAATTGACCTGGCCCCTGTGCACGAGCCAACTGCGAACGAGACAGCGCTTCCCAAGGCCGCAATGCGAGCAAACCTTCAGCGAGCGTCGCCTCAATCTCAACAAGAGTCACCCGGATCAAGGTGGAAAGTATGTCCATTCGGTCTTCATCGATAATTTTGAACACCTTTTCCAAATCGAATGTCGCGCTGACATCGCCAGCGGTCCCTTCCTCGATCGGCCAAGGGGAAGTGATTCGTTCGCTGAAACTTTGTCCTGTGGCTTCGATATGGGCATCGAGGGAACGAGAAAGCCCAGCAATATGCCGTCCCACCACGAGACTGACTTCGATGAGGGGCATGCTAAGTTGGTTGATCAAGTTGACCACCCGTTCTTGCATCGTGACCATGCCTTCAACGGCTGCGCTCGGCTCATCGCTCATGGAAAGGCCTCACTTCATCATTGATTCAACGTATTGCCAACCAAAGTGATTCCATTGGTCTTGAGTCCACCCTTCTGGCAAACCTGTCGGGGGCAATGGAGGTGGTGGGCGTCCGTCTTGTGCGGTTACAGAAGCCTTGGTCGGCTCTGCGGCAACCGGAGCAGCGGGTGCGCTCGGCGTGGGGGCTGGTGTTGGTTCGGCAATGGCAGGCAAGGATTTTCCAGCGTTCAATTCTTCCAACACTGATGCAGTCTCGTCCACCAGGCCGCCTTCAAGTGCCTCGCTACGAATGCGTCGATTCATGACAAGCATCCACATAGCAAGGGAGAGCGAAACGAGTGCAACCAGGTAAAGCACGATGGTGAAGGTGCTTTCAGAGGCTTGCTGAGCCAAAGCATCAGCGTCTCGAACAGTTTCACCTTTCACGATGAGCGGGTCGACGGTACGCCGGTCCATTTCGACTTCATCCACGAGGACGAGCACACGGTATTCGACGGTTTCACCTTGATTTACATCCGCCAACGTGGGCAACTGAGCTTCGCTGATTCCGCCTGCCGATGCGACAACATCCGCTCGAGCGACTTCAGCCCAGAAGCCGCCTTCGACGGCTCGCTGCAGGACAAAGGCTACATCGCCCTTTCCGCCTTGGTTCAAGACCGAAACGTCAAGGGTGACTGAGGCACCTTCAACAGGCGAAGGGTTGCTCCATGAGAGGGTCGATTCAGCATGGCTGAGATCCATCAGGGGTCCAACAAGAGCCAGTGGCCATGAAGCGATTGGAGTGGCGATTGAATTGTCCAAGGTATCGAAAGGATTGCCTGCTTCATCAGAACCAGACACCCACACATCGACCACATAAGATGGCAGCAGAACTGTTGCCCCTGCATCGGTCAAGTCAAGGTTCCCCGTCCAGAAAAATTGTTCCCCGAACGGCGTGGTATCAGGAAGCGGTACGCTTCCACGAGAAATCTCTGCTTCACCTGCTCGAACTCGATAGTGCAAAACTGCTGGTTCCTGAAGATCAAAGCCGTAGTCGTCAATCGTTTCCAGCATTACAAGCAGATCGCCGGCTTCCCCAATTGAAAGCGGGGAGCCTGAGGAGACTTCATCGAGGGAAATTGCAGCAATGGTCGGGCGAGTGCTGTCGACTGCAAGGCGCACTCGGGGAACAATCGAGGTTTCATCCATGGCTAGGCCTGGTAAATCATCCAAGTCCAATCGCAGATCCAGATGACCGGAGCGAACAGAAGGGATCAGAAGGTCGAGACTGAATTCTCCTGCATCCCTAGTCGAAGTACGCCAAATGTGGTCATAATCGCCAAACACGACATCGAAAGCCCCGGCTGGAGCAGGTGTTTCGTCTTCCGAAAACAACACCCGTCCGTTGACGCGCAAGGCTTGCCCTGCTCCAATGAGTGTTTCTTTGAATTCAGCGTTGTAATGGTTGGTACCATCTCGAAGTTCAACGGCTCGAATGTGACCGTCCATGGTGTCGAACCTGAAGTCATTATCAAGACTCCACGCATCGTTGCCAAGCCCAGCTTTGGTCTCAAAGCAAGGTGTAATTTCACCTTCATTGCACGGAAGGTCAGTCACGAGAATCTTGGGGATGATTCGATTCTCTCCGTTGGTGTCGAAACTCTCAGGGAAGGTCCAGGTCAATTGGAACCTTGCGAGAATTTTGATGATGCTGTTGTTGTCTTCATCGATGGAAACGGAGGAGTAAAGATTCGACACAGCGATGTTATCCGAGCCGGATTCCATCAGCGCCATTGGCTCCCCATTCGCATCGGCATTGAGCGTGATGAACAACGAGGTATCATCGTCGTCATAATCGCCACCAAGCGCCAGTTGCACGTATTGAATGTCCTGCCATCCGTTTCGGTCAGACAGCACAATTTGTGCGGAATATGGTATGCCAGGGTGCAAGGCAGCCTTGTCATCGTGTCCGAGAATCGTGGAGTTGTCCAAGTCCAATTCCGGTTCAAATTCGACACGAATCTTGTATGTGCCAAGATCGTTGTCCCAGTTGGGGACGGTTTCACCCGGGGCATACCCGCAAGGTTGGTTGGAGTCTGGACACACTGGTCCTTGACCCATGGCGACTGCGTTGTTCTGAGGGTCTTTTCCTGTCACATAATAGGACACTCGCTGACCGTGGTTGAGCATTGAATCATCGATGAGGCCTTGGAAAATATTGAGGCCACCTGCCTTGGTTTCTGGAGAGGAGAGGGTCTTGATTTCATACTCGTCTTCATTTGGCAATCCGTCGAAGTTGTAATCGCTGCATCCAATGGCGGTGCTTGCTTTGCATCCAATCCAATAGTGGAGGGAGATCTGATTCGGAGGGTCGACTGAATCTTGAACAAGAACGCTCAGAGATTGACCACCTGGTGCCGGTGGGCCAGCGTGGCGTTCTTCCCCATCGCCAGGGGTGGAGGAGAGGACGAGAGGTGAATTACCGTCAAGGATCAATCGAACCGAGTTGTAACCAGGGTTTGCATAGGTCGAACCATTTGGTAAATCCGCAGCGATAACGTAGAACACCATACCACCCGGGGCCGATTCCAAAGGCGATGTAAAGGTGATGTTGTATTCACCAAATGCAGGATTTTGCTCCGTTGCGAGCACGGTTGGTTCACCGATTGGATCGCCATCGTACGTGACGTTTTGACCAATGATGGTGAGGTTGAATTGACCCGCCTGAGGGGACAATTGAGAATCTTGGAAGTGAATGCCACCTGTGAAGGTAAGGTTGAACCCACCACGGACCCAATCGAGGTTGTACAATTCTCTTCCAGTTTCTTCATACACCCGTACGCCATCCAGTTGGATGTCATTTTCCACAACAAGGTCAAGCGAGGATGTTTGCCAAGCGCTGACGGCTAATCCCAAGTCATCCTCGACTGAAATTAATGCTTCAGTGCCTGATTCATCATCCCAACTCCAATCGATGCTCATCGGCATACGAATGGACACAACATCAGAGGCGTCTGTGGTCGAAGTGCAATTGGCTGCATCAAACATTACGATGCCATCGCCATCGCTGATGACGGTGCACACATCACCACGTTCCCAACTAAACGCTGGGTTTTCACCGTAGGAATTGTTGATTGCAACCAAGGCGTCTGTGACATAGTCGACATCATCCCCGGGCGCAACCTTCGTGATCAGATTGCGATAAACACCATCAGGAGCAACAAGGCCACCTTCAAGTGAGGCATCGACGGCTCGAGTTTGCATTTTGTATGCAATATCGATGTTGGAAATCTTCACCCGTCCAGAACTGGCTGCTTTGACTGCAATTGGGATGATGACATCGCCCTCCCCGTTTTCAGGAACGGCGGCATTGAACGCTGCAATCAACGTCGGAGCGTACTTTACATCAACTGAAACAACAGAGTTGTCGCTTGCTTCGACAGCGGATTCGTTGAGGAACAACAACGATTCCCAGTCCCACACCAGATCGTTACCAACGTCGAGGCGGGGTCGGTCTGGGTAGCCCTCTTCATACTCGAGGAGCATTGAATCGATGGTGGGTGTGACGCTTGGGTCGCTGGTGGACATGCTGACGGCGTACCTTACAGTTGCACCCGCTTCGTCCGCTGGGAAACTCACTTCTTGGCCGTTGACTGCCGGCAACCATGTGGAGCCGTTGTCGTTTGACACTTGAATTTGGAGCGAGGTACCAGTCGGCTCTGTCGCCACCCATTGCGGTCGAACTTTACCGACTTTGGTCCCTGCAGTGAATGGGTCTGAGGTCCAAGAACCACTCGCAACATAGGAGGTTGCCATTTCAACATCAACCCACCACGATACTGCGGTAGAACCAATCAATTGTGCTTTCCAAACCAAATCTTGGCCGGGATAAGCAAAATGAATGGTTTCGTTTGAAGTGACCGATTCCCAGTGCGTGCCGTTGTCGGCTGAGATCCAGTAATCCACCCTGTCGCCGGTTGAAGCGGCTGACCAATAGGTTTGCATGTTGGCGGCTACGATGTTTTCGGCAGCTGATGTCACAGGACCAAACCAGGTTGTGGTTCCAGGAGCAGGGGTGGTTTTGTACTGCCAACCGGTTCCATATTCACGATAATACAGCGTCGAAGAAGACCATGTTGAGTAGCCACAGTCAACGGTGACGAAGCGGTTACCGTCGAATTGAAGGCCGTACCCGAGCGCTGAAATCAATCGTGTACCAAGTTGTGGGACCAGTGAACTTGAAGTCCCAGAGATGGACCATGCTTCGAGTTGATCTTTGTCATTGCTGCCGGTAGAACCTTGTTGGCATCGCATGAAGAAGGTCGTGTTGTTCATTTCCAATCCACGCACTTGTTGACCAGTTTTACCGCACTCGAACGAGGTCCCGGAAGACGAGGAGTAGGAATACATGTTTGAGCCGCGCGTGTATTGTCCATCGGCCTCGTCGGAGAAGGTGTAAGGGACAATTCGACGTTGCGTGTTGTGAACAATCCAAACTTCATCGGTTGTGCGGTCGTATGCTATGCCCGTGTATTCTGAATATTGCGGGGACACATCGTAAGAATCGAGGCAGGTCCAAGTGTCATCGCGAGAAATATCCAACTCTAAAACTCGGTGATATTGGGTTGGAGCTGATGAACTGTAATGGTAGCGGTAGCCCGACAAGATCGCAAACATCCGCTCGTCGTCGGTCACAGTCCAATCACGGAAGCCGTAGCTTCCGTAGTATGTGCTCGGATGGAGGGTGGCAATGGTGCAATCTGCTTGATCGAGTGTGATCGTTGATTCACGCGTGAGGTTGTTTGGATAGAGCCGTTGCACGATGTTCTGGAAGTTGGAAGAACTCCAAGTCGAAAGGAAAAGCCAGTCGTGATGCTTCAAAACGGCTCCTTGTGATTGCTTTACCAAACTGGAAGCTGTCTTCAAGGTCTGCTGGGAAAATCGGTTTTCAGTAGCGTTCGAAGTGTGTGGTTGTCGCAGGGCGTAGGAGCCATTGTCCAGCCAAGCGTCAGAATTAGGATCGATGTCTTCATCATAGCCATGTGGGAAGAAAACGTCGTCCGTGCTCTCAAAGCCAAGGCTCAAATCACCACTTCGGGCATCAGATGAAGAGGCTTGGCCTTGAATCCAATCCGAACGGTCATCGTCAATAATTTGAGACCAACCCGTTGCTGAGGCTCCCGAAAGCGTCATGCTCACATCTGTGATTTTCGCACCCTTCGGTAGCGCAATCTCTGCACCTGCATCAGGATTCCCGCCCTGATAGAGAGCAACGTATTCCGTTGATCCGTCTGCGAATTCATAGACGTGGCGAGCCACACCAGATGCATCAGCAGGCTTCACAACCACATCTGCTAGTGGCGATAATGGTGACATCACCATGATTGCAAAAAGCAAGAACATCACGCCGCGACCGGCTGGAATATTTTCATGCATAACGCGTCCCATGGTGGGTCACATGCGGTTCAGGCTTTAGACAATACGCAATGGTGTCTCATGCTCACGGTCAGCCGGTTTGCCGAGAATCATAACGAATTGGGGATGAATCGCCTCGAACTCCATCTTCTTCATCGTCATGGACTTCAAACCAATCCACCATCCAATCGCCGTCAGTGTCCCAATTTGTGGGGTCCGTTCCTTCAGCAATGTGGTCGTTATCGTGATCGAGGAGGTACCATCCAAATTCATGCTCGCCGACGCCTCTGACTGGGGCTGAGAAAGGTGAGCCTTCGTAGTAGATATCCCACGCATCGGTCCAGTTTCCTGCCAGATGAACTTCATCATCGCCCGCATCAAGCGAAAGGAAATTGGTGTCCTTATCGTCTACGATGTAAGCATAGCGTATGTCGTTGGAAAAAGATTGATCCATCTTGAGGTAATTGACCGAGCTGGAACCTGTTTCATCGAAGTTGAGCATTGCTGCTCGGAATTGCCACCATTCCAAAACGACTTGTCCGTCGTAAATCAAGCCGCTTAATCGCACACCGTTCGGTGAGGAGTAATCTGAATCGGTGACAGCGTAGAATTCTTGGAAGTTGGTGTAAGGTTCGTAGACGCACCCTGCTCCTGTGCAATCCCAATTTCCATCTTGGTCGGGATCGAGGTTCGCATCAAGTGGGTCGGCGGGATTCATCGTAAACCATGTGAAGGTCAAATCCGGGCGGCTGAGCACGCCTTCTGCCCCCTGTTGGGAAAGCGGCAGGCATGAATTTGTGTCCGTATCGCAGGGACCACCTGTGGCTGCATCAATCCAAACCACTCGGATTTGCAAGAAGGAACTGAAGTTGTCGTTTGACTCGTTCCACGCCTTGGAATATTCATACCAGTCGGGAATCATATCGCCATCAGTGTCGTTGTCGCTGGGGTTGATGCCGTACTTGAACACTTCACGGCCGTCGGAGAGGTTGAAGTCGCGGTCATGAGCCACCACTTGTCCGTTTGATACGGTCGTAGAATACGTGACGCTATCACCGTCTGAATCGTTCAAGTCTGGGCGTGTTTGATTGTCCCACTCCATCCAATTAGTAAACGGCAAATCGCCGAGGCCCGGTTGGACCACATCTGATGAAGGCGTGAACACTCGCTCAGACCAGGTCCCTTGAGTTGCAGGAATATCAAACGCTGTGCGTCCATACCAGCCATCCCGATCTCCATCGTAGTCGACGTCCCAAGGGTTGATTGGGTTTGCAGCCCAGTGGTTGAGGGTGGAAGGGTCTTCCATCCCATACAAGGCGTAGCAGAATTCCCATCCATCTTCGATTCCGTCGCCGTCTGAATCAGTGCTGGTTGGGTCGGCCACACCAATTAGGGTGCTGTTGAAGTTGTCAAAGTAAAATTCATTGATTTTCAGCATTCGGTCGGCGCTTTCGGGTGACTTTTCGATGAAATCATCGTAAATGGCGTCCCTTGCTTCAGCGAGACCCATGCCTGCTTCTTCCATGTATGCAGCCATAGCATCTTCACCGAAATCTATGATACCAAGGGCGGCTGGAACTGAATTGCGTTCGCTGTACTTCCCCCATGTCCTCGACTCCCATTCTCGAAGGTTGCTGAACACTTCTTCTTCGGTGATTTGCCCGTCGCCGTTGCAATCGAAACTGTCGCCGTCGGTATCGAGGTTTACGTCGTTGTCGATCAGTGGATTCATGCTCCAGCGGTTTTGATCGAGGTCCCAAACCGTGAACCAGTATTCAAATCCGTCATACATGCCGTCGCCATCCGTGTCGGGGTTGGTTGGGTCGGTCATGCCGAGGAGGATCGAGATGATGGCGTTTGGCGGCTCTCCTTGTTGCCAATCATTGAAATCTGTGAGCAAGCGTTTGCCACGGGTTTCTTTGGTGATCAAGATGTTGAACACACGCTGTGCCTTTTCTGTTGCCTGTTGAGCATCCCCGTCAATGTGCAGCAATGGTGCGTCACTCGGGGGTGTAATTCCGTTATCAGGATTGGAAGATGCAAGCGCAAATTCTTGCGCATCGATAAGACCATCACCGTCACCATCAAAGTCACCGTCACCTGCAACCAGAGGATTCAGAGTCCAGGTTTCTGCAGAGAGGTTCCAAGCCGTGAACAAATGCTCAATGCCGTCGATGATGCCGTCGCCGTCTGTGTCGACGTTGTTGGGGTCCGATGTCCATCCGCTGATGTTAATTTGTTCTTGGGTGAGGAAGGAGCCGAACGAAGAAGTCGTCGAGATGCTCGGCCATTGTTGGAGGGCAAAGGCGGAGCCTACGGTGGTAACGAACCACTGCGGTGATGAGCGGTTGGCGTTGGTTTCGCTGTACTCTGGAGCGATGGCGTTGTACTCTTCCCAGTTTGCCATGCCGTCATCATCAGCGTCCTGCCAACGGTCTGCAGCATCCAACGGGTTGAGCGTCCAAGCGTCCGCTAAGATGTCCCAACGAGCAAACCAAATCTCCCAGCCATCGGGCATGCCGTCGCTGTCGCTGTCGGCGTCGAACGGATCAGCCGCCCCAACGCTGGTGACAGGTTGTGGTGCGGTCACTGCACCGGAGGCACGTTCCCCAAAGGTGGCTTCGGGGGCGCCGTAATCACTGATGTTCTGGAAGAGGTCGGTGGTAAAGCCGTCTGGTAGCGATGCTCCAGCCATGGTCATGTTGCCGCTGAAAAGATCAGAACGGACGTGGAATTCAAGCCAATTGACAAAGGCTTCATTCGCCTCAAGCACACCGTCATGGTCGATGTCATAGCCATCGCCATCAGGGTTTTCAAACAAGTCCGATCCGTTCAACGGATTGACACCAATTCGTGAAGGATCCCAATCACACGCCCCGTTTGATTCCCATCCATCGGGGAGGGAATCGCCATCGGAGTCGATGTTGTTTGGATCTGCGGTGGACCACGCTGCGGCAGCTTCGGCCGACTCGCCGTGGCTTTCCAACAAGAGTCCTTCCATTGCAGCGCCTTTGACCAGGGACCATTGATACTCGCAAAGGTTTGGCAAACCATCTCGGTCTGCGTCCCAATTTGCATCGTCAGCTCGATTCGGATCAAGCGACCAATTGTTACCGCCGGAGAAACTCGAGCCGACCCAACGTCGGTGCGTGATTTCCCAGCCATCAGGCATGCCGTCCCCATCGGAATCGAAGTTCGTTGGATCGGTTCCAACATCGCTTGAGGATAATCCAAGGTAGGTAGCGTTTGCAGCAGCGCCTGCTGCGTCATCGCAAACATACACGAGTTGGACGGTGTAGTGGCACCATAGGTTGCTGTTTTGGAAAAAGAATCCGAAGTACTCTTCACCATCGCCAAGTCCGTCACCATCGGTGTCCCCTTCTTTCGGGTTGGTGGAGTTGTACCCCTCTGTGGATGTTTTCACGTACCTAAACTCATCGAGGTTGGTCCACAAACGTTCCAAGAAACCGTCGCTTTGTTGGTCGAGGTCAAGCCCGTCTCCATCCATGTCGAGCAGAGCGTCCCAAGGATCGGTCGGGTCAAGACCGTTGGCGACTTCCCATCCGTCAGGCATACCATCGTTATCAGAGTCGTTTGCACCTGGATTCATCAGTTCCAAGTTGGCGTATTGGCCCGGGGCCGAACCAGCAAGAATGGTGATGTTGCCATCGATGCTAACCCAATTCAAGGTGCTAAGTTCTCCGTAAATTGGCTCTTGTTCCTGCAAGCCATAAACTGCAGTGTAATCACCAGATATGGCCCATAGGCCTTTTTGAGAGCCTATCAACAGTTCATCTCCGGTTGGGAAGATGGCGTGAATGTTGTTGAGGTCGCGGCTGGATTTACCATCGAGCCCCGGATGTTCAAGCAGACCACTGTGGGTGATGCTGTTGTCAAGCAAATCCATTCGATGAAGTCCAGAGGGCGTGCCAAACCACAAGACCTGAGCGTTGTTTGCGTTAGGACCATCAAGAACCAATGTGCGAACCTCTGCTGGGTTTGCCACCATCCCCAAAGACAAGGAGCGCAATTCGTCGATGCTTGTTGGGATTGGTGTTGATTCAGTGGTGTAATGGAATCGCCATGTGGCTGTGAAGTCATCCATAGCCGTTGGTGTCTCAGCCATCACCAAGCCACGATCGGTTCCAACGAGCAGCATCTTGGTACCGCCTCCAACAGCTCCGTGAGCGATTGATGTGACGCTGGCGTTCGATTCGCTGAGCACCGAAGTGAGCGATGTTGAGAGTTCGTAACTCTGCACGATTGCTGCAGCGGTGCTGATTTCGATAACTGAACCCGCACCAGAATCACCAAGCGCCAAAAGTTGGGCGTTTGGACCTTCAATGTCGAGCATGGCTAAGGCGTTCAAACCATCACCGATGCTCCAAGACCATTGGCTCAATTCTGCAAACGATCCATCGGCTTGCAAAGGAACGACCGCTAATCCCACGCTCGTAGCGAGCGCAAGTCCGTAAGCATCACCTTGAGACACGAGGAGGTGGCCGTCATGAAGTTCAACACCTTGAGGCATCCACTGATCGACGTTGGTTTCTTCTTCCATGTTCATGAACGTCAAACCGTATTTCGTGGTCACATAGACATTAGAGGCGTCTGTTTCGATGTCTTTGATGTCGTAATGCATGACGCTCATGGCGCTAGGGTCTGCTGTGAAGGAGAGTTGAATCAGGCTAGACGGATCTTCACCCACGCCATAAGGCACAGACTTCAGGCCGGCGATAACCGTGTTTCCGTCGTCCTCATGGACCAGATATTCTTCAAGCGTCGACAAGGCTTCACCCAGTTTAATGGCCGTCATCGTACGGCTGACGTCAGGTGAAACGCCTCCATCTCGGTTGGCATCCCAACCATCTCTGTCGTGATCGATGAGGGCGTTGGTGCGGTTCAATGGATCAAGACCGAAGTGAACTTCCCATCCGTCAGGAATGCCATCGCCAAAAGACGGGAACAGGCGCCGTATGGAGAACCCGTCCCAATGATAGCGGTCAGAGTCGTCCAAAAGGGGATCGGTTCCAAGCCACAAATCTTCGTCAACGACATTGGTTGCGTTTGTCGTACATGCAGCAAGAAGGTTGTCGAATGTCGCGTTTGCACCGCTTGGAATAAAGGGCCAATTGAGGAGGATCGAGCCTTCTGGCAAAGAAGCAGAACACCACAAACCGTCGAGTTCTGTTGTGTGGTTGAAAGGCGTGCCTTGGCTGTATTCTTCAGGCGAAGTAAAACGTTCCGTCACTGAAAGAACCCCGTCCCTGTTGACGTCAAAACCGTCTTCATCTGGATCATCGGTCAAGTCACTTGCATTAAGCGGGTCGAAGGAAGGGCATACATATCGCAAGGTAAAGATGTCAAAACCACCGGTTCTGTGGCACATGTATGCTTCGTAACCATCGGGCATCCCGTCACCGTCAGTATCGGCAACACGAGGATCGAGGTAGGTACGCTCACCTGCATCATTGACGGTTCCGGTTAATCCTCTAGGGAAGCCAGAAGCTGTGCAATTTGCCGGATAAGGCCAACAGTACTCTTCCGTGGCGTTCAAACCATCCCGATCATTGTCGACAAAGGCGTCAGAGGCATCCTCTTTGTCCATGCCGGGCATGTAAACGTCCCTGCCATCGACAGTGGTCCAGTTCATCCAAGATTCAAACAGGTTTTCGTGAACATCGGGGATTTTGTCACCGTCGGTGTCCGTCGACGGTGGTTTCTCACCTTCCGTCACCTTAGGATGGACGCTAGAGACTGAAGAGACCGCAGGGAATTGCGACATAAACAGAAGGCTTGCAACGACTGCAAGCGTGGTGAGAAGAGTGGTTAGGCTTCGTCGCATTGTATCACCGGGGGGCCAAGCCATAGGCTTCGCTAACTCACAACCTAAAATGGACACTTATGAGGATGATGGAACGATGTTCGGACATTTTAATTTCCTTAGGGTCTGATTTTCTCGCCGCGGCAAGAATCGCCTCGCTGGTGGTCGGTGACCAAAACCTCACTAAATCCACCAAATCAAGCGAATGCAATCGCTTTGTTCAAAGTCCGAACGCGCTGGGCTCCAAGTGAACCCCATGACCATGAGCATCACTCACCTTGGCACCGGCAGTCGCGGCAACGCGACGTTGTTGGAAACAAAAGGTGCGAAAGTTTTGATCGACCAAGGTTTCAGCGGCGCCCAACTCGAAAAGCGTTTGAAAAGGTTGGGCATTGCCCCGACCGAAATTGACTGTATTTTCATCAGCCACCACCATGGCGATCATGGAGGCGGAGCCCGAATTGCACAGAAACGATGGGGCCTGCAAATTTTAGCAAACAAACGGACAGCCGAAGAACTGGGTTTGGACCCAGAATTGACATCGTACTTTGACGCCCTCGACCTTGTGAAGGTTGGAGATGATTTGGCCATCCTACCGGTCCCAGTCCCCCATTCTGGTGCAGACAATGTCGCCTTCGTCGCAAGCCATGGTGGTGAACGAGCTGCGATCATCACCGATCTTGGGTCGTGGACCGACGAACTGGTCACCCACGTCCACGGGTGTGAACACATCGCAATCGAGGCAAATTACGATTATAATCGGCTTATGAACGGGCCCTACCCCTATTCATTGAAGGACCGCATCAGCGGCAGAGGAGGCCACCTTTCCAACGACCAAACAGGAGAATTTCTAGCCAACGTTTGCACTGCAGCCACGCGCAGCATCAGCCTGACTCACCTTTCGGAGAAAAACAACCAGCCGCATTTGGCAGAATCAACTGTTTTGTACCACATCGACGAAGTGTTTTCAGGGGACATCACAATATCCCTTCAAGACGGACCTGATTACACCCATTACATCGGGAAAAAAAGCACCGAGAAGCAAAGCGAGCAAAGCGAATCCCTCGAAGCCTAAACCACGGAATCCGGACTCAGAACACCCTGTGAAAGGTGAAGGGCTAAATGGTACCGAACCTTGAGTGGACTGTGAACACAGAAGCCTGCTTCGTTTCGCGAGCGTCCTTGCGCAGGGACGACCGTGCTGTGAGCGAAGTTTTGGGCGTGGTCATGCTCTTGGCCATGGTGATTACAATCATGGGCGGTGTGTGGATTTTCCTCAACCCGTACCTCACCGATTTTGAAGACAACACAAACTGGAACAGTGCGGTTGGTATTTCTGAACGATTCCAAGATAGGATTGACGTCGCTGGTGCCTCGCCAGAAGGCACCGGCATCCGCCACACGCTGGCGTTGCAGTCAACCTACATCCGGCCCATCGATAAGGTCGAAACTTGGACCATCTCGGCCGATGTTGTAGCCAGTGACCAAATCAACATCCGCCACGTTAATTTGACCACACTGGGAATCGATGCGCTCAACGAAACAGCGCGTTCGCTCTCGATCGAAACTCCCGTGGGCACAGAGAATGTTGCCTTTGCTGCCTCCCGTGAAGAAGTGCTGGTTCGCCATAATTCTTCGCGTGAGCACTGGATGATCATCACCGTCTTTGATGAAAACCTACAACCGGTTCACCGGAGTTTGAGTTATGCCCTCTCCGGTATCCAAATCACCACTTCTTTGGGCCAAGGGGAGCACGAATTAGCGCTGATGAACAACGCTCGAGTCGAGCACTTCCCAAATCAACCTTGGAAGGTTACATCATACCCCAGCGTTGGCCTCGACCAACTCGTCGATGGGGAATTTAGATTGTCAATGCTCCTCTCGGATGTCACGATTAACGGTTCACTCGGCACGGGCAACAACATCGGCATGAACATGCTCTCACAGGGCCCAATGACGCTGTTCACAGGCCAAGCCTACAACCTTAGGTTCACTGTCCTCAATGAATTAAACGACCTCATTACCCCACAATATCACGATCACTGGTTGGATGAGTACAACCTCAACCGAGCCTCTGGAACCCTCGACACCTTCGTTGGCTACGGCCCATATGAACGGGCAAGCGGGGCTGACGGTTTTACCATCGATACACACGGCGTCCCGCTGTACCTCGAAGTTGATGTCCAACGAGTGGAGGTGAGCCGATGAGATCTCGACTCCAGCGAAACGAAGAAGCAGTTTCTGCAGCCGTAGCGACCGTCCTTATGTTTGGTGGCGTGCTGTCAATCATTGGCATGATGATGGTGTCAATGATCCCAGTCATCGAAGAACTCGAAGGGTCTGTTGAACGGCATGACATGTCCGCACAAATGTCGCTTCTGGCCCATCAAACATCTGCCTTGAGCGAAAAAGGAATGCCTGGCGACTCGACATCCATTGACCTCATTCCCGTCGATGGGAACCTTGAATGGCAGCACATGCAAAGCAACATGTGGTACGCAGCCACATGGCATGAAGACATGTCTTTTAGGATGCGTGGAGCGCTTGACTTTGATGATCAACTGGAAGTTCGCCACCCCGAATCCGTCAACACCGCCCTTTGCATCGATGACCTACGCTTGGGCCCGTCCAACCCATACTACTACACCATTCCCGAATGGGTCGACAATGTCAGATTCACGGTCGCCCCAGGCCTCGCAATCCCGCTTGGCCCGGTGGATGTGGATTTGATTGTAGACAACGAAGTCACACAAACCATCGAATTGATGGTTGATGGAATGCATCAACTCGAGGCAAACGAACTCGGTTTGTTCACACTGGCATCAAGCCATGAACTGAACGTGTTCACTGAACGGGGAACAGGAGGCACGACACTTGTCGCTCCAAACGATGCAAGTCCAATTGACAACACAGGCCGATCTTGGTCGATTCCACTTCCGGCAGGAACGAGTAAACTTCACTTGATCAGCGAGAATGCAAACCAAATTAGCATCACGAATGAATCAACAACACAAACGCATTATGCATTACCAAGCGGCCAAAACCGAGTGGGCGTTGCGTTCACAAAAACCATTGTTCAGGCATCTCCCGGCGTGATTCATATCTCCTCCAGCGACGCTTCAAGGCTGCTTTTGCAAACTTCAATCGATGCCAGCAAGGGTATCGTATCCTTGCCAAGCATGGACGGCCAATACCTCGGTCATGCGTTTATCGCACCTTACCTCGATGGGGAAATGGTGTTCACAAATCCGGGCACAAGCTCGGTGACAGTGACATGGCGTGGCGGCGGCATTTCAGTTGCCCCAAACCAAAGCCTCGGCTTTGCGTGGCCGCCTGCTGGCGTAAATGGGGCGCCTCTTGTGGAGGCTGAAGGCGACGTGTTCGTCGCATGGCGCAGCGCTTCGACAGGTGAAGGTGCCAACACATCTGGTGTGTTCATCCACCCTGCTGACGACACAGGTGCGAGTTCAGGCCAGCACCATACATTCCATGTTGAAAATTCAAGCCTAACCCAATCCGCTCATTTGATGCGAGCTGGCCAAACTGTTGTGTGGAACCTGACGGGAGCAATGGAGCAAAACGGATCGATGTTCGATGAAAATGGAAATGAACTTGTCAACCTCACTGAAGGGACCTCAAGCCTCATGGTCACAGAAGGCCACACGCTTAGGGTGACTCGAATCAACGGTAACGATGGCTTGCATCAAATCCGGCATGATGGTGAAGAAAGGTGCTTGAGCATTGGCGTGGAAGCAAGTGGCTGGATCGCCATGACCCTTCCATGGACGACAATGAGCGGGCGAGGTGAAGTGGATTTGAAAAACGCATGGCGAGCAGGTGCACACCCATCGAGCATGCAAATCACATTAATCGGCGGCCAAGGAGCATCGACGCACGCAACTATTGGAACGGTTTGGGGCTTCCACCTCTCGAGACTGTCTTACGGGTTTTCATCATCCATCATGGGCATGGAAGTCGCCTACTCTGGAGGTGCAGTGTTGACCAACCACCCTGAATTTGAATCCTTTGTCGTGGTGGCACCCTCCGACCGAGGTGGCCCAGGCCCCCGATTCGCAGCAACAGTCCCAGCGCTCCACCCAACTGCAGGAAGCACAACAGGAGCGGGGTCGATGAATCTAGAAATTGAACTTGTCGACCGCTCTTCGCTGGCATCAACCGTCGCCCATGAAATCCGGAGAGGGTGGTCGGAACCCTACGGGACGGCAATCGCTCTAGCTTCCGCAGACGGCCTCGAATCAAGCGAAGATTGGACCGTTTATCCTGGTCGGATCGATTTGCTCACCGATTACGTTGGCTGGGTTCCTGACCCAAGTTATGGCACCAGTGAGGCTGTTTGGCACACCAACGGTGAACCGATCCAGTTCACCTTGCAAATGTCATCGCTCAACGTTCACATGACGGAGGCGATTTCATGAATCGCATGGCACTTCGCAAGGACACAAGCGCTGCTGCAACCGAACTTGGGTACATTTTCACATTCCTTTTGGGGGTGTTGCTGTTGACCATGTTCAGCCTTTGGGCGTGGGACATCGAGACCGCCACAAGAGAGCGTTGGAATGAAAATGCAATTCAAGCCAACATGGACGACCTCGCAGCTGCGGTCGAACGAGCTGATGAAGCGAGCCGCATGGGCTCTATCGATTACGCAGAACGCGTCGACTGGCGACTCACTGAAGCGGATGAATCCCAGTTTGTTCTGGTGCTGAGCGATACCAACATCGAGTTGATTCACAAAACAGGGGATTTGGACACCAACATTTCGATTTCAGGCACAGGTGCTGGTGCGCATGAAGGAACAATCACCTTAGCCGGAATCAACAGCATCTGGGTGGTTCACTACCAAGGTGTGACTTCGATTGAATACGATCGCCCACAGCACGAATAGGCTCAACGGCCCATGACCGCAGCGTGAACCTGTGCTTGCACTTCTCGCATACGAGACTTAGCACCCAGTTCCCTAAACACAGCCAACGCCCTCTGTAGGTATTCCATTCGACGAGGTTTGTCTGGAGCCACCCCGCCAAGGCGCGATAACAATTCTCCGATTTGCATTCGAAGGTCGTTCGCTTCTGCGATCACAAGCGCTTCACGATAGTGTTCCATGGCTTCTTCCGCCTTCCCTGCATCTTGGACCACTTCGCCGAGGAGGATTGTGATCTCCACGAGCGAAAGCAGGTCACCTGCTTCACTCATGGTTTCAAGGGCGGTCGAATAGTGGTGTGAAGCAACATCAGCATCACCGACTTTAGCGTAGTAACGACCCAAAACGGCTTGAGCACGGGCGTGAAGAACATGGTCGTCTCCGCCGTCCGTTCGTTCAAACGCTTGCAAAGCATGGTCCCTTGCACGGTCGATTTCACCCAAATCGAGGAAGGAGCGGGCGAGGATCAACTGGGAACCGATCAGTTCGATCCCATCCGATTCCTGAAGAATGGCTTCGACTTCACCATAGGCTTCAAGGGCCTTAACCCGGTCATTTTTCCGACGCAGCAGGTACCCCATGTTGTTGTACGAACGTGCAGCCCCTTTGGCGTCTTCAAGTTGAATGAATTTCTCCAAGGCTTCCCTGTGCATGCTGAGGGCTTTATCGGCGTTGCCTTGCTTGAGCGAAATATCTGCAAGTGCAGCAAGAATTTCCGCTTCAACAAGTGTTGATTTGGAAGTTGCTGCGAGGGTTTGAGAGTTAGAAAATACTTCTTCTGCTTCCGAAAAGCGTCCCAAGAGGACCAAAACTTCACCCTGTAGTTGTGACACACGCATGTAGGTTTCAGGTTTGATGTCGTCCCCATCGATGCCCTCCATGAGCGGAAGCAATTCCATGTAACCTTGTGAAACGAGGTTTCTGCCTTCTGAGGCGATCAGGTTGGATGCTTCTTCATGGCCACCAGAACATGTCAAGTGGTAGATGTGCTCAATGGTAATGTCCGGGCTTTGGTTTTGCTTTGCATACCAGTCACAGCACTTTGCGTGGAAGGATTTGCGTGTCGTCTCGTCAAGGCTGCGAAGAAGGAATTCACGAATCAGATCGTGCACGTCGTATGTTTCGGAGTCCGCTTGACGTGCAAGGCCTTGCTCGACCAGTGAATCAAGTTCGTCGGTGTCGAGGCCTTGTTTGGCGAGTGCCGCAAGTTCGACTGGTTCTCGGTAAATGGCAAGGGCAGAGAGAACCCGCTTTTGTTCGGCACTCAGTTTGGAGAAGATTTCGAGCGTCACGTAATTTTCAAGAGTTTCGTGGAAGGCCCCTGCGGATGCACCTCTGTTGATCAGTTCGAGGACAAGGGGGTGGCCACGGGAGAGCCCGTGGATGTGCAACCACTGTTCGTCTGCAAGTTCCTCAAAGCTGCTGAGTAACTTTCTTCCAGCATCCGAATCAAGACCGTCCAAGGGCAAAACTAAGCTAGCAATCCGTCCTTCTGCGTCCTTTGTTGGTACAACGGGCTTAAACGATCTTGAGAACAAGACGAGAGCAATTTCTTCTTCGCTTCCAAGTAGGGCTAAGGACATTGCTTGGAAGGTTTGATGGAGGGTTGCATCAGCCACCTTATGGAAGTCATCGATGACAATCAACGATGGCGTACCTTCCAAGGCATCGACGAGCAAGCGTGCAGCATCAGCCGGTTGCGGGACAGGGGTTGCTGCAAGGTAATCTGCGAAGGTTGAGTTCCCGATGTTGGCGAGCCAGTCAGCAACCGATTCAAAGAACGAACGGGAGCCCTCCCAATCTTGACAGCGATGATAGAGAAGATTGCGTCGATGCATAAACCGTTCAATGAGTTTCGAGGCAACCGTTGTTTTACCGATTCCAGCGATACCAGGCACCAGCAAGGTTGTTGCCCTTGCTTCGATCAAACTCGCCATGTTGTCAAGCTCCTTTTCTCGGCCATAGAAATGGCGAAGCCTCGGTAAATCACCGAGGGAAGTCACAAGTTGCTTTTCGACGTGCTTGGATAAATCACGCTCAATCAAGTCAGCAGAGAGGGTTCGTGCATCAAGAACGCAGTTGTCATCCATGTAGCGGATGATGTCCACTGGTCTCATCGAAAATGGTAATTTTTCATTGACCTCGCTGAGTGTAGAATGCACGGACTGCCCGTCTTCGAGGATTGCCCTAAGCGGGAAGGAACGAAGACGTCGCCAAGTTTCTTCACTCAAATTCATCCCAGGATCGGTGAGGAAGTAGGCCTTGCGCTTGCGAGAAACGCCTTTGACGTGAGCTTGTCGCTCGATCAACAACCCTTGATCTTTGAGGCCGGCAATGGCCCTCGGAACGTTGGAACGAGCAATCGCCACGGCGTTAGCGATGCCCATTTGAGAAAGCGCAAACGGCACCTCAACGCTGTTCTTAAAATCTGTATAATCCAGCAAGTGAAGGAGGATTCGTTCCTGAACGCCAGGTTTCGGATGCACTGCCATACACGACCACCCACGCTTATCCTCTTCAACTCTTACGGCTCACTGACCAATGATTGCTTCACTGTTCAGGGGCGTAGTTTGGATCTGGAACCCAACTGCTTGTGGTTTCGTCCCAGAGCCAGCCGGGATGAGTTGATGCTGCTGCTGCGGGAGCAGTTGCTGTTTCTTGTGGAATGGCGACAGGCGTTTGCTTTGCTTTACCCCATGCATATGGGTCTTCAGCGGGAGCTGCTGCTTCATTCATGGATTCATCTTCATCAAAATCTTCGTATTCGACTTGGAAAAAGAACGCACCTGCCCCGAGGAGCACGATGACTCCGACGATCGCTCCAATGATCAGCAGGAGGTTTCCGCTGCTTGCATCTGCTGACTGTGAACGAAGTTCGAACATCGAGTTGGCCGTTGTTCCGGGTGCCGAGTAGACTTGTCCATCCATTTCGAAGATGACATTCGCTTCCTCAACACCTGACATTTGGTTGCTGGCGATGTCCATTGTCCATGTTCCGTCTGCACCAACACGAGTTGAGTTCAAGCGGATGCCCTTAGCATCGTCAAACCGAGCAGCAACGATGCTGTTCGGAAGGCCTTTTCCAGAGAAAGTGGCTGGATCGGTTGCGGTAACTGCACCAGAATCGATGCGTTCTGCGCTGAAGGCGACCGAGACAACAACGACGTTCACCTTGTAGGAATAGGCAACGGAATCGTAGGAGTCGCGGGCTTCGAACATCAGTCCAACGAGGGACCATTCAGCGATAACAGAGGTTGGTTGAACCCACGGTGGATTGTAGGTAGCAACCCCTTGAGCGTTGATTCTTACGTAATCTGCATAGTTATCGTCGTCCAAATTCGTAGCATCGTTAAAGATGTCAAACAGGAGGTCGTTCTCTGCTTCACCCGTCCCATCAGGATCCGAGAAGAATGCGGTCAAGTCGATGACAGCTCCTTCGCCACAGCGATCGATGGCGTTCGAGTTGGCATCACAGAACACTGTGATGGTTCCAACCCAGCCGGTTTGATTGAAGATTGGTGCAATGTTGTTGGCGTCTGTTGGGTTGTCAATGGTGATGCGAATTCGCTCTTCAACAGAGTAATCTTCACCGTCGTAGGCCCTGATGACCAGTTCGTATTGTTGGTCATGAATCAGTCTGGAAGTGTCCCATGTGGTCGCCCAAGCACCGCTTGGTGCAAAGGTTGTGATCGGGTTGGGTCCATTGCTGAGGATCAAACCACTGGCTAAATCTTGGATTTGGATTTCAACCCGTGTGACTTGCCCGTCGTTATCTCTGGCCACACCTTGAATCAGTTGTTCTTCGGAGGCACGGAGTACATCGCTGTTGATCGGTTCGCTGAGTTGAACGAACGGCAAAGCGTTGTCGTTCATGATGGTGAGGGTTCGTGTTTCTGCGTTGCAGGTGCCAATCATGTCGATGCAGAAGTCACTGTCAGCAGCCCAGATGTTGAACGTGTAGGAACCACTGACCAATTCTTCGAATTTCCAATCATAGGACCATACGGTTGATCCCTCGATGGCAAAGTGCGAAGTGTAATCATTCGGTCCACTGATGTCGAACCATATCGATTGGATGTCGCTGCCCCATGTACCGGAATATGGATCGCTAGCACTACCTGTGAAGGTGACCTTAGCGTTGTCATGAGATGTACCATCGTTTGGTGTCTCCACTAAGATCGTAGGAGCGACGAGGTTGAGTTTGTACTTACGAACTTCGATTGGAGAGTAATCCAGTCCGTCGTAGGAACGGACACGGAAGGTCACATCCCCTTCTCCCTCAGGGTGGGCAGAGAGGTCCCAGTCAAAGGACCACGCCTTGAAAGGATGGTTCGAGAGGGAGATTTCGCCGCCGGCACCAGAAGTGTCGACAGCGGAGTACCAATCAGTGGAGCCTGGTGGCTGAACTTCAACTCGCTTGACGAGACCGAATTGCTTCTCATAGGCTACGATGTCCAACGGGTATGGTCCAGCAATGCCGTCCCAAGCGGTACCGGTAAGGGTAACGGTGGTGGCAAAGGAAGCTCCATCACCTTGAGCAACAGCAACGCTTGGTTTGAGGTTGTCGAGGTTGATCACATCATCAATAGCACCGCTCAAGACGAAATCAAAGTCCTTTGTACCCTTGCTAAACTTGAATGCATTCACGCTGTAGAAAGGTAATTCTCTGTTTCCAATGTCACAGTTGGAGGTGTCTCCAGAAGTTTGGGACGAATCTGCGCCATCGACGAAAGTATCCCCATCGTTGTCATACCCATCCGAACAGGTGTTTTCATCCATGAATTCAGTGAGCCCTGGTGAGATTGTCACTTCGACATTGGTTTCACCAACCAAATGGTTCCAGTTTCGGTCGAGGTAGAAGTCACTTGGAAGAGAAATCTCCGGCGTGAAACCAAAGGCATCGGTTTGCAAAGTGTAGAGCGGAAGTCCCGTAGCATCGCTGATCACAACAGTAGCGTCAACGACGTTGCTGTTCTTTGCTTTCACTTGATAGCGAACGAGTTCCCCTTCTCGCACTTGACTGCCCCAAGCAGAATTCTGATTTTGGACGTGGACCTTGCTTGGATCGAAGTTTTGCAGGTCTGCGAACGAGAACACAGTGGAGTTGGAGACAACCTCAAGCGCCATGGGCATGAAGGCTGGAGGCATTGCTGCAGTGGAGGGGACTTGCAAGCACTCGTCTTGAACGTACGGGCATTCCGCACCGAGCCACTGAAGCGAAACAGGATAGAGTTCGCCTGCACCCGGATCTGGCATGTATTCGGATTGAACCGTCACACGGGATTCTGTAATGTTGTAGACTTGGGACGCGTTGGAGTAACTGTTGCCGGAGAAGTAAGCAATGCTGCCGTACTTGTTTCCGTAGTTATCGTCGTACATCGAAATGTTAGCTGCGAAGCCTCCAACAGCCATTGTATTGCGTTGAGCGTTGACAATGCCGCCTTTGATTCGGAATCCGTCGCCTGCGTTATTTGTGACGGTGTTGTCATAAACAGTTGCTGAGGACATGAACACGTGAATTGCGGGGCAAGCGAAGTCGCCGCCATACAACTGAGAGTTGCATGTACCTGTGTTGTTGGAGATTTGGTTGTTGGCGAGGTACAAACGAGCAGCGGTTGGGGTTGGAACGTTCCAGCCTTGATCGCCGAAGTGGTATTCACCAATCAGTACTGCTTCCTTGGCTGTGTCTTGAATGGTGTTGTTCTCTGCCACAACGTCGGAAGTTCCGTAAATCCACAATCCATTCCAGCCACCGATAGGGCCGATGACATTGTTGTGGATTTGAACGGTCGAGGATCGGATACCAAACCCTGATGACTCGGTTGCACCAGAGATAACGTTGTTTCGAGCGTCGACGATTGCTCCGTCATAGGCAGTAATCCCTGCACCTTCAGCGGTTGTGATGATGTTGTCGTAAATGTTCAACGTGTGCTTGATGTTCCCTGTTTCTTTGTGGGAGTTGGTGTCAATAGCGTTGCATTTTACGTTAATTGTGGAGTTCGTTAACCAACCAGAGGTGCCCTTAAGGAACACGCCGAAGGAGTTGTCATTGACTTCGATGTTATCGAGGTTAATGTAAGATTCTTCCATGAAAATCACTGTTCGACCACCGCCTTGTTGGCTGCAGTCTGGTTCCGCATCGCCAGTGAACACTGAATTTTGAACGTTAACAGTTGCCAAGATTCCAGCACCGGCACCGTAGGCACGGAGCGCCGCTGCGTCGTATCCGTTCCCGTCGACGCCGAGTGTGAAGGTGGAATCAACGAGGGATGGTGCTGCGAAATCGATGGCAAGGACGTTGGTGGTGTTGATGTTGGTGAAGCTGAGTCCAGTGGCTGTGGTAGAAGAGCCATCGAAAACAAGAACGCCGTATTGCACCTGTTGAAGGGTGGATACATAGATTGGGTAGCCATAACCATTCACGAATTCTGCATAATTGATTCCAGTGGCGGTTGCGGACTGGTCGATGGTTTTGCGGATGATCATTCCCGAACCGCATCCTGCATCGGTGTTGGTGTATGTGTTTGATCCGTTAACATAGCAACGCCCTTCTTTTTCGTAATCAGATGCTGACGGGACCGACCAAACAAAACGGGCTTGGTTTTGAGCGGATCCTGCGCTGGCCCCGCATGCTGTGGAACCGATGCAAATTGCGCCTTCGACGTCGATGAAAGAGCCGTATGGAATGTTAACGGTCGTCCCTGCATTGATGATGAGTTTCGAGCCTTCAGCGACCGTAACATCACCAGCGAGGTTCATTGTCCCCGTCCATGTCTCGGTCCCAGTCACGGTACCTGAGGTGGTTTCGTTTACGGCAGACACAGATGGAAGAGCGATTAATCCTGCAAAACTTGACAGAAGAAGGAGGGCGACCAACGATAGGCTTTTTCGGGAAGTGTGTGTAGACATTACTGGCACCAACGATTCAATCCCATAGAACCGAGAGATATAACACTGCGCCCCTGCCGCCATCTCATTGGTATCACTTAGACCCCATTGTATCGTCATAATCCGGCCAATAATATCAAATAAAACTAAAAATATCAACCAAAAAGTGCGCGAAAC
>TARA_B110000459_G_scaffold43104_2_pt1 | contig 47927 bp, 36 predicted proteins | sample TARA_B110000459 | Tara Oceans TARA_B110000459 (sample SAMEA4398296) | marine metagenome | biome: Polar Biome; feature: [SRF] surface water layer (ENVO:00010504); material: water (ENVO:00002006), including particulate matter (ENVO:01000060) such as... | depth 5 m | reverse complement strand
ATGGCCACTATTTTCTGTTGATTAAGCTTCGAGTTCTGCATCGAGAACTGCTTCGCTGAAGGCTTCGTTTTCGAGGTTCCGCTTGTACAACCCAAACCCGATGAAGGCGATGCCAAACGGATAGGCGATGAAGTCAAGCATGGTCGCCCGACCGACGTTCACCAACACTTCACCTTCACCGCTTTCAAACGTCACCATGTAAGTGTAAAACCCGCCATCGCTGGCTTCGAATTCATAATCGATGTTGTCACCTGCTGCGAGCGTCCATGCTTCATTGAACACGAGGGCGTCGTCTTCGTCGTAAATTTGAATCACAACTCTGGATTCATTCAAGGCTTCGACATCAAACGCAAGGGTATCGGATTTCAACAAGGATGCGCCGCTTTCGAGGGTTGGTTGATCTCCATCGAGGGCGATTGGCGTCACCCATGCATGCATGATGAAGCCTCCAACGACGATGCTCATCCCAATGAGAATGAACACATCGCTCATTTTCATGCTTGGAGCCGTTCCACCGCCAGCCATGATGTGGCCTGCTGCTTTTGTCTCATGAACGTAGTGGTCACCGGCGACGAGGGGGCCGCACCAGACCCAGACGCTCCCTTACCAAGCGGATTTTCCCGCTTGAAGTAATGCTGAAGATTGAACGGTTCTTTAACGAATCCTCCGCTCGAGTCAATTCAAGGACTTGAGAGTAAATCTCGTGAGGGACCTGAAGAACACCGTACGACAAGGGCTCGATTGGTGAACCTTCAGCCTCCAAATGCTGCTGCGTCGTTTGCCCTTGGGCAGAAGAGTGTTCGTGGAAATCCATCAAGCGGATTCCTTTCTCTGTACGTATGTGTGCAAAGGCGGCCTCGATCACAGATACCGCATCGCTGCGATCTTGAATCGCTGATGGAAAACCAACCCCAACCCAGCGGCGCTTGCCCCTCAGGGCTTTTGACAATCGCTTGGCCATGAAAACCGGGGAAACCTTCTCCTTCAATAGATTTGAGCGTCAATGGGGCCATAAAATGAAAACCAGTGAATTGTTGGTGAACGCCGTGGACGATGAAGCTACACCTCCAACCCCGGTTTCAATAGAACCCGGAATTGATGAGGGTTTGGGCGAACTTGCAGCCCAAGACGCTTCTGTTTTGACGCTGGTTTTCACGCTGCTTTCCATCAAAACATTACCCCACATCATTGCATTGGCGGTCACCTCGAGCATCTTATACGCCGTTGCAGATGGAAATGCTGGACTGGCTGCAGTGGGCTTTTCTTCGCTCACCGTCGGTTATGCCGTCACCGCTCTTGCCTCTAACATCGAAGCGATTCGTGGCTGGACTCGGCTTCAAGAATGGAAAGAAAACCGCCCACCTCTGTTGAAACGAATTCTGCTCAGCGCTCGGATTTTGCTCTTGCCTTACGCCTGTGCTTTCGTGTTCGCTGTTGCGTTGATCGCATTCACCAACGAAGGAGCAACCAATGCATTAGCCATGGCCATGGGTGGTTTATTCGTTCTTTGGGCCGTGGTTCAAGGACGCTCCTTTGCCGCATGGGGAGCGTCTGTCGCTGCTAAGAAAACGCCTCCGAGTGCCGTCAAAAAAGGAAGCGGCTATGGGGGATTACTGACCTTGTTGACCGTTGTTGTGGCTTTTGGCGCCGTGTGCATCACCCTTTATCGCACCCTTGCTCAGCCTTCCTTCGTTCCGCATCTCGATGTGACCAATATTGCCGTTTTTACGGCGATTTCAGTCGGCATGTTTGTCTTGATGAACTGCCTTACATGGAAAAACAGAGCCATTGCGATGTCGGACAAATCGCTCAGTCGATTCCACTTCCGCTGGTCGATGTTGGCTCACCTATTTGTCACCTGGCACTTGCTCACCGTGTACCGGCACGCAGTCTTGGGCACCGATCCGCTTGAGGTGTACATCGAGGAAATCGCATTGATGATTTTCACGGTATTCATGGGCATTTGGTCCTTGACATCACGCGGCGTAGGTTCAGAACTCAAGCTTCTAAACCAAGACAATGCACTGCCATGGGGTCTTGCTTTCGGGTACGCCTATGCCGGAAGCGTCGCTATGATCAGCGCTGTGGTTGGCGATTTGCAACAAGTCATGGCCCTTGGCCACATCATCGCAGCCTCGACGGGCATCTACATGCACCGCATGGTTTTGAGCAAGGTGCTTCAACGGCACGATACTTCCCTCGAAATCCAACGGATTGTCGGAGAAGTCCAGCCACGATCCGATGCTGAGGACGACAGTGGTGCTGCAACATCAACACCTCCGGATTCCCAAACGAGCCTTCTGGGTGAAGATTGGTCTGGCGAGTTGGATGAACAGTGGGAGCAACCTAAAGACATCGGGATTCAAGCCGATGTGGAGTGGGAAGACGTCATCAACATCGATGACTAGTCACTCGCTTTAATGCCAGCCAAGAGGGTTACCACTCGAATTGTATCTTCCAATTCTTCACTGACTCGAGCCCCCAAAATCACTTGTGCATCCAATTCTAGGGCTTCGGTGAAGATGTTGGTGACCGCATCAACCTGGCCGATGGTCATCCCTAAACCGCCTTCGACTTGAATCAAGCAAGCGCTGGCACCACCAACATCCAAGGCAGAAAGTGGCGCCAACATGGCCGATTCGAGGATTGATTCGGGGTCGTCTGGGCGCCCAGAGCCAACGAGCATGGTCGCTTCACCTTCCTGATCCACGATGGCGCGAAGGTCCATCAAGTCCAAATTAATTAAGCCCATTCGCATGAGGGTACAAACCAAACCATCAACCAAATCTTCAATCCATTCTGCGCCCATTTGCCAATTTTGACCCTTTTGCCGCGCTTGGCGAGCAAGGCGGTCAAGCGAGAGGCGGACGGTGACATGAGCCACATGCTCGAGCCGTTCAAGGCCTGATTGAGCGATGGCGCTGCGAGTGGCTTGCACCTCAAAGGGCAGTGCGGCAACAGCCAAGACAAGCGCTCCGGATTGGCGAGCCTGTCGGGCAAATTCATGCGCTGCACCCGTGCCCGTTCCGCCACCCAAGCCTGTGAGAAGGATCACAAGTTCGACCGGTTCGAGGATTGTGGAGGCAAGGGCTGAGAACCCCCGCATTCGTTGTTCTGCAAGCGGTGGCAATGCTGCGCATCCGACCGAGTCAAGGGTGTGACCAAGACGAAGCACATGCGAGGATCCAGCGTCGACAAAACTCTCATCATCAGCATCGATTAAGAGCACCGAAGTGTCGCTTGAGCATCGAGCATCGGCGCCCTTAGCCCACGCACAACCAAGACCGCCAACGCCAGCGATGAGGATTTGGTCGGCATCCATAAAGCGCCCTTCACTCGATGCCTCATGAACTTTGGCGAGAGCAGGCATACCCGTCAAACGTAGCGGAGGTAGCGACGGCGAGCGTCTCGAGCCCAAGCGTTGTCTGGCTCGAGTGCAAGAACGCGATCGTAAAACTCGATGGCCGTCTCAAATTCCGACAGGTGACGCCCGTAAAGATGCCCCAGGTTGGACAACACAGGGATGCATTCTTCATCGGCTTTTAGCATCGATAACAGCAAACGCTCAGCGGCGCCAAGATCATTGCGCAACATCATTTCTTCCGCATTGTCAAGTTGCTCAAGTTGTTCAGTGGTCAAATCATAGACGTTATCAAAGTTTGTCGTCATGGGCTCACTGGCCCTTTCTCGGCGGGTCTCCTCAAAGAACCCTTCTGCAGTTTGCATGGTTCCCAGCCTGCTTCGTTTTACGAAGGTATAAACGAGAGGAGAGCCACCCCTTTTAAACAGCCAAATTTCAAGGAAAAAACGGCCCACTGCAAGGCACTGAACCAGCGTTTCTGCTGGGAATGTTTAAGGGGCACTTATGGGTGGCTCAAAACACTGGGTGTGACTATGCTACGCGAGTCAATTTCTTCTCGAACCGGACTTGTTGCCGGTCTCATCCTTTTGTTGCTGATGCCCGGCCTTGTCACTTCCTACCACACCGGTATTGGCGGCGAACAAAGCAACGCTGGCGAAACCATCGACGACGTCGCTAAGGAAGGCTGCCTGTGCCACAACGGAGCGTCTGACAATTCCATCCAAGTCATCCTCGACGATGTTCCATTCGGATGGGTTGGCGGCGAGACATACACCATGCACCTCCAAATCATCGGCGGCCCCGAAGCCACCGGCGTCTACACCGCAGGCTTCGCAATGCGCGTCTCTTCCGGCGTGTTGGGCGGCGAAGATGTGCAAAATTGGGAAGAAGACCCGACCACGCTCACCCACACCGAAGCATCATCGGCATTCACAGAGCGGCTATGGGTCGTCACATGGCAAGCCCCAGCAACAGGCGAAGGCACGGTTAACTTCTGGATCACAGGCAATTCCGTGAACGGCGACCAACTGCCTGGCGTTGAAGACAAGTGGAACCAACTCTTGTTCGCCCTCCAAGAAGGCGACGAAACAACCGACGCCTTGGGCGTACGAACCCTGTTCGCAGGCGACGGAAACGTCAGCCCACCTGAACCAGCCCACCACGGCGTCGACCTGCACCACATGGGTGCCAAACTCCGAGCACACTGGCTCGGATTGCTTGGTTTCGGCGCAGTTCTTGCCGTGATTGCGTTTGCAGGATTGCTGCTGCGCTACAGCTTTTCAACATCTTACAAAGGCCGGTCCAACCAACTGCGTTTGCGTTACAAGTTGATGCGAAGAGGTGACCAGTGATGGACGACACAATTTCCACCCTCCTGCGAGGCGTTGCCAAAGGAACCATCAGCGTGGAAGACGCTCGAAAGGCCCTTGAAAACGCAAGCCTCACCGAAGAAGAGATGGTATCCGCCATCGACCACGGCGTGTTCAACATTGCAGAACCAGGAACCATTGTCAGCGCATCCCTTGCCCCATCAGGTGGCTCGTACCTGACGTTGATGTTCTTCGTGTGGGGCATCTTCTGGTCGTGTTACTGGACCTTCTCCATGATTTACGGCCTAGCCAAAGGATGGGATCAACAACAACTCGCATACCACCTCGGCATTATGCTCATCACCTTGTGCATGATGGGGATGGTTTACCTCAAATTCGTCCTCCCTGACACCATTATTGTCAAGCACGCTCAGAACAAATTTATTCCTGAGCACACCAAAGATTGGAAGGAGTACAAGTGGTGATCCATTATGGCGCGTGAATACAACCTCAAACCAGCACCTGCTGACGCTATTGAAATCACCGAAACCGGTGGCTCTTACATCAACCGTCGCCAATTTTTGCGCTACGGGTTCAACACCGCAACTGGTGTCTTGGCCGCCTCGCTCGGCGTCCTCGGATTTGCTTCCATTCTTTTGCCACCCGGTGGCAGCAACGCTGGAGAACTTGGCGTTGTGTTCTGGGCCAAGGGTCGAGAAGACGAAGCATGGTACGGTGCAAAGCACCTGCAACTGATGACCAAGACTGACTTCGTAGAAGAAGCCGCAAAGTCGAACACCGGCACCGCTGGCGCTGCTGGCATTTGGAACGGCGTTCCTGTTGTCGTCACCTATGTCAACCACTCAGAAAACAAATCCACCCCTGAATCAAGCGGATTGGCTCGCTTCCAATTCATGGAAGGCGTCGATGAAACTGGCAAAACCATCGGCCACTTCGAAGACTTGAGCGACACCGACCCCCGCATCTTCCCATCCGAGAACCTCGTGATGATCTTTGGCCGCTGCACTCACTTGTGCTGCATCCCAGGATGGCAACTTGTCTCCAATTCCTTCACCGAAGATTCGTGGACGCCCGGCGGTGGTGACGATGGTGGCACCAAGTTATTCTGCATCTGCCACTCTTCAAGGTTCGACCCAACGGCGCTTGAGATGAACACCAACAGAAACCGTTCCAACGGTGCAACCTTCAATTATGCAGGTATTCGCAAGGCCGGCGGTCCAGCCCCTGTCGGTCTGCCCCTCATCCCAATTGAACTCAATGGCGATGTCATCGAAGGCATCACCGACTACATAGACTGGTACACGTATTGCGACTGAGGTGTTTACAATGACAACAATGTTTTGGATTCTGTGGTTCTTTATCGCTTTCGTTATCGTCCTCGTGGCGCTCACGCTCCGCAAGGAAAACGACGACCTCCCTCGACGCGAAATTCTCCGTGCCGTGGAATCAACCGGCAAGATGGGGTTCGCTGAGCGGCTGTTCTTGTGGATCTTCTCGTGGCTGGACACTCGCTTCCGCCTCCAAGACTATTGGAACATGTCCAAAGGTGCTTATTACAACATGCACCGCCAAATGCCATTGACGCACGCAGAGAAGTACAAGCTTCGCATTATTTGGTACTGGTACCCACTGTACTGCCTTGGTGGTATCTCGTTCCTTTCCTTCATCATCCTCGTCATCACCGGAACCGTACTTGGCATCTATTACGTGCCCGGTGGCGAAGGCGATCCTTCACCCGCTTACGCAAGCATGCAGTTCATCATGACCGAGCTTCCGTTTGGCTACATCATTCGAGCGGTCCACCACTGGGCGACTCACTTCATGGTAGCAAGCGTGTTCTTACACATGTGCCGCGTGTACTTTACCGGCGCTTACCGTAACCCTCGTGAACTCAACTGGCTGATTGGTGTCGCCCTGATGGCGCTCACCATTGTCTTCGGATACTCGGGTTACTTATTGCCGTGGGATTCGCTTGCTTACGGCGCTGCAGTGATTGGCATTAACCTCGCAAACTCCAGTCCGCTTGTTGGAAAGTACATTGCAACACTGTTGTTCAGCGGCTCGTCGCTTACGCCTCGAACCGTCACACGTATGTACTTCATTCACGTCTTTATCCTCCCAGTGATTGTGACCACATTGATCATTATTCACTTATTCATTGTCTGGGTACAAGGCATTGCGGAACCACACTGATCTTTGGAGGAATGAATTATGGGACTTATTGAGAATCTTGGCCGTGTTGCATCTTCCTATATGGAAGAAAAAGAACAACTCCAAATTGCTGGAGAGAAGCGTGTGCGTACCAGAACCGGTCACGGTTTCTGGCCACAAGAGGTGCTTCGCGACTCTATCATCTTCGCCTTCATGGGCGCAGTCTTGCTGTTTTACGCATGGCTGATACCACCACCACTCCACGGAGCCGCTGACCCCTATGCGCAAGCCGGGTTCGTGTTCCCTGATTGGTACGTGCTGTTTTCCTATGGATACCTGCGATGGGGCGAATACCTGCCTCAATTCACGGTGCCAACTGGGTTTATCGGCGAAATCGTCGGCCAACCTGTGTTCCCTTGGAACGCTGCTTGGTGGGGCGCTGCACTCACTGGCATTCCAGTCAGCATCCTCGCTTTGCCTCCGTTCCTTGGCGGCCGTGAGAAGCGACCCGTGGAAGATCCGTGGTTTGCCACCGCTGGAGCGGTGTACTTAGCGCACATTTGGTTCATCTCGGTGTTTTCGATCAACATCTTCTTGGAGTTATACGGCAAAAACAGGTCTGATTTCTGTAAGTTAGACAGCCATGGCGATCTGTTATGTGGCACTCGTGCCCCGTGGCTTGCAGATGCGTTCAATTCCATACCATGGATGATGACCGGCGTCTTAGCATGGATCTGCATCTACTTCATCGCTCGCGCTTTGCTTGTCAAAGCATGGGGCGCAGGATTTACACCTGGCCATGCCAAGCAAATTCTCATCGGTTCGTTGCTCATATCGACCGCCGGTACCGTTGCAACATGGGACACCTATGACGACGGATTCTGGGACCAAGGCGGTCTGTTGACCATCAAGGGCTTGACGCACGATTTGTACCCTGAACTCGAAGCCATGCGAGCCCAGCCAACCGACGTCCATGTTCACGAGGTCAACGAGTTCACAGATGACCGTGGATGGAGCGGCGACGGCACCGTGCCGACAACCGCATGGTTGGATTGGAGCATCTACCAGCCTGCTCGCTACATCATCACCGATTTCACAGATTCCAACGGCCACCAAAACGCTGAATTTGGCATCAACGCTGCTGCAAACTCGACCACCTTCAACGGCGGTCTAGGCTGGATCACAACCGGTAACTTCACCGTCACAGAAGACCTCAACCATTTCCCGGATGGTCACCATGAAAGCGTGGAGACCTTGACGACAGATTTGATGTGTGAATACCGTGCTTCAGAACGAAAAATCAACGACATCAACACCGTGTCAATGATTTCCTCGACACTCACCCTCAGCAACAGCAACGGCAAGACCATGGCCAGCATCGATGACTGTGCAGGTGCAAGCACCGAACTCAAAGTCGGAGAATACACCTACGAATACATTGTCACCGTCGAAGGGGCACTTGCCTACAACGACAGCATTGTGACTGAAACCTCCTTCCAAATTGCAACCTTCCAGCCACTCCTGGTTTGGACTGAAGATGCCCCCGCCGCTATGGCAGGACGTACTGTTGATTTGACCAATGAAAGCCAAATGGCTGCTGGTGGCACGGACTACGCTGCGATCGAAAACCCAACCTACCACACCAACCCGAAGGCCCTCGATGCAAAGTTGACCTATGCCATGTTCATTCCCTGCCTCACCTTTGGTGCAGTGGTCTTCGTGCTCTTGCGCTCGATGGCACGTGGTTATGAATTCGAAATGAACAAGTGCTACGGCTGCGATTTGTGCGACGATGCTTGCCCTGTACGATTGTTCAACGGTGGAGACAAACTCAACATCATCTACAACTCATGGAACAATGAGGACGACGGCGTACCGCTGTACTCCTGCCTGACATGCACAGCCTGTACCAATGCATGCCCACAACTGGTCAACTATGACTCGTATGTGGACATCCGCCGTTCGCTGATTGTTGGTGGACCACAAGCGGAAATCCCGCACACCGTTCTTCAAGCGGTTCTTGCAGCCGAAGCAGAAGAAGAGGCAGACGACGACTTCATCGCTGTGGAAGACTACCCAATCACCTCAAACATCGGCTACTACCCTGGCTGTGTTGACTACCTCGACCAAGAGATGGTCTTCTCCCATGTCAATGAGGGCGAAATGAACCTTGGCGATTCAACAACCGCTGCGTTCACATTGTTTGACGACATGAACGTTGATGTCAACTACCTCGGACGAGACTTCCTCAAGTGCTGTGGCCACGACCAAAAGTGGCAAGGCCTCGATGAAGTCTTTGACAAGCTCAAGGCCTACAACCAGAAGAAGATCGAACAGTCTGGCATCGACACGCTTGTGTCTTCGTGCGCTGAGTGCTTCCGCACCTTCGCTCGTGATTACGAACTGGAAGGCGTCAAGGTCATGCACACCACCGAATTCCTCGTGGAGAACGGCTTTGACATGAACCTCAAAGCAGAGGAAGAAACAACGGTCACATACCACGACCCTTGCCGACTCGGTCGGCAAATGGGCGTCTATGAAGAGCCTCGTGAACTGATTGCTGGCGTCGAAGGCGTTGAAATCGTTGAGATGGAACACAGCGGCGAAGACGCCATGTGCTGTGGTGTCTCGAGCATGATGTCCTGCAACGAAAACGCTCGTGCCCTTCGTGTCACCCGCATGGAAGAAATCCGCGCCACAGGTGCTGACACCATGCTTACCTCTTGCCCGAAGTGTGTATCTCACTTTGAGTGCTTGAAGTTCGAAGGCGATGAGCGCTACGCTGACATCGAGATCCTTGACGTTGTTTCCTTCCTTGCTCGCCAAGTCGAGGCAAAGAAGGCACAAGCAGCAGCAGCCGTGCAACCGAGCACCGGTGTTGAGGCTTGAATCAATTCCAAGTTTGGACCTGAACCGTTTCGGTGCGCCGAAGCAAAGCGATACGGTTCTCCATAATCTGCAGGACTCTTGCTTCAGTCCATGCGCTGATTCGATCAAATGGCCCGCCCTTTACTGGCCATATCAAAGCCCTCACTGAAACAAATTCCAACGTAGAGGATAAGATGCCAAGTATCCAATGAAGGGTCCATTGGTCAATGATCCCAAAGGAACGTGCTGTCGCTCTGGAGATCATCAGGCGCTGCTGGTGTGCTGTCCCAGATGTTGAGCGATGAGGAGGTTGCTGCCGGCGCTTGCTTCGTTGCAGATGAAGGCTGTTCCCAAACGGTCGAACCTGAGGTGACTGATGATGAAAGCACGCCTCCATCACGGGAGGCTGGAAGTGGGGCTTCGTGGCCAACAAGGTATGCGGACTTCTCCAACGATTGGAGGAACAGGTTGATCTGCGAAGCGTATTGCTCAGACGGGCCGTAAAGCATCGACCATGTGTAATTGGTCCCATCATTGAAGTAGAATTCAATACGACTGTTCAATGCTTCACCTCCATCTTCACCCTGATCTTTGAGCCTCTCGATGTTTGTAATGGCGCTCGCCTTATTCAGCACCACCCAAGGAGACTGCTTTAGGAAAAATAAATATCGCCTTGAAAACTCATCGGTCTCTGAATCCAATTGGTATTGTTGGCCACAAGTGAGAAGCACCGAGAGAGGTACAACCAACCACAATGGGGTCCAAAGCATCATGCCTCCGATGATCGAAAACAGAGGAATTGCGATCGTTGAATATGTGGCAACTGCTCCCAATAAAGATCGCATTTTGCCCGGGTTCAAACCGATGATCAGTTGCGTTGCGTTGGAATGCATTGAGTCCATAGACAAGACACCATGTTGGATTCATTGGTCGTAAACAAGCCAAGATTCAGAGCCTGCATCATAGTAGGAAAGCGTTCCATCAGCAGCCTTCGACCAGTGCACACCGTCTTCTTCCCATTCCTGAGTTTCAGCAATCTGGGGGAGATTTTTAACTTCCGCAACCATATTTTGTGCCGTAGCAGCGTCCTCATAATTGGCTTCTGCAAATGCAGATTCCATTCCTGCAGCTTCTTCACTGCGTCGAACGAAAAGAAGAGCGCCGAGGCCGCAAAGGACGAGAATGGCAATGATGGGGTATAGAAGCCCGCCTCCACCGCCTTCCTCTGCCTTAGCTTCGCTTCGGGTGGCGTCAAATGGTGCGTCGTCGTATCGATCGGCTACACCGTCATTATCTGAATCGAGTGATTCATTGGCATCGAAGACAAAGTCGTCGTCTTCATCGTTCACGCCGTCACCGTCAGTGTCGATTTGGTTTAAGGCGCAACCTTCGTCGTCGATGACCGTTTGGTTGGCATCTGTTCCTTTACACCTGTCTGCGACGTTGAAGACGCCGTCTTCATCGTCATCTTTCTGGTGTTCTGAGCATCCATCAAGGTCTGGACCGTGACCTGCAGCTGTATCTCGGCAAAGATCGTAGGCATCTTTGATGCCGTCCATATCTTGGTCCCTTTGTGTCGCTGAGCATCCTTCTGGATCCACCTGCTCACCTGCAGGCGTTGCAGCGCAATCATCGATTGTGTTGTCGATAAGGTCGTTGTCGTCATCGTATTGCTCTGGTGAGCAACCAACAGAATCCGGCGTGGATTGAAGCGAAGTGTTTGGGCATTCATCCAAGTCGTTGGTGAAGGAATCGTTGTCATCGTCGCGCTGTGAGTTCGAACAGCCTGTTGCGTCGGCTTCTTCTTCAGTCGGTGTCAAAGCACAGAAGTCATCGGCATCCAAAACGCCGTCCATGTCAGTGTCTCGCTCATCTGCAGCGCAACCTTGGCCGTTGACTGGAACATCTGGAGCGCTCATTGGGCAGGCATCAAGATCGTTGGTAATGCCGTCGTTATCGCTGTCCAATTGGGAGTCAGCACATCCTGCTGAATCAATGCTAGAGCCAAGCGGTGTGCTTGCGCACAAATCGAACAAATCCATCACGCCGTCGTTATCGCTGTCTTCTTGGGATCCTGAACAGCCGGACATGTCCACTTGTTCCCCTGCAGGTGTATCAGGGCAAGCGTCTTGGTCGTCCATCACGCCATCGAGGTCTCCATCTTTCTGAGAAGTACTGCAACCTGTGCTGTCAACGGCTTGGCCTGGTGGGGTGTTGAGGCATTGGTCACCGTTGGTTCCCATGGCGTTGTCACCGTAGCCGTCATTGTCGGCATCAGCCCATTGACTTGCGTCGGTTGGGAACATGTCAGGGGTGGTTCCGGTTGGGTTGTCACCATAACCGTCACCGTCGGTGTCGAGCCACTGGGTTCCGTCCATTGGGAAGGCATCAGCGTCGTTGCCTGCTTGATTGTCGCCAAAGCCGTCGCCATCTTCGTCCGCCCATTGAGTGGCATCGTATGGGAAAGCGTCCGCGTTGTTTCCACCGGTGTTGTCACCATAGCCGTCACCATCGGTATCTTCCCACTGAGTGGCGTCAGATGGGAAAGCATCGGGTTGGTTTCCAGCGGTGTTATCGCCGTAGCCGTCACCGTCTGCGTCAGCCCATTGTGAAGCATCATTGGGGAACTGGTCGCCGTTTGTTCCAGCTGGATTGTCGCCGTAACCATCGCCATCAGCATCTTCCCATTGAGTTGGATCTGTTGGGTATTCATCGGCGTTGTTTCCAGCAGCGTTGTCACCATAGCCATCGTAATCTGCATCAGACCATTGAGTTGGGTCGTAAGGGAAGGCATCAGAAGCGTTGCCACCAGCGTTATCGCCGTAGCCGTCGCCATCAACATCCGACCACTGTGAACTGTCTGTGGGGAAAGCATCGGGGCTGTTGCCGTTCGCATTGTCTCCATAACCGTCGCCGTCCATGTCAGAGTACTGACTGGCATCGTAAGGGAAGGCATCGGCTGCATCGCTGTATCCATCGCCATCAGAATCCTTCTGTGACAATTCACAGCCATCTTGGTCGACGATGGCACCTATAGAGGAATTGGCACAAAGATCGAATTCGTTGGCCACACCGTCGCTGTCATCATCAAAGACAAGGTTGAAACAAGCACTGTCGCCAATGAGTTGGACACTTGCGGCTGAGTATAGCAGGACTTCTGCACAGTACACACCAGAGGCGGTGGGCGTGGAATAACTGAAGGTCGACATGCTCATGTTTTGTGCCGTTGCAGTGAAATTCATCATAGAGGAAGAAGCAATGCTTGCACCTGCTTGGTCAACAACACGAACTTGGTATTGGTATGAATCACCTGTGACGAGGTCTGAGCCTCTGACATCAACGTTGTTGGTGGTGGAAGTGCTGCTTGTTGAGTAAGCATCAATCACCATTGAAGGCAATTGAGGTATGAAATCAGTGAAGTGGACTCCAATGTACCCTTCACCTGCGCTCAAATTAACCGCTGTGTTGTTGTAGGAAAGGAAGCCAACCATCTCATGAAGGTTCATCGTGGTGATCCCGGTCCAATTTACAGACCATGTTTCCGATGATGTTGTGCTTGTGAAGTTTTCAGTTTCCTCATGAACAAGCGAGGCTGCAAGCGCCGTGTCAATGTCGTTCGACAATGTGAAATTATTGGTGAATTCAACCGAGTCGTAAACGAACCACCACAAGGTGTAGTCCGTGCCAGATGTGAGGTTTGTAGCAGAAAGCGAACCGGTGGTTGAGGAAAGTGTGTCTAATTCCAACATTTCGAGGTAGACACAATCGCCATCGAGATCAAGAACGCTACCTGCAGCATCCATGAGGTAAGATTCGGTGCAAAATTCGGATTCGATCATCATTGGCGTGGTTGAAGTGACGTTGGCCGTGTACGTTGTTCCAGTGGCGTTGAAGTTCACCACAGTTGAAGACCCCCATGTCGAAGAGCCGTTGTTAAAGTATTGGACGCTCGAATAGTTGTAAGAATAATTGGTTCCAGCCGTAAGACCTTCGATCTCAATATTGACGCTGGTGGTGTTCATCAGCATCACATAAACTGATTCAAAAGATTGGCCCCCACCTGGCAAGTCTGTTGTGATTTCAATGTCATAGGTGTTGATGGCGCTTTGCCATCCATACGCCCGCACATAGGTGGTTTGATTGGAAACGGAAAAATAACTCATGGATTCGACGTTGGAAGTGCTTCCCGATCCTGTCAAGTAACTCCCAAACGAGTCTTCCCATTGCAGGTCAAGATCACCGTTGGCGTTGTTCAGAGACATATTGACGTAATATGTGACACCTGAAATCATATCGATTTCGAAAAAATCGACATCTGTTGACGAATCGATTGACAACCCAGTGCAATACACTGGGAGGCTTGATGCCGATGTTGCGAATGCTACGCTATCATTTGGCTCAAGAATATCTGAGTTTGTTGTTCCGTTTCCAACGCAGTTGGTTGGAGGTGATGTACCGTTGCCTCCAGTTCCGTTGCCTGTTGAAGTGCTGAACATCCAGAAGTCGAGGGTGTAGAAGCCATAGCCGTCGTACCGAACGATCTTGAAGTACACCGTGCCTCCATGAGGCCCGGTTGAAGCATTGGTTGAAACAACCTCAGGATTACTATTGATTGAAACTTCAATCGTATTCATTGATGAATCATACATCCACAATTCGAAATCATTGGTGTAGGTCGAACCGTTTGAAGACGTGTAGGTGGTGTTGTATGCGATTTGGAGCGTCACCCCTTCGTTTGCATTGAGGGTCATCGCGAACCAATCTTCATCGTCTCCCACATCCAATTCCCCATACAAGGAACCAGAAGCCAAAGGAGCGTACCCGTTCATGTTCATGACGGCCTGAGAACTGTTGATTGAAGACGAGTTGTCAGGGAGGTCCATGGAAGAGCCAAGATCGTTTTGATTCGGGCCGATTGCAGAAGCCATAGGGGCTGTTAGAGTCACCGACATCAATGCAATCAAAACGGCCAAAAAAGCGGCTGAAACTTTTTTCCGAGCGGGCACAATTGTGCTGTTCATAAACAACTCAAAGCGTCGTTGTTTATGAGCCTATCAGTGGGAGAATTCTCCAACCATCAAATCGCGGTTGGCGCCACGTGCCCTTCTTGCTTGTCATCAGGCTTTCTCACCCGCGACCAAACACCGCCCATCAACTCATCATGATGGTTGGTACAGTAGTGAAATCGGCGGTAGGCTTCTCGAAAGGAATAGGCCTTTTTCCCCGTTGCCACGAGGTATCCTTCTGGCGACAAACGAGAAACGATGCTCCCTTCCTCTCCACAGCCCGGAAAATCACACACCGCACTTGCGCCCATGAGTAGAGACAAACGCTGACACCTCTTTAATGGTCGTACATCGTCGTGCCAAAACCAACGAATTATACACGGAAAAAGGTTCAGTCTGCCTCGGGTTCGGCAACGGGTTCAATGATCACAAGAGGTATGTTCGCTTCGATGGCTTGACCTTCTTCACACTGAACGGAAACGACAGTCCCCGAGACCGGTGCTTGGATCTCGTTTTGCATTTTCATTGCCTCAAGAATCAAGATCACTTGACCTTCAACAACTTCATCGCCTTCGTTGACTTCAACTGTGACGACTTTGCCAGGAATATTTGCCGAAACTGTGCCCGACTTCTTTTTCTTCCCACCACCGGAGCGTTTCTTTTTGGAAACTGGAGCCGCATCTGGAACCTCGATTGAGAACGTTTGCCCTTCAACCGTTGCAGTCCATGTGGTACCTTCACCCTCGATGGCGACTTCGAATTCTACACCGTTTACAATGACTTTTCTGGTTTCAGACATACGTTCACTTCCATGGGGATCGGCTTGCTCGTTGATGCATGAGGCTGGATTGACCAGTGTTCATGCGCCGATGATCTTGAGACCATGCAAGGCCGGTTTTCCGAGCCACTTGACCTGGGTCTTCACCTTGTTGCATCACTTCAGCTAACACGGCTGCAAGGGCAGCCATGCGCAAGGTTGCAAGATCAGTTTTTGACATTGAAGCACCTCAGAGTGGTATGTTTCCGTGCTTGCGAGCGGGCCGGAGTTCTTCTTTGTCCAGAAGCATATCAAGCGCACGAGCCAGGCGGCGCCGAGTTTCGCTTGGTTCGATGACATCATCAAGATAACCAAGCGCTGCGGCTTTGTATGGATTGGCAAATTTCTCATTAAAGTCTTCTGTCAATCGTGCTCGCTCTTGTTCAGCGTTGCGTGCGTGAGCAATTCGTCGCTTGTGAATAATTTCAACCGCGCCATCCGCACCCATGACAGCGAGTTCTCCAGTTGGCCAAGCCACGTTATAATCGCCGCGGATGTGCTTTGAGGACATCACGTCGTAAGCACCGCCGTATGCCTTTCGCAAAATCACCGTGAGTTTGGGGACGGTCGCTTCAGCGTAGGCGTAGAGCAACTTGGCACCGTGGCGGATGATTCCGCCCCATTCTTGATTCGTTCCGGGTAAAAATCCGGGTACGTCTTCGAGCGTGATCAATGGAATGTTAAACGCATCACAGAACCTGACAAATCGAGCCGCTTTATCGCTAGCATCGATGTCGAGGCACCCAGCGAGCACCTTTGGTTGATTGGCGACAACCCCAACGGTTTGGCTGCCCAAATGGCCAAAGCCAACAACAATGTTTTGCGCCCAATCAGCTTGAACTTCGAGGAACGCTCCATCATCGAGGATTTCAGCAATCACATCTAACACGTCATAGGGCTTTGTTGCAACATCGGGGATCATCGTGTCAAGAGCATCGCACTTGCGATCGATTGGGTCTGATGTCTTCTTGGTCGGTGGGCGCTCAAGGTTGTTTTGAGGAAAAAGATCGGTCAGTTCCCGAGCCAGCGCAAGGGCGCTTTCATCGTCTGAAGCAGTAAAGTGTGACACACCAGATTTGCTCCCGTGCGTCATAGCGCCTCCCAAATCTTCGAAACTCACCACTTCGTTGGTGACTGTTTTGATGACCTCTGGGCCAGTGATGAACATGTGAGCCGTCTGATCGACCATGATCACAAAGTCAGTGATCGCAGGAGAATACACGGCTCCGCCTGCACAAGGTCCCATAATGACTGAAATTTGTGGAACAACACCAGAAGCTCGTACGTTGCGGAAGAAGATTTCAGCATAACTGCCCAACGAAGCAACGCCTTCTTGGATTCGGGCGCCGCCTGAATCATTCATTCCAATGACTGGGCGGCCTGTTTTGAGCGCCATGTCCAAAACCTTGCAGATTTTCAGCCCGTGCATTTCGCCCAAAGACCCACCATAAACCGTGAAATCTTGAGCAAAGGCGAACACTTCTCGACCGTTAATCGTTCCATGACCTGTCACGACACCATCGCCGGGGATGACGTTTGTATCCATGTTAAAATCACGACAGCGGTGTTCCACCAACGCATCGATTTCTTGGAAAGAGCCATCGTCAAGCAACATTTCCATGCGTTCCCGAGCGGTCATTTTGCCACGGTTGTGCTGAGCATCCACTCGTGCTTGACCACCTCCAGCCTCACTGCGGGCCTTTCGATTGCGCAAGTCTTGGAGTCGTTGCTCTGTCGATGACATAGGCTTCCCAACTCCTCGGACAGAAAACCCGCCCTTATGCGTTGTCACTCATAGGCTGTCAAACCATGGGTTCTCAAACCAAAGCATTGGCTGGCAAAAACAAGCCCCAGAAATGGCTCTGAGCAAACAAGAGGGGTGCGTTGATAGGGAAGCGTTCCATCCACGATTCATGGGCGAACCACTGCGAGTCGTTGTAGCCAAACCCGGGTTAGACGGGCACGACCGTGGTGCGAAAGTCGTCGCAAGGGCCCTTCGGGACGCAGGCCATGAAGTGATTTACACAGGTTTGCGCAGAAGCGCCCAACAAATCGTCGACACGGTTCGCGATGAAGACGCAAGGTTCCTTGGCTTGTCCTCCCTCTCTGGTGCTCATGGCCACCTGTTCCCTAAGGTGTGTGAATTGTTACGGGCAGGAGGGCTGAACGACGTGATTGTGTTCGGCGGCGGCATCATTCCAGAAGACGACCGTCAGGCGCTGTTTGATTGTAAAATTCGAGCCATCTTCGGACCGGGTACGCCAACTTCTGAAATTCTCGAATTCATTCAAACTTCACACGCAATGGATGATGCTGGCATCGGACAAGGAAGCGATTGGCACTGGGACCTGGGTCAATGAGGTGAACCTCTCATGCGGGATTTGATTCAAGACGCAGCAAAGGGGGATCGTCGCTCTCTTGCTCGAACCTTGAGCGCCTTGGAGAATCGCACCATTGAACTCGCTGAAGTTTTCGAAATAATCGAACCCGTCGAACCAGCTGAAAACGTTTGGCAATCGCTTGCCATCACCGGCGCACCGGGTGTCGGAAAATCCTGCTTGCTCGATGGGTTGCTTACCCACTGGGCTCGGGCGGGTTTGCGCGTCGCTCTCTTGGCAGTTGATCCTTCATCGCCCCGTTCGGGGGGCGCCTTGTTAGGCGATCGAGTTCGGATGACTGTAGTTGATGATCAAGACCTGAAGGAAAACATCTACCTCCGTTCCATCGCTACCCGCAAGGCATCCGGTAGCGTTCCGCTCATCGTCGCTGACATGACTCAGTTTTTGCTCGCCATTGGCTGGGACCGCGTGGTGATTGAAACAGTAGGCGCAGGCCAAGCAGAAGTGAGATGTGCGGCGATTGCAGACCGAATCCTCGTCGTCGAAGGCCCTGCTCGAGGCGATGGTGTTCAAGCAGAGAAAGCAGGGCTCCTCGAGTTAGCGGATGCCGTCATCGTCAACAAATGTGATTTGCCTGGCGCCGAGCAACATGCCGGCGAATTGCGCGAATCCTACGAATTGGGAGCTGGTGCCTCACCGCCCGTATTGCTTACCTCTGCCCTTCATGGCACTGGAATCGAGGATGCAGCCTCGATGCTGCTCGCTCTTGATGCCTCAGGTCGATCTGAACGGGCAAGATGGCGTGAACGTCTCCTTGCCCATCATGAGCGGAAAATCCTCGAAGCACCACAACTTGATGTTCTGCTCGAGAAATTAGCGGCAGGTTCAATGACGCTGGATGATGTCATTCGTTCCATTGGAGCAAATGAACATGTCTGACCAAGTAGAGTTAACCAACCCTGTTGACCTTTCCATAGGGGGCATGAACGGCCACCTCTTCCGACGCGCCATCCACATTGCAATGAGCGCTCTTCCTTGGATTTACTTTGAGTGGGGACGCGAAATTGCTGACGCAGCGGGCACTTCCAACGCTCAGTTGGTCTCGATGGTCATCATGTTTGCAATTCTTGTTGAGGGGTTGCGGCTCAAATTGGGCTTTACCATCTTTGGACAACGTGAGTATGAAGCACACCAAGTTTCTGCTCTTGCTTGGGGTGCTTTCGGTGTTGGCATGGTGTTTTTGCTGGCTCCAACTGAAGCCTATGCATGGCCCCTCGTCCTCTCACTCTCGCTGGGCGACCCGTTTATGGGCGAATTACGCCGCCGTGGAATCGACACCCGAAACGTGGTGATTTATTCCTCGATGTTTATTGGAGCTATTTGGGTTGCATGCTGGTTCTTCTTCGAAACGCCCCTTTGGTTGGCGTTGGTCTTTGGCCCATTGTGCGTTGCGGCAGAATGGCCCCGTTTGCGTTACATAGACGACAACGCAACCATGACCCTGATTCCTCTTGGTGTGATTATGCTGCTCGAACCGTTCCTCTTGCTATTGCCTTAAGACCAAGACTTTGGCTCAATATGTTCAAATGATGGCGCCATGTGGGGCAAACAGGTGACCTCAATGAGCGACGAAACAAACACTTCAGAACCTCCACAAATCACGTACTTCGTAGGGTTTTCAATTGCCATGATCCTCATGGCAGTGGTCATGGTCAAGTACCCCGTTTGGTGAAAAAAACTGAATGGGTTGAAGAAGGTCAGGCAAAGGAGTCCCTCCGATGTGTGGCATTGCAGGTATGTTTGGAAGGCCGGACATCGATGTTGTCCACGCCATGAACCATTACCAAATACACCGCGGCCCTGATGGTCAAGATGCTTGGGCGGATGATCGAATTGCACTTGGCCACACCCGCTTAGCCATTGTTGACCGCGCTGGAGGCGACCAGCCTCTGTTTGGACCGAACGGTGAGGTGCTCATTGCCAACGGTGAAATTTACAACCACCCTCTTTTGCGCACTCAAAACACCACCTATGCATGGACAAGCAACGTGGATTCAGAAGCCATTATGGCGCTCCATAGCCAAGCTAAAAATCACTCCAAACACCACCACCTCACGCCCAAAGATCACGCAAAGTGGGTCGCTCAATTGGATGGCATGTACGCCTTCTGCCTCTGGGACCCTGCAGCAGGTCAACTGATTCTAGCGCGCGACCCGCTTGGCATCAAACCAATGGTGCGAACGGTGGTTGAAGGCAGCTTGATGTTTGCGAGCGAAGCGAAAGCACTGCGTGCACATGAAGGCCACACCCCTGCTTTTGATGAACTGGCTCTCGTCGCTCGTTTAGCCTGGGAATACCCGTTGGATGGTACAACCTTGCTGAAGGATGTGCATCACATTCGTCCGGGAACGGTCGAAGTATGGACCCTTGACAACGAGGCCCCAACCCTTGTCGGTGTCGCTGATGTTGAGCGCCAAGTGCTCAACCCCACAACCGGCTGGGACCCTCAAACTCAATCCGCAACGCTATTGGAATCATTTGTGGAAAGCGTAAGTCAACGCTTGATGGGCGAAGTCCCGATGGGAATCGTGTTGTCCGGTGGACTTGATTCCGCCCTTGTTGCCGCTGTCGCCCATGAAGCAGCGGAGCGAGCAGGCCAACCAGTTCCGGCATGCTGGACGGTTGCAGAAAGCGAGGACAACCCCGATTGGATCGCTGCTGAAACCGTCGCTGCCACTCTGGATTTGGATCACCACAAGCATATTCTCGAAGCTGACGCCTTCGACCAAAAACTTCCTGATTTGACATGGCATGGTGAAGATTTTGATGTAACGGTGCTGTTTTTCCAACCCCTGTTTGAAAAGATGTCACAAAAAGTGACGGTCGGGTTGTGCGGGCAAGGGGCAGACGAACTTCATGCAGGTTACCCTCGCTATCGGAATCCAGCAGAACATGCAGCCCTTATCGATTCGCGTCTTGCTGCAATGGATCACCCCGCAGCTCGGCAAATTGAACGTCGTGAACTGCCAGTTGGTGATGCATGGTACACCAACGACCACACAGGTTCCGCCCACACTGGTTCGCTTGAATCATTTTTGAACTTCGAATTGGAACATGGACAACTCAGCAATTTCCAACTGCGGCTTGTCGACCGACACTCAATGGCGCATTCCCTCGAAGTGCGTGTTCCTTTTTTGGGCCAACCGCACAGGCAAGCCTCCAGCGCCCTTCCAATGGACTGGCGGCTTCCTAAATCCCTCGAAGAAAAGGCTGCTCTCCGCGCTGCTGCCGACTTGACAAGGCTGCCAAACGAAATCGTCCGACGGCCAAAATTACCTGCTGGCCGGGCCACATCACCAACGCTCATCAACACCCTCATCGAGGAATTAAAGCCACGCGGTGATGCCGTGTTGAAACGGTATCCGATGCTTTCGAAAGCGTTCAAGGGGCAACCTGAATTAGCGATTGGCATTGGTTTATTTGAAGCCATTCATATACTCGACCGAGGGGCATCTAAACCAACAGCAAGCGCTGTGGACCTGTTGGACGAGGTGATTGGATGACAACATTGCACGATCTGAGCGAACATCTTGAATCAAAAAGAGATGAGATTTCCAAGTGGATGGACGAAAAGCGCGCAGAAGTCCCCATTCCATTCTACGGAAGCGTGGATGTTCGTGATGCTGGTTGGAAAATTGCTGTTGTCGACGCCAACCACTTTCCGGCTGGATTCAACAACATTGCTGAACAAGAAATGGCAGAAGTTTCAGCCTTGATGCACACTCACATCGAACGCAATTATGGGGATTGCAGTTGGATTCACCTTTACCCAGAGGCACACACGAGAAACAAAGGCTACGTCGAAAACATTGCTACAATCCAGAAGTTGCTGATTATGGCAGGCTATCGTTGTACGGTTGGTTCCCCTGTGTTTGACGACCGAGGCTGGCTCGATGGAATTTCGGGACCTGTTGAACTCACGCCGGTCGAAGTGGAAGTCATCGACGGGGTCGAGCGCTTGGTTGTCGGCGGAGGCCTGCCGTGCTTGACGTTGCTCAACAACGACTTGACAGAAGGAATTCTACCGGGGCTTGGCAACAGTGTGTTCCCTCCAAAGGAAATGGGATGGCATCGAAGGCGGAAATCAGAACATTACGAACAGTTGCAGAATTACGTCGATGAAATGGCTGAAATGCTTGGCATCGATTCTTGGCAATTGATGACCGAGTGGTTTGTTTCTGAAAATAAATGCCTCGACAAAGAAGCATGCCGAGTCCGTTTAGCTGAGGAGATCGATGAATTCCTCCAAGGGCTAAGGGAAAAATACGACGCTCATGGCATCGACAGGCAGCCAGTGGCCTTCATCAAAAACGATCGTGGGACCTACGGCTTAGGCATCATGGTCGTCACCAAAGGCGAACAAATCTTGGCCCTTTCCAACAGAAAAATGAACAGACTCATGTACGCAAAAGGTGGCGTAGATGTCGAGAACTTCCTCATTCAAGAAGGGGTGCCAACAAGCCTTCTCACCTCAGAAGGGGCGCCCGTCGAACCGGTCGTTTACCTCGTCGACGGCCACGCTGCATCGTGGTTTTACCGAATCAACCCCAAGAAAGGCGACAATGAAAATTTGAATTCGCCAAGCGCCAGATTTGAATCCATCCATGAAGTTGGTAAAGTATACGGCGAGCACGCCCATGGTTGGCACGCTTTGGTCGCCGAACTCTCAATGTTGGCAATGGGCAAAGAATTGCTTGCCTATGAGGAAACTACGAACGGCGTTCCTGCTTAAGTGGCACAGCCGAGTGGGCCAACCATGCACAGAGCGTGGGTGTACATCCTCACCATCTCGGTTGGGTTGTGGTTCTCAGCCACAGGTGCCAACGGTTTGTTCTCAGGTGCTGCTGCTGAATGGCCTGTAAACGTCTGGTGCTGGGGACTTTTTGCCTACATATATTCGAATGGGACACGCAAGATTCGCATCGAGATGCTCACGGTAGTTGCATTTGCAACCCCAATGGAGTTGTTTTTCAGTGAAGTGTGGGGCATTTATGAGTATCAACGTGGCTTGATGCCATTATTTGTTCCTGCTGGACATTATTTTCTCTTTGACCTGGGCAGAATGATGGCAGAGAAAATGAAAGCATCAATGGCGCTGCCTTCCCTCGTACCGTTTGTCCCCGTCGTAGCGTATGGCGCATACACTGGAGGAGACACATCCGCTGTGGTCTTGCTTATCCTTGTGTTTGTGTTCACCAAATATGGACCACAACCGAGGCTCTATGCTGCAATGGCTTGGGCTGCGCTCGGCATGGAGATCATCGGGACTCAACTTGGCAATTGGACGTGGGCTGCTGAAGTGCCATGGACTGGTTTGACGGCTTGGAACCCCCCACTGTTGGTTGGTGCGTTCTACTGCTTTGGTGATCTTTTGGTTAACATGGCTGTCGTCAAGTTTGAAGGGCATGACCCCGTGGAGTCTTCTGTATGACGTCCTCGGATGACCTGAAGAAGCGCAGAGAGGCCGAGGCCTTGCGCATTCGCAGTTCGCTGAACCGTCAACGAGGCGAGCAACATGCTGCCTCAAAAGGCGGGGAAACCGCCGTGGCGTTTGTTGAAGAACGCCTCTGTATCGGTTGCGATCAATGCACCATTGTGTGCGACGATGACGCCATTGATTTGTACAAAGTCGATATGGCAAGCCCATTGATTCGAGTTGAATCAAATCGGAAAGCTCGGATCATTCGCGATGCGTGCACGGGTTGCAGGCTCTGTGTATTGGCTTGCCCAACCGATGCCATAACCATGATTGACCGCTGAGGAGAGATTGTAATGTCAAAGAAAGGAAAGCAAGACACGGCGCAACGGTTTGGAGGAGAGTTCGGGCCTTACCGAAAGGAAGGGACACCCGGAGTCACGCTTTCGACATTCAAGAGCCTCGTATGGATTTCCAACCTCGGCGGAATGCTGCTGGTGGTTGTTGCACTCGAGATGTTATTTGTTCAACAGATGTTTGGATGGGGGCTCGTCTGCCTGATTCTCGGCGTCGCTATTGCCTTGTTTCCATCAAATTACGAAATCGTGGGGATGGAAGAACCAGGTCCAGCAGCACCACCTGAGTGACTTGCCGCACTCACTGGTTTACTCAATTGCCTTGAGCGAATTCAATCATGGTGTCAATGGACAGATGGCTCACTGTGTCTTTGCAGTAATGCGCTTTGACGATCTTACCGTTTTCATCGATCAAGATATCGACTGGAAGGGTCGACAACTTTGAAGGAGAAAGGGTCATTGGAACGTAGCCTCTAAACAGCGTTTCGAGGAAGTTAAACGGGGACTTGAGGGGGGTCAACATCGCTTTCAGTAGGGATTTTTCAACACCGTTGCCGAGGAAGTGTTCGTAAGTTTCGTCGGCAACGAGCGTGAAGGGGACCTTATGCTTCTTCATGCGCTTCTTGAGGGCGGCAATGTTCGAATCAAAAACGCCAACCATAACGGTGTCTTCTGGAAATTCATTCCAGCGCTTCACGAGTCGGTGAATCCGCAAGTTGCAGAACGGGCACGAATCAAACCGAAAAAAGGACAGGAGGACTCGCTTCCCTTTGAGAGCAGAAAGGTCGAACGTGGTTCCATCGATGGAAGGCAAGACAATCGATGGTGCGGAATCACCAACAACAAGTTTAGGCATGCTAGGGAACCCCTACACACACCAATCTAAATATTTGCTCAATCAATAAATGCAAAAAGTACTGCTGACTTCATCGAAAATCAAACGACGCCGTGTGCCATCATGGCTTCAGCGATCTTGAGGAAACCAGCAACGTTAGCACCGAACACATAGTCGCCTGGGCGCCCATACTTGGCTGCAGTTTCTGCGGCATTCTTGTGAATGTTGACCATGATGTTGTCGAGTTTTGCATCAACTTCTTCACGGGTCCAACCAAAGCGTTGAGAGTTTTGTGACATTTCCAAACCGGAAGTAGCCACACCACCAGCGTTGCTTGCTTTTCCGGGAGCGAACATCACGCCGCTCTTCTGGAAGATTTCCACCGCTTCGGGGGTGCACGGCATGTTGGCGCCCTCAGCGACGGCCATGACTTTGTTTTCAACCAACATTTGTGCCTCTGCACCGTTGACTTCGTTCTGGGTGGCGCAAGGAAGTGCCACATCGACGTTGACGCCCCAGAGTCCATTCGAGGATGGCTCCGGTGCGGATGCGGTGAAGGTAGCGCCGCTAAACTTGGCTGCGTATTCGGAGATGCGGCCGCGTCGGACGTTCTTCAGGTCCATGATCCAAGCAAGTTTCTCACGGTCAATACCGTCAGCGTCATGAATGAAGCCGCTGGAATCGGACATGGTTACGGGCTTGCCACCAAGATCGAGTACCTTTTCGCAAGCGAATTGAGCGACGTTACCAGATCCCGAGATTGAAACGGTTGCACCCTCGAAGGATTTCCCTTGAGTTGCAAGCATCTCACGAGCGAAATAAACAAGTCCGTAGCCAGTTGCTTCCGGTCGAATCAAGGATCCACCATAGGAAAGACCCTTTCCAGTGAGCACGCCACCTTGGAATTCATTCTGGAGTTTCTTGTACATGCCGAACATGTAGCCAATTTCTCTGCCGCCAACACCGATGTCACCAGCTGGGACGTCGCAGTTGTGGCCAATGTGTCGCCACAATTCCATCATGAAGGATTGGCAGAATCGCATGACTTCATCGTCAGACTTCCCCTTGGGGTTGAAATCTGCTCCACCCTTTCCGCCTCCCATTGGGAGACCTGTGAGGGAATTCTTGAAAATTTGTTCAAACGCGAGGAACTTCAAGATCGAAGCATTGACGCTTGGGTGGAACCGCAATCCACCTTTGTATGGGCCGATAGCACCGTTGAATTGGATTCGGAACCCACGATTGACTTGTACGTTACCTGCGTCATCAACCCAAGGCACTCGGAAATGAATCAAGCGCTCTGGTTCCACAACACGCTCCGCGATGCTGCGGTATTCGGGATGCTGTTCGAGCACTGGCTCAAGCGATTCGAGAACTTCCCAAACGGCTTGATGGAATTCTGGCTGTTCTGGGTCGCGAGCGACCACTGCGTCATAGATTTCTTTTGTTGCGCTCATGGAATCACCGTGCAGGGGGGGTATTGTTTCGCTCCAAATGCAGACCCTTTCTAAGGCTTACCTCGGCGAATGCCCCGGTGGTGGGGTTTTCTCATGGTCTGGATGCGCCCTGGGTCAATAGGGGCAAACGGTGTTGAATCGATTCAACCGTTCGATTCGACGAAGGCCGGTTCGATCCACATCCTCCATGGAACGGATCGCTTCTTCGATCATCGTGTGTTGATCCTCCTGGATGCCAATCAAGGTGCGCAAGGAATTGAGCATGGACCATTCATCCTCAGTGATGACTTCATCGTCAAGCGCCGCAATCAGCGCCGTCTGGTACGTTGTCACATCCCCCATTCGGTGGCCTGAATAGTCTTCCTCGAGTTCGTCGAAGGGATTGACTGCCTCGCCCCTTGCGACAGAAAGGCACTCAGCGGTTTCGCTGGGCTGAACGCCAAGCGCGCTCGCCAAGACCTTGAGGATTTGAGCTTCATCGTTGGTGACAATGCTGTCGCCAAGCGCTTGGTTAAGGGTTCGCAGATACAGGTACAACCCACGGGATGGTTCGAGTGCCATGCTCCTTGGAACAGTCGGCGGTATTTAGAGACATAACGAAACGAAACCTGGGATTACGGGCTCCCGCCAGCGTATACGCTCAACCCCTCCGAAAGGGCCTTCGAAATGAGTTGTCTCGAATCTCAAAGGCCCACTGAGAGCCAGTAAAAGGAAAGGCGTTCTTGAAATCACTTGTATGACATATCGTAATCAAATAGAATACCTTTATGTGCTGGGTAACCTACGAAGGGGTACAGGAGCCACCTACAATGACCGCACCAAGCAACCTCGTCTCACTCAGAATCACTGAGGAAGATTTGATGATGCTCGATGCCCGAGTTGGTTTGGAAGGCGCCCGCAACCGGTCGGACGTCATTCGTCAAGCCATCCAACAATTCCTCAACGGCCAGCCGTTGGTTCAGGGCATGGATTCAGTTCGAATCCCCCTCGGCCACGGCGACAAGCGATCGCTTGGACTGTTGTACGAACTCCAGGGCACCACCCCCGAGATCGCAGCCCAAGAAGGGCTTTCACTTTACATTGCAAACGCCGTTAAAGCGAATGCAGAACAGAAAAAACAACTCGAAGATTTGTTGGCCTCGGCCAAGGAATCAACGATGCGACACGAAGAATACCACGAATGAGTGGTGAGAGTGCTGGAGGGGATGGAATGAATTGGCAAAACGAAACGGATGAAACTCGTGGCGCCACCTTCAATGCTGTACAGGGAGAGTCCAACCTGTACGGATTAGCCGCTTTGTGTCTGCGTGCCCGTCTTGCGCGCAACGGACAAAAAAACCCAACACACCTCCCCCCGAAAGACGGGCGGGGGGACTTTGATTCCACACGACCAGCTAGCTGAGTCCGTGGTTCCCACGTGCCCAGGTCCCCCACGATCCTGGGCACAATGATGTTCAACGGTGCAGCCGCTGGCTGTCATCTCCCCCCCAATCCTTTAGAGGGGTCGACTGTGAAGAGCGAATATGACAACGGGGGGAGAACTCGATTCCAAAGAGGAGTTCCCCTACCTTGCACACGCCAAACCAAGGCCCGGGCAAATTGACATGATCCGTGAAAGTCGGGAGGCGCTACGCTCTGGCGGCTATCATTTGGCCGCAGCACCAACTGGAATCGGTAAGACTGCAGCAGCGCTCGCAGCAGCACTCGACATCGCTCACGGGACCCCCAACAAGAAGACCATCTTTTTCCTCACTTCTCGCCAATCTCAACACCGGATTGTGGTCGACACGGTTCGTCGAATCAATGAACGCCGAATTGACAAGCATCCTGTAACCCTTGTCGACATGATCGGGCAATCAGGCATGTGTGTTCAGCCCTTTGCCAAGGAATCACCCGCCCTTTTTTCGATGATGTGCAGCACAGCGCGCCGTGAAAAAACCTGCAAACCATGGATCACCAAAGCACCTGGACTCACCAAAAGAATCCTCGACAGCCCTCTTCACGTTGACGAACTCGTTAATCTCGCCAAAATACACAGGGTGGATGGGGAAATCACCCAAACTTGCCCGTGGAAAGCAGCCAGAGAGGCAGCGAATCACGCTGATGTCTTTGTCGGCGATTACAATCACCTGTTCGATGAGGGGGTTCGCAGTTCAAGCCTCGAAGCGATGGGGCTGCCTTTGGAGGACATCATCATCATTGTCGACGAAGCTCACAATTTGCCAGATCGTATTCGTATGACCATGGTACAAACCATCACACCAACCATCGCCCGCAATGCGACCTTGGAAATGGAGGAATATGTTGGGACATTAACCAATATTTACCGCCAAAGTGGTGCCGATTCGACCGCTGTTGAACTTGATTTAGCCACATGGGGCATGGAGGTCATGAAAATTGCACGCCGGAAAACTGCTGATTTGTTCCGGCAACTCCACAATGAATTACGCGGGGATGCAAATGAACTTCGCGTGGATGTGAAGCGCTTCAATGACCTCTTTCACTCCGCATGCGATGAATATGAAGGCATCAGCGGCCAACAAACCCTCGACCCCGAAGAGCAAGCCAAGCAGGCTGAGCGCCAAGGCGTCAAACGAGCGCATCGAATGCCACTGTTGGCTGAAATCCTCGGCCGTTGTGACATTGATGTCGAGGTTGGTGAAGGTGAAGATCCGATGGAGCCTGATTCGCACCGACTCGGACACATCCTTGAGTGCGTCAATGAGTTCGGCTCAACAACAGCACTGTGTCTGGTGTTTAGCGCCAAGGGGAAGGAAGGGAAAATCACCTCGCATTTGCTCGACCCGGGCATGGTTTCAGGCCCTGTATTCTCCGGCGCTGCTGGTGCTATTTTGATGTCAGGAACCCTGTATCCGCCTCAGATGTATGCAGATATGCTAGCGTTGCCTGCCGAACAGACAACGAAAACCGCCTACGGCTCACCATTCGCTGGCGAGCGCCGCCCGGTGCTGGTAGCAGGTGATGTTTCGACCAAGTACACTCAGCGCTCACCGGCAATGTCGGACAAAATACGCTCCCACATTCAAGCCTTAATCGATGGCACCCCCGGGCACATTGCCCTGTTTGCACCGTCGTACAAGATGATGCAGGAAATTGTCGAACACACCCATTTCAAAGGCGTGCGCAAAGTGATAGAGAGTCGAGACTGGAACAAAAACGATATTGATGGCATCGTTGAACAACTTCGTGGTGAACAAAACGCTGGGCAAAAAATATTGCTCTGTGGAGTGTATGGTGCTAGGTTGTCAGAAGGTATTGATTACAATGGAGGCATTCTCGACGCCGTGGCTTGCATTGGCATCCCAAACGCACCACCCTCGGTCCTGTCAAGCGCACTCAAGGATTACGCTGGTGACAGATTTGGTGCGAACAATGCATGGCGATACACGGTCACTCAGCCAGCCATCAATGCGATTTTGCAAGCAATGGGGCGCCCCATCCGTTCCATTGGCGATCGTGCATTGATCCTCTTGCTCGATCAACGGCACACCGACCGCACCTATGCCGCATGCTATCCTAAGGATTTGAGAATGAACGCCACCAACACACCGCTGACCACCGCATCCTTTGCTCGGCGCTTCTTTTCGAAAGTGCACACCATTCATGAAGGGTGAGCGTATTCATCTTATGGAGGACGAAGGTTCATGGAGGCCGCACACAACCCGCTGAGCATGGCGTCATGGGAACCCCTCGAAGTCGGGACCGAAATGGTTCAAACGATCCTCGGTGAAGAAGCCGATTTGAACACCCACGGTTTGTCGGCTTCCGTGGAAAACCTTCACACTGAATTCCACAATCAAGCAGGCCACCTTGGTGAAGTCCAATCCATGCATGAACATGTGCTCGTCGCTGCAGGCATGCTGCCTGAAACGCACCTTGCAGACGTTGAACCTGGCCGCCAACTGAAGTGGATGGTGGAAGCCCTTCACGGACAAATTAATCCAGATGGGCTGACAATTCCGTTGCTGGGCGTAACCGCTGAGGACGTTGGATTATACACCAAGCAGCAAGATGAAATCACCGTTCTCAAGCTCGTCGTCAGCGATGGTGACAATGAACCGTTGGAACGCGAGATGCCTCTCCCCAATCAGGGCAAAGAAATCAGCGCTCACTACCTCAACGGCCGGCTCTACCTTCGCTGGTGAAGCCACCCACCACTCTGGCATTCCGCCTTTTAATCATACGACTTTTACCTTCAGCGCCAGCATGAATCGCTCTGCCGAAGCAAGGCCGATTGAACTGTTTGCTCAACGAGCAGGGACCTTCGTGAGCGTTGAGATCTCTTGGCCCATTCGTTCGAGCGCTTGTTGTGCAGCGGCTTGATGCTGAGCCCCAAGTTCTTCTCGGCTGTACCTTGCCTGCTCGAACATGTTGTCCAATGCAGTGAGTGCATCCTCTGAAATTTGCGGCATAGCTTGTCGAATAGCCATCTCGAATTCTCGAACAGTCTCGAAATCTCTGCGTAGGAATCCATGTTGTTGGAAGGCTCCACAGAGGTTTTGATAGCATGTGAAGATGGCTTCTCGGATGGAATCGCCTGCTGCCAACAGTTCAGCAGTGTAGGCGAAGATTTCAGCGGCTTCCTCGAGCAGTTCCTCTGACTTGCGGCGGCGGTACAACACGGTACCTGCTGCTGCGCCTGCGGCCATCAGAAGAGCCATGACATACACCCAAAGTGGAACAGGTTCCGACACTTCGGTGTACTGATAATTCGGAGCCCAAGGTGATTCTGAAGCGCGAGCGTCGAAGGCGGAGCGGCTTTGGTCAGAGAGGCGAGGATCATCGATGATGATTTCCAATGTCACTTCGCCCCAGAATGCAGCATCGCCATATGGCGGGTCGGAATTAAATTCAAAGCTCGCCACACCGTTCTCATCGGTGAGGGGTTGAATTGGGTTCGAAAGTTGAGAACCGTTGTCATCGTAGAGGTAAACGGTGACCTTGATGCCAGAAATCCCTTCTTGTGTGTCTTGAGCCGTGACAATGATGTTGCCACCGATGTCTTCTTGCTCGTCTTGGATCACTTCGTCGATTGAGACGTCGATGTCTGCGTTCACCTTAACATAAATCAGATGACTTTCCGTTGCTCCGTTGAGGTAAAGCACATCGTTGCGTGGAGCATCGATGTGGAGGTATTGACCGCCAGGTTGCAACCATGATGGAGCCTGTCCATTCATGGAGAAGTTACCGTTGTTCCAAGCAATTTGAATGTCTTCAAGGCACCGAGCGCCTTCTCGCTTTGAAACGCAATCAGAACCGTTTCCGAGGTAAAGAGTGAGGTTGTTGAACACTTCACCTTGACCGCCAACTTCAGCCACAGACCCCGTGAGGACAATCGGTGCGAACACGTCATCGCTGCGCACGACAATGTTGGAAGAGGTACCGTCAATGGTGATTACGGTATCAGACCAAACAAGCGCAGTGGCGCTGGCTGAGGCTTCGAGGTGTGCGTTTGTACCAGCAAAAGCCACGGTGAAGGTGTGCTCACCGCGTGCCAATTCCATTGTTGCAGGAATCACAGTCGACCATGAACCATCGGCGATGGTTGTTGCAGTAGCAACTTCCACGTCATCCAATCGAATGCTGACCATCATTGATGGCAGACCATCGTTGTTGACGGTATCAATGTCGAACAATCGACCCGACAAGGCCCAAGTATCGCCGCGGGTTGCGTCTCGGCCGTCGTCAAAGATCAGGGTGATGTCAGAGCGGTGAGCCAGGAAGAACGTGGTGTTACCAGCGTTTGATCGGTAGTAACCTTGGGCCTCTGCTCGTGCTTCCAAGGTGTGGTTGCCAAAGGAGAAGATATCAGGGACGTTCCAGTCAAAGACGAAGTTTCCATTCGCATCGGTGACCACCGTGGCCAGTAAGATGCCTTCAACGGTGAGGTCCACGGTGTGTCCTCCGATTCCGAGCAGTTGGTTATCGACCACTGAACCGGAAATGGTGATGTTCTCAGCGACAGCGACCGGGCTTTCCATGGCCACTGTGACCTGAATAGGGCTGTAGACGACCCACGTGCCGGAGGCTTCGCTTGGCAAGTAGAAGGTGGTACCTGTAAACCGAGTTTCAAGCAGGATTGGTCCAAGTTCTGCATCAGCAGGAACTGGATAGATGGCGGTGAAGGTCCCGTTGGCGTCTGTGGTGACGTTGGTCATCCATTCGCCTCCAAGCCAAACTTCCACGGTTAGGTTTGGAAGCGGAGCGTCCACCAAATCAAGCAGACGCCCTTGAATGGTCATCGTTGCCTCCCGGTTGACATCGCCGCCCGGAGTGAGCAGCAAGATCTTGGTTGGAACGCTGACGTTAAAGTCAACTTGGTCCATGCTTGGGAGGTAGTATTCAGGGTTGATTTGGTCACCAACGCCGACTGGGTCAACCCAATCTCGGCCACCAAGGAATCGAACCTCGATCATGTGCGGTCCTGCAGCGGTGTCATCAGGTAACGTCCAACCAATGGTGAATGCACCCGTTTGTGCATCGGTCTCAATGCTGGAAACAGGCACGCCATCAACAAGCAAGTGAACCACAGCAAGGGACGGTACGCCATTGATCATCAAAGGCAAGCCAAGGTCGTCCATGAGCGAACCATTGACGACAAAGGCATCACCTGCGGTGAGGATTGAAGGCGCCTCGGTGATGGTAAGGTTGGTTTGGCCGAGCACAACAAATTGTGTTGTAGCGTTGGAGCCGATCAATCCGGTTGTACCTGGTGTTCCTGCGAATTCCACATAAAGGTCGCTCGGGCCCACGGTCAGGTTCGCCGGCACTGAAATCGTTCCAAAGGCCGTACCGTTTTCGAACGTTGTAAAGGTCGACAACGCAAATCCAGGCAGTCCAATCAAGACCTGTTGGTTTCCAACAGCTGCATCGGTGTTGTCCCGAAGGAGAACTTGGAACGACACGTTTGTGCCCCGTTCAGTTCTGTCATTGAGGGAAGGTGCTCCGATTCCGTCAAGCGAAGGTTTGACGAAGATAAGGGTGGTAAACCCACGGCTATCGAACGTCGTGTTGTTGGACGAACCAACGTAGTAGTTGATGTTCGGAATGTAGGTGGCTTCAATGGTGTTGTTACCGGCTGGGAAACTCGCTCCAAGGGTGATGGTTGCGTTCCAAACCCCACCTGCTGCCACAGTGCCACCGCTCACGGTGAACCCGACGGGTTGGTCGTTAACGGCAAACAATATGTTGGCTGGCAAGAGGGTGCCATCTCGTTGTTCAAGACCCGAGCCATTGTCACTGACGATGGTCCCGGACACGTCGAACGAAGTTCCAGCCACAGGGTTTGCTGCAATCGCATCAACAACCAAGATGGTCGTTGAACGGATGGTAATCGAAGACAAATTGACGCTTGTCGCTAGGAGGTCTGACGAGCCATTGAACACCAAACTGACCGTGATCAATCCCAGTGGATGACTGGTTGGGATCAGGTAAGAGAAGTTCGCAAAGCCTTCACCATCTGTTTGAGTACCAGGCAACCAAGTTTCATGGAACTCAATGTCAACATCGAACGCTGCCAGTGGCAGGAACAGGTTAGAAGATTCAACCAATCGAGCGGTGATGTTCACTTCCTCGCCACGGTTGACGATAATTGGGTTCAACGGTCGTGGGTTTTCAAACCTTGAGACACCCATGACAAGAATACCATTTTGGGTGGTTGCTGTCAAGTAGAATGGGGATGATCCTTCGATGACTGAAATCACCAACACCTTGTTTCCACGCAACGTACCGTTTGCAGAAGTATCGGTTGGAATGCTCATGTTGAATGTACCATTGGTCGAGGTCTGATAGGTCGGTACAAGCAACTCTTCGGGATTGCTGAGCCAGAATGCGTTGAGTTCGACCGGTGCGATCAGCGGTCGGCTTGTGTCATCGGCATCGAGCACTTGGCCGAGGACGTTAAAGTTCAATCCGGCGGTAACTGTGCTTGGAATGCTGTCGATTCTAAAGCTGCTTGGCACCTGAACGGTGAGGTTCATCAGCGTTGAATTGGCAGTGCGCCGAGTGTTGCCTGCCGCCAATGGATCAGACACATCATCGTAGACAATTGCCAAGATGTTGTAGTAACCAGGAGAGATTCCGGTGGCGGTCCAGCCAACGCCTGCAAAGCCTGCTGCGTCAGTGATGGCCGTGCCGATGGAGATGTTTGTGTTGCCATAATCAAAGATGAACTCCACCGAAGCATCGCTGATGTTTGAATCGTCAGCAACATCGGTCACGGTAGCGTTGAAATCAATTGTACCGTTCATTTCCACAATCATGTCACGACGGTCGTTCGTTACGACGAACTCGGATTCAAACCCAACTAAGGTGGAAGGGAGAACCGGTGTAGCGGGTGGCACAGTGGTGTCAACAAACCGGTAATACGGGCCACCAACAGGGGCTTGGGTGTCGAAATCCATGTTGAGAATGAACTCGTATGCGTTGGAAGGACTGGTGACTGGTACAGTGAAACTGAGGTTGTAGGCGCTTGTGGTGTTGTTGAGCAGCCCTTGTGACAAGTCGATTGGTTGACCTTCGATCGTGGTCATGATCAGGGAAAGCATCGTGATGTTGTCACCAAGCACCAGACGATTGGTGTGGACTGCATCAAAGATATCACCAAAGATGTAGGTCGAGTTCCCAATGTGGGTCCAGTCTTGTGCAAGGGTGATGTTCCAGCCAACTTCTGCTGCAACTCGCACCGAACTTACTCCGATTGAGGGCTGGTAGAGTTCCGAGCCATTGAAGGATATATCCAGCACATAATCGCCTGCGTACATGTCGTTGTCAAGCAACCACCCAAGGGTGATGGTTTCACTTTCGGGATCGACCGTCGTGTTGACCCATGTGCCGTTGAATGTAAAGTCAAAGTTGCCCGAAGCGAGCAAGTCTGAATTCACACCACGGTGGTCGGTCATCGAAACGAGCACGACCGCATCTGTGCCACGCAACTGAGAGACAGATTGTGAGGTAAATTGGAGCCAACCTCGCAACAGGTAAGGTGCAGCTGCCGACATGTTTGCGTCGTCTGTTGCTTCGATTAAGTCTGGGAAGAAACGCACTTGCAGTTCAATTTCACCAGCCGCAATTTGAGCGTCTGCCGTCGTGAGCAGGTGTTGCAACGAGAAGGTTCCATTCACAGTCAAGTTGAAGATTTCAATCCAATCCGTGCCGCTGCCGTTCGAGCGCATCGAAAAGGATACCATTCCGAGCATGGCCACTGGATTTGCTCCAGAAGTGACGGCAGAACCGTTGAGCCAAATGTTGTCGTCGACAAGGATGATGCTGCCGTTTGCAAGTGGCCCTTCGAGGGTTGCAGTCAAGGTCGGCGCATCCCTCACATCGAGTGCTATGGATTTGGTAACCGGCAACAAGTGGAACTGCACTGGTGCAATCGAAGGCTCTGAGGTGTCTTGCCATCCAGAGAATCCAAGGGTGGCTGAGAGGTTGGTTTTGGTTTCAAGTGGATCCAATTCGACTTCAATGCTCCATGTGCCGTCAAAGCCAATGGCAGAGGAGAGGTTCACTGCCCCGGAAACAGAGGAGGTAAAACTCAGCCAAACTTCAGGGACAATGTCTTGGCTTGCAATGCTTGAGATCACATTGAGTGGGGCGCTTTCCAGCGAGAGCACTCCGGTGATGATGGTGGTTGCACCTGCGCCTACAATCGGAGCGTCGATGGCGTTTGGACCGGTGTGGTTGATCACTGAATCGTCGGTCACGTTGATGAAGCCATCAAAGATGACGCCATCTTCCGAAACATAGCCGGATTGAAGGTGTTTGATGACCACACGGTGAATACCAGGGGCGCCGGGTTCAAGGGGGCTTCCTGCGAGGGCGAAAGTCCCGTTAGCGTCGGTGATGACTGCGCCCATTTCGTAATTTGGAATGGCAGCAGGCCCGGGTACGCCTCCTGCTTCGGCAAGGGGTACAAGGTAGCCAACCATTGGCAAATCTGGAATTGGTGTTCCGTTCTCTACAAAGCGGAGTTGGCCTGAAACGTTGAGGGTCGCTGAGCCATCCCGGTCCCAGACAAGCGAAGAGAGGGTCTGGTTGACGATTTCTATTTCTTCAGCAGGAGGGCATGCATCAAAGGCAATCCAACCGAGGTCGGTGTTGCCGTTGGCGCTGTTTTGTTGCAAGCGCACTTCGCCCCACGTAGTACGGTCTTCTGGGAAAACAGCGTATCCGTCGCCGTTCCATGTACCACCAGCAAATCCGCTGACGTACCGTGCTGGCAAACCAGCAAGGCGCGCCATGGTCACGAAAGCAGTGTTGAATTCGTTGCAAGTCCCTTCTTGGGTTGCTTCAATCAAGACAACGCTCAAATCCTCAGACGAGGGGATGCCTGATCCGTTGTAATTGCGCTTGAATTCAGTGGTAGCGTTGCCTTCGGAAAGGAAGGTTTGGAGCGCAACAGCAGTGTCGTAAGCGTTTGTTGCTGCAGCTTCACTGATGATGCCGTTGGTGATGTTGAACAGCGAGGACAATGGATTGCTCATGTTGGTAAGGGCGTCAGGCGTTTGCAATTCGTAAGGGAAGCCTTGACCTGGAACGCTTGTCGAGGCGAGCGTGTTCCAATCAATGTAGAATTCAGGTTGTTGAATGAAGACCTCTTGAATCGGTCCGGCAATGATGTTGACGTTGTGCGTGTCGTTTGAACGCTCAAGTTCTCCTGCTGGATCAACATAGAACGACATGTTCGACCAAGAGGCTGGCAGCGCCAGCCCTCCAGTGACTGGTGGGTTGTTGTAGGTGAGCAGCCATTCAACCGTGTCGTTGGCGAACGCCATGTCTGCAAGGTGAGTGAAATTAGAGGAAGGAAGAACAACGGTTTCTGTCGGGTGGACTTCAGCGATGTGAGCGTAAGCGGTGCCGGTGTAGAAATCATTGGTGTATTGGCGCCAGCGTTGAGTGGCGTCAAGGTCGACAACCCCAGTGGTGTTGTTGGCCCAAAAGACAACTTCGGAAGCGACCAAGTCGTCTGTGGGGTCGAACGGATCAAAGGGTGAGCCAAGGCAGTTGATGACCCAGAACTCTTGAGTGCATTCCAATCCATCGATCATGCCGCCACCATCGGTGTCAGGGTTGGTCCAATCGGTCCCAGTCAAGTTTTCGATGGCGTCGGGAATGGTATCGCCATCAAAATCGGACGGCAAGAGGTCATCAGATGGATCGTTTTCCGGGTTGGTCCCGTCGAAGTACTCATCTCGGTCGCTCACGCCACCGGAATCGGTATCGACTTGAGCGTCGTCGGTCACCCACGCATCGGTCGAGCCGTTGGTGATGCCGATGTACACAAGATCGCAGCCCGTGCTGGTTTCGAAGTAATTGTTCAAACCGTCAAGGTCGTCGTCAAGCAGGTTCGTGCACGGTTCGTTAGGATCGGTGTTCGCAAACACTTCTTCGAAATCGTTTGCACCGTCGCCGTCGCTGTCAACCAAAGTGGGGTTTGAGAACCATCCAAAGGTGCCCAGCAACTCTTGCCAATCAGCAAGACCATCGCCATCGCTGTCGGTGTAATCATCGTCACAGTAAGAGCGGGTTGAACCGATTGTTCCATCGGCGGTTGCTGCGGTGTGGCAGAATGAACCGTTTCGGTTGGAGACTTGGGTTGCGCTGCCTGGAGCGCTTGAGACGCCCTGAACAACATTGTTGACAACCGTCGCATAGGCAAAGGCCGTCCACGCGCCGGAGATGTTGAACCAGCCAACACCTCCCGCAGGGTTGAAACCGCTGCCGTTGGCGACTTCCAGTTGCCCGTTTCCGTTGTTCCAAGTGACAATTGTAGTTTCAAAGTTCACAATGGAATCACAAGGATCTGTACCGTGTGAAACGTTGCGCTCGTCTCCGTCGTTAATGCCACCGAAATCGGTATCTGCAATATCCCAAAGGGTGCATGAAAGGTTCTCCTCCCAATTTTGAATGCCATCGTTGTCTTCATCACCCGAATCTTCACGCCGGGTGGGATCTGTTTCACCTGCGTCGACGACACCGTTTGAGTTGATGTCTTCCTCACCGTCATCAAATGCGTCTCCGTCGGTGTTGTTGTTGCGAGGGTCTGAGGCGAGTGCTGGATTGCCGTACTGCCCGAAGACTTCGACGCCATCGTTGATGCCATCGCTGTCGGTATCAGAAGACGTTGGGTCGGTCAGCAGCGTCAATGCTTCATAGGAATCGTTGAGGCCGTCACCATCGGTGTCAGCGCGCTGTGGGTTGGTCGAGGTGATGCCGTCCACTTCAGCAGTGAATGTTGCACAGCCACCGGGGCCAACACCTGTGACGGGGTCGCACGGGGAATAGGTCTCGGTGACCAAGCCGTCAGGACCGTTTCGGAAACAGGGCGACGCCCCACACATTGTGGTCCATGTTGGATTGATGTATTCGAGGAGGTTGTTGAGCCCGTCGCCGTCTGGGTCGCCGTTTGGTCCATCTGCGTTGCTTGGGTTTGTGGCGTTGAGCCCGTTTGCTGCTTCCCAACCATCGTCCATTCCGTCGCCGTCAGTGTCCCAACCTGCAACGTCCTCATCTTCGATTCCATCGCCATCGTCGTCGTTGGAGGAACAATCTGCGTCACCGTCGTTGTCCGGGTCTGCTGAATCAACAAAACCGTCCTTGTCGTCGTCGAAGCCGTTGGTGCAAATGTTGCCCACTGGGTCTTCGTCGCAGAGGATCACCGAACCCGTACCGTCGTTGCCGCTGTCGCCGCAACCTGGTCGGTTGTACTGGAGGGCGTTTTCTTCATCCCAGTTGTTGACCGGGACGGTTCCGTTCCACCAAACACCGTTGTCAAGCACACCGCTGGTGCTTGCAATGTCCCAACTGGTTGGTTGGAGGTAAGAGTACTCTTGCAGGTTCGACATACCGTCGCCATCGGGGTCGCCAACCGCTCCATCAGCACCTGTGCTCGAAAGCGGGTCAAGCCCGTATTGCCATTCCCATCCATCGGGCAACCCATCGTTGTCCGAATCTGGATCGTTTGGCTGGGTGTTCATGAGGTATTCCAGACCGTATGTCAATCCGTCACCGTCTTGGTCCGATGCGGCAAGAGCGTCGTAGCTACCGTACTGAATCGAAGCAAATGTTGAGAGCACCATGAGCGCCACAAGCGCCATGGATTTGACGCTGTTGCGGTGCTCTAGAATTTGCCATTGGGGGCGCGGCTTCGAGGAGGATGAAGGCGTACGCATGGTTGTCACAAGGCTTCGGCTGTTTTGATGGCTCATAAGGCAAATGGTGCGATGTTCATACAATGCTCTTGTTTAGAGCCATTAAAGCCACAACGAAATTCGTTGTTAATGCCCCGCAGTGCGGCGAAAACCAGAATCACTCTGTGCAATTTCCGTCAAAGAGTGTCGAGTTCGTCCAGAAGTTCGAGATCGTCGTCCTCGTCGTCCTCCAAAACAGGCTCAGGTGTATCGCTTGCGAAGGATTCTGTGTCGTAGGTTTTCTCTTCAAACATCTCTTCTTCGTCGAAGAAATTTGTCGAGCGTTGACCTCGCCGGTACACGGCGAAAACAAACACAGCTGCGAGGCCAATTCCGAGCGCCATTGTTTGAGGTTCAGGGTTGACGATTTCGTTGACAAAGCAAGCTGGACCTTCACAGGCAGTGCTGAAGATGTGCTTGCTGTTTTGGGTGTATTCGCTGTCGTACGGAACTTCTTCATCCATGGGCGTGACCATGAGGTTGAATTCGACCGTTTCCCCGTCCTTAAGGTTGTCAGGCGGCGTGATGGCCAATGAGAAGTCCTTGCTGGAATAAGCAGGAAGCGTCAACAGAAGGAAGGTTCCACCCGTTTGGTCGGATGAGGCACGAATGAGTGATGCCCAGCCTTCAGGCTCTTCAAGCGTGATCACGACATCAAGCGGCACGTTGTTTTCGTTATCGATGATGAATTCCACCGTTTGGAACTCTCCCGAAGTAAATCGTACAAGGGAACTGCTTGCGTCGGTGATGACGAGGCGCCCAGGTTGGACATCTTCTCGAACTTGGACCGTCACTGGCAGGTCAAAGTAGCGGGCATCTTGAGCGTCAACGCCCTCTTCGACAACGCGAACATAGACCGTGTGGTTGCCAGCTTCAACGTTGTCCCCAAGGGTAAGATCCAACTTCAAATCAGCGTACTGGTCCGACTCCAAATACACAACAACAATGTCCGACTCTGAGCCGTTGGAGAGGGTGTAATCCCAAGCGGAGTAATCGGTTTCGGCGTCCTTGTTGCGATCCAAATCTTCAGGATTGATGATGCGCCATGTGGTTTGGCCAAGGGTGTCGCTTGAATCGGTGATGCGAAGGTTGTACCACAGCGAGGAACCTGGACTGACAGGACCGACGTTGCCGAGGGTGCCGCTGTCTGAATCAGCAATGACTTCCACGAGCACGCCAAAGGTCCGATGGACGGTAAAGGCGACTTCAGTGAAAAGGCTTGAATCGCCTTGGCTCGAGACGGTCAAGCCAACCAAACCGATGTCTTGAGCCTCTCTTTCCGAAGGTGGGAACACTTCCATGCGGACCGTCAAGATCTGATGTGATCCGATGTCAGGGGTCAGTGAGTGAATGCCTTCTTCTTCCAATTCCATTCCAGTCTCGTTGTCATAGAACTTGTATTGCCAAGCGTCCGGCAGTTGGGTGACGCGCAAACGGAACCCATCGGTTACGAATCCTGAGTTGAACACATCAACAAAGAAATCCCCGCTGATGTCGCCTGAGTCAACATAGTGAGAAAGCGTTTCATCATAGGCTTCCTCTCGAGTTGAGTCCGCAATCTGCTTTTGGTGTTCGTCGTCCTCAAACACCGCAATCCGAGGGGGAGAAAGCACATCTGATTCTTCGATGTCCAACACGATGGTTTCGACGGCGACTTCCACGGTTTGCCCTTCGGTGTTCTCAGCATAGGCACGGGCCTCGATTTCGAGGGTGTTTGGTGCCGAAGTCAAATCGTCATCTGGGACCTCGATGCTTAGAATTGGACGAGCAAAGGTGCCACCACCCGACAAGGTGTAACCACCTGGCTGATCCCATACGGGGTCAGACCATGTGGACGGGAGAGAGCGAGCAAGTTCGAACACGACCTCGAGTTGAGAGGAACTGGCACCTGTGTGTTCGATGAGGAATTCGATGCTTGATGTTTGACCTGGCGCAATCAACACCACATCGGGTTGAGTCTGAGGCAGTGTAAGGTACACGTTGTGCTCGACAAATTCAATTCCTGCGTGTTCGAACACGAGGACGTGGCCCTGCACGTCGCTGATTTCAAGTCGCACTGGGTATTCCCCGGCAGAGATCCCAACGTCGTAAGTAAAAGTGTAATTACCAACCAAGCCGTTGTTGTCGAGCTTCAACTCATCGTCGTCAAAGGACTTTTCGAACACCGTGCTGGCGCCGTTTGGCGTCCCCATCACGAGGTCGACACCTTGGATGTCATCGCGTCCGAATGCGTCACGGACATCGAGGGAGAATTGCATGGCCCGGAAATCTGGGCGGTGGTTTGGCGACCATTCGGTCACTTCCGGGTCGAGGAAGCCGCCACCTGGACGGTGAACCTTAACGACGGAATTAGCAAGTGCGTTCGCTTTCATCTCAAGTTTTGAGTAGCCGCTGGTTTGTTCGACATCGCCGAACGCAACGTTGACTTCACAATTGTCACCACCGATGCCACCGCCACCGCTGCTTTCACAGGTGGCTTGAGCGTCAACGCTCATGCGGAGTTGCTTGCCGTTGGCGACGGTAAAACCATCAGACGGCACTTCAAAGTCGACGATTTCGATCGTCCAAGCGCAGGAGCCGGTACCGAATGTGCCGCCAGTGCACGGGTCATCGAGCGTGATTGAGACCGAGTCGATTTCAGAATCACCCGATTTCAAAGAATAGGATACATCTGCGGTCGAGCCTGTCGCTCCCTTGAACTGCAGGTAGATGTTCAGCGTGACCTTGTCCGTGTTGTCCCGCCCATAGATTAGCAGGTCGGAAATCATTTCAGCGCTGCGGAATTCGACACCGCCGAGTGCACTCATTTCTTGGTGAGCGCCCGATGGCTCGAGGGTGGTGATTGAACCATCGCCACCGTTTTCACTGTCCATTTCCTCGAGGTATAAATCATAGGATTGGCACGCAGTGCAGGATGAACCAGCGTTCATAGGATCGGTTGATTCTTCGAGGAATTCAACCTCGTTTGCATCACCGATTGGGTTTGCGTTCAATGGGACCAAACAGCCGAGCATCAATGTTGCGAGCACGACTGCCAAGAACCGACCGCTGAGGAATGATTGAGAAGTCACCAAGGTGTTCACCGTACCGCCCTGCTCACCCGACTGTTAAACGGTTTTGCATTGTTTGTTCGGACAGACCCCCCTCTACGAGGGGGTTTCAACAGCTTCACAAATGGAGTGCAGGGGGTGGGATACGAACCCACGAACCCGTACGGGACCGGATCTTAAGCCCGGCGCCTTTGACCACCTCAGCCACCCCTGCAACCTGAGCGAATCGACCACTGGACTTGAAGAAAACCCTTGTCTTATTTGATTCAAGGTGCGACAGACCAACCGCCATCAACGTTGATCACTTGGCCCGAAAGGTACTCGGATTGGACAAGAAACATGAGGGCTTTGGCCACATCTTGCGGTGAACCGCCACGGCCGAGCGGGACCCGCTCGATAACGGAAGCAAAATGTTCGGCTTCCCAAGGTGCCGCCATGATGGCGCCTGGTGCGATGCAGTTGACGCGTACTTCAGGGGCTAAATCCCCTGCAAGATTCATCATCAATTGCCGCAGTCCAGCCTTGGTCGAAGTGTAATGAGACAGGCCTTCCCAAGACCGTCCCAGCGAGGTGTCAATCATCCCAATGACGCACCCGTTGACCGCCTTCAAGACCGGCACGAGTGCTTGCGTTAGCATGAATGGAACTTCCAAATGAATCCGGGTGTTCAAGCGCAATTCATCAAGAGAAACAGATTCGTAGGCCTTCGATTTATAGATAGAAGCATTGTGAACGAGAACCCCTAAACCATCGGCGTTTTGACCCTTGAGTGCAGCGTGAGTTTGTTCGATCAGGTGCGCCAAGCCTTCGTCTGTTGCAAGGTCCGCCACAATCACTTCACCAGCAGCTCCACCAGATGGTTTCTTTTTCGATTCGAGAAGTACAGACGCCTCTTTCTGAGAGGACCGAACATGGACGAGAACGTACCATCCATCAGCGATCAGCGAGGTGGTAATTTCAGCGCCAATCCTTCGACCACCGCCCGTCACCAAAGCAACACCTTTCGCCATGGACACGGCTAAGACTCATTGGTCATCAATGCTCGTTCACGGCCAAATCCTTGGCGCTGGCCCTAAAATAGGCGACCAACAGGTGATAGGGCCACCACGGCGCACCTTTTTGATGGGCAAGCCGTAGGGTGAAACAACAGGGGTGAGGCATTGACAGGTAAACCGCTTCCAATGGCTGAACGACTGCCCCCTGCATCTCGACCTAAGGCAAAGCGTGAACGCTTGCCCTCTTGGTTCAAAACCGCCTTGCCGACAGGCGAACAACAGGCGGTTTTCAACGCCACCAAAGCGGCCGTCAAAGACAACACCCTTCACACCGTCTGCCAAGAAGCACGCTGCCCGAACATCCATGATTGCTGGGCCAGCGGCGATGCGACGTTCATGATCGCTGGCCAAGAATGCACCCGTGGTTGCCGCTTCTGCGCCGTTGGGACAATCAAAACGCCACCGCCTTTGGACGCCGAAGAACCGGAAAACTTGGCCAACGCTGTTGAATCGATGAACCTCCGCCATGCTGTGATCACCGTCGTCAATCGAGACGACCTTGCAGACAGCGGTGCTGACCACTACAAGCAGTGCATCGCAGCCGTTCACGAACGTCAACCCCACGTTACGCTTGAGCTGCTGTGTTCAGACCTCGCTGGCGATCACGAAGCGCTTAGCCACTTGCTTGAAGGAAGCCCACTCTCCGTTTTCGCTCACAACGTCGAATGCGTGCCTCGTTTGGATGCCACCGTTCGAGACCATCGTGCCTCATTCTCCCAATCGCTTGAAATCTTGCGCGCTGCAAAGCAAATCAGGCCCGACATTTTGACCAAGTCTTCGGTGATGGTTGGCGTGGGTGAAACGGATGCTGAAATTACAGAAACACTCAGCCTTCTTCGAGAGGCTGGCGTCGATCTGGTGACCATTGGCCAATACCTTGCACCTTCTGATCGCCACCTGACCGTCGATCGTTTCCCTGAACCTGAACTGTACGACCAGTGGGCACAGCATGCCATTCGCATTGGGTTCTCAGGCATCGCCAGTGGACCTCTTGTACGTTCCTCGTTCAAAGCTGGCCTCTTGTTGAGAAAAACATTGGATGCAAGCAACACTGAATCAATGCCCGGGGCGTATGTTTACGTTGCAAACCAAGCAAACGGTGAACCGGCACACCTTAAGAGCGGTATCGAATGAGGTGAACCAATGACCGAGAGAGTGACAGCCACCACAACGCCGTACACCATCGGGCGGCCTCCGTTCCGACCGGGTGAAGAGGCTGATTTTGGCGGCAAATTCAAGGAACAACCAGGTGACTTGAACCGTCCAGATCCACTCACATGCGGCGCTCAAGACACCGTAGCGCACGCCGTTGGTCTGGTGCGAGTGCTTGACGACAACGGCATCGCAAGCGGAGAATGGGATCCAAAGCTCGATGCTGAAACCCTCATTCAAGGCCTTGAATACATGATGCGACTTCGGATTTTTGACGACCGCATGATCAAGATGCAGCGAACTGGAAAACTCTCATTCTACATGCGATCCTTCGGCGAAGAAGCAATCGCAATCGCACAAACCATGGCGCTTGAAACCCAAGATTGGATATTCCCATCTTATCGACAGCCTGGCGCTCAATTCGTTCGAGGCCGAGACATGGTCAGCATGATTTGTCACTGCATTGGCAACACTGAAGACAACGTCAAGGGCCGCCAAATGCCCGTCCATTACACATGGAAAGAAGGCCGCTTCATCTCGATTTCATCGCCTGTTGGAACGCAATTCTCACAAGCCGTAGGCGTGGCCATGGCCAGCGCTTACAAGGGCGATGATGAAGTCTGCATCTCTTGGCTTGGTGACGGAACTTCCGCTCAAGGCGATTACCATTACGCCCTCAACTTTGCCTCGACCTTCAAGCCTCCAGTGATCCTCAACGTGGTCAACAACCAATGGGCCATTTCCACCCACGCCAACCTTGCCACCGGTGGACGAACCTTCGCTGAGCGAGGTTTGGCTTACGACATCCCTTCGATTCGAGTGGATGGCAACGATTTCCTTGCCCTTTACAGCGTCACGAAATGGGCACGGGACCGAGGCGCTGCTGGTCTTGGAGCAACCCACATCGAAGTCTACACCTACCGAGCAGGCGCACATTCATCTTCCGATGACCCCATCGCCTACCGTCCCAATGAAGAATTCAAGCATTGGCCTGGTGGCGACCCGATTGTGCGCTTGAAAGAGCACCTCATCAAGAACGACATGTGGGACGAAAAGCGAGATGAAGCGCTCGCCCAGAAAATCGATGATGAAGTCATGACTTCATACAAAGCAGCCTGTGAGTTTGGCGATTTAGCAAGCGGGCCTTACCCCCCGGCTTCAACCATTTTTACAGAAGTCTACGAAACCGTGCCTTGGCACGTGCAAGAACAACGCGAGGAACTCGGCAAGTGAGGTGACCATGATGGCAGACATGAACATGATCAAAGCACTCAATTCAGCGCTCGAGGTGCAACTCGAGAAGGACCCGAACGTTCTCATTTTTGGCGAGGATGTAGGATACTTTGGTGGCGTTTTCCGCGTCACTGACGGCCTGCAAGCCAAGTTTGGAGAACACCGAGTCTTCGATTCACCGCTTGCAGAAGGTGGCATCGCAGCCATCGCCATGGGCATGGGCCTTAACGGCCTTCGACCCGTAGCAGAAATTCAATTCGCCGACTACATTTTCCCAGCCTACGACCAAATCGTCAACGAAATTGCAAAAGTACGCCACCGCTCTGGAGGCGAATTTACCGCACCGCTCACATTCCGCACACCAGCAGGAGGCGGCATCAAAGGCGGCCACCACCATTCGCAATCGCCTGAAGCACAATTCACCCACACCCCTGGCCTCAAAGTCGTATACTGCTCGACACCTTACAACGCCAAGGGCTTGTTGACCGCAGCGATTGAATGCAACGATCCGGTGATTTTCTTTGAACCAAAACGATGCTACCGTGGACCGTTTTACGGTGACCCTCACAATGTTCCAACATGGAGCGGCCACCCTGATGCAGAAGTGCCAGAAGGCCACTATGTCGTTCCGATGGAGGAAGCACGAATTGTTCGTGAGGGTGAAGCCTGCACCGTCATCGCATGGGGGACCATGGTGCACGTGTGCGAACAAGCCATCAAAGACTCCGGCATTGATTGTGAACTTATTGACATGCAAACGCTCGTTCCTTGGGACCGCGACACTGTGGTCAATTCAATCAAGAAAACAGGGCGTTGCGTGATCGTTCATGAAGCGCCTAAGACCAGTGGTTTCGGGGCAGAAATGAGCGCTTCAATTCAAGAACGTTGCTTCTACCACCTCGAAGCACCAATCACTCGAGTGACAGGTTGGGACACACCCTTCCCGCACACCACGGAGTGGGATTACATGCCCAGTCCAGAACGAATTGCTGCAGCAATAAAGAAAACACAGGAGGAATGAATATGGGAACATTTGCATTTAAAATGCCAGATATCGGAGAAGGCGTCGTCGAAGGCGAAGTTGTTGAATGGATGGTCGCCGTTGGTGACGTGGTCAAAGAAGACGACCCAATTCTTTCAGTGATGACCGACAAAGCAACCGTCGAAATCCCTTCACCCGTTGATGGAAAAGTTACCAAAGTGATCGGTGAGGCTGGCGACATCCTCCCCGTTGGCGTTGTGTGCATTGAATTTGAAGTCGAAGGCTCTGGAAACGCATCCGCATCTGAACAAGCACCTGCCAAGACCGAAGCTGCTCCAGCAAAGGAAGAAGCAAAACCTGCTCCGGCCCCCACACCAGCACCTGTTGCTGCACCTGCACCCGCACCCGTTGCAGCCGCACCGGTTGCACGTGCCGCAGGCACCAAAGCGCTTGCAAGCCCAGCTGTTCGTCAGCGAGCTCGTGAAGCGAACATCAGCCTCGACCATGTCGCAGGCTCCGGCCCTGCCGGTCGAATCAGCCACGCTGATTTGGACGCTCACATTGCAGGAGGCGCATCCGGTGCAAGCCGATCCGCACCAGTTGGCGGCCGTGCACGAGTCGAACTCAACGGCACCGAGACCATGAAGGTCATTGGATTGCGACGAAAGATTGCAGATTCGATGATTGCGTCGTATTCAACCATCCCTCACTTCTCTTACTTTGAAGAAGTGGACGTCACGGCGTTGGAAGAACTCCGTCAACACCTCAACGCAACCCGCCCAGAAGGCGCACCGAAACTCACCTACCTGCCGTTCATCATGCAAGCGCTTGTCAAGGCACTCGCAGAACGCCCGGAATGCAACGCTCTGTACGACGATGAGGCCAATGTGGTCACCCGTCACGAAGCGGTCAACCTTGGCATCGCCACCCAAACGGACCGTGGACTGTTTGTCCCTGTGGTCAAGCACGTTGAAGCCATGGACATCTGGCAGTCTGCCAGCGAAATGGGTCGCGTCACAAGCGCAACACGAGATGGAAAAGCCGGCGTTGAAGACCTCACTGGTTCAACGTTCACCATCACCAGCCTCGGCCGCCTTGGTGGCCTTGGTGCAACACCGATCATCAACAAACCAGAAGTCGGCATCCTTGGTGTTCACAACGCTAAGGATCGAGCCGTTGTTCGAAACGGAGCTGTCGTGATTCGCAGAATGATGAACCTCTCTTCATCTTGGGACCACAGAGTGGTC
>TARA_B110000459_G_scaffold25251_1_pt1 | contig 51520 bp, 50 predicted proteins | sample TARA_B110000459 | Tara Oceans TARA_B110000459 (sample SAMEA4398296) | marine metagenome | biome: Polar Biome; feature: [SRF] surface water layer (ENVO:00010504); material: water (ENVO:00002006), including particulate matter (ENVO:01000060) such as... | depth 5 m | reverse complement strand
AAAAAATTAGTAGGTCAAATACTGCAATACAGGGACTGCAATATCGCTGAAATAGAGATATGCTTGCATAAAATATCCACAACTAGGCTATATCCAAGATGAACAACACTATACGTCCAGCAGCATTGGTTACCGGTGGCGCCACCAGACTAGGCTTGGCTTTTGCAAATTCTTTAGCTCAAGCGGGCTATGATGTTGCTTTGCATTATAACGGCTCTGCTGCTGCCGCAGATTTAGCTGTAAAAAATATTGAGAGCCTAGGTGTTGCATGCACTACCTTTCAGGCAGACTTGTCTGAGCCTAATCCTGGGGAGCTTATAAACAACGTACTGGAATCCTATCCAAATTTAACTGTCTTAATTAATAGTGCTTCAGTTTACGATGCGGCAACAATCAGTAATACAGATATTGGGATGTTGCAAAAACAGTTTACAGTCAATTTTTTTGCACCTTTCCTTCTCACCCAGGCTTTTGCGAAGGGCTGCGCTCTCAGACCCGACCCTAGCGGCGTCGTTATCAATATTTTAGACAACAAAGTCTCTTTTCAGCAGTACAGTTATGCCGCATACCTTCTTTCAAAAAAATCCCTTGCTGAGTTCACTCGCCTTGCCGCTATTGAATATGCGCCGCATGTTCGTGTAAATGCTATAGCTCCAGGAGTTATTTTACCCGGAAGCGAGAGAACCTCTGATTATCTGGCATGGAGGATTGAAGGAATACCTCTAAAGATGCAAGGCAAAGCTGATCATCTTTTAAGGGCAATGAACTATCTGCTGGCAAATGAATTTGTGACAGGGCAAATTCTTACGGTCGATGGAGGAGAGGGTATCAATCACCAAGGTTTAAATGCAGAGCAGTTTAATAAAAAAGAAGAATTGTAAAAATGACGTTAAATAAACTCAACCAGGTGGTTATTTCAGTGGGATCGAATATCAACCCCTTGTCAAATATTAAAAAATCACAAAATATTTTATCTAAAGAGGAAAAATTTATTTATTCTGCTGACATTATTGAGACTGACCCTGTTGGGTATTTGGAGCAGCCTAATTTTCTTAATACAGCATTCTTGGTTGTTACATCCCTCGATTATGAAGAGTTTAATGCATACTTAAAAGATATAGAAGATCGTATGGGTCGCGAGAGAGGCTTAAATAAAGCCGGACCAAGAACAATTGATTTGGATATTATTGTATGGAATGGCAGGCTTTTGACGGATGACTACTACAGTTACGATTATGTCTCTATTCCAGTAAATCAAGTCATTGAGTTTGAGCGCATTGATATAAAAATTTAGTGAAATTTTTTAGTATTTCCTTATAATGCGCATCATTATTATTCTAATTAGAAATGGAGAAATATTGTGAAGGTACCTGTTCGTGTAGCTGTTACTGGAGCCGCTGGTCAAATTAGTTATTCTTTGCTTTTCCGAATTGCATCTGGGCAAATGCTTGGTGAGAATCAGCCTGTAATTTTGCAAATGCTGGAAATAACCCCAGCCTTAGAAGCTTTAAAAGGTGTAGCTATGGAATTAGATGATTGCGCTTTTCCTCAGCTCGAAGGTATGGTGTGTACAGATGATCCTAATGTTGCTTTCAAAGATGCAGATTATGCATTACTGGTGGGCGCTCGTCCTCGCGGCCCAGGAATGGAAAGAAAAGATCTGCTTGAAGCAAATGCGGCTATATTTTCTGTGCAAGGTAAGGCTATTAATGATAATGCTTCAAAAGATATTAAGATATTAGTTGTTGGTAATCCTGCAAATACCAATGCCTTGATTGCACAAAGAAATGCTCCCAATATTGATCCACGACAATTCACAGCTATGATGAGACTTGATCACAATCGAGCTAAAACACAAATTGCACAAAAAACAGGTAAGACGATTAACGATGTTACCAGTATGCTAGTTTGGGGCAATCATTCTGCTACTCAGTATCCAGACCTTCATCAAGTTAAAATTTCGGGTGAAACGGCTATGAACCTTGTTGATCACGCATGGTATGAGGAAGATTTTATCCCAACTGTGCAACAACGAGGGGCGGCTATAATTAAGGCACGAGGCGCCTCCTCTGCAGCCTCTGCTGCCAACGCTGCAATAGATCATATGCGTGATTGGGCGCTTGGGACGCCAGCTGATGATTGGGTAAGTATGGGTGTATTTAGTGACGGAAGTTATGGTATTACTGAAGGACTCATATACTCCTTTCCTTGTATTTGCAAAAATGGCGACTGGAAAATTGTTCAAGGGCTAGAAATTAACGAGTTTTCACGATCAAAAATGACTGCTACTGAGCAGGAATTGATTGAAGAAAGAGATGGAGTTAAACACTTGTTGCCGTAACATTTTTTTTAAAAGCGCCAAATAGGGCGCTTTTTTTTAATCAATAAATAAATTTTATTTTAATTATCGCTGGTTAAGCATATAAAATATTGCATGAATTTTTTTGGATAACCGTTAAGATAAAAAAGCTTTAAAAACCAATCTATAGAAGAGGTGGGCGCATGAATTCCCCAAGAGTAGAAGAGCAGGCGCCAAGCTTTGAACTGCTAAATCAGTGCGGCGAAAGTGTCTCACTTGCTGAATTTAATGGAAAAAAAAATGTTGTCTTATATTTTTATCCAAAAGCAATGACACCAGGGTGTACTGTTCAGGCATGCGGGATAAGAGATAGCGCATCTGAATTCCATGATTTTGATACTGTAGTGCTAGGCATTAGCCCTGACGCGTTCGCAAGACTTGCGCGCTTTGAGGAGAAGCAGGGGTTAAATTTTAATCTGTTGTCAGATGAAGATCATGTTGTGACTGAGTCTTATGGATGCTGGGACATGAAGAAATTTATGGGTCGAGAGTACATGGGAGTTCTAAGAAAAACATTTATTATTGATAAAACTGGAAAGATATCACTAGTGATGGATAAAGTTAATACTAAAACACATCACCAGGATGTATTATTATGGATAAAAAATAATTTATCTTAACGGATCCAAAAATTTTCAAGCAGTTATTAAAGTTCTCGGCTTAACATAACCCAAATTACTAACTAAGGAAATTCAATGTCACTAGATCTTCTCCATGCTGTACTTGCAGCCCCTGTGCCCGTAGCGCAAGAACAGAACCCTCTTTATACGCTCTTGATGTTCGCTGGTTTATTTGCGTTTATGTATTTTCTCATTATTCGCCCTCAAAAAAAGAGAGCAAAAGAACACAAGGAGCTAGCGGCATCATTAACCAAGGGTGATGAAATTGTTATGAATAGCGGGTTGCTTGGAAAAATATCTTCGCTAGACGAAGAATATATCACGATCCAGGCCGCTAATAACGTTGAGTTGAAATTTCAAAGAGCTTCGGTGCATGCTGTGCTTCCAAAGGGCACCATAAAAAAAATCTAATTAATTAAGGTCACTTTTGCGGCTTTAATTTCGTGGATATGTAGCTACTTAAGTGCTATTTTGGTTACAAGTATTCGGATCGAATGTAGTTTTTGGCAGCTATTTCTCTGTCGTTCTGAAGAAGAATTTTTTTAGAATTGAGCCGAGGGTGCATATAAAGTGCCAGTAAATTTTGGTGATAAGCTAGTAATAGCAATTTCCTCCCGAGCATTGTTCAACTTGGATCAAAGTCATAAAGTCTATCAAGAACACGGCCTTGATGCTTACTTTAAATATCAAGTTGAACATGAAGATGAAATTCTTGAGCCAGGCGAAGCTTTTCCTCTTGTCAAAAAACTATTAAGTATAAATGAAAATCTAGGTGGAGAGCCTAGAGTAGAAGTTATACTTTTGTCTAGAAATTCCGCAGACTCTGGCTTACGAGTATTTAACTCCATACAGCAGCATCAGTTGAATATTACTCGTGCAGCTTTTTGCGGGGGTGAAAGCCCGTATCGTTATGTAGCAGCTTTTGGATGTCACCTTTTTTTGTCAAACAATGCAGAAGATGTCCGTAATGCTTTGCGTAGCGGAGTGGCTGCCGCAACACTCATGGCATCTAACGTGAAAGAAAAACCTGGAGACGAAATTCGCTTTGCGTTTGATGGTGACGCTGTGTTATTTTCTGACGCATCAGAGAGAATATACAAAAAAGATGGGCTTGATGCTTTTACAAAAAATGAAAAAGTATCTGCAAGACAACCAATGGATGGCGGCCCTTTTAAGAATTTTCTCTATGCGCTACAAGCACTACAAGCAGAATTTTCAGAGAAAGCCTGTCCTATCAGGACTGCCTTGGTTACTGCTCGATCTGCTCCAGCGCATGAGCGAGTAATAAGGACTCTTAGGGCTTGGGATATTCGTATTGATGAGTCATTGTTTCTTGGTGGTTTAGAGAAGGGTCAATTTCTGAAGTCTTATGGCGCAGATGTATTTTTCGACGACCAGCAAAAACATTGTGACTCAGCCAAGTCTCATGTTGCTACAGGGCATGTTCCTCACGGTATTGCTAATGAAGAAAACAGCTAGTTCATTTGTATCAAAATATTATGAATTTAAATCCTATTCCCAGCAAAATTGAGGCTAGAACTGGTTGCAGCACATGGCTGGGAATTTTTGCTGCTAGCTTTGTCCCTAGATGAATGGCAGGCAATGAGCCTATTAGCAGGCTTGCCAATAAAACCAGATCAACGTTACCCAGCAGGAATAAATGGCTTAGTCCTGCTATCAAGGTTAAAGGAACTGCGTGAGCAATGTCTGTTCCTATTACATGTAATGCAGGCAACTTAGGGTACAAAATCATTAGAAGAGCAGCGCAAAAAGCACCAGCACCAACTGAAGATAGGGTCACAAAAACTCCTAAAATAACACCAACACTAAAAGTTATCTTTTTTGTATGCTTCTGAAAAAAAGAACCCACCGCACCGTGTGGTTTATCAGACACATCCTTTAAAAATCGATTGAATAATATGACTAAAGCGGTAACCACAAGCATCACCCCAAGACTTGTGGTTAATAGCGGTCGATAGTCTTCTGCATTGGTAAATACTTTGCTAAGGAGGATAACGGTGATGATTGATGCTGGAATACTTCCGGCAGCCAAACATGCAACGAGATCCCACTGGACGCTTTTTTGTCGAGCGTGCGCAATAACTCCGCTCGATTTGGTGATGGAGGCGTAAAGTAAATCTGTTCCAATAGCTACGTTATAAGGTATACCAAAAAGGATGAGAAGGGGGGTCATGAGTGAACCCCCACCAACGCCTGTCATGCCTATAACAAGTCCAACAAAAGCACCTGAAGCTACGTATAGTAGAAAATCCATCAGTATTTAAGTTTCCATATCTACATGAAAGGCTGGCAACTTTACCAATTTATAACTATTACTTCAAAGTAATAGTTTTTTATATTTTTTTGGTTGTTGTTCTTAAAAGGCATTCATTAGGACATCGTCACGATGAAATTGAATTACTTGAAGATTTTAAAGAAAATTTAGGTCTGGATTATCATTAAGAATTTCTTTAAGTTGATCTTCTTCTGTAATTTTTTGACCCAAGACCTCCTTTACAAATTTGAAGTATATTGTATAGACTTCAGGCGACCTACCTTCCTTCTCGACAATAAAAAAAGGTGCTCTATCAGCGCTATATAGTGCTGCTAGAACCATTCCGGGTGAGCTGGGGTCACGCTCGTCAGCAATTATCACTTGATCTATGAACTGATTTTGGTCTGCAGCATTAATTTTATCTTGTACTTCCTTGCATTTTTTACAGAAATTTCCATCTAGTTGAATTTTTTTCACGAAGGTGATTTTCATGGTGTATGTCCTGAGCCATAAATTACCAGGTTGTATTTACATGGTTTTTATTTTTTTGTATTAACCTCATGTAGGCCGCATTCTTTTGCAGTTGCTTCCTCCCACCACCATCGACCTTCTCTCTCATGCTGACCTGGCCCTGTAGGCCTAGTACATGGCTCGCATCCAATACTTACAAAGCCTTTGTCATGTAGCTCGTTGTAGGGCAAATTATTTTGGCGAATATACGCCCAGACTTGCTGAGATGTCCAGTTTGCTAGAGGGTTAAATTTCACTAGTTTCTCTTGGGGGCGAGAAAAAGCCATGTCATCCTGAATTACGGGAATAGCAGATCGAGTCCCTGGGCTTTGATCGCGCCTTTGTCCTGTAATCCAGGCATCTAAAGTTAGAAGCTTGCTACGCAATGGACCTATTTTACGAATACCACAGCATTCTTTGTGGTCATCTTTATAAAAGCTGAACAAGCCTTTTTCGCGAACTAGATTATTTAGTGCCATTGTATCTGGAAATACTATGTCAATTTTAACTGAATAGTGGTCTCTAACTTTTTCGAAAAATCGATAAGTTTCTGGATGGAGTCTTCCTGTATCAAGAGAAAAAATTTGAACTTTTCCAGGAGAGATCTTATGAGCCATGTCTATCAGGACTACATCTTCAGCACCGCTAAAAGAAATAGCAATATTTTTAAATTTACTTAAGGCGTAGGCCATGATTTCTTCTGGAGCTTGCCCTGAAAGCTGCAGGTCTATATCTACTATTGGTAAAATTTGATCTGACATTGAATTATTTTATATCCTATGAAGATAAATAATGTTGAAATGATACCAGAGCTAGGACTAAAGAAGAATAATCAGATGATGTATGATTAATATATTATTTCTTTATAACAGTTTTATCTTTTAATGTTGTTAGGAGCTTATTGCGCTACTTCCTTGAACTGGATAAAGTGGCGAATTATGGTTTTCTTTTTTCTGCTTAACTGAGGAATAGTTTGTGGAGATTGCATGTTTGGATCTGGAAGGTGTGTTGATCCCAGAAATTTGGATCGCATTTTCTGAAAAAACCGGTATTAATGAACTCAAAAGAACTACGCGCGATGAGCCTGATTACGATGTGCTGATGAGGTATAGGTTGGATGTCCTGAAAAAAAATGGTCTTGGTCTGACTGAAATTCAGGAAGTTATTGAAACTTTGGCCCCGCTTGATGGGGCAAAAGACTTTGTAGACTGGTTGCGCGAGCGCTTTCAGGTTGTAATTCTTTCAGATACTTTTTATGAGTTTGCACAACCGTTGATGAGGCAACTGGATTTTCCAGCATTATTTTGTCATACGTTAGAGGTTGATGAAAATAATAATGTAGCAGGCTATGCGTTACGGCAAGCCAACCCTAAACGCCAAGCAATTGTAGGTTTCAAGAGCATGTACTACCGCACTATTGCGGCGGGTGATTCTTATAATGACACCACCATGCTAGCTGAAGCAGATGTGGGAATTTTGTTTCATGCTCCTAAAAAAGTAATTGATGAATTTCCTCAATTTCCTGCAGTAAACGACTTTGAGGCGCTAAAAAAAGAATTTATCAAAGCAAGCAATCGAAACTTGAATTTGTGAGACGTTTTTTAACTGTAAACTCTTATGGTCGATTGTTAGTCTCTTGAATTGTATTTGATTTTATCAGCAAGCTGATTTTATCAAATATTTCTTGATATTCGTCTGCTGCATTTGAATCTGCAACTATACCTCCGCCTCCCCAGCAATGGAGACGTTCTCCGTCAGATATAAGGGTGCGTATGGCAATACTGGTATCCATTTTTCCAGTTATGCTTATGTAGCCTATGCTTCCGCAGTATACTGATCGCTTGCATGACTCAAGCTCATCAATTATCTCCATAGCTCTTTTTTTTGGTGCTCCCGTGATAGACCCCCCGGGAAAGCAGCGGCGAAGTAGGGATATGGGTGTTTCATTTTTGCGAATAAGGCCTGTGATTGTACTTACCAGATGGTGAACATTTTCAAAGCTCTCGATCTCGAATAATCTCGGCGTTTGTATTGAGCCAGGAATACAAGATTTTCCTAGATCGTTTCGCAATAGATCTACAATCATTAGATTTTCAGCTTTGTCTTTTTTGCTATTAATAAGTTTTGTGATCTGAAGAATGTCATCTTCTTCTGTGACCCCACGACTGATCGTACCTTTGATGGGCTTAGTTTCCACTTTATTTCCATCTAATTTTATAAAGCGCTCTGGCGAGAAGCTCAGGATTGCTTGTTTTGAGTCTCCTAATTGATAGTAACAGCTGTATGGTGCCGGAAGGCTTCTGCGTAATTCTTTGTAGAGCTCCCAGTTGTCTGCTTTGAATTCTGCAGAAAAGTGTTGGGCGTAGTTAACCTGATAGCAGTCCCCAGCAAGAATATAGTTTTTTACTTTGGCAATAGCAGACATGTAGCAATCTTTCTTGGTGGTCGATATAAAATTTCTATAAATATTTTTTTCTTTTTTATAAATATCTTGTGATTTATTGTTAATGCATTTTATTACTTCTTTTCTTAATGACGACAAACAATCAGCATTAAAAAATAGCCAAGATTTTTTAGAAAAATGGTCTAGAACTAAAGCCCATTGATAGTGACCAATCCTCATATCCGGAAGACTGTCGAGTTTCGGTGGTTGATCTCGCATAGGTTGGTCTAGATCATAACCAAAATAACCTGCCAGACCGCCTATAAACGGATAGTCGTCATAATGCAGCCCTGTCTTTTTTAGCGATAAAAATAACTGCTCACACAAATCAAAGGGATTTTCACTGGAGATGGTTGTGCTTTGGGTTGTAATGATTTGAGTTTCTTTCCCTCTTGTTTCCAAAACTACTGATGGGCTCGCAGTGATGATATCAAACTGACTGCTTGAATAGGCGGGCCTTCCTGCATCTAACCATATGGCATCCGGCAAGTGACGAATTGATGCAAAAAGATCTTCAGCGCTTTGCTGGTAGGGGAGATTAATGATTTCAACGTTCTGCATGATGCAGTAGTTTACGTTACTTCTTTTTAATTTCAATCATGATGAGGCTTTATGACTCTTGGTCTTTACAGAAGGCCACAGAAAGTAAAAAATAGACTATGCAAATTAAAGAATAATAAAAACACTTCTTGGCAGAAGGCAGTGTTTTTGACCTTAGGAGAGCATATGAACTATTCAACCCCCAATCTGTGTGATGAATACTTTGAGCTAATAGATGTTTTAGAACCCATGATGACTAGTTATGGTGGCAGAGATTCTTTTGGCGGAGAAATTGTTACAATAAAATGCTATGAAGATAATTCACTAGTTAAAGAAAATGCGGGGAAATCGGGTCATGGAAAAGTTTTAATTGTTGATGGGGGAGGCTCATTGCGTCGAGCATTACTAGGGGACTTGATTGCAGGTGATGCATGCAGGAATGGATGGGAAGGTATGATAATCTATGGATGCGTCCGTGATGTAGACGCTTTGGTTACAATGGATCTGGGTATTCAGGCAATAGGTAATATTCCAGTAAAAACTGAAAAACGTGGTATTGGCGATCTAAATATTCCTATAACATTTGGGGGTGTAACATTTAGTCCTGGCGCATATGTCTATGCTGACAATAATGGCATTATTGTATCCTCGACACCGCTATCTTCTAGTGCGACCGAATAACTAAAAGTTAACCAAAAACAATAAAAAGGCTGCTTGCGCAGCCTTTTTATTGTTCTTATGTGGCTACACTATGAATAAATTAAAATTGATTCATAGTGTTGTCTTTGCCTGAGGCTTTCAGTGCAGCCTCACCAGCAAAATATTCTTTATGGTCATCACCCATATCAGATCCAGCCATATTTTGATGCTTGACGCACGCAATGCCTTGGCGTATCTCTTTTCGCTGCACTCCAGCGACATAACCTAGCATGCCCTGGTCTCCAAAATAATCTTTTGCTAGATTATCAGTAGAAAGCGCTGCTGTATGATACGTCGGCAGAGTGATCAAATGATGGAAAATGCCCGCTTCTCTTGCCGCATCTGCCTGAAATGTACGTATTCTTTCATCTGCTTCTGCAGCTAACACGGTTTCATCGTAATTAATGCTCATAAGATCATCGCGATTGTATGATGAAATGTCCTTACCTTCAGATAGCCATAGATCGTATATTTGTTGACGGAAATTTAATGTCCAATTAAATGATGGACTGTTGTTATAAACAAGCTTTGCATCTGGGACTTGTTCTCTAATGGCGTTGACCATTGCGCCAATTTGAGCAATATGAGGCTTCTCAGTTTCAATCCATATTAGGTCTGCACCATTTTGCAGAGAGTTTATGCAGTCTAGTACACAGCGAGCCTCTCCTGTTCCTTCTTTAAACTGAAATAGATTAGACGGAAGGCGTTTAGGGCGCAAAAGCTTCCCACCTCTATTGAGGATAACATCACCATTTTTCATTGAGTTTAAAGAAACTTCTTCGCAGTCAAGAAAGGAATTGTATTGATCGCCTAAATCTCCAGGCTCTTTTGTTACAGCAATTTGTTTAGTTAGACCAGCACCCAAGGAGTCAGTGCGAGCAACAATAACTCCGTTGTCCACCCCAAGCTCTAAGAATGCATAACGCACAGCACGTATTTTGGCAAGAAAGTCCTCATGAGGAACAGTTACTTTGCCGTCTTGGTGACCGCATTGTTTTTCGTCAGAAACCTGATTTTCAATCTGAATACAGCAAGCCCCAGCTTCAATCATTTGTTTTGCCATCAGATACGTAGCTTCAGCATTTCCAAAGCCAGCATCGATATCAGCAATAACAGGAACAACGTGTGTTCTATGCGTATTGACCTGCTCTTGTATATCTTTAACTAAGGCTGAATTGTCGGTATTCCGCGCAGCATCAAGTTGACGGAATAGTCCACCAAGTTCACGCGCATCGGCTTGACGCAAGAAGGTATAGAGTTCTTCAATTAGACTGGCTACCGATGTTTTTTCATGCATTGATTGATCGGGAAGGGGACCAAACTCTGATCGAAGAGCAGCAACCATCCACCCAGACAGATATAAATAACGACGATCTGTGTTTCCAGCAAAGTGTTTTTTGATGGAGATCATTTTTTGCTGACCGATAAAGCCATGCCAACAGCCTAGTGATTGAGTGTATTTGGAGGAATCTGCATCGTAGGCAGCCATATCCTTACGCATTATATCTGCTGTATATTTTGCAATATCCAGACCGGTTTTGAATTCGTTTTGGGCGCGCATCCTAGCAACTGACTCTGGATTAATTGCGCTCCATCCACTTCCATTACTTTTTCGTAACGATTCAACAGCATCAATATTTTTAGTGTAGTTCGACATTTGAGATCCTTGGTCTTAGAAGAATTAGAATTATGATTAATATTTCATAAATTATACCGATCGACCTATTATTTATACACTATATGATAATTATTATGAGTATTTTTTACATGAATGTTTATATGTGGCAATAAGACTATTATTTATGTATTGTATGGATGTTAAATTAAGTATTTACTAAATGAATATACATAAACATTATGGTATGAATACATATGACTATGCGTAATATAGATTTAAATTTATTAGTTTTTTTGGATGTGCTCCTTAAAGAAAGAAATGTAACCCGGGCGGCAGAAAGTTTAGGTATCAGCCAACCGGCTATGAGTAATGGACTTAGGCGTTTACGCGACCTGTTTGGCGATCCTTTGTTGGTGAGAACAAGTGATGGTATGAAGCCAACAGAAAGAGCAGAGATGTTGCAACCAATGGTACGAGATGTTCTTGCTTCTGTTGAGAAAGCTGTAGAGCCAAGTCAGGAGTTTGATGCAGCCGCAGCTGACAGAGTCTTTAGGATCTCTGTTAGCGACTATACTGAATCTACTTTATTGCCTCATTTGATGCGAAGACTTCGCTCGGAGGCCCCGAATATTACTCTAGATGTATTGACGCCGAGCGATATCAGCTATCAGGATGTAGAGCAGGGGACAGTTGATCTTGTTATCAATAGATTCGATGTTTTGCCGCAATCCTTTCATCAGATGACAGTATGGCGAGATACTTTTTCATGCCTCTTGAGCCACCACAATCCAATAGTAAATAATTTTAATCTGGATTCTTATTTAGATTCTGGACATGTCTGGGTAAACAAAACAGGCATGGGTGTCGGTGTGGGCATGGAGCCGGGTGCTACAAAAACTCTTGGGTGGGTCGATGAAGCTCTCTTCAGCATAGGAAAACAAAGACGAATACGAGTATTTACAAGACACTATCAAGCTGCAATGCGTTTAGCAGAGCTGCGTGACCTTATTGTGACTCTTCCTACAAAAGCCGCCAGACTGCTTGCAGATAACCCGAATGTCGTAATTTTTGATCCACCTTTCTCGATTCCTGAGATAGAGTTAAAAATGGCTTGGAGTCCTCTAGTACAGCATAATCCAGCGCATCAGTGGATACGCCGATTGATTGCTGATGTTGCAAAAAAACTAGATTAATTTTTATATTGCTATGTAAGGCATCATGTAGTTTATTCGCATAAAAAATAACGGAAATAAAGTTAGTTAAGTTGATTAATGCTTAAAAATTTCCATACAATTAAACTTTTATTTAATTCTTACTTATAGGATCAATTATGGCGGAGCGTATTAAGGTGGCTGGCTTGCAGGTCGATAATTCAATTTACAGTTTGGTAAATAACGATATTATTCCAGGAACATCTTTAGATATAAGTGCTTTCTGGGAATCTTTCGCTGATATTGTTAGCAGGTTTTCTCCATTAAATAAGCGCTTATTGGCTAGACGTGATTTATTACAACAGGAGATAGATTGCTGGCATCAGAAAAATTTTAATCAGTTTTTTGATTTTTCTTCCTATAAGAAATTTCTGCAGGAGATCGGTTATTTGGTTCCAGTCGGCCCTGATTTTAATATAAACACAAAGGGTGTGGATCCAGAAATTACTTCTCAAGCGGGACCTCAGTTAGTTGTACCTGTAATGAATGCTCGTTTTGCATTAAATGCTGCTAATGCGCGATGGGGCAGTTTGTACGATTCACTCTATGGCACTAATGTAATCGCAGAAGAAAATCATGCGCAGAAAACAAAACAGTATAATCCCGAACGGGGCGCTAAGGTGGTTCAGTATGGGAAGGAGTTTCTTGATAGATCTATCCCTCTAGCCGGAGGCTCGCATATTAATGTTACAAAATATTTTCTTCATGATGGTGTGCTTCAGGTAGAACTAGAAGATGGTATTGTTACTGGTCTTTTGGATCCTTCCCAATTTTGTGGCTATGCCGGAGAATCGGAATTACCAGAAATTTTACTTTTTAAAAACAATGGATTGCATTTTGAAATTCAAGTTGATAGTAATACAGAAATAGGCAGGTCTGATCCTGCTGGAGTTAAGGATATTCTAATAGAAGCAGCCTTAACGACAATTATGGATTGTGAAGATTCAGTTGCAGCAGTTGATGCCGAAGATAAGGCTTTGATTTATCGTAACTGGTTAGGGCTAATGAAGGGCGACCTAGAGGAAACCCTGACAAAAAACGGAAAGACTCTGATTAGAAGGATGAATCCTGATCGTACATATAAGCAATTTAATGGCGAACCCTTGATTCTTTCTGGACGAAGTCTGCTTTTTGTGCGTAATGTCGGCCATCTGATGACTAATCCTGCTATTTTGGACTCAAAAGGTAATGAGGTTCCTGAAGGGATTATGGATGCCGTTATAACCAGCTTGATAGGTATGCATGATATCCAGGGAAGGGGGGCATTTTGTAACAGCAAAACAGGGAGCATCTACATTGTTAAGCCTAAAATGCATGGTCCTGAGGAGGTAGCCTTTACAAATGATCTCTTTGATGCGGTTGAAGATGCTTTAAGTCTTGATCGCAACACGTTGAAGGTTGGGATTATGGACGAAGAACGACGAACTTCTGTTAATTTAAAGGAATGTATTCGTGCTGTTCGAGATCGCGTTGTATTTATTAATACAGGATTTTTAGATAGAACAGGTGATGAAATCCATACAAGTATGGAGGCGGGCGCTTTTGCCCCAAAAGGACAGCTTAAAACTATGCCGTGGATATCAGCTTATGAAGACCAAAATGTTGATGTAGGCTTAGCCTGTGGTCTTGCGGGTAAAGCGCAAATAGGTAAAGGGATGTGGGCGGTTCCAGAAAATATGGCTGATATGATGCAGCAAAAAATCAATCATCCTTTGGCGGGTGCAAACACAGCCTGGGTTCCTTCTCCTACGGCAGCGGTCTTACATGCTTTGCATTATCACGATGTAGATGTTTTTGCCCAACAAAAGCTTTTGTCTAAGCGTCCAGCCGCTAATATTGATGATATTTTGACAATACCTTTGCTTGAGGAAGAACTGTCTTCAGATAAAATTGAGAAAGAGTTAGAAAATAATGCTCAGGGGATATTGGGGTATGTTGTTCGCTGGATAGATCAAGGTGTGGGTTGCTCAAAAGTGCCAGATATTAATAATGTTGGATTGATGGAAGACAGGGCTACACTTCGCATATCAAGTCAACACATAACAAATTGGATCAGACATGGAGTAACTACCGAGCCTCAAGTCCTAGAGGTGATGAAGCGCATGGCCCAAGTGGTCGACCAGCAGAATGCTAGTGATCCTTTGTATCAAAAAATGTCACCAGGATTTGAGCAAAACACAGCTTTTTCTGCAGCCTATGATCTTGTCGTTAAGGGGGCCAAGCAACCGAGCGGTTATACCGAACCTCTTTTGCATGCATACCGAAAAAAATCAAAGATCCTTAGTTTGGCAAGCATATCGACAGCCGAGCTAGAGGAGTAACTGGCATGTTTGCGGATAATGTGGTTTTGCTACCAGTTGAGACTGCTAGACCACACCGCCTGTTATATCTTTCGTTCGCCGTTAATATAGTGTGTTTTGCCTATTTGTGCGATACGTAGCTCACCTAGAGCTTCTGATAAGTCAGGATATTTTGGTAGCGTCATGTATCTTGCAAACCATTCATTGAGTAATTCATCATTCTCAATAAGGTTATTTAGCATTAATTTGGCTTGCTGAATAAACATCGGATCTATCGTAGTTTTCGCCATGGCCATGGTGAGCGGCGGGTCTTTATAGTGGCTTGAGTGATTTTGTGTCATGAGCATGTTGGTTAGATCGCCCAGCATATCCGTCAGAGATGGCGATCTAAATCCGATTGAGTATGTAAGGCAATCATTGCATGCCGTCCCCCAATGTGCCAATTTTGGTGGCACATAAAGTATATCTCCAGGGCCCAAAAGCCACTCTTGTGTTACTTCAAAGTCACTGAGTATACGCAAAGCTGTGTCTGGTAATACTGGAGTTGTGGAATCGCAGGTTTGGCCTAGCTGCCACTTTCGTTGACCTAGGCCTTGTAGTAAGAAGACATCATAATAGTCAAAATGAGGCCCAACACTTCCTCCTTTTGGAGCATAACTCACCATAATGTCGTCTAGGCGCCAAGGAGGGAGAAAGTAAAATTGGTCCGCTAGTTTTTTGACTTCTGGGACCCATAGATTTACAGCCTGAACTAGTAATGTCCAGTGTTTTTCTGGTAGATTCCGAAAAATGGACTGATCGAAGGGTCCGAATTCCAGACTCCAGGGTTTCGACTGCCCTTGCTCAAAAACAAGCCTTGATTCAATATCTTCATCGAGCGATAAGCCTGCTAGCTCATCTTTAGATAGCGGAGATTCAAAATTTGGCAAAGCATTTCGTATCAATAGAGGTTTCTTTTGCCAATACTCCGATAGGAATTGATCAGCAGAGATTCCGCCTAATACAGATGGGAAGTCTTCCATTAAAAAAGATCCTGTAGTAAAAAGCATAATATTTATGAACTTAAAGGAGCAATCTAGACAGCTTTAGCTTGTTCGACAGCATTACCGATATACGTAGCTGGAGTGAGTTTTCTGAGCTCTATTTTGGCTTCGTCAGGTATTTCCAGAGTTTCAATAAAATTTAATAATGTAGTTTTGGTGATACCTTTTCCTCTGGTAAGAGCTTTAAGTTTTTCGTATGGCTCTGGAATATTGTAACGACGCATTACCGTTTGAACTGGTTCAGCTAAAACCTCCCATGTATTATTTAAATCTTCAGCTAAGCGTTCGTCATTAATATCTAGCTTGCTTATACCCTTGAGGACAGACTGGTAGGCTATCAGACTGTATCCAAATCCCACCCCCATATTGCGAAGGACTGTAGAATCAGTTAGATCTCTCTGCCAGCGTGAAATAGGTAGTTTTTGAGATAAATGTGCAAATAGCGCGTTGGCTAAACCGAGATTTCCTTCAGAGTTTTCGAAATCTATTGGATTCACCTTATGCGGCATTGTGGATGACCCTATTTCCCCGGCCACTGTTTTTTGTTTAAAGTAGCCTATTGAGATATAACCCCACATGTCACGATTGAAGTCTATTAAAATGTTGTTAAATCTGGCAATCGCATCGAATAATTCAGCTATATAATCATGAGGTTCAATTTGAGTAGTGTAGGGATTCCAGTTTAAATTTAGACTCACAACAAACTCTTCAGCAATGGCAGCCCAGTTGATATTGGGATATACCAAAACATGAGCATTATAGTTTCCGACAGCCCCGTTAATTTTTCCTAGTAGCACTACTTTCTTAATCTGCTCTATCTGGCGTTTTAGACGATAAGCAACGTTAGCAAATTCTTTGCCCACTGTTGTCGGTGAGGCTGTCTGCCCATGTGTGCGAGAAAGCATTGGAACATCTGCATATGTTCTTGCTATTTCGGACATTCTGGAAACTACTGCCTCAGCATTTGGTAATAAAAAATTATCTTTTCCTTCTTTTAGCATCAACGCATAAGAAAGATTATTTATATCCTCAGAAGTGCAAGCAAAGTGAACGAACTCAGATATTCTTGCCAGCTCTAAGTTTTCTGAAATACGTTCTTTTATGAAGTACTCTACTGCTTTGACATCATGGTTTGTGGTGGCCTCTATTTCCTTGATACGCAAGGCATCTTGTTCGTTAAAATTAGAGGCTAGGGCATCAAGCGTCTTTTTAGCGCTATCACTTAATGTTGATATTTCTTTTATTTTTGGATGGTTAGCTAGTTTTTTGAGCCAACACACCTCTACATAAACACGATATTTTATTAAGGCAAATTCACTAAAAGCAGAGCGAAGGCCTTGGGTTTTGCTAGCATAGCGGCCATCAATTGGCGAAATCGCTGTTAAGCTGGAAAGATTCATTGTTAGGTCCGGTAAGGCTTTTTAAGGGTCTTCTTATACTAGATCAATTTAAAGAATTTAAATCTTACAATAATTCTCATATCATTGCAGAAGAAAGTGCATTGTAGCCTTAAATTTGATTCTAGAAATTATTGTTATTTAACATCGCTCATGCATTATCTGCATGTTAGCTTGTGTTTAAAGCCTTTGTTTGGCTTAAAATATATCTTTTGTTAAAGATTAGATGACGTCTTCGCCCTCCAAGCTGATGAAAAAGCATTGCTGATCGAATAGCCGAAAACAATAAGCATCTGACACGTTCAACGATACTTTTTTGCCCTAAGTGGTCAACACATCCGTGTACAGTTATTCGGTACTTTAGGGTACCAAAACTATCTTGATAAATTTGAGCAATGTTGGATATAACATTAGAATGTGTAGTAGAAAAATATTCTGCTTGGGCTATGCATTTGTCCAATCTTTGTCTGACCATAAGAGACATCGCTTTATTGCTCCGAAGTTTTTCTGCTAAATATATTGTGCCAATGACGTAGCGAAGTGTTTCAGAAGCCTTTATATCAAGCCTCGAATTTAAGAAGTCCTGTATAGATTCAATTCCAGTATCTAAGTTATCAGGGGATCGAAACATAGCGAGTGTATCTCTAGGGTCCTTGTGAAGCAGACTCTCCATACTTATTTTTAGCTCTTTTTCGGAAACTAGCCCATGTTTTGATAGCTGCTCAACGAGATGGCATGATTGAAAAATGCCAGATAAGGCTAGCAGTTGGTCTTTGGTGGGTTTATTGAATATCACTATGTATTATCAGCTTTTATAGATTATTAATTAATTATCATTTTTTTAGGCTTATTTAATGACACCTCCGCCAAGGCATATACTGTCTCGGTAAAGTACTACCGATTGGCCTGGCGTCAAGGATCTCTGAGGAGTATTGAACTTCATTAAATAGCCACCTTCAGTTTTTATTACCTGGCATTGTTGGTCATCTTGGCGATATCGAGTCTTTGCTTGACACGAAAAGTCTGTGTTTTCATTTTTGATTATTTCCTCAGGTAATCCGTTAATCCAGTGCAATTCGGACACTTTTAGGCTATCAGAGAAAAGCAACGGATGGCTTCCCCCTTGAACTGCAATGAGAGTGTTGCGCGACAAGTCTTTTCCAGACACATACCAAGGGTTGTCGTCTGAAGTTTTCAGTCCACCAACACCTAAGCCTTGCCTTTGCCCTAATGTGTAGTACATCAAACCAGAATGTTGGCCAATAATATCTCCATCGGACGATTCAATATTACCTGGCTGCCCGGGTAGGTATTGTTCAAGGAAATCCTTAAATCTTCTTTCACCAATAAAACAAATCCCAGTTGAATCTTTTTTCTTTGCTGTTATGAGGCCGTACTCTTCGGCAATTTTTCTAACCTCAGTTTTTTTCATTTCCCCAATAGGAAATAAAGTTCGAGAAAATGCGGCCTCGTTCACAGCATGCAAAAAATAACTCTGATCTTTGCTGTCATCGATTCCTTTCAAAAGATAGGTGCGCCCATTCTTTGTTGACGTTCGCGCATAATGCCCTGTGGCTATATAGTCACCACCCAATAGCTCAGCATAATCAAGAAATACTTTAAATTTAATTTCTTTGTTGCATAAAATATCAGGATTTGGCGTCCTGCCGCTTTTGTATTCTTGTAAAAAAATTTGAAATACATCATCCCAATATTCAGATGCAAAATTTACACTGTGAAGAGGAATTTTTAGCATATCCGCTACAGATTGCGCATCAGACATATCTTGTTGAGCAGTGCAATATTCAGTTCCATCATCTTCATCCCAATTCTTCATGAACAGGCCTTCCACAACATAACCTTGTTGCTTGAGCAGCAGTGCTGTGACAGAAGAATCCACGCCACCAGACATTCCGACGATCACTTTCGTTTTTGCAGCCTGAGTGCTGAGAGTAGTTTTTTTCTTAAAGGTAGGCATAAGCTTAATGATTCTACCGGTGGGTTAGCAGTAAATCCAATTAATACGTTCTGATGGCTTCATATTTCTTCTGGTTGCATGGGGGCTCTATAGGTTTTTATTATGTGTGAGGTAGGTATATTTTTTGGCAACGATATTCGCCAGGAAGCATACCCCCCAGCTTCCATGCCCCAATTGCATTGCGAATTAGCCGGAGGGTCGGAAAGCCTACAGATGCAGTCATTCTTCTGATTTGTCGATTTTTGCCTTCCTTGATGCGAAGCTCTATCCAGCTAGTTGTTAGGCTTGGTCTATTTCGAATAGCTGGTTTTCTTGGCCAGACTATAGGCTCATTTATTATTTTTATTTTTGCTGGACGTGTCATTCCATCATTAAGCATAACCCCTGCTTCTAGTATTTTAATTGCGGCCAGGGTGATTGTGCCCTCAATTTGCACCAGATAGGTTTTTTCCATTTTGTATTTTGGATTTGAAACACGCGCTGTTAACGGCCCGCTACTTGAAAGTAGCAAGAGACCCTCAGAGTCAAGATCGAGCCTACCCATTGGGTATACGCTAGGAATATCTATGTAGTTTTTAAGCCCCGGATGTCCGTCATTCTCAGAAAATTGACTTAAAACTCCATATGGCTTGTTAAAAAGTATAAGATCGATCATATATATATCCATAAAGCACTGAAAAAATTATATTTTTCATCTACCAGTATTTTCTTGAGGTAGTTTGCAGTTTTTTGCATAAGAATCAGACAAAATCATCTTGATAAGCGTGTGTAATGTTGGCTATAACTTGATTATTTATCAAAAGATAATATATTTAAGATTCAGTGGTATCTGACTTGAAATTCACTAATTACCACCCAATATAAACGAAACAGTATTTTTGTACAGAGCAGAACTTAGATTGATTATTTTGACCTGTTGTGACTAAATATAAGGCATATGGAGTTGAAATAAAGTCTGTGTGGACGCCATCATAAGGTGAATAAAAAGTAACATTAAAATTTTTATGTATATGAATAATTTCTTTATGATAAAACTTGGTGCTGATAATCAGGACTCGGAGTGGGGTGGCGATAGCGCTGTTGCTCTTGAGGAGTCAAAACCAAAGTTAAAAAAACCACCTCTCTATAGGGTAGTCATATTTAATGACGACTATACCCCGATGGAGTTTGTTGTATCCCTTTTGGGGTCGATCTTTGGTATGGGCTACGAGGATGCGACAAGGGTGATGCTAAAGGTGCATACTGAAGGTAAGGCAGTTTGTGCTATATATATTCGCGATATAGCTGAAACAAAAGCCCAGCAGACTAGAGAGTATGCTAGGACTCACGAACACCCACTACGCTGCGAAATAGAACCAATAGATGATGAGTCTAACTAAAAAAGATAAGGGATTTTTATGCTAAGCAAAGAGTTAGAGCTAACGCTAAATGATGCTTTTAGATGCGCAACAGAAAAACGTCATGAATTTATGACTGTCGAGCATTTATTTTTGGCTTTGCTTGAAAATGAATCAGCAGCTGGCGTCTTAAAATCCTGCGGTGCTGATATAGCAGTGTTAAAAAGAGATCTTGATGAGTTTATTGACTCCACGCCATTGATATCTTTAGATAATGAAGATCAGTCTGTCCGACCAACATTGGGGTTCCAGCGTGTATTGCAGCGTGCTGTTTTTCATGTCCAGTCATCAGGCAATAAAGAGGTAGATGGGTGTAATGTTCTTGTAGCTATTTTTAGCGAACAAGAGAGTCAGTCAGTCTATTTTTTGCATGCGCAAAACATAACTAGAATTGATGTAGTTAATATCATATCTCATGGAGTTCCTGGCCATGCGGACCAACCTGAAGGTGTTCTTGATGATGCTAACATGGACGATAATCTTCAGCCTGAAAGTACAAAAAAAGCCAGTCTCTTGGATCAATTTACCACTAATCTAAACATTCAGGCTCAGCAAGGAAACATAGATCCTCTCATAGGTCGAGATCACGAGGTTGAGCGAGTCTCACAAATCCTAGCCCGTCGTCGTAAAAATAATCCATTATTAGTGGGTGAGGCAGGGGTTGGAAAAACAGCGATTGCTGAAGGCTTGGCAAAAATGATCGTAGATGGTGATGTCGCTGATATTCTTGCTAATTCGGTTGTGTATTCTTTGGACCTAGGAGATTTGCTTGCAGGCACTAAATATCGTGGAGATTTTGAGAAACGCTTCAAAGGTGTTCTTGCTGAGCTAAAGAAAAAAGAAGGCGCGATTCTCTTTATTGATGAAATCCACACTATTATTGGAGCTGGCGCAGCTTCTGGCGGTGTCATGGATGCCTCCAATTTGTTAAAACCTATACTCACGTCAGGCCAAATACGCTGTATAGGATCTACAACCTATCAGGAGTATAGGGGAATTTTTGAGAAGGACAGAGCTCTGTCTAGGCGTTTTCAAAAAATAGATGTTCCGGAGCCTACTGTTGAAGAAACTATAGAGATCCTCAAAGGATTGAAGTCAAAATTTGAAGATCATCATCAATTGCGATTTTCCCAAGCTGCACTTAAAACCGCTGCAATACTTTCTTCGCGCCATATAACGGATAGATATTTGCCAGATAAAGCTATTGATGTAATAGATGAGGCTGGCGCTTATCAGCAGTTATTATCCTCGTCAAAACGAAAAAAATTGATCAGTGTTGCAGACATTGAAATGATCGTTTCGAAAATTGCAAGAATACCAGCTAAAAGTATATCTTCCTCGGATAAGCTGCAATTGAAAAATCTTGAGGAAAATTTAAAAATGGTTGTCTTTGGGCAAAATGAGGCAATTTCGGCTTTAACCACCGCCATCAAGCTATCTCGTGCCGGCCTGAGGGATGGAGGAAAACCCATTGGGTCATTCTTGTTTGCTGGCCCTACGGGGGTCGGTAAGACAGAACTGTCTAAACAGTTATCTGAAGTTATGGGCATTGAGTTACTCAGATTTGATATGTCTGAGTATATGGAACGCCATACTGTGTCGAGGCTGATTGGTGCTCCCCCAGGCTACGTAGGGTTCGATCAAGGGGGCCTGTTGACAGATGCGGTCACTCAGAATCCCTATGCAGTGATATTGCTTGATGAGATAGAAAAAGCTCATCCTGAAGTATTTAACTTACTTCTTCAGGTTATGGATCACGGGACCCTAACAGACAATAATGGACGTAAAGCTGATTTCAGGAATGTCATACTGATTATGACCACCAATGCTGGCTCGCAAGAGATGAGCCGGGCCTCTATGGGCTTCACAAGCCAAGACCACAAAACTGATGGCATGGAAGCATTAAAGAATGTGTTTACCCCTGAGTTTCGTAATCGCTTAGATGGTATTATTCAATTCCGTCCATTGGGTGTTGATGTCATAAATACAGTAGTAGATAAGTTTTTATGCCAGCTGCAGCAGCAGCTGGATGACAAACGTGTTGTACTAGATGTAGATGAAAGTGCTAGGAAGTGGCTTGCAGTCAATGGTTATGATGAAAAAATGGGCGCGCGTCCTATGCAAAGATTGATCCTTGAAAAAATAAAAAAACCACTTGCCGAGCAGGTTTTATTTGGAAGTCTTGTTGGTGGGGGTGTGGTAAAAATTACTGTTGAGGATGAAGAAATCAGCGTTAATATTGAATCAGAAGCTGAGGTATTAGCCACATAAATAACAATAAGAGCCGTTTTATTGTTATCTTGCCCTGTAAGTTATACGACCCTTTGATAAATCATAGGGCGTTAGCTCGACTTTCACTTTGTCTCCAGTGAGTATGCGAATGTAATTTTTGCGCATTTTTCCAGATATATGCGCAAGGACCACATGGCCATTTTCAAGTTTTACTCGGAAGGTTGTATTAGGAAGCGTATCTATCACTTCCCCCTCCATCTCTATTTGTTCTTCTTTTGACATAATTTATGCTATCTCCAATCTTACAAGCGAGCCGCATTCTGCCTGAAAAAATCACAAAGTCAAACAAGCGGAGTCCATTGGCGGTCCTTAAGTATTTCTAGGGGTCGATAATTAGACTTATATGCCATTTTAGGACTATCTTTAATCCAATAACCCAAATAGAGATAAGATAGCTCCATCTCTCTTGCTAGCATAATTTCGGATAAAATAGTAAAAGTGCCCAGACTTCTCTTTTTGTGTTGGGGTTCTGTGGAATAATAGGTATAAATTGCAGATAAGCCATCTTCCAGGATATCGACAACTCCTGCAGCGATTAACTCATCGCCACACCTAATCTCTACTATCCTGCTATATTCGCGTAGATTACCTATAAAATCCCTAAACTGATTCAGATTAGGTGGAAACATATCTCCATCTGCATGCCTTGTATTTATATATCGTTTGTACAAAGGGTAGTGTTCTTGCTCATCAATTTGCGTTGATATCCAAACGGTTAAATCTTGATTGCGAGAACTACAGCGTTGTTGTTGGCGGCTGGGTTTGAATTTTTTGACTACCAGTCTTGCAGATATGCAGGCATTACATGCTTGGCATCTTGGCGCATAAAAATATTGACCGCTTCGACGAAATCCCATGTCTGAAAGTTGAGAATAAAACTGTGGATCTACTTCGATGTGTGAGTTTACTTCTAGGTTCAAGTCAGCGGAAGCAACAAATGCAGTTGTTGCTTCATTGCCCGGCAGATAGCTGCATGGATGAGGATCAGTCAAGAATAACCTTATTCTTCGTATATCTGGTGTTATATCGCGCGACATAATAATATTTTAATCATAGTTAAGGTTTTCAAGTACGGTCTAGATCAATTATACACTGCCATTGGCTGGGCCAAAAGCTTGGATTGTTTTGTAAAATTTCTAATTTTGAGAGAAATTCTTTTCGTGGTAGCTCTACACTACCCATAGACGTCAAATGATCGTTAGGTATCTGGCAGTCAATTAGTCCATTTTTTGTATATTTTTGCATTAAAAGAGCAAGCTGAACCAGAGCAATTTTTGATGCATTTGGCTTTAAACTGAACATTGATTCACCACAAAATACATCACCTACAAGCACCCCATACAGACCACCAACTAGATCGTTTTCTAGCCAAATTTCAAGTGAGTGAGCAAAACCTAACAAATGTAAATCTAAATAGGATTTTTGCATATTGGCATTTATCCATGTGCCATCACTACTATTTCTTCGCGACGTAGCGCAATGGCTCACAACAGATTGAAATGCACTGTTGATTCGTACTTCCCAGGAATAATTTCTGATAATTTTTTTTAGAGAACGAGAGATTTTTATGTCTTTCGGATAGATAACTGATCTTGGATTTGGTGACCACCATAGAATTGGTCGACTTTCTTCATACCAAGGAAATATTCCTTGCTGGTATGCCTTAAGCAGGGTTTCTGGTTTAAGGTCGCCACTGAAGGCTAGAAGACCATTGGGTTCTTCTAGCGCAGTTTCTGGATCAGGAAAGTTTAGATTACAGGAATCCAGACAGGCAAGGGCAGATAACAATCTAGTTACGCCAAGTCGTCAAGGTATTTTTCTGCATCTAGTGCAGCCATGCAGCCAGATCCAGCAGAAGTTATTGCTTGGCGATATACGTGGTCAGCTACGTCTCCGGCTGCAAAGATACCTGGAATACTGACAGCTGTTGCATTTCCCTCTAATCCGCCTTGAACAATAATATACCCATCCCTCATTTTTAGTTGGCCCTTAAAAATGTCCGTATTTGGCTTATGTCCAATAGCTATAAATACTCCACTCACTTCAATGTCTAAGTCTATTTCTTTTAGTGTGCTCCTTAATGCCAATGACGTTACACCTGCGTCATCACCTTTTATTTCGTTTAGCTTATAATTCCACAGTATATTGATGTTGCCATTTTTGGCCCGCTCTAAAAGTTTGTCACGTAGTATTTTTTCTGACTTTAGCGTGTCCCTGCGATGAATTAATGTGACCTCGCTACAAATATTAGAGAGATAAAGTGCTTCTTCGACTGCAGTATTTCCACCACCGATAACAGCTACTTTTTTTCCTCTGTAGAAAAATCCGTCGCAAGTAGCGCATGCGCTGACACCTCTGCCCATAAAAACTTCTTCAGATGGGAGCCCTAAATACTGGGCAGAGGCCCCGGTGCATATTATTAATGAATCGCAGCTGTAGCTGCTACTTCCTTTTAACTGAAAAGGTTTTTTGCTTAAATCAAGACTATCTATGTGATCAAAAATAATTTTTGTGTCAAAACGCTCGGCATGTTCCTGCATTCGCAACATAAGGTCTGGACCCTGAAGGCCATGAGGATCACCCGGCCAATTATCAACATCTGTAGTGGTAGTTAATTGCCCGCCTTGTTGTATTCCGGTGATGATGACTGGATTGAGGTTTGCTCGTGCTGCATAAATTGCCGCAGTGTAACCAGCAGGGCCAGACCCCAGAATAATTAATTTATGGTGTTGAATTTCTGACATAAAAGACTTCCAAATATAAGTGAATATTTTCAATATAATAATGAATATGCATTAATAGGAAAAGTAAGATTTTACTATCGCGCTTATTTATCAAACTTATAACATAATCTTATGAGATTGGTCTCTAGTATTTACAACCACTGCGTTTACAATAGCCTTATAGATAGTTAATTGGGATGGCAGTTTTGAATAAAGAAAAACAACCTAATAAGCCCTCATTGGCGAACAGCGAACAATTGCAGCCGTCAAAAATTAAGCTTATCTTAAAAGAGGGGGCTCTCATTGGTTGGCTATTTGTATGTATATATTTATTAATTGCACTAGCAACCCATTCTTCTGAAGATCCTGGTTGGTCGCATGCCGGCAATGCTGGCTATGTTTTGAATGCTGGCGGATCTTTAGGTGCCTGGCTATCAGATGTGTTTTTTTCTTTGCTTGGCTGCGTGGCTTACCTGCTACCTATGCTGCTTGCATTAAAAGCATGGAACGTATTTAGAACCCACCGTGATAATAAGTCTGGATTTGATAGCCTCGTGTTCATCCTTCGTATTTTAGGGCTTACGATGGTTTTGGTCAGCGCAACAGCCTTAGCTGCTCTCCATTATGGCAGTCTGGAAACCTCATTGCCTTTCGGTGTTGGTGGTATTCTTGGTTCATCGATAGAAGTGGCAGCAACGGCTGCCTTTAACAGTATAGGTAGCACCCTTATTTTAGTGGCTATTTTCTTGTTTGGGATGACAGTTTTCACTGATATATCTTGGCTTGCCCTAATCGAGTGGATTGCTAGCGGAGTGTTAAGACTCAGTGAATATGTAAGTCGTCGTATAGCTACACTGAAAGCAAAAAGAAGCGAGAGGATTCAAGCCATGCTGGCACAACAGCATCGCAAAGAGGTTAAAGAAACCCGGGCGGAAAGAGATGTAACCAGGAGGCCTTTAAGTATTCAGCAGCCATCCAGGAAACCCGCATCTAGCAATCGTGTAGAAAAAGAAAAACAGACATCTTTTTTTATAGATAAAAATCTAGCGACGCTTCCAGCGTTAGGCTTGCTGGATAAGGCTGACAATAATACAGGCAAAGCCTTTTCTAAAGATTCACTTCAAGCCATGTCCAAGCAGCTAGAGCTAAAATTACAGGACTTTGGCATCAGCGCCGAAGTAATAGAAGTATTGCCTGGACCAGTTGTTACGTGTTTTGAGATACAGCCAGCTGCTGGCATCAAAGCGAGCAGAATAAGTGGTCTTTCTAGAGATCTTGCGAGATCGCTTGCAGTTGTTAGTGTCAGGGTGGTAGAAGTGATACCCGGGAAATCTTATGTCGGTATTGAAATCCCTAACGAACATCGCGAAATGGTACGTCTTAGTGAGGTTCTTTCTTCCGAGGTTTATGAGCAGGCAAAGTCGCCATTAACTTTAGCTCTTGGTAATGATATTTCTGGCTTGCCTGTATGCGCTGACTTAGCAAAAATGCCGCATTTGCTAGTAGCCGGAACTACTGGTTCTGGAAAATCTGTTGGCATTAACTCAATGCTATTGAGCTTGCTGTATAAATCCACCCCAGAAGATGTGCGGCTTATTTTAATTGACCCTAAAATGCTGGAGTTATCTGTTTATGATGGTATTCCTCATTTGCTGACACCGGTTGTCACAGATATGAAGGATGCAGCCAGCAGCTTAAGGTGGTGTGTGGGTGAAATGGAGCGCCGCTATAAGCTAATGTCGGCACTGGGAGTTAGAAATCTTGCTGGCTATAACAAAAAAATTATGGATAGTATTGCTGCAGGCAGCCCTCTTGTTGACCCACTGTGGAAGCCAGATGAATTTTTTAATGAAGAAGATAGCAGCTCGCCTCCTAGTTTAGATAAATTACCTTGTATAGTGGTTGTGATTGATGAATTTGCTGACATGATGATGATTGTCGGCAAAAAAGTGGAACAACTCATTGCCCGTATTGCACAAAAAGCTAGAGCGGCGGGTATACATTTAATATTGGCCACCCAGAGGCCTTCGGTGGATGTTATTACTGGATTGATTAAGGCAAATGTTCCCAGCCGAATTGCTTTTCAGGTTTCCTCAAAGATTGATTCAAGAACTATTCTTGATCAAAGCGGGGCAGAGTCGCTTTTGGGCCACGGTGACCTTCTTTATCTTCCTCCTGGGACAAGTATACCCATTAGGGTTCATGGAGCGTTTGTAGACGATCATGAAGTCCATAAAGTTGTTGCAGATTGGAAGAGCAGGGGTGTTCCAGAGTATCTAGAAGACATAACAAGCGAGGCGATCACTAGTAATATTCCTGTCCCAGGTTATGGTGATGACGGAGGGGGTGGCGATCAAGAGTCTGACCCTTTGTATGATGAGGCTGTTTCTTTTGTCATTCAAACACGGAAGGCATCAATCTCTTCTGTCCAAAGAAAACTACGTGTTGGTTATAACAGGGCGGCAAGACTTGTAGAGCAAATGGAAGCATCAGGCGTTGTAAGCGAAATGGGCTCAAATGGTAACAGGGATGTCTTGGCTCCAGATAATTCTGGAGATTAGCTATGAAAGATACGTTGGTTGTTATATTTTTGGTTCTCATCTGGGGTAACTTTGCTGTTAAGGCAGATGGCCAGCTAAAAAATGATATTGCCCCGACGTGTACAGCTAGCTTGCAAGATGTGCTTTCCTCTATTCGCACTATAGACACTGACTTCAAGCAAATAACCTACACTGAAAAAGGCGAGATTATTCAAGAAGTAGAGGGCCATTTGATAGCAGAGCGGCCAGGGAATGTAAGCTGGATTACTAAAGCTCCAATGGAACAACACATTATTTCTGACAATGAAAATCTATGGATCTACGATCCCGATCTTCAGCAGGTATCTATCGGTGAATTTAATCATGAATTATCTAAAAATCCTGCCATTTTATTGGTCGGTAGTGTTGATAACATTGAGTTAAGCTACAATGTGAGTTGCAAGCACAGTAGCACTAATGATTTTTTACTTACCCCTGTTGCCACTGATAGTCTTTATCAAAAATTAGAGATGAGTTTTATTAACAAGACTCCTGTCTCCATGGTGTTGTCCGACTCCCTTAGCTATAGAACTGAAATTGATTTTATAGATACCCGCATGAATCAGATTCTTGCACAGAAGAGTTTTCAGTTTTCTCCGCCTGAGGGTGTAGACATCATTAGGTATAAATAGAAAAGATCTTTATGGTAGCCTTTAGTGTGGCTATTTTTTTAAATATTCGCTGCTACGAACAAGGAAATTATATAATGCAATGGTTGGCTGTAGCTTTTGGCGGGGCTTTGGGTGCCATGGGGCGCTTTGCTGTAAATACAGCTTTTGTGCCTATGTTTGGAGGCAGACTCTTTATGAGCACACTAGCAGTCAACGTAGTTGGCTCTGCTCTTATGGGCCTCTGTTATGTCTTGATTATCGAGAGAGGAGTTTTTCCTGCTGAGCTTAAAAATATTCTGATGGTTGGCTTCTTGGGAGCGTTTACTACCTTTTCTTCTTTCTCGCTAGATACCCTCGATTTATGGCAAAATGGCCAACCTATACTTGCTACTGCTTATGTGGTTTTAAGTGTCGCTTTGTGCCTTATGGGGACGTTAGGTGCAATTTTTTTGACTCGTCTTTTCTAGGAATCATTTAAATCTTATGTTGGATATAAAACTTATTCGTTCTGAACCTGAAAAAATTGCCGCAAAACTAGTGATCCGTGGTTTTGTGCTAGACGTAAAATATATTAATGGGCTGGAGAGAGAGTATCGTCAGCTCCAAGATGCATCTCAATCCTTGCAGTCAGAAAGAAATGCATATGCAAAAATGATGGGCAAAGCTATTTCTGAAGCTAAAACTCAAGAAGAAATACCTCTACTAAAAGAGAGAGGTGAGGAGTTAAAACAAGCTTGCATCCATGCAGAAGAAGAGCTCAATAAAATACAAGATCAGCTTGAAGATTACATGAGCGGTATTCCAAATTTGCCAGATGATCATGTGCCGCCGGGGACTAATGAGGACGATAATCTAGAGATACGGCGCTGGGGGAAACCTCGCGATTTTACTTTTGAAGTTAAGGACCATGTTGATCTGGGCGAGCTTTCAGGGATGTTGGATTTTCAAGCTGGCGCAAAGATTACCGGCTCACGCTTTTCGGTTATGCGTGGTGGAATCGCTAGGATGCATAGGGCTTTAAGTCAATTTATGCTCGACACTCATCAAATCGAACACGGCTATGAAGAGGTAAATGTCCCCTATCTTGTCAACCGAGAGTCCCTTTATGGCACTGGACAGCTACCAAAATTTGAGGAAGATTTATTTAAACTACAAGACGAAAGAGAGTTTTACCTAATCCCCACAGCAGAGGTACCGGTAACTAATATATACCGTAATGAAATTATCGATGCCAGCCAGCTACCGATAAAGCTTACTTGTCACACTCCCTGCTTTAGAAGTGAGGCGGGGAGTTACGGCAAGGATACTAGAGGGATGATCCGTCAACATCAATTCGAAAAAGTAGAGTTAGTACAATTTGTGGAGCCAACAAAATCGGCTCAAGCGTTAGACCTCATTACGGACCACGCCGAAGCACTATTGCAGAAGCTAGGCTTGCCTTATAGGACGGTTATGCTGTGTGGTGGGGACATAGGGTTTTCAGCATCATGCACTCATGATATAGAGGTTTGGTTGCCCTCCCAGAAGCGTTACCGTGAAATATCTTCTTGCAGTAATTTTCGTGCATTTCAGGCCCGTCGTTTAAAAATTCGCTGGCGTAATCCTGAGACAGGTAAGCCTGAGCTGCTTCATACACTAAATGGATCAGGCTTAGCTGTTGGCAGAACACTTGTTGCTGTAATGGAAAACTATCAACTTGAAGATGGCTCTATCGAAATACCCAAAATACTTCAGAGGTACATGGGCGGGCAAACAGTTATTAGCAGTTGAAAATAAATCGAGTTACATTGATGCTATGGAATTTCTCCCCTTGTTTCACAACATTAGAAATCGTCGCTGCGTAGTTGTCGGTGCTGGATCTATAGCGCTAAGAAAACTTCGGCCTTTGTTAGAGGCAGGTGCGATAATTGATGTTATAGCACCAGACATTGATGAAAGAATAAAAGAATTAGCTAAAAAAAATTCTTTAAATTTAAATAAAAAATACTTTGAAAACAAAGATTTAAATGACGCTATTCTTGTTATTTCTGCCACTAATGTAAAAGAAGTCAATATTCAAGTCTCAAATCATGCTCAACTATTAAATATTCCAGTCAATGTTGTTGATCAGCCTGAATTGTGTACCGTTATCTTTCCTTCTATTGTTGATAGGAGTCCCATGTTGGTGGCCATCAGCAGTGGCGGTTCTGCGCCAGTGTTGGCAAGAATGCTGAGGACAAAGTTGGAAGCAATAATTCCTTCAGGGTATGGCAGTCTGGCCAAGCTTGCAGGTAAATTTCGCCCACTGGTTAAAGAAAAAATTTCCGACCCAAATGGTCGAAAAGCTTTTTGGGAGGATGTGTTTTCAGGAGATATAGCCGAACTGATTTATTCAGAAAAAAATGAAGCTGCTGAAATCGAGCTACAAAAAAAAATAGAACACAATAAGGCCGAAAAATTAGGTGAAGTTTATCTTGTTGGCGGCGGTCCAGGCGACCCAGACCTTTTAACTTTCAGGGCATTAAGATTGATGCAGAAAGCAGATATAGTCCTTTATGATAGGCTGGTATCTAAGGAGGTATTGGCTTTGGTTAGAAGGGATGCCGAGTTGATATTTGTTGGAAAAACAGCAGGTGATCATCCAATTACTCAAGAAAACATAAACAAAAAATTAGTTGAATTTGCCCAACAAGGGAATCGTGTTCTTCGCCTAAAAGGCGGAGATCCATTTATTTTTGGTCGAGGAGGGGAGGAGATAGAGCACTTGGGTGACCATGGAGTGCCATTTCAGGTAGTGCCTGGCATTACAGCTGCTTCAGGTTGCGCAAGCTATGCAGGAATTCCTCTGACGCATCGCGATCATGCGCAATCTGTGCGGTTTATTACAGGTCATCAAAAAAATAATGAATTAAATTTAAATTGGGCAGAATTAATTGCACCAAATCAAACCCTAGTTTTTTATATGGGATTAAACGGACTTGAGATAATCTGTGAAAAATTAATATCTTTTGGAATGGATTCGCTCACACCTGCAGCCTTGATAGAAAAGGGAACAACTAGAAGTCAGCATACATATGTAGGAAATTTGTTAACCCTGCCAGGCAAGGTAAGGGAAGGTAAAGCAAAGGCACCAACATTAATTATTATTGGTTCAGTGGTTTCGCTGCACAGTAAGTTGTCATGGTTTAAATGCTAGATTTATTCGGATTTTTTTATGAAGTATGATTTTGATTTATTTGTAATTGGAGCTGGATCGGGTGGTGTCAGAACGGCACGCATGTCAGCAAGTAAGGGTCTTAAAGTAGGTATAGCTGAATATCAGGCACTAGGTGGTACTTGCGTTAATGTTGGGTGTATCCCAAAAAAACTATTCGTTTATGCTTCCGAATACAGCCACATTTTTGATCAAGCCGAAGGATTTGGTTGGAGTATAGCTAAAACTGAGTTTAATTGGGATATATTGCGAGAAAACAAAAATAAAGAAATAGAGCGGCTAAATAAAATATATAACAATCTACTCGATCATGTTGGGGTGAAAGTAATACGAGGTAGGGCATCTATTCTTGATCCTCATAGTGTAAAAGTGGGCAATAATGTCTACACGGCCAAAAATATCTTAATTGCAACTGGTGGAACACCATATATTCCAGAATTTCCAGGAAGCAAACTGGTTGTGACTTCAAATGAAGCATTCTATTTAAAAGAATTACCAAGAAAAATTATTATTGTTGGCGGTGGTTATATAGCAGTTGAGTTTGCTGGTATCTTCAAGGGTCTGGGTGTTGAAACACATCTTGTTTATAGGGGGCCTTTATTTCTGAAAGGTTTTGATAGTGATGTTAGAAATAAAATTAAAGAAGAATATGAAAATCAAGGAGTTGTATTACACTTCTCAACAGATGTTGAAGAAGTTAAAAAAATAAATAGTGGATATTGCGTACGATTGTCTACAAAAGAAGAGATTGACGTAGATCTAGTTATGTATGCAACTGGACGAATACCTAATATTAAAGATCTGGGTCTAGAATCATTAAACATTAAAACCAAAAGCAACGGTACAATCATTGTTGATGATTACTTTAACACTTCAGAGCCTAGTATATATGCATTAGGTGATGTCATTGGACGTATTGAGTTAACCCCGGTAGCTATAGCTGAAGGTATGGCTCTATCTAATTTTTTTGTGACAGGAATGCGGTCATCAGTCGATTACACCAATATACCAACAGCCATCTTTAGCCAGCCAAATTCGGCCTCTGTGGGGCTAACAGAAGAGGAAGCGATAAAGATTCACGGAATCGACCTACGCATCTATAAAAGCCAGTTTAGGCCGATGAAAGCAACTCTAGGTGGTGGAGACAGCAAGGTTTTCATGAAGCTGATTGTCATACATAGTTCTGATGTAGTTATTGGATGTCATATGGTTGGAGACTATGCTGGAGAAATCATTCAGGGTCTTGCTGTTGCGATAAAAGCAGGTGCGACGAAGCAAAATTTTGATAGCACTGTCGGTATACATCCGACAGCTGCAGAAGAGTTCGTAACAATGAGGCAGCCTGTAGATTAGTTTTGATTTGAAAAGGACTTCTGTTGCTCTGTGTATAATTGCGCATAATGTATATTATGTTAAATACAATGCTATAACTAGATTGGATACATAGTCTCACCTGTAGCCATGTAAACCCGGGATGTTAATACAATAGCTGCAATCTATTTGCTAGCCAGTGTAATGTTAAGCGCACTTTAGTAATGAGATGGAAATTTTTTTAATAAACGTTTTTATAAGGCTGGGGTTAGCAATAAGTAGAGCATATTAAGTGGCCCTCTTTTTGGTATCTAGCTTGTCAGGACCCAACTAAATCTTTGAGCCGTGGAAGTAGCATGTGTGCAATTGTAAGGCTTGCTAGCACTGGGAAAACAATCAGCAGGCTACTGAGATCATAGCTCCATTCAACCAGGAAGATAAATAGCGAAATTGGCGCTGTAAAAATAATCAACCATAATGCATCAGGTATAAACTTAAAATCGAAGGCTAGCATGGCTCTGAGGCCATGTAGTCCACAAAAGTATAGACCAAACCATACAAGTGGGCTCAGGTAATAAGCTAGGATGATTAAAAGAAACAGCTCTAGTATTGCTAGTTTTAAAGCAACAGGCTCTTTTTTCTCTTTTTGTAACATTCTAAAAATTAAACAGGAAACAAAAATAAGGATGCTGAGTACGACTAGCATCCTTATAACGCCAAAGATTTCAGTGCTAATGCTTACTGAGGTCAATTCAAGAAATAAGAGATAAACAAGCGAAGGCTTAAAGAGGACTGGAAGGAATGTCATTGTAAATCCCCAGCAAATTTTGGGTATCAATCCTTTGTTACCCAAAAAACTTAGGTCAGATAAGCCAAAATGGATGGACGACAGCAATAAAAGCAAAACCAAGCCGCAGAAAGGTGAATAAATCCAAACTATCGCCCCCAGTGAGACTAACAGGATATAAAGTGCATATAGTTTGATTTTAGCGCCCACTTTATCAGAGTGCTCCCAGATTATCTTACCATCAAGCGCCCCATGGCCAACACCAAGAGTACCAATAAGACACAGGGAGAGAAAAATAATAGTATTACCGATACCATTGAGTGATATGTTGATGTCTGCCAAAGAACTAGACTGCGATGTTAGGCATATATAAAGAATAACAAGAGAGAGAGAGATAAAGGATATTTGATGTCTGTTAATTTTGGTCATCATCTTTTACTTTAAAAAGCCCCTTAAGCATAAGCATTTTTGGCATACTTAATAATATGCCGATTAGGTCTGATCTTGAAGCCTCGTCTGACAGAAACCTAACAAGAGATGGCATAGATGCCCTTTCAAAAAGTGTCATAAACAAATAAGGCCCTTTTTCGGGATGACTATAGATAACATTGAGAAAAATTTTATCAAGCCAATTCAGCAAAAAGTTGGGCTTGTATTTAAATTGAGATATATTTCTCTCGTTAATATTCTGCAATTGTAATGTTAGCACCCAGTTAGCAATTCGCCTCATTGAGTATCCCGATGAGGCTCTTATCATTCCGGCGCCGGTGCCAATTCTTAAAATTCCTTGTTCCTCGTCAGGATCAATAACTGCCATGGGGATGATTGCTTTTTCCTGTCTTATAGTTTTATAAGATCCATATTTTTTTAGAAGTTTAGCGTGGCTGCTTTCAATTTTCTTAAGATTTGGTAACGATGAGAAAACTGTGGTTTCAACAAGCGCCCTCTTTTCTGAAAATGGAAGCAGGTAATTAAATTCAACTTCATCTTTGTTGTGACGGAATGACATTAACGTTACTTCATTAGGGTTAAATTGTGCCTGGTCAGTTTCTATTTCATGGCCAATAAAAGCTTGCTTGATAAATGATGACTTGATTTCATGAGGCTTAAAGTTGCTTCGACTATCAATAATACATTTTGTGTAATATGTTCCATTGGTTGTTGTTATCTCATGGGTGCCATTTCTGTGGATTATCCGGTCAACCTTTTCATTACTGATAGTTGTAACTTTTGGCGCGCAAGCCTCCGTTAGTTTTTTTAGGGTCTCTCCGCCATCAAAGCAAACATATTTATACGGATTAATATGTCTTTTGATTTCAGTACCGGCTTCATTGAGTGCTACCTTGCTCCAGATTTTTTTGGGCTTTAGATGGAATTGATCTGTGATGTTGTGCAAGCCAGGCCCCTCCCAAACACAGAAGGTTTGATCCTGTTTGATGCTGTTTTTTTGCTCTAAAAGTAGAATAGACTGATTAGTAGATTTCTTTATGTATTGACTCAAAAACATTAGGCTAGAGAGCCCTGCTCCAATAACGATTAGATCGTGTATATTTTTCATTCTATGTGTGCATCAGGAAGAGCTGCTAGGGGCCGATGAAGATCTTTGTTATGGTTGTCGATGCTTTTCTTCTTTTTCCACTGAAGAAGTACCTTAATTGTAATCAGAATTTTTTCAGCTTTATTTAGATAAACGCGCGAACTCTGATACGGTATTTTGTTGCTAGTAATTTTCCCACCAATAGCCTGGTAAAGTTTAGCTGCAATCATTACTGCTCTTGCAGTTTTAGGGGGCAGATGCATAATCCCTTTTTTACCGCTCTCATAATAACCATCTGCATAGCTCAGAAGCAGATTTCTTGTACTGTCAATCTTCCTTGCATCACTGTTGGATGGATTTTTAAATTTTTCAAGTGGTAGATTAATCATATTTTTTGGTAAATAAATTCTCTCTATTTCGGCATCCTCTCTAATATCGCGACATATATTGGTAAGCTGCATGGCAACCCCAAGATCAATAGCAAAATATTTTAACTGATGATCTTTTATTCCGATAACATCGCAAATCATCAAGCCTACGGCACCGGCAACTTGATAGCAATACACAAGCAATTCATCAATATTTTTGGGCTGATTGTATGCAATATCACTTGCCTGGCCCTTTAGGAATTCTCTAATAATAGCCTCTCTGGGTAAGATGCTTTTTTTCATTCCTTTAAATTCGTCAAAAGCGCCAGAGAATTTATCCTTCTCCCATGCATTGGCAATGGAATAAAAGTCTTCGTAGAAGCCATCCCCAGCAGGAGCATTATCTATTAAGTCATCTATGCGGCGACAAAATGCATAAATCGCATATAAGTGCCCAGCAGTTTTTTTTTCAAGAAACCATGTCGCCCAAAAAAAAGTCTTCCCGTGTTGTCTCATTACTCCTGAGTAGTTGCTCATGAGTATATAATCTTTTCAACTACTTTAGCGGAATTGATCACTCCAGGGACCCCAGCTCCAGGATGAGTCCCCGCCCCAACATAAAATAAGTTTTTGTATCTATCATCTTGATTGTGAGTTCTAAACCATGCTGATTGGGTTAAGATTGGAGCAATTGAGAACCCGCTACCAAAAGGTGTTCTATAGTTTTCTTTGAAGTCCTCCGGTGTCATTGAAAAGACTTCCCTCGCGTTTGTAGTAATTCCAGGCATGATTGTTTTGTCAAGTGCTTCTAATATTTTTCTAGAAAAGGATTCTTTAATCTCCCCCCAGTTTTGATTTCCTTTTAGGTTTGGCACTGGCACAAGAGCGTAGTAACTATCATGGCCTGTTGGCGCAAAAGACTTATCGGTGCATGTAGGCCTATGTAGATATATTGAAAAATCATCTGCCAAATGGTGGTTTTCAAATATATCCTCTAAGAGTTCCTTGTACCTAGGCCCCATCCAAATTGTATGATGAGCTACATTTTCGTAGCATTTAGTCGAACCAAAAAATAATACAAACAACCCCATGGAATGTTTTGCATATTTTTTTATTAGACGATTATGCATAGAAATCTTTTCATTTTTTAGTAACTCTGTTGATACTTGGATTGGATCAGCATTACTAACAACATAATCAAACGCTTTGCTTTCACCATTCGTAAAGTTAACTCTGGTTATTAGCTTCCCAGATGTAGAAAAGTGACTGACATCAGAGTCATAATTTATTTCAATGCCGTTGCGGATCATTAGTTTTTCTAGCTCTGATACCAGCTTGCCTGTACCACCCATGCAGAAGAAAATTCCCCATTTTTGTTCTAATGCATGAATTAGAGAGTATATGGAAGAGGTGGTAAAAGGGTTACCCCCTACTAGTAATGGCTGTATTGAAAATGCTTGACGTAAGTTGGGGTGCTTTAAGTGTTTAGATACGAAGCTGTACACAGACCGATAACCCTTCATTTTTATAATAGCTGGCGCATATCGAAGCATTGTTGTCAGTTTACCAAAGGGGTGGCCTGCTAATTTTTCATAGCCAAGCTTAAAGATTGCTTCTGACTCTTTGAGCATGTTGAAATAACCTGAAACATCCTCAGGGGATATTTCTTTAATCTGAGCAAGCATTTTTTCTCGATCTGGGCCGTAATCAAATTCAGTTTGATCATGAAAGTGGAATCGATACCAGGGGTCCAGAGGTCTGAATTCCAAAAAGTCTTCTAAATTCTCTCCAAACAAGCTAAATAACTCATAAAATAGATTAGGGGCTGTAATTACCGTGGGTCCAGCATCGTGCACGTAGCCGCCCCTCTCAAATACCTGAGCCCTTCCTCCCAGCTTGCTTAACCTCTCATAGATGGTTACTTGGTCGCCTTTTGCCCTTAGTCTTATTGCAGCAGCAATTCCACCAAACCCTCCTCCAATAACAGCAATTTTTTTCATATTAACTCTAACCTTTTGGCGATTTCATCTTTTAATGACTCAATAACGGGCTGAATAATTATAGGTAATCGATGTACATTATTCATGGCATTACTCAATATATGAGCTACTTCATTTTGTGATTCCTTAAAATGTTTTTTAGAGATAAAATCATTAAGTTTTTCTGGTTGACTGAATACAATCTCTTTTTCTGAGCTTGATAGCCCGTCTAAAACCCTGATAATCATAAAATTTGGATGCCCTTTAAGAAAGTCAGAAGAAGCTTCTTGTTCGCAACCCGTAATGTTTTCAATGTCGTTTAAATACTGATAGGCGAGCCCAAACTCGTTAGAAATTTCTTTTAAAGCTAAGCATTCATCTTCAGATAATTCTCTACATCGAAACATACCCATCATAGGCAATGCAATTAGCGGAGCTGTTTTTTCGATAGCTATTTTTCGACACTGATCTTTATCGAGGGTTCGGTGGTCCAAACTTACATCCAATGATTGCCCAAATATAATTTCTTTTACTGAGCATGACAGGAGTTTTAATAATATATTTTGATGCCAACCTTGTTCAATCTCGGTTAGCTTCCTAAATGATTCTGCAATTAAGTAATCACCAGTGCATATGGCGGCAGGAATACCAAACTCTTTCCACAACGATTTCTTTCCTCGCCGCATTGAGTCTTCATCGCAGATATCATCATGTAGAAGCGAGGCGCTATGGATAAGCTCGCATACTACTGCCCACTTAATGTAGGTTTGGCTAGACAACCCTAGGAGTCCACCAGAGGCCAATGCTAGCCTAGCTCTTATCCATTTTCCTTTGGATTCATTATGATGCTTTAACCAGTCAGATATAAAAGACTCTTTTACGTCAAAACTTTTAGCAAACTCTTGCTTCACAACATGAAGAAATTCATCTGCCTCTGGAGGCATATGGTATTTCATAGGTTTTCTCATATATTATAGTATAAAAAAACGCGCCACTTAGGCGCGTTTTTTCTGAAGCTCCCTGCTAATTAAGCACCAGCATCAGATTTGCGTTGAGCAATCATATAAATCATAACACCGAAGCCTGCTTTAGCAATAACATCAGCAATAGTATATCCAACTTGTACAGCTGGGTTAATTACCCCTAGCTCCAAGCTACTATTACCAAGCATTGGTAGAATAAATACTAATGGATAAAAGCACCAAGATAGGAGTGTTAAAGTTCTTGCATTAGCAACTAAGCCTTTAACATCAGCAGGCTGAGCTTCTATTGATGCGCTCAAACCTCCAATCAACTCTTTTACAATATAAAGGAAGGGGATCATTGCAGCAATCCACCACATCCAACGTTCATCACCTGTAGTGGCAACTTCACCTGGGTAACCCAGAATAATCATTAATGCTGAAGCGATTGCTAGCTTGGTGCCTTTAGAGTAAGTATCTTCTTTACTTAGCCTCATTACTAAAATTAGTTCTAGCAAAAGCAAAGGAACGGTTAATAGCCAATCAACATAACGATATGCGTCATTGAATGCTGCACCAGTTGAGGTTACTACGCCTTCTTTTAAAGAATATGCATGCTCGAAGCTTTCAAACATTCTAACGTAATGATAGAACGCGATTAAGCATACTAAGCCTGATAAAGTAAGCGCTGTTCTGTAGGCTGGAGCAACTTGAGAGCGCTGAGCAAACATGAACACTGTTGCTGCACCGAATGTTGCGATAGCAAAAGACAGCGAGTTAAACACAAGATTATAGCCGCCTAATTCCATTCTATTTCCCTTTAAGAAAATATAATTTTTATAATATCTTCTATAACCTGATTCAGATAAAACCATGGAAGGTATTATAAAAATTAGCGCTATAGGGCTAAATGAAGTGCCCCATAACGCCAAACTTGCTACTTGGTATTCGAACTACAGGTTATTAAGCCTTAGACGAAGAAGTAGCTGCTACCCAGATAACAACACCGAATGCAATCTTGTTAACAAAGTCAGCAAGGTTGTAAACAAGGTTTAGGGAACTTGCTGCATCTACAGACATAGTTCCATCTGCGCCAACACCTAAGAAGTAGCCTATTGGATAGATTGACCACCCAACAGTCACAATCAAGCGTAGTGCGTTGAAGGCAGTTTTACTTGCTTCAGTACCTTGAGACGCGCTGATTTCGCTAGCTTCACCTAGGAATATCTCGTAGATGATATAGATCCAACCAGCCATACCGATGGCGAATCCAAGCCAGATATTCATTGCTCCAACTTCTCCAAGATACCCACCGACTAGCATCACAACCGATGCAACCAGTAGCTTCCAGAACAAAGCAGCACGAACTACAGCTATAGCAGAAAGAATCAAGAAGAACTCGACAATCTGCAGTGGCACAGTCAATAACCAATCAACGTAGCGGAAAACTGTAGGGCTTGCACCTGTATCGACCCAAACTCCTCGCATGTAGAAGTAGTGAATCGCTGCGATACCAGTTACCATTGCGGCAACAGTTAATGATGTTTTCCACTTGCCTTCCGCGCGGTCGCGCTCAACAGTGAAAAAATAAGTTGCCGCAACCATTGCTGCGGAAATAATCCAGAAACTAACTCCTGTATAATCACTAGGATTCAAACCTGTCGTTTCCATGTTTCTCTCCCTTTACTATTGTTGTTTTAGTTACGTAACACACAAAATGAAGTCCATTATTGAAACTTCACGAAAGCCTTATAGTACAAGTCTCTGCTTGCTTAAGGGTTTACGCATAGTAAAGATGAGGTGCGTAAGCAGATTAGTCAATAATTTTTTTGTAAGTTTCAGCAATTAAATATACCTTTTTAAAAAATACATAATAATATCATATACATGTATTTTTTTTATCAATCTGATAGTTTTAATCTATGATTACTTACACATGCAAGCCTTGATTCAATGGATAAAGATCTACGCATGAATAAATAGATTAAATCCGCCTATTCTGGCAATATTATGAATATTAAAATTTCAACGTGTCTTCTGGGGTAATGATGTCTTTTAATAGCTTTCCTGATAAAAAAATTATAGCTAATTTAAGCGCTAAAATGCTTTTAGAAATAGGCGCAATTAATTTTAGACCAAATGATCCATTTATACTTACTTCAGGCAAGACTAGCCCTGTGTACATTGACTGCAGAAAGATTATCTCTTTTCCGAGAGTTAGGTCCGCCCTGATGGATTTTGGTGCCTCCATCATACTTAGGGATATTGGATTTGAGTCTATTGATGCTGTTGCGGGCGGCGAAACTGCTGGAATACCTTTTGCTGCTTGGTTGTCAGAGCGACTTTCCTTGCCAATGCAGTATGTGAGAAAAAAACCGAAAGGTTTCGGAAGGGACGCCCAAATAGAGGGCTTTATAACTGAAGGGTCGAAGGTTTTGCTGGTAGAGGATCTAACTACCGATGGCCAAAGCAAAATTCTTTTTTGTGACGCTCTTCGTAAAGCAGGTGCCCAGGTATCGGACACTTTTGTTATATTCTTTTATGACATTTTCCCCGAGACGCGTGAGAATTTGGCAAAAAATGGCGTTAACCTCCACCACCTTGTCACCTGGTGGGATGTTTTGGCTGTCTGCAAAGAGACTAGCTTTATAGATATTAGCTCTATTTCTCAAATTGAGAATTTTTTAAACTCCCCAGATGAATGGTCCCTAAATAACGGAGGAAAGGAAGTTTAATTATTTAATAATTTCATTATCTTATAATATTTTTATAATGTTATTTATTGTATTTTACAAAGCTATAATCAGCCATTTTTTCGTTCCCAGAACTAGTAACCACTATGATTAAATCACTTACGCCCGAACAAGTCGCTTTTATTGACAAAGAGCATATTTGGCACCCCTACTCTTCTTTGTTAGACCCAATTCCAGCCTATCATGTGGTCAGCGCCACAGGTGTGCGTTTGACTTTGTCGGATGGAATAGAGCTTATTGATGGCACATCATCTTGGTGGTCAACCATTCATGGCTACAACCACCCTATTTTAAATGAAGCCATAGTAACCCAGATGAGAAAAGTTGCTCATGTCATGTTTGGCGGCATAACCCATGAGCCAGCAGCCTTGTTGTGTAAAAAATTAGTTGATATAACTCCGATTGGTTTAAATAAAGTCTTTCTGTGTGACTCTGGGTCTGTGAGTGTAGAAGTTGCACTTAAGATGGCCCTTCAGTACTGGTCATCGCAAGGGCGCCATGATAAGTCTCAGTTTCTTAGCTTTAAGAAAGGTTACCATGGAGATACCCTGGGCGCGATGTCGGTATGCGACCCCCACAGTGGCATGCACTCTTTATTTGGAGACACTCTTGCCAAGCAATTTTTTGCAGAACCACCAGGCTGCAGTTTTGACGGTGTCTGGGAGGAGCACTTCTTGTCTGATGTTAGGCTGAAGCTTGAGAGGTGCAGTCAGACTATTGCCGCGGTTATTATAGAGCCAATCATGCAAGCTGCCGGCGGCCTTAATTTTTATTCTCCATCTTATCTAGCAGGATTGCGTAAACTATGTGATGAGTTCGATGTTTTGTTGATTGCTGACGAGATAGCTACTGGTTTTGGGCGTACAGGTAAGCTGTTTGCATGCGAATGGTCAAATATTACTCCTGATATTCTTTGTCTGGGGAAAGCGCTAACAGGGGGTTATATGACCCTAGCTGCAACGCTATGCACTAGCAAGGTAAGCGATACAATTTGTTCTGGAGGGTCTGGAATTTTTATGCATGGCCCTACATACATGGGGAATCCTCTTGCATGCGCTGTTGCAAATGCAAGTATTGAGTTGTTGCTTGGCAGTGATTGGGAGTCTGATATTTCGAGGATTGAAGCTCAGTTGTCTGATGAGTTGTCTGAGGTTGTTTCTTGCAATGCTGTAAAAGATGTTAGGTGCTTGGGGGCTGTAGGTGTTGTTGAAATGCTACATCAGGTTAATGTTGGGGAAATTCAAAAAGAATTTGTCGCGGAAGGCATATGGGTCAGGCCTTTTGATACCAGAATTTATATCATGCCGGCCTACAACATCTCCCCGAAAGACCTAAACAAACTTACTGGTGGAATTTCTAGAGTCATCCGCAAGGTCTTTCAATAACCTTGTCTTTGTTGGGCTATTAATGTGATTCTACGAACTTCCCTTTTCTAGTGAATATAAACCTACAGCCTTATTGAGCTTTTCTAAAAAAGGGACGCTATAAGTTCGAGCCTTCCTCGCTCCTTCACACAAGATCGACTCTATGTAATCTGGGGACTCCATTAGCTCGTTATAGCGGACTCTGGGACCCTCGATCTCTCCATTCACAAGCTCAAATAGTTGTTTTTTTGCTTCACCCCAAGCGATACCGTTTTCAAACTCTTTGCGCATATAGTCGGTCTGCTTCTGTGGCGCAAATGCTTTCCAGATCTGGAAAATAGCTGATGTTTCAGGATCCTTGGGTTCTCCTGGCTCCAACAAGTTTGTTTTGATCTTGTTGATATGTTTTTTTAGTTGATTTTCAGGCAAAAATAGCGGGATTGTGTTGCCGTAACTTTTGCTCATTTTCCGACCATCCAATCCTTGAAGTACAGCTGTTTCGCTATCGACGACAGCCTCTGGTAAAGAAAAGTGTTTCCCATAAAGATAGTTAAATCGCTGGGCAATATCGCGAGCCATTTCTATATGCTGTATCTGGTCCCTCCCTACAGGAACTTTCGTTCCATTAAACATTAGAATGTCTGCGGCCATTAGTACTGGATATGAGAATAACCCCATAGCTACACCAAAGTCATTATCTTCTCCGGAGTCTATATTCTTTTGAGTTGCATCCTTGTATGCGTGTGCCCTGTTCATGAGCCCTTTTGGAGCAATACAGTTTAGGTACCAGCATAGCTGGGGAATTTCTGGGATATCAGATTGACGATAAAATGCAACATTATTGGGGTCTAAGCCGAACGCTAGCCATGTTGCGGCAATTTCTTGGGTAGATTTATGAACAACTTGCGGATCCTGACATTTGATTAGAGCATGAAAATCAGCGAGAAAATAATAGGCGCTCACATCGTTTTGCTTGCTTGCGGCTATAGCCGGCCTTATGGCGCCGACATAGTTGCCAAGATGTGGTGTTCCTGTTGTAGTGATGCCTGTCAGCACTCTTTCTTGCTTATTTTTTGTTGTAGCTTTCATTGAAAATTCCGCTGATGTACTTTTTTGGATTATAGCGTTTTATGGGCCAAGGGGGCACTTTATAGGTTCTATTTGAGCCAGATGATCCAATAGTTCCTTAAAGTTTCTCTATATCAAGAAAAGCGCTCAATGTCTGAAATAAATAGTATGCATCATTTGCTCCTGCAAGCTCACGAATTGAATGCATGGCAAATGTAGGAACTCCTACATCGATAGTTTTGACGCCAATATTGGCTGCTGTGATTGGCCCAATGGTGCTACCGCAAGGTATGCCTGCTCGGCTAACAAAATACTGGGTTGGCACGCTAATCTCTTTGCATAAGTTTTTTAAAAATGATGAGGTTGTGCTGTTCGTGGCATAGCGTTGATTCGCGTTAACTTTAATTACAAGACCTTCATTTATAACAGGAGCATGATTTTCATCATGCTTACTAGGAAAATTTGGATGTATGCCATGCGCGTTATCTGTGGAAATAAGGATTGATTGCGCCATTACACGTGACTTTTCCTCAGGTTCGCTATAGATTCGATCCAGCAAGGACTCAAGAAATGAACCATTCGCGCCTATTGCAGAGGTGCTTCCTACCTCTTCGTGGTCATAGCAAGCCAATACACTAGTTATTTGCTTGTTAGAATTCAGCAATGCTTGTAATCCGGCGAAACAGCTCAAAAGGTTGTCGAGTCTTGCGCTGGATATAAAGTCTTTTTTAAAGCCTATCAGAGCCGGCAGTTGGCAGTCATAAAAATAAAGATCATAATCCAGTATTGATACTGAACCTGAATGAGCTGATGGAGGCAACTCTTTAGCAAGGATTGACCTAAAGTCTTCTCTCGTATTCCCGCATTTATATAGTATTGGAAGCATGTCTGTTTGAGGATCAATAGAACGATTATTGTTTGCATCTCTATCTAAATGAATAGCAAGGCTTGGGATGATGCCAACAGGTCGCTTCATATCGATCAGCGATTCTTGTAACTTTCCCTTTTCTGTTTGGTAGCTTACTTTTCCTGCAATCGAAAGATCTCTATCAAACCAAGGGCCCAAAAGGGCTCCACCGTAGACCTCTACCCCGAGCTGATAGTAAGAATTTTTATATACTTCGGGCTGAGGTTTAATTTTTAAGCAGGGGCTGTCAGTATGCCCCCCCACCAAACGAATACCCGTCTCTACCGAGGGCTTCATACCAAAAATAAATACGATGATAGAAGAGTCGTTGCGGGTGACATAGTACCCGTTCCCATTGATTAACTGCCATCTTTCCTCTTCTTTGAGATGTTGAAATCCAGCTGCATCCAATGATTCCTGCATGTTCGCTACAACATGAAACGGTGTCGGTGAATTTTTAATAAAATCAAGTAGATGTTTATTATACTTCTTGTGATTCATGCCATTGTCCTAATTAATCTAAATCTTATCGTTGATTAAATTTTACTGCCTTGTGATCTTACAATATAGCCGAGTCTTAAGATGATTTTTCTTGCAAAAAATTATACTTAAGCGTTAATCACTATGATTAGCAAGAAAATGCCTAAGATAAGCCTATAAATTACAAATGGCATCATTCCTATGCGGTCAATCAAGCCAATAAAGAAATGTATGCATACATACGCTGCAACAAACGATAACAAAGACCCTATAGCTAGATCTCTCCATAGAATTTCAGACTGTTCGGCTAGCTGTGATACTTTGTAAAGACCGCTTAATAAAATGATTGGAATGGCCAAGAAAAATGAAAACTTGACTGCAGCAGTTCTCTCAAAGCCTAAGAATAGCGCGGCAGTAATTGTAATACCTGACCTTGATGTTCCAGGAATCAAGGCTAAAGCTTGCGCGCATCCAACAAACAGAGCAGATTTCCAGGTAAATGCGTAGATACCTTTGGATTTAGAGCTTCGATAATCAGCTAACCCTAACGCCAATCCAAAAATAATCGTAGTGACCGCGACTACAAGAATTGTTCTTAAGTGTAGCTCTATAAAGTCACTGAAGATTAAACCCGCCAAGGCTGCTGGTATTGTGGATAAAATTATATGCCACCCTAGGCGGCTTTCGGGCGAACTTTGGTCATTAAAAAGACTGCGACTCCAGCAGATTGTTAGCTGTTTAATGTCATCATAGAAGTATATAACGACAGCTGCTAGAGAGCCTAAATGGATGGCAACATCAAAGGCCAAACCCTGATCTTGCCATCCAAGTATTGCTGAGGGCAAAATGAGGTGCGCTGAGCTTGAAATAGGCAGAAATTCTGTAAGGCCTTGTATTGCCGCGAGCAATATTATATGCAGCAAGTCCATTATTAACTGCTCCTACTTTACTTAACTTGGCGTAATTTTTTATGTTTTTTCCATGTGATCTGATTTCTTAGATACACCGGGCTGGCCTCCTGAATGTCAATTACCTCACCTTTTTCGATTAAAGGGCAGGCTATTTTGAATATATCTTGAGCTTCGGGAAGCAAGCCATCATGACAAGAATCCAGAGATGCTTCAGGTAGCCTATCGCTGTAATTTAGTCCATCGCCAATTATAACACTAGGATATTTTAACACCGTATTGAGAGCCTCTGGGGGCGATACGCAATCAGCGTTAACACGCGTCAAATTAGTGGAATTATAGTTAAATTGAGCCCAGTATATTTCATGCATACGAGCATCTAGCATCGGAATTATATGAGCATCTGTTTGTATTTTAAGTTTTCGAATAGCGGTATAAGCTAACGTTTCAAGGGTTGATACAGGCAAAACTGGCAAATCTGCACCAAAAGCCAGCCCTTGAACAATACCAAAGCCTACTCGTATGCCAGTAAAAGAACCTGGTCCTGATGTAAAGGCAATTACACTTATTTGGGATAGCTTTAAGCCGCCCTTGCCTAGCAAAGTGTCTACCATCGGAAGTATCAATTGAGTGTGATCCCGTTCAGCAATTTGACATTGTGTGATCAACTCACCGCCCATAAGTAGAGCGGCGGAGCAAGATGACGTTGTTGTATCTACTGCCAAGATATTCATCGTGTTAGTAAAGTCTTTTCTTGGCAATATCTGCAAGTGCGGATATGAATAATGGTGAGTCATTAACGCAGGAGATATAGCTATATTCTTTACCGCCAGCATCCAGAAATAATTCCCGATAAGAAATATTCAACTCTTCCAGTGTCTCAAGGCAGTCGGCAGTAAAAGCAGGACTTATAATATCAACGGACGTCACTCCTTCTTTTATACAGGCAAGCAATTGATCATCGATATAAGGTTGCAGCCATTTTTTGGGCCCAAATCGAGATTGAAATCCCATGGACCAATCTGATTCTTTTAGTTCTAAGTTTTTAGCTAGAGCATTAGCGGTAGCTATGCAGTGGTTTTCGTATGGGTCGCCTTTGTCAGCATATTCTTGTGGTATACCATGAAAAGACATCAGCAGTTTTTCTTTTTTGCCATTTTTTTGCCAGTGAGCTCTCACACTTTCTGCTAAGGAATCAATATATCCAGAGTCAGCCGAATATGACTTTATAGTAGTTATATCAGGAACGTCTCTAGCCCCATGAATTATATTAAATATTTGGTCATATATTGCGCCGGTGGTTGAACCAGAATATTGCGGATACATAGGCAACACAACAAAGTGCTCTATTCCTTTTCTTTTTAGATCATCAATAATAGCTTTAAGAGAAGGTTCGCCATATGTTACTGCGCTTAATACTAGGGGTGCATCATCATTTAAGCTCTCATTTAATTTAGCTTGTAGCGCTGAGACCTGACGTGAGGTAATTGCCCTTATTGGAGAACCTTTGCAGTTAATCCTGCATTCTTCATCGCATTTGACATCAGCTGTTTTGTAGCACCCTTCCCACCAAATTTCTTGATAAGCATTAGCTACTTTTTTTGCCCGCAAAGGAATTACAATACATCTTAGTATGGGCCACCATAAGAGCTTCGGAGCTTCTACAACACGACGATCAGATAGAAATAATTTCAAAAAACTTGAAATTCCCTTAGGAGTTGGTGTTTCAGGAGTCCCAAGATTTATTAGGATGACAGCGCTTTTTTTCATAATAGGTATATTTCCTTAGACCAATAAAAATGGGCTCAATGAGCCCATTTTGCATTGCTTGCTGGGTTGATATCAAGCTAATGCAGATTCTAATCTTTGCTGTACCTCATCAAGAGGGCCGACACCATCAATACGATTGCAGCTTAGAGTGCCGCCTGCCTGTTTTGATGCTAGACTTTGATAAAAATCAACCAAGGGCTTGGTTTGGTCATGATAAACTTCGAGGCGGTTACGTACGGTAGTTTCAGTATCGTCTGGGCGTTGAATCAATGCCTCGCCAGTAATGTCATCTAAGCCGTCTTTTTTTGGTGCATTGTACTTAATATGATAAACGCGACCAGAGCCTTCGTGAACACGACGACCACTTAGGCGAGCAATTATTTCTTCATCTATTACGTGAATCTCTATCACTTTATCTATCTCAATACCTTCAGCTACAAGCGCTTCAGCTTGTGGTATTGTTCTTGGAAATCCATCGAAAAGAAAACCGTTAATACAGTCCTTTTCTTGAATGCGCTCTTTCACTAAAGCAATAATTAAATCATCAGAAACTAATCCTCCTGATGTCATAATATCTTTGGCTTTTAATCCTAACTCTGACTCGGCTTTAACAGCTGCGCGCAGCATATCGCCAGTAGATATCTGGGGTATAGAAAATTTCTCTGTAATGTACGTTGCTTGTGTACCTTTTCCGGCACCTGGCGGTCCTAAAAGAATAATTCTCATCTAACGTCTCCATTTTCAGGGGAAAATAACAATAAATAAATTATTTGACGAACAATTTAAGGACGCAAACATTACACATAAACTCTTTAGATCACAAGAAAACAGCTGTTTATTAAGAGTTAATTTTGGTTTTCGCTTCATCCCAAAGACTTTTCAGTACTTCTGCGCTAACCTCGGGCATATCGTTATCACTAGTTTTGAGCTGGTCTTCGATATACTGAAATCTATGCTCAAACTTACAGGATGATTTGCGCATAGCTGTTTCTGCATCTACGCCTAGATGTCTGCAAAGATTGACCATTGTAAACATCGTATCCCCGAGCTCCTCCTCTATTCCTTTTTGGTCGGCTTTATCAATAGCTTCTTTTAGCTCTTGTGTTTCTTCATAGATTTTACTGAAGACTCCATCTATGGATGGCCAATCAAAGCCTTTGCTTGCTGCTCTTTTTTGTAGTTTTTGAGCGCGAATTAATGATGGAAGGCTGGCTGGTATATCGGATAAAACGGAATGCGCACCTTTACTTTTACGCTCTGCAGCCTTTAAGGACTCCCAATTTTTCTTTATGAATAGCTCATCATGAAAATTTATAGATTTGTCTCTCTTACTTTCTAGGGTTCCATCTGGAAAAACATGAGGGTGCCTTAATATGAGCTTCTGTGTTACCGAAGAAACAACATCATTGAAACTAAACAGAGATTTTTCATGCGCTAGTTGACTGTAAAATATTATCTGAAAAAGTAAATCTCCCAGTTCTTCTTTTAGATGAGAGAAGTCTTTGCTCTCTATGGCATCAATGACCTCATACGTCTCTTCTATGGTATGCGGGATAATCGTTTCGAACGACTGCTTTATATCCCAAGGGCAGCCGGAAACTGGGTCTCTTAGTCGCCCCATTAGATGCAGTAAGTCATTTATGTGCATATTTTTTCTAGACATAAACGCCTGATGAGAGGTAGCGATCGCCTCTATCGCATATAATGGCAACTATTACTGCAGACCGGACGATCTTTGATAACCTTAAGGCTGCAGCCACATTTCCACCAGAAGACACACCACAAAAAATGCCCTCCTGAGTTGCCATCAGTTTCATGCAATTTTCAGCTTCCTGTTGACCCATATCCATAGTTTTATCGACACGGGATGAATCATAAATGCTAGGCAGATATTCTTTTGGCCAGCGCCTAATACCAGGAATGCTGGCACCCTCTTCTGGCTGCAGTCCTATAATTTGAATGTCCGGATTTTTTGACTTTAGGTAACGGGAGACGCCCATTATAGTACCAGTAGTGCCCATAGAGCTCACAAAGTGGGTTATTTTTCCTCCAGTTTGCTCCCAGATTTCGGGGCCAGTATTCTCGAAATGAGCTAAAGGGTTATCAGTATTGCCAAATTGGTCGAGAACTTTGCCTTTTCCGTTTATCTCCATTGATTTTGCTAAATCTCTGGCCCCCTCCATGCTCGCTTCTTTTGAAACTAATATGAGCTCTGCTCCATAAGCAAGCATCGCTGCTTTTCTCTCTTCAGTGTTGTTTTCTGGCATGATAAGCGTCATCTTATAGCCTTTAATAGCAGCGGCCATAGCAAGAGCAATACCAGTATTTCCTGAGGTAGCTTCAATAAGGGTGTCACCTGGACTGATGTCGCCGCGAGCTTCTGCATGCTGAATCATGCTAAGGGCCGGCCTATCTTTAACAGACCCAGCAGGATTGTTCCCTTCAAGCTTCACAAGAATAGTGTTAGAGGTTTTTCCATGGATTCGCTGCAACTTAACCAGAGGTGTTTTACCTATGCAGGACTCAATAGTTGGATACGACATAAAATTTTTAACCTCGGTAAGATTGCTATCAAAAATGGCAGTATTATTTTGTCTAATAAATTATATCTTACATCTTCATCTATATTGTTGCCTTATTTTGAAGACTTTGTGGGTGATGAAACGTAATAGCGCCTAACTGGCTGGATGCTTGAAAGGCTAAGACAGCACGACAAAGGCTACAACATGGCTAACTTCGTCTGAAAGACTGACCAAGGACTGTGTTGCACCCAGCAACTCCATTCTTGCTTTAGCTGCACCTGATAATAATAAAATTGGAGCCCCTAAACTATTGTTTTTTATTTCAATGTCTTGCCAAGAAATTAAGCCGATACCTGTTCCCAAAGCTTTACTCGCGGCCTCTTTCGCTGCAAAACGTTTGGCTAAATAGCTGATTGATTCTTGTTTTTCTTGAAAAATATTGAGTTCAGCAGGGCACAGAATTTTTTCTGCAAATCGATTTTCATAGAGATCGTAGGCCCCTTTGATTCTTGATATTTTTACTATATCCGTGCCTATACCAACAATCATTAATTAATCAACTCCGTATTAGTTGCTTTTAGCTTACTAAACAAATTACGGCTTAGTAGCGGTTTTTCTCCAATATGAGGCTCTAGGGCTAGACGCATCAATCGTTTCGCGGTCAATGGAATTGCATTAAAGTCATGATTCTTGAATGCCAGAAGCTCCCCCCCCTTAAATAAGTTAGCAGATGCGCCTTTGCTGTAAATACCCTCTTTTAATGAAAATCCAATATTTGGTTCAAACCAATATTCTTTTTCAGGACTAATTTTCTCGCCAGTTTGAGCATCGGCATCTAAAACTAGCGCGTAACCTAGCTCTTCAAGAAGACTGAATTCAAAAGTACGCAAGCTGTGCTCTATTGGCTCATTGCCAGCTAGCTGAGCTAACACATGAGCGTAGTTATCATAAATTTCTTCATGTGGATCGTTTTCAGCTAATAAGCGTATTAGTATTTCATTTAAATAAAACCCGCA
>TARA_B110000459_G_scaffold36566_1_pt1 | contig 54757 bp, 49 predicted proteins | sample TARA_B110000459 | Tara Oceans TARA_B110000459 (sample SAMEA4398296) | marine metagenome | biome: Polar Biome; feature: [SRF] surface water layer (ENVO:00010504); material: water (ENVO:00002006), including particulate matter (ENVO:01000060) such as... | depth 5 m | reverse complement strand
CGTCGGTTTTCAAGACCGGTGCATTCGACCACTCTGCCACCTCTCCTGGATTTTTTTGGGAAAAAATGCTTCATTTATGAGAAGTTGAGTTATATTTTCTCGCTAGATCCCAAAAGTTGCGGAATTATACCGTTGTTTTTTGTCGATACAAGGACGAGATAAAAGTAATTTCAATTATATCTTTATCTCTATGTAGTTTCATTTGATTCAGTTGAGTTCTTGTTTTTCCGCTTTAATCTTGGGTCATTGGCGGGTCGCTTGATATTTTTAGTTGTCGCAAGAGCGGGGGTAGTTGCAACAGCATCCGATGATATCAGTTTAGATGGCTCGAGGATCACTGTCTCTATGGCCACCTTTGCTATTGGTTTTGGTTGCTTTCTTGGGTCGTTGCTAGCCCTCGTCGGCGCTTGCGTCGCATCACTGTCTTTTGTTTCAGCCTTTGTAGTCTTATTTATGGCCGTTTTCTTTGGGACCGCTTTTTTTGGGGCCGCTTTCTTTGGAGTTTTCTTAGGCTCAACTTCTGCTTCTTTAGTTGTAGATTCTTTAATTTCCTTAGCTGCCGTCTTCTTTTGTGCAGCTATTTTCCTAGGTTTTTTGGACACAGCTGTTTTACTGGTATCTGCTTCTAGCTCTGCTTTTGCCGAAACTTCTTCTGTTTTTGTTTCTATTATATCTATTTTTGGAGATTCAATTAGATTCTCATCATTTGAACTTGTAGTCTCTATTGTAGTTGACTCTGCTTTCTTTTGGTTTTGTGGCCCTGAAGATATAATACGATTTTCCGCGGTTTTTTCGGCTTGATGAATTGAGTTTTCCTCTAACAGTTCATTGGGCACATCTTGGCGTTCGCGTCGTTGCCGAGGACTGCGTCTTCCTCCTTCTCTTTTTGGAGGGTGACTTTTAGGGGTACTTGTATTATTGCCTGCACCGCTTTCCACCTTTGGTGTTTCCACTACTGAGCCTTTCTGTATCGACTCAGGCTTGGCAATTTGCTTTGACTCAGGATTGTCGCCACCTGCTTGCTGATTACCACGGCCTCGATTGCGATTACTGTTATTCTGGCTGGTTCGAGGTTTCCCTCGATTGTCCGGTCGCCTGTTTCTATTCTGGGGGCGTCGTTGAGCGGTGCCTGAAGAGGATCCTTTCTCGTTTTCCGTGGTTGTTTTTTCTGATGATCCAAAAACTTTTTTAAATAAAACTCTTAGAAAGCTAGACCCACCTTTGCTAGACGCAGCTTTATGCTGTGGGGTAAATTTCGATGGCGCAATATTCTTAACTGCCGGCTGAAGAGCAGGAGGAACTGGTTTTACAGTGTCCGTATCAGGAGGAATAAGATCTGTAGATATAGTATCCGTCAGCTTATAACTGTATTCGGTTCTAGCATCATCCTGTGCTCGAATTCTTTGAACCTCATAGTGCGGTGTTGCAAGCTTTTCATTTGGAATCACAACCACTTTAATATTATGGCGCTTTTCTATTTCAAGGATTTCTTTGCGCTTTTCATTAAGCAAAAAAGTTGCTACAGATACTGGGGTTATAGTGCGAATTTCTGTACTATTTTCTTTTTGCGCCTCTTCTTCTACAATGCGCAAGATTGAAAGTGACAGCGATCTTGTTCCTCTAATGCTACCTTGCCCTAGACATCTGGGGCATAGTTTTGATGTTGTTTCACTTAATGATGGCCGCAAACGCTGGCGTGACATTTCCAAGAGTCCAAAGCGAGATATCTTTCCGACTTGCACTCTTGCTCTGTCAACCTCAAGAGCCTCACGCATACGATTTTCGATATCCCGTTGATTTTTTTGTGATGACATATCAATGAAGTCAATGACTACCAGTCCACCCATATCTCGAAGCCTTAATTGACGCGCAACCTCATCTGCTGACTCCAGATTAGTACGGAGAGCAGTTTCCTCGATATCCACACCTCGAGTAGCTCGAGCGGAATTGACATCTATAGAAATAAGAGCTTCTGTTACATCTATTACAATAGCACCCCCAGAAGGTAGCTTTACTTCACGCTCAAAGGCAGTTTCAATTTGATTTTCAACTTGATAGCGAGTAAACAAAGGAGTGGCCTCCTCATAAAGTTTTACTCGGGTAGAAAAGTTTGGCATTACTTGTGATATAAAGGCAGCTGCGAGGTCGTATGCCTCTTTATTGTCAATCAGCACTTCACGCACATCTTCTCGAAGATAGTCTCGTACTGCACGAATAATGATGTTGCTTTCTTGGAATAAAAACTGAGGAGCTTTAGCTGCTGTAGCCTCCTTGTTGATGGTTTCCCATAGCTGCACAAGATAATCAAGATCCCATTGAAGCTCTTCAGCCGTACGACCAATTCCAGCGGTTCTGACAATAACACCCATACCGCTAGGTATTGTGATCTGCCTTAAAGCCTCTCTTAGCTCATTTCTTTCTTCTCCCTCTATTCGCCTTGAAATACCGCCAGATCTTGGATTGTTCGGCATTAAAACAAGGTAGCGTCCAGCTAAACTTAAAAAAGTAGTGAGTGCAGCACCCTTGTTGCCGCGCTCCTCTTTTTCGACTTGCACTATAATTTCTGAGCCTTCCTTTATCGGTCCCTCAGAAAGATACTCCCTAGCAATTTCTTTCAACGGTAGAAAGCCATGCCTCTCATTTCCGTATTCAACAAATGCAGCCTCTAGACTTGGCTCCACTCGAGTAACTTTTCCTTTATAGATATTAGCTTTGTGTTGTTCGCGAGTTCGATTTTCTAGATCTAGATCATATAAGCGCTGACCGTCGACCATAGCAACTCTTAGCTCTTCAGGTTGCGTAGCATTAATAAGCATGCGTTTCATTATTTTACTGTCCTGTATTTCGGGCAGCGGAATCATCGCAGGAGCGATTGAGGGGATTTGGCGCACACGCACATCAAGAATATAAAAGAATCACCCAGCTATTGTAAGTGTCTTTTTATTTGTTATTTCTTGATATTTATCAGTCATTTGCTTCCTTCCGGAGTTTTGGCCTGATGTGCTATGAACCATTTTATTTGTTAGGGCAGTAAATACCATCTCTGTTAATTCTCTTGGAGGGGTTGTCATATGATATTTCCCTCACTAGTATTCTTGCTTCTACCGCTTTAAAAAATATTTTCCACCCGATCTTCATGCTATAACCCATGCACCTTTGGCGTGGTTATAAAAATGGATACTGCGAAGATTTATGCTTGCGCAGTAGTCCCTAAAATTTGTTTAAACATTTTGTTTGTAGCGCTTTTAAATTAAAAAACAAAGACTTTATTTTATTCTTTACTCAAGCTACTTAATCTATCATATACTTAATTTTTTAAAAATTAAACTTACGTCCTATTGTATCAGCCGCAGGCATCACCGGCAATCTAAACATCTTACAGATAGATTTTATACGCTATTTTTACTAAAAGGCAGCCTAACTGCTACAATGTCTAGCCAATCTTAGTTAAAAAATTTTACTAGAAGAATTTTACTGAAAATGAATATTACTGCAAACGAAGTCGCTGTTCAGCTGATTGTGATTTCACCTAATAACGCAGGGCAGCGTTTGGATAATTTTTTATTTACAGCCCTCAAGGGCGTTCCTAAGTCGCGCATATATAGAATTATCCGAAAAGGTGAAGTTAGGGTCAATAAGGGCCGCATTAAGCCTGAGTACAAGTTAGCTGAAGGCGACCAAGTAAGAATTCCTCCTGTGCGTGTAGCGCAAAGAGACACACCAATTATTCCTAGTCAAAGTTTTCAGGATTCGCTGGAGGCTAGCATTTTATATGAAGATGATCTGTTATTAGTTATTAATAAGCCTTCTGGTTTGGCTGTACATGGTGGAAGCGGGATAAGTCTTGGGTTGATAGAGGCACTTAGGGCTACTCGTTCAGATAAATCTTACCTGGAGCTTGTTCATCGTATAGATCGTGATACTTCTGGATGTTTAGTTGTAGCAAAAAAGCGTTCTGCGTTAAGGTTTCTTCAAGATGAAATGCGTGCTAGGCGTATTCTTAAGGTTTACTATGCGCTAGCTTCAGGTCGATGGCCTCGAGGTCGAAGGCGAATTGATGCACCCCTTCTTGCTTCTGAGCAGAAGTCTGGAGAAAAAATTGTTCGAGTTGATTCGGAGGGCAAGAGTTCAGTAACAGTTTTTTCTGTTGTCCAGAGATTTGATAACGCTACGTTGATGGAAGCGACATTAGAGACAGGTCGAACTCATCAAATTAGAGTTCATGCTCAATATGTAGGGTGCTCGTTGGCCGGAGATGTGAAATACGGCTCTGATGACTATAACGACGATGCTAGAAGATTGGGCTTGGGCCGTATGTTTTTACATGCATTAAAAATACAATTTTTTTCGCCTTGCGGAAAAAAAATTCTTATTGAGGCTCCAATCCCACCGGAGCTTTCCAGGTATCTCCAAAAATTGGATCACTAAATTTTGGCAAAATTACTGATATTTGATTGGGATGGAACGTTGTGTGACTCTTTGTCACAAATTGCTTCTTGCGTGCGCTCTTCTGCAGAAGATCAAGGCCTTGCTCCCCCTAGTTTCAGCGATATAAGAGAGATCGTTGGGTTGGGACTGACTGAGAGCTTTTGTAGGCTTTTTCCTGGCCTTACTAAAGGCCAAATAATCTTAATGTGTAGCGCTTATTCGCGTCACTTTGTTGAGGCGGATAGAACTCCGGCACCTTTTTTTGAAGGAGCTCTAGGGGTGCTTGAAGATCTCAAAAGTAAAGGTTATTTTTTGGCTGTTGCAACCGGCAAAAGCAGGGTTGGTCTCAATAGAACATTAAAAGCGAGAGGGATGATTAATTTTTTTCATGGAAGTAGATGTGCTGATGAAACTGCAGGCAAGCCAAATCCATTGATGTTGAATCAGCTTCTTAGTGAATTTAACGTACTGCCAGGTGATGCAATAATGGTAGGAGATACAGAGTATGATCTAGCTATGGCGGTTAGCGCAGGGGTCTCCTCTATAGGCGTCAGCTATGGCGCTCATTGTCCGAGTCGATTTGATAAATACCACCCCTTAGGCTGTATAGATAAATTAATAGAAATAAATTATTATATAAATCAATAATTTAAGATTTATATTTAATCTAATTTAATTGATTTTTTCGTAGCATTTTACTTAGTCGTATAAGGGGAAGCCCAATTAGCGCTGTTGGGTCACAGCTATAAACAGCGTCAAGAAGGCTGATACCTAGGCCCTCTGCCTTGAAGCTTCCTGCGCAGTCGTATGGTAGCTCTTTTTGTAAGTAGGTGGTAATTTCTGTCTCGAGAAGCCTTCGAAATATAACGTCAGTTATTATTACATCAGTTTCGATTAAATTTTTTGTTGTATTTAGTACTGATATTCCAGTAAGAAATGTCACTCTTTTTCCTGACTGGGCTTTTAGTTGACTGGTTGCCTTTTCCTGTGTCCCGGGCTTGCATAGGAATTCTACGTCCCTTTTGAAACAGGGGTCGCTAGCATAAGGGAAGCTTAATTTTTTTGTATTCAATGGCGCTGGATTCAATACGGCAACTTGATCTGAACCAATAATTAAATTTTCAGTATATGTTTTCGATAATGCTCGAGCTTTTTCTTCAGATAGCCGCCTTACGAGAGAGTCAGCTGATTCTCTATCCTTTCTTATTTCGCTTATATTTGGGGGTACACAAACAAAAGAAAGACCTAGTCTTTCCATTAGCATTTTTCGATATTTTGATGATGATGCAAGAACAATATTTGGCAACATCCAGGGCAGCTCTTTCAGTGTTTAGTTCAAAGATTAGTTTACTATTTTATGTGGCTTTTAGGCGTTAATTTTTAGTGATTTTTTCTTCTTGGGTAAAAAGTTACGCTTGATTAGCTCTAGATGCTTGATTTTTTAAGAAGTTTTCTTTGACAGGATCAGGTAGCATCACTATCATTGCGGCCTTATGTTAAGTGTACCCCAAGCAAATATTTTACCCCAGTTTATCGACCCTAGGCAGCTAGCAAAACAAGGTGCGACATTAACTGGTCAGATTGACCCTAATCTATGTAGCAGACTCGCAGAGGCTGTCATAAAAATTAGTGAACCGATCATATCTAGCTTGGTGTTTTATGTAGAAGATAGTGGTCGCAAAGCGATCCACATTAAGTCTTCGACTACGGTGCTAGTAAGTTGCCATCGTTGCTTAGATGCAATGTCGTTACCTCTTCAGTGTGATACAATTATAGGCATTGTTTGGACGGAAGATGAAGCAGGTACACTACCGAAGGAGTTGGACCCCTGGATTGTGGCAGAAGAGGGTGATATAGCCGAGTTGCTTGAAGATGAGCTGTTGCTAGCGTTGCCTTTTGTGATTTATCATGATGAAACTGCATGCAGTGTGAATTTAGGTAGCCTGTCTTCTGAAAAAGAGTTTAATGAAAAAATAGATTCACCAAAAAATCCTTTTGAAGTATTAAGGGAACTTAAAGATAGTATTTTTGACAAATAATAAATTGTTTTATCAGGAGTAATTCATGGCCGTTCAAAAGAGCAAAGTAACCCGTTCTAGGCGTGGTATGCGCCGGTCGCATGATGCGCTATTAGCGCCAACCATCTCAACTGACCCAGTGAGCGGTGAAAAGCATCACAGACATCACGTTTCTGCTGAAGGCTTTTATCGCGGGAAAAAAGTCGTTGAAGTTTCCAACGACTAGAATCACTTCAGATCAGCTGTAGATTTTTGACTGATTCCTTATGTCTTGCTGTTGACGCGATGGGCGGGGATCTTGGTCCTCAAGCTACCGTACCTGCATCTCTTGATATCCTCATGGAGGATCCTTCGGTATCAATTGCTTTCTTTGGTGATTCAGTCCAGATACAGAAACAGATTAACGCCTACCAAAATATACGTAACATTGATGTCGATCGTTTTGTTATTCATCACTGCTCATCATCTATTTCAATGAGCGAAAAGCCGTCTTTTTCTGTTAGAAACCAACAAAAATCATCTATGTGGCGAGCATTGGAATTGGTTTCAGGTGGCGAGGCAAGCGCCTGCGTGAGTGCGGGGAATACTGGTGCTCTTATGGCGATATCGATTTTGGAGTTAGGTTGTTTGCCAGGCATAAGTCGTCCTGCAATCTGCACAAAGGTCCCTACATTGAATAACTCCTCCCTGTCCATCAGTGGTTATACCTACCTTTTAGATTTGGGCGCGAATATCATCTGTTCTGGCGAGCAACTGCACCAATTTTCACTTATGGCGTCACAAAAAGCATTAGTGGTTAATGGCATTCAGTACGCTACTGTTGGTCTGTTGAATATTGGAACTGAGGGCACAAAGGGTCGCCAAGAGATACATGATGCAGCTAAGTTGCTAGAAACTGATAGCGATCTTAATTATATAGGTTTTATTGAGGGTGATTCTTTGCTGAAAGGGGTGGCAGATATTGCTGTATGTGATGGATTTACTGGAAATATTGCCTTAAAAACTATCGAAGGCGTTGCTTTATTAGCCCGGCATTATTTAAATCAGGAGCTATCACGTAGTTTTCTAGGAAAATTTGGAGCTTTTTTGGCTCGCTCTTCATTAAAAAAGTTCTATAAAAAAATAGACCCTGTTTTATATAATGGCGCTAGCTTGCTGGGCCTTAACGGGGTTGTAGTAAAAAGTCATGGCAGCTCAGGTATTGATGGATTCTCTTGTGCACTGGCTGTAGCTATCCTTGAGGCCAAAGAGGACCTGCCTCAGAAGATTAAAGATAAACTATCAAAATTTATATTCTAAAAATAATGGCACTATTTTTAGCCAAAGATAATATTGAGGTTATTTTATGGAAAACTATTCTGTACATAAGGGCTTGGGTTTTATTTTTCCAGGCCAGGGGTCACAAAAAATTGGCATGCTTGCGGAATTAGCTAAAAAATATCCAGTAATTATAGAAACATATTCTGAGGCTTCAGATGTGTTGTCTTACGACCTCTGGGATCTCTCACAGAATGGAACAAAAGAAGAGATTATGCTCACTGAGCGTACCCAACCTTTATTGCTCACAGCCAGTGTTGCTTTATGGAAGGTGTGGAGACAAGAGGGGGGTCCCCTGCCTGAGATAATGGCCGGGCATAGTTTAGGGGAGTGGTCGGCCCTTGTTTGTTCTGAAGTGGTGGAATTCAAGGACGCTGTCCGACTTGTTAGGAACCGCGGTGCTTATATGCAAGAGGCGGTTCCGTTAGGTGAGGGCGCTATGGCTGCTGTCATCGGTCTTGATGATAAAACCATTAAGTCCATTTGTAGGGAAAGTTGTCAGGACCAAGAGGTGACGGCAGTCAACTTTAATTCACCCGGTCAGGTTGTTATTGCTGGGAATTTAGCCGCTGTGAATAGAGCTATGATCAGCTGCAAAGAGGCTGGTGCAAAGCGAGCTGTATCTATACCTGTAAGTGCACCTTTTCACACCAGCTTGATGAAGCCGGCTGCTCAGAGGTTGAGTGAAGATATAGATAGAACTAACTTTTCTTCCCCTCGAGTATTGATAGTTCATAATGTTAATGCTGAAACTGAGTTGAACCCACAGAAAATTAAAAATTTAATGATAGAGCAGATTTCGAGACCTGTTTTATGGGTAGATTGTATTAATTTCGCAGCTCAAAAAGGCATCAGTGATTTAGTTGAGTGTGGTGCCGGTAAAGTGTTGGGCGGGCTGTGTAAGCGAATTAACAGCTCTCTCGGCATATATTCAACTGAGGATATCACTTCACTAAATCTAGCCCTATCAGAGATTTAATATGAAATTAAAAAGGATTTTATTATGAGTTTTGAGAACAAAGTAGCACTTGTAACGGGCGCAAGCAGAGGGATAGGTGCAGCTATTGCAGATGGGTTAGGTTTACTCGGCGCCACAGTTATTGCTACAGCGACATCTGACGTAGGAGTAAAGAGTATATCGCAGCGCTTTTTAAGTAAAAATATAAAAGGCCAAGGAATGATATTAAACGTTAGCGATAAAGATTCAATTGATCATATGATGGAGTCAATAAAGTGTCACTATGAGGCTCCTTTGATATTAGTTAATAATGCAGGTATAACCAAGGACAATATTTTGATGCGCATGAAGGATGAGGAATGGCTTGACGTTATGGACACTAACCTTAACGCTATTTATCGTTTATCGAAAGCTTGCCTGCGGGGCATGACAAAAGCTCGCTGGGGGAGAATCATCACGATAGGTTCTGTGGTTGGCTCTATGGGTAATGCGGGACAAACAAACTATTCTGCGACAAAGGCTGGTGTTGGAGGGTTTACTCGTTCCTTAGCCAAAGAGCTTGGCCCGCGCAACATCACTGTTAATACTATATCACCAGGATTTATCAACACAGACATGACCAAAAACCTTCCAGATGCAAATAGAGATATGATTTTATCTCAAGTTCCGCTAGGTCGATTGGGTGAACCAGAAGAGATTTCTGAAGTTGTAAATTTTCTAGCAGGAGATACTGGAGCCTATATTACAGGAGAGAATATCCATGTAAACGGTGGCATGTATATGTCATAAGATACTGTTTTATATAGTTAAATAATGATTTTTTCAAAATTAGTTACAAGGCGTGTTATTTCGATGTAAAATGCGCGACTGACGAAAGTCATTTTATAGAATATTTATTATTAGGTTGCAATCGTGATGTTAAAAAATATTCACTCAGCGATTTAGTTATTTTTTAGAAACGGGAGATGATTCATGAGTAGCATCGAAGAACGTGTAGCAAAAATGGTTGCTGAGCAACTTGGCGTGAAAGAAGCAGATGTTAAGACATCTTCATCTTTTGTTGAAGATCTTGGGGCTGACTCATTAGATACTGTCGAGTTAATTATGGCTTTAGAGGAGGAATTTGACACAGAGATTCCCGATGAAGATGCTGAAAAAATTGCAACTGTACAAAATGCGATAGACTATATTAATGCAAACATTGTTTAATTTAAGCTAGAAGCCTTTAGAGAGCCGCTTGTACTAAGCGGCTTTTTTTTTGCCTGCAATTAATCGATATATTTGGTTTAATTACTTATGAGCAGTGATAATGAATTTCTTTGTTTTATAAATGGCGAGCCAGCAGACTCTATTTTGGTTAGCGATCGGGGGCTGTCTTATGGACATGGATTATTTGAGACCATCAAAATATCCAATAAGATAGCACCACTTTTAAGGTACCATCTTGAGCGGTTAACTGAAGGAGCTAGAGCTATTGGCATCGCTTGCAATGAAGCGCTCCTAAAAAAATACTTTTACCAGCTCTTGGAGATGATTCCTGAAGACGGAGTTGTAAAAATTATTGTTACAGCCGGCAGCGGGAAAAGAGGATATTTTTACAACAAACCAAACAGCACTTGTTATATTTTACAATGGTACCCCATTGATACAAACTTTTCTTTGCCTAGAGCACAAGGAGTTTCATTAAAGTGTTGTCAGCATCGCCTGCCCATCTCCCCTTTGCTGTCAGGCATTAAGCATCTAAATCGATTGGATCAGGTTGTTGCGCGAGCAGAATGGGAAGATGAATTTTATGATGGACTGATGTTAAATCAGGATGACTATGTGGTTGAATGCGTAAGTAGCAACATTTTTATTTTTAAATCAGGAACCTGGATTACCCCCGAGATTACAGAATGCGGGGTTGCTGGCGTCATGCGTAGATACCTCATGGATGATTTATTTCCAAGCACTGGATATATTGTTAAAGAAGTTAAGCTAGCTATGAATGATTTGCTGTCTGCTGATGAGGTTTTTATTTGTAATTCTATTGCTGGAATTTTACCGGTGTTATCTGTTGATAGTCACTGTAGCTGGCCTAGGGGCAATTACACCCAGAAGATACAAAAAGAACTATATAAGGTTTTTCCATGCTACCAGTGAGGCGTAAAAAGTTATTATGGACATTTTTGATAAGCCTCAGCTTTATATTTTCAATGGAACGACTTTCTTCTTTTCTTGATTCTCCAATTACAGAACTAAAAGAACCCTTGGTTCTAGTTGTTCCGAAAGGTAGGGGATTAAGCGCTATATCAGATGAGTTATCAAAAAAAGGGCTTCTTTCGTGGCCAAAACTTTATGTAGCTTATGCTCAAGCCAGCAGCCAGACATCTATTTTTGCCGGGGAATACTTGATTTACCCAGGTTCTTCGTTAAAAAATATTCTTAAAATCTTGACTGATGGAGATGTAGTTAAATACAAATTAACTATACCTGAAGGGCTACGCTCTAGAGACTTTTTGGATCTGCTGGCTAGACAGCCAAAACTATCTCATCAGTTGAATGGTTTGAGCGATGCAGAGATTATTGCCACCCTTGGTGGAAAAATTTCTCAGTTTGAAGGGGCTTTTTTCCCTGACACATATTTATATAGTAAGGGGGATAGTGACATTGAAATTCTTCAATTAGCGCATGATGCTATGAACAGAACGCTAAAGGAAGAGTGGGAGCAAAGAGCCCCTGATTTACCCTATAGATCTCCCTATGAGGCTTTGATATTGGCCTCAATCATAGAAAAAGAGGCCAGTTCCACCTCTGAAAAGAAAAATATTGCTGCTGTTTTTGTCAATAGGCTGAAAAAAGGGATGCGCTTGCAGGCAGACCCCACCGTAATATATGGCTTGGGAGATAAGTATCAGGGCAATATTACACGGCGTCACTTAAAGAAAGCCACACCATACAATACCTATGTGATTAAAGGCCTTCCGCCCACTCCAATTGCCCTGCCTGGTAGAGATTCCATTTATGCAGCGCTCCATCCACTGAAAACTGATGCTCTGTATTTTGTTGCAAAGGGGGATGGAAGCCATTTTTTTTCCGCCAGTCTAGATGAACACTTAAACGCAGTGAAGCAGTATCAGTTAAACCGAAAATCAGACTACCATTCAAACCCGTGAGCTTAGACTGGCTATTTATGAATAAAAAATTGGGAAAATTTATAACTATTGAAGGGGCAGAGGGCGTTGGAAAAACGACCAATATGGCGTTTATTAAAAAATGGTTAGATGAAAAAGAGATAAAACACATATTGACCCGAGAGCCAGGAGGTACACCTATCGCGGAAAGTATTCGCGATCTATTGCTGGTGCCCAGAAATGAAATAGTGGATGAGAGTACAGAGCTGCTGTTAATGTTTGCTGCGCGAGCCCAACATCTTGCTGAAGTGATCATCCCAAGTTTGAATCGAGGGGAGTGGGTGCTATGCGATCGATTCACTGATGCTACATACGCCTATCAGGGCGGAGGTCGCGGTATTTCGAGTGAAAAAATTTCCACCTTAGAGCACCTTGTCCAAGGGGATTTACGTCCAGATTTAACCTTATTGCTAGATATTCCTGTCACACAAGGGCTTGAAAGGGCTCTAGGTAGAAGTAAGCCAGATCGATTTGAGCAAGAAAAAATAGAATTCTTTGAGAGGGTCAGAGGTAGTTATCTCTCAAGGGCATCTGATTTCCCTCAGCAATATCGAGTGATTGACGCCTCAAATACTTTGTCAGAAGTTCAACTAGAGCTTGGGGTTGCTTTGGAAGAATTTTTGCATGAGGTAAAATAAATCATGCTTGACTCTTACCCAGATGCACCTAATATTTATTTTTCTTGGCAAAAATCTCAATGGGAAAAGTTGAATTTCGATATAGAGAACGACCGACTCCCTCATGCCATTAACCTGGTGGGGCCAAGCCATGTCGGTAAATATCAATTCGCTGCATCGTTTGCCCAGAGAATATTGTGTCTTAGTTCGCTAGATGGCCATGCTTGCGGTCAATGTAAGGCATGTAAGCTTATTTTTGCAGACAATCACCCTGATTTAAGGAGGCTGGAGCCAGACAACAAAAGTAAAACTCTAGGTGTTGATAGTATTCGTGAGCTGGGTGAATTTTTTGCGAAAACATCACAGCAGGGTGGATGGAAGGTGGTCATCATTAATCCCGCGGAATCCATGAATCTTAACGCAGCAAATGCATTGTTAAAAAATCTCGAAGAACCCCGAGAAAAAACCTTAATACTATTGATCTGTCATCAGCCAAGCAGACTGTTGGTGACTATAAAAAGTAGATGCCGGCTAGTAAGATTTCCAGTTCCCTCACTTCCGGAGATGAGATTATGGCTATCAAAGAATTTAGCGCCCAGAGAAGACATAGAGGAACTGATTCAATATGCTAGCGGTAGCCCGCTTCTAGCCATCAAGCTTACAGAAACTGGTCTTCTTGAATCTCGTCGTAAGTTTGATAGATTGCTGGATGATCTGGCTACACATAAGATTTCAGCCATAAGTGCTGCTGAAGCATGTAAAGAAAACGATCCTCACATGGCTTTAGATTGGCTATATTATAAGCTAGTCTTGGAGATTAGATCTGGAGCTAAAATCACTTCTCCTGTGCTGTCTTTTCGCTATATGGATAGATTGATTCAATCGAAAAAATTAGTACAAAGCCCAGCCAATCTTAATTTATTATTGATTTGGGAAGAACTACTGATTAACTGGCAGCAGCTATTTAAAAAAAATAAATAAGTACTTAAATAACTTTTTAAGCTATCCGAGTTAAATGGTTAACAGACCGCAACAAAAAGTAAGGATTTTATAGTGTTTGTAGACTCGCATTGTCATCTCGACCGTCTAGACCTAAGCATCTATGGAGGATCCCTCGATCGTCTACTTGATGCTGCTAGAGAGGCAGGCGTGCATCGTTTTCTCAGCGTTGGTATTGATATCGAGTCATCTAGAAAGATTCTTGATTTAGCTGCCAAATACAGTGATGTCGATGTGTCAATTGGGCTCCACCCTCTGCAAGACTCTATTCCGGTTATCCCTAGTGTTGGTGATCTAGTTGCTCTTGCTCGCCATCCTAAGGTAGTCGCTATAGGTGAGACAGGCTTAGATAATCACTATGGCAAAAAGTCTTCTGGCTGGCAGCAAGAAAGTTTTATTGTTCATTTGCGCGCTGCTAGTGAGCTCCTGAAGCCAGTAATTGTCCATACTAGAAAGGCGCACAATAAAACGATTGAGATTTTGCGCAATTATGCAAATATAAGATCTGCCGGAGTGCTTCATTGCTTCACTGAAACATTAGAAATGGCTTGCGAGGCAATCGAGTTAAATTTTTATATTTCATTTTCTGGAATTATTACCTTTAAAAATGCGGCCTCTTTAAGAGACGTGGCAAGCAAAATTCCCTTGGATCGAATATTAATAGAAACGGACTCACCTTGGTTAGCGCCTATTCCTCATAGAGGCAAGAGCAATGAACCAAAATATGTATCAGAGGTAGCCAAGCTGATTGCTGAGATCAAAGAAATTACTTTAGATGAAGTCTGCGAAACAACATCGTATAACTACCAACAGTTATTTCTCTCTAATTTATAAGATTATTTTTCGTTAGGGTTCGATCCTGTCTCGCTAACAATTAAATCTACTTTTTTAATGCCTGCAATTTTTTCATACACAGCTTGATCGAGTGTGAAATATTCATTTCTGTCACTCCGGGTCACATAAAAGCTATTGTCGGATTTGACGAATGTGTAGATCCATTTGCCTGTATCATCAGTAACATCTACTTGTAATTTTTCAGAAGCATTTGGCTGGGTATCTGGATTAAATGAAGAAATTTTTAGGATTTTTAGACTGGAGAGTAGTTGATCCAATTCATCTGCTTTATTTTGATCTAGCCTTTTAGGTGAGCCTTTCCCCAAAAGAATGGATGGCCCTGATCGGTCAAATTCCCAACTTGCACCAGTTCTTTTCAGCCTGTAATCGGCAGCTTTTATCATGTTGATATTATTTGTCGCAATCAAGGATTTATTAAACCATTCTCCAACATTTGCACTGATATCAAGAGTATCCAGCTTGACGTTGTATATAGTGTCGTCGTTAATTTGACGAACATTTGATTGGCGGAGCCCTATCGAGCTTCCGAACAACAACTTCCCGACAGAAGCGTTATTCTTGAAAAGTTCTACACGCCTCACAAATTTGCTGTCCGAGACCTTAAATCTTTCATGGCTATCGCGTAGAGTTGCAACTGGCCAACCAGTCTTTAATGATTTTAGATTACGAAAAAAAGCGTTAACAGATGCAGTACTTACAGGCAGTTGTTGATTTGATAGCGACCATGAGCTATTGGATTTTACTAAAGTGATCCCGCCACCTGTGTCCTCAATGGTGAACTTGTCAATACTTGCCCAGTCGATATCCAAAATTGGTTTTGGCTTATGTGCGACAGATTCAAGATGGTTGCTCCACAGAAGAGTTGCTGCAATTAGCACCTGAAGCATCAATAGGCTTGTTAGCCAGAATTTTAGTTGTTTCATTATCGCTCTCCTTTATCGAGTCAGTAAAGTTGTATAGCGAAGTTGTTTTAATTTTTTGCGACGTGTTCTTACCAGCGCTATTGTTAGTAGCGACATAACAATTAACCCATAGTTTAAGTATTCCCAGAATAACTGGGAGCTATATTCCATTGAAGGCAGTGTGCGATTGAAATGGCCGCGTGAGCGAATGCTTAGAAGGCCGGCATCCTCAAGAGCCCAGTCTATAGTGTTTGCAATAAGATCCATGCTTCCTCGGTACTCACTACCAATAGCGGAATTAGCAATTGTTAGAGTCTGATCCCTAAGAAAATCATTAGAACTAAATAGTATGAGTTGAGAGGCCGTTGGTGATTTTTCCAAAACATCTCGCGTAATGATATCTGTTTTGTCGACCTCTTCCAAAGTAAGAGGGGACTCTTTTCCAGAAAAATAGGAAGAAAATCCACCTTTTATTGCAACGCCTAGCAGGTGCGAGTCAAAATCACCAGTGCGACTAAAGGGCATTACACCTTCATTATCAATTTCCGGCATGATTTCAGTATCATCTGAAAGCCATGATTTTTCAGAGCTCCTTATTAGCTCAATGACTTGTCTTGGGCTGTTTTTTTCTTCGTCGATACTGATGGGTGAACTCCAAGCCATTGTGACTTGCTCTAAATTTGCAGTAATAGGATTTTCAGAATTGAATCCATTGGAGCGAATATCTGCAAAGTAGGGGTATTCAATCATTCTCACTTCTTGGACTTGGTTACCACCAACTTTCCGCATAACAGGTAAAGGAAATGCTTTGTTTTGCATATCAAGAACTAGTGTTTCTTCCATGAATAGACCGTGGTGTTTCAGCCAGTCTTTGAATTCACCCTCAAGTTTCGCTAAACCTAGCCCTCCTTGACCTATAGTCATAGTGTAAGGAGAAGACATTACAACAACTGACCCCCCTTTCATTAAAAATTGATCGACAGCAAAGACTTCCTTGGGTTTCATTCCGTTTGGTGCAGCAACTAGAAGAATATCAATTTCTCCAGAAACACGCCCATCGCTGATATCCTCATCCCTAATATTTAGGTCTGTGCCCAAAAAGCCAGCCAGCTCTGTAAATCTTGGAACAGATAGGCCAATTTGGGCTAATTTTGGATCATCTTTAGGTTGAACTATGCCAATAGTTTTTACGAAGCCTTCCCCAAAGCGCTTTATGGCTGCCTTGAGATTTCGCTCAAGGCTAACCTTAGTCCTGTCTTCCAAAGGAACCTGTATGGCCATTCCATCTTTTTCAAGAATGAGATGAAAGTAGAAAAAATCACCTGCAAACTGCTTGTTTAGTGACAAGGGCTGCAGTCCATATAGTTTAGATAGTTTTTTGGCGCCAGAACTACTATTTTCATAGGGGTCAATTATATTTAATGAGAATAGACCCTTAGAGTTTCGCGTTAGCTCCTTTGAAAGCTCTAAAACATCATTTTTATGCAGGGTTAGGTCGTTCGGTAAAAGGCTATCATTAGAAATATATGCGTTCAGTGCAAGCTTCCCCTCGATGGAGTCGAAGATATTGCCACCACTTCGATAGGTGTTTAGCACCTTTTTGATACTCCGAGTCAAATCATACTCTGGATTACGAAGAACTATTTCAAAATTTTTATCTCCCTGTGCTCTTGTTTCGATCAAGTCTTGAAAATCTAGGACCTCAAACTCTTCACCGTAGCCCACTAAAATATGGAAATATGAATTAACTATAGCTGATTGATAGCGATCGGCCACCTGAAGTGGTATTGGCCTAACACCATACTTCTGATTTGCCTCTTCTTCTGTCTCTATACTGGACACGGGGTCTATGAATTCAATGCGTATTTTACCCTTGCCGGCAATCTTATATTCGCGAATTAGATCTTTTATTTGAGGAACCAGGGGAGATAACATGGGGTGAGTTTTCCCGCTAAAATAACCCCGTATCAGTAAAGGCTCTTCTAGCTGACTCAAGTATTCTCTTGTTGAGGAAGAGATGGAATATTGCTTGCCCTGGGTTGTGTCAATCCGAAGAGATGAGATCTGACCAAGCCATAAGTTGACACTGACTATGTTAATGACAGCGAGGATTATAACGCTACGCCAAATTTTATGGCGTGGGGTCGAAGTATTTTCTGCCCAGCGCTCTTTTTCTAGCGTGAATATATTAAGAGATAAAAAAACAAAAATAATACTTAAATAATAATAGAGATCTCTGATATCTATTACTCCTCGAGTAATAGAGTCAAAACGAGCCCCAGTTCCAAGCAACCTAAACCATTCGCCAGCCTGATTTCCAAAAAAATCAGTAATTGTAGCTGTTCCAATTAGATAAAATAATCCTGATAGTGAAACAGCACAAATAAGGCTAACTATCTGATTATCACTTTTTGCCGATACGTACAAACCTATAGAGAGGTATGCTGCGCCAAGAAAAAAGGCTGCTAAATAGCCTGCTACTATTGGTCCCCAGTCAAGCTCACCAAGCTGAGATATAGTCAAAGGTAGAGGTACGGTGATAATAAGCGCGATCGCAAGCAATGCCAAGCAGCCAACAAATTTTCCAACTACAAAATACCAAAGAGGTAGTGGTTGAGTTAAAATATGCTCGAGAGTACCAGTTCTTCGCTCTTCACTCCAAAGTCTCATTGTCAAGGTGCTTGTAAGAAACAAGAGAAGAATGGGCATCCATTCAAATAATGGCCGGATATCAGCTATGTTTCTTGAAAAAAATGACTCCCCCCAAAAAAATATAAACAAAGAAACTGCTGCAAATGTTGCTAAAAATAAGTAAGCAGTAGGAGATGCAAAAAATAAGGTTATTTCTTTTGATGCAATACGCCAAATTAACTTCATATTTTTTGATGAATTGTTCATTTTAAGTATCCATTCTATTTGTGCTTGAGGAAAGGTCATTAGCCTCTCTGAATAAAGCCTCTAGATCTTTGACCTCTTTGTTTATGGAATAAAGATTAGCTCCAGAAGAAACAATTAATCTAGCGATTTGCCCAATAATTGCGTCATCTTCGATTATATCTTTAAGCTCTATGCGGTAAGAAAAAACGGAATTATCTTCTGTTAGTAGTTCATCAACAGAACTAATGTTATCGATAGATAAAAGTGCTGTAATTATCTCATCCTTGGTTAGCGAAGATGAGAGCAATAAGTGGTTACTTTTTCTTAACTCTTTTAGCTCTGCATCAACAGCTACTTTTCCATTTCGGATAATAAGCGCTCTACTACACAAAGCATCAACTTCTTGCATAATGTGTGTCGAAAGAATCACGGTTGCATCTTTTGAGAGATCGCGAATCAATGTCCTCACAAGATTCGTTTGTTTAGGGTCAAGGCCATTTGTCGGCTCATCTAAAATTAATAGTTTGGGCTTACCTAGAATAGCCTGAGCGATACCCACACGTTGCTTGTAGCCGCGAGATAGGGTTGATATGGGAGAAAGAATCTTTGATTCTATATCCGTTGCCTGAATTACTCGTTTTATTTCTGATATTTTTTGGTTTTCATCTATCCCTTTAATCTCACTAACATAATCAAGATAATCAGCCACAATCATTTCTGGGTAGATAGGTAAATTTTCAGACAGGTACCCAATGTCCTTCTGTGCTTTTTTAGGATTATCTTTGAGGTTGATATTGTTGATTTTAATGGTGCCATGATTTGATTCTATGAATCCACTAAGCATTTTCATGATTGTAGTTTTACCCGCACCGTTGTGCCCAAGCAATCCGACTATTTCACCTTTAGCTATTTTGAAGCTGACATCATCGACTGCTTTAAGATCACCATATAGTCTTGTCAATTTGTTAACTTCCAGCATCATGGACTCCGTAATTCAAATTTCTATATTTTCTGAAAAAGATGATATCTGCCTTATAAGCTTTTTTTATTGTAGCTATGCGAAGGCAAATTTAAGAAGCTTTGCATACTACACTAAAAAGATACTTTTTATATATAATGACTAGCTACGAAAGCCCTTTGGGTTCTCTTAATTAATTTACCAAAGATACGATTAATTTTTTATAATTCAACCTTTTTTACCTAAAAAATTAAATATTTTTTAGGTAAGTCGCGACACATATGTATTTAATATGTTGTCATGCAGCATTAGTAGTATTTGTTCAGAGGATATGACGGTATGACCACCTATAGCGCACCATTAGATGATATTAAATTTTTACTTAACAATGTGCTGGAGATGCCCAGCATATCAAAACTTCCTGGATTCGAAGATGCCACTCCAGATATGGTGGATGCTATCCTCAACGAAGCTGCGCGTTTTTATGGTGAAGTTCTGGCGCCAACCAACAAGCTTGCTGACTCTCAAGGGTCAAGATTAGATGGCGACAGGGTGGTTACCGCCCCTGCTCTGGATGGCATCTATAAGCAAATTGTTAATGCGGGCTGGCCAGGATTAACAGGCAGCAGAGATTTTGGCGGACAAGGATTACCTATGCTGTTGTCTGTGGCTGTAGACGAGATGTCTCAATCAGCAAATATGGCGTTTAGTCTCTGCCCGATGTTAACTAAGGGGGTGGTAACCGCTTTAAATATTTATGGTAGCAGTGACCAAAAAAAGATGTATTTAAGCAATCTTATTTCTGGTGCCTGGTCCGGCACCATGAACTTAACTGAACCTCAGGCTGGATCAGACTTATCGGCTGTAAAAACGAAAGCCACGCTCAATGGAGATCACTATCTTCTTAGTGGTCAAAAAATCTATATTACTTGGGGGGATCATGATTTTACCGATAATATTATTCATTTGGTGCTTGCACGTACTCCAGGTGCACCCGAAGGCGTAAAGGGAATTTCTTTATTTATAGTGCCTAAATTTTTAATTAATGACAACGGAGAGGCTGGAGAAAGAAATGACGTCCGTTGTGTTGGCATTGAGCATAAGCTTGGTATACATGCTAGCCCAACCTGTACTTTATCTTTTGGAGAAAAAGACGGTGCTATAGGATACCTTATTGGCGATGAAAACCAGGGCCTAGTTTATATGTTTGCAATGATGAATGAAGCTAGACTTGCTGTTGGCTTGCAGGGTATTTCAGTTAGCGAGAGAGCCTACCAGCAGGCAGTATATTTTGCCAAAGAAAGAGTTCAAGGAAGCACCCCCGATAACAAAAACACAACTATTATCCATCACCCAGATGTCCGTCGTATGCTAATGACAATGAGAGCTCTGATTGAAAGCGGCAGAGCTCTTACCTACTCTGCATTTATGCATGAAGACTACATGCATAAATCAGACAACAAAGAACGGAAAACATACCATCAACGACGTATCGATTTACTTACGCCGCTTGTTAAAGGCTGGTGTACAGAAAATAGCGTTGAGATTACATCTTTAGGATTGCAGATTCATGGCGGAATGGGGTTTATTGAAGAGACTGGTGCAGCGCAGCATATGAGGGATGCTCGAATACTACCTATTTATGAAGGCACCAATGGAATACAGGCACTAGATCTTGTAGGTCGCAAACTTTCCAGAGATAAAGGTAAGGCTGCAATAGAGCTTCTAGAGGATCTTTCTCTAATTGTTCGAGATTCTAGAGTCGCTAAGCTTGAGGTCCTTGCAAATAGTCTAGAGGCCTCGCTAGCAGCCTGCAAAGAGGCAATAACCATCTTGCTGACTGAGGGAAAACAAGATTGGACGATTCCTTGTGCATCCGCTTTTAATGTGATGATGCTAATGGGGGGAACTGCAGCAGGAGCGATGTTGGCAAAAAGCGCTATTGTAGCAAGCAATCTCAATGATAAAAGTTCAGGAAATGCTATTTTTAACAAAAATAAAATATTAACAGCTATTTTTTATGCAGAGCAGGTAATGCCGCGTAATACTGCTTACCTAGAAGCAATCAGGGCAGGCTCTAAGAGTATAATGGCACTGGATGTGAAATATTTCTAAAAAGAGTTAGCATTTAAAAGAAATAAGAAATTTTTATTTGAAATAACAACTAGCTAGAACACGGATAATGAAGATGACTGGAAAGACACTATACGATAAATTATGGCAGTCTCATTTGGTTAGCCAGAGAGAGGATGGCTCTGCGCTACTTTACATCGATAGACATATTTTGCATGAAGTTACCTCACCACAAGCTTTTGAGGGCTTAAGGCTGGCAGGTCGAAAGCCATGGCGTCTCGACATGAATCTTGCCACTCCGGATCATAATATTTCTACAGATTCCGATGAAAGAGCTGCTGGAGTTGATGCTATCCCAGATGAGACATCACGGATTCAGGTTAAAACTCTTGATGATAACTGCGACTATTTTGGTGTTCGTGAATTTAAAATGAATGAAATGGGCCAAGGAATAGTACACGTAATGGGCCCGGAGCTGGGAGCCTCATTGCCTGGCATGACGGTGGTATGCGGGGACTCCCACACGGCTACACACGGAGCATTTGGCTGCCTAGCTCACGGAATAGGTACTTCAGAAGTAGAACATGTTCTGGCAACACAATGCCTGGTAACAAAAAAAATGAAGAATATGCTTATTACTGTAGATGGTAGTTTGGGCTCAGGTGTTACACCAAAAGATGTTGTGCTAGCTATTATTGGGAAGATTGGTACTGCCGGTGGAACTGGCTATGCCCTTGAGTTTGCAGGCCAAGTATTTTCAGATATGTCCATTGAGGGCCGTATGACGGTATGTAATATGGCAATAGAGGCTGGCGCTAGAGTGGGTATGGTTGCCGTTGATAGTAAAACTGTTGAGTATTTTAAAGATCGTCAATTTGCTCCAACCGGCGATACTTGGACTAAAGCAGTTAGCCATTGGAATTTATTGCAAAGCGATAAAGACGCTATATTTGATGCAACAGTTAAACTAGATGGCGCAGACATCGCACCCCAAGTTACCTGGGGTACATCACCGGAAATGGTGCTTCCGGTCGATGGAGTTATCCCTGATCCAAATGACGAAAAAGACCCTCAGAAAAGACAGGCAATAATACAAGCCTTGAGTTATATGGGCTTAAAGGGGGGCACTCTCATAACAGATATCCCTATAGATATTGTTTTTATTGGCTCTTGTACAAATTCACGTATAGAGGACATGCGCGCAGCAGCTTCTATTGTTAAAGGCAGAAAGATTGCCAGCACTATAAAGCATGCTTTGGTAGTCCCGGGCTCACAGATGGTCAAAGCGCAAGCAGAGGCAGAGGGTTTGGATAAGATATTCATGGATTCTGGAATGGACTGGAGGGAGCCTGGTTGCTCCATGTGCTTGGCAATGAATGCTGATAAATTGGCCCCTAGCGAGCATTGCGCGTCAACATCTAACCGTAATTTTGAGGGGAGACAGGGTAGCGGAGGAAGAACACACCTGCTCAGCCCATCAATGGCTGCAGCTGCAGCTATAGCTGGTCATATCATAGATGCTCGCTTTTATACTGAGACGGCCCAATGAAGACTTTTACGCTACACAAGGGGCTGGTGGTTGGAATAGATCGCCCTAATATTGACACCGATATGATTATCCCCAAGCAATTTCTGAAATCCATAAAACGTAGCGGGTTTGGTCAGAATCTTTTTGATGAGTTACGCTATATGGACGAGGGTAAACCTGGAGTGGACTGTAAATCTAGAATTCTAAGGGATGATTTTCCTCTTAACTACCCACGCTACACTAGTGCTTCGATTCTCTTAGCTCAAGAAAATTTTGGTTGCGGCTCTAGTCGCGAACATGCACCTTGGGCTTTAGAGGACTATGGATTTAGAGTGATTATTGCACCAAGCTTTGCTGACATATTCTTTACAAATTGCCTTAAAAATGGATTATTACCTATTGTTTTAAGTAAAAAAATAGTTAAATATATTTTTGATCAGGTAGAAATTACTGAAGGTTATCAGTTGTCTGTAGATCTACAGAAACAGGTTGTTATTACGCCTTCCTCCGATGAGTTTTTCTTTGATATCGATGAATTTAGCAAGCGTGCATTGTTGGAGGGCTTGGATGAAATTGGATTAACGCTAAAAGAAAGTGATTTAATCTGCGCTTATGAAGTGGAGCACATGAAGAATGCCCCATGGATTTTTGGTGCAATTAAGTAGCTTTTGTCGTTAACACGCAACTATTTTGATTGAAAAAAGGAAATTTTTAAATGGGCAAGAAGTTACTTATTCTTAAGGGAGATTGTATAGGTCCTGAGATCGTCAATGAGGCAATAAAGGTTCTTCGTAAAATTTCTCAGCTATACTCTATAGATTTCGAGATGACCGAAGGCTTGCTTGGTGGAGCAGCATACGATGAGACAGGAGATCCTTGCCCAGAAGAGACTCTTGAAAAAGGACATCAATGTGATGCTATATTAATGGGGTCTGTAGGCGGACCGATCTGGGACGGCCTAGATCGTCGTTTCAGGCCGGAAACTGGACTCTTGAAATTGCGTTCAGACCTTGAGCTTTTTGGTAACTTAAGGCCAGCTATTTTGTATCCGCAGCTTGTAGCGGCTTCGTCGCTTAAACCTGAAATAGTTTCAGGCCTTAATATTCTGATTGTTAGAGAGCTCACTGGCGGCATCTACTTCGGAGAGCCACGGGGCATTCGTATTCTAGAAAATGGAGAAAAAGAAGGTTTCAATACATATAAGTATTGTGAGTCTGAAATTCGCCGTATCGGACATCTAGCTTTTGATGCTGCTATGCTTAGAGATAAGCGTGTTTGCTCGGTAGACAAAGCAAATGTTCTTGAGGCATCAATGCTCTGGCGAGAAATTATAGAAGAAACTGCCAGTGACTATCCTGAGGTCACTCTTTCTCATATGTATGTAGATAACGCAGCAATGCAGTTAGTGAAAGAACCCAAGCAATTCGATGTGGTGGTTACAGGCAACATGTTTGGAGACATTCTGTCTGATGCTGCAGCAATGCTAACAGGATCGATAGGGATGCTTCCTTCCGCATCACTGAACAAGAATGGCAAAGGGCTCTATGAGCCTTGTCACGGATCTGCTCCAGATATTGCCGGTCAAGGAATTGCTAACCCATTGGCAACTATACTATCTGCCGCCATGCTATTACGCCACTCTTTTGGTGAAAATGAAGCGGCAAACGCCATCGAGAACGCAGTAAGTGACGTTTTGGATGCTGGTCTGCGTACTCCAGATATTTGCAGTCAGGGCAATATAAGAGTAAACACTTCAGACATGGGCGACGCGGTAGCGGCTGCGCTATAGATAGCCTTCGGTGTATAAAAAATAATTGCTTGCGTAAAAGAATTCTTAACGGTTGAAATCAGATGAAAAAAGTAGGATTTATTGGTTGGCGTGGAATGGTTGGCTCGGTATTAATAAATCGAATGCTTCAGGAAGATGATTTTTCCCAAATTGAGCCAATTTTTTTTACTACCTCTCAGCTTGGAAATTTAGGTCCAGTTATTGGGATGGAATCTACGTTGCTGCAAGATGCAAACAACATTGAGTCTTTGTCCAAGCTGGATATTATTGTGACCTGTCAGGGCAGTGATTACACGAAAGCCGTGCACACGCTATTGCGACAAGCTGGATGGGATGGCTATTGGATTGATGCAGCCTCTAATTTGCGTATGTCTCAAAGTGCCGCAATTGTCTTGGACCCAGTAAATTTAAGTTTAATAAAAGATGCCATCACTCATGGAGTCAGAGACTTTGTGGGCGGTAATTGTACTGTTAGCTTAATGTTGATGTCACTTGGAGGTCTTTTTAGAGAGGGTTTGGTGGAATGGGCCTCATCTATGACCTACCAAGCAGCATCAGGTGCCGGCGCAAAAAATATGAGAGAACTTATCGCTCAAATGGGGGGGATATATCAATCGGTGCAGTCTGAACTCATAGACCCTTCATCAGAGATTTTAGAGATTGACCGCAAGGTATCTGAAATTATGCTTAGTGAAAATTTTCCAATACATAACTTTAGTGCGCCACTAGCAGGTAGTCTTCTTCCCTGGATTGATACCCAACTTGAAACTGGTCAAAGCAAAGAAGAATGGAAAGGGCAGGCAGAAACCAATAAAATTCTTGGTTATTCTTCTGATAGCCTGATACCAATCGATGGCATTTGTGTTCGAATTGGTGCGATGAGAAGTCATAGTCAGGCACTCACAATTAAGCTCGCTAAAGACGCCCCAATTGATGAAATCGAGGATATTTTAAACAATGCGAATGACTGGGTTAAGGTCATTCCAAATGACCGTGACTCGACGCTGTCCGAGTTAACTCCTGCTGCTGTAACCGGTAGCTTGCATATCCCTATAGGGAGATTGAGAAAAATGAACATGGGAAATGATTATCTTGCAGCCTTTACTGTTGGAGATCAGCTTTTATGGGGGGCTGCAGAGCCTTTACGGAGAATGTTAAAAATATTGTTAGATGCAGCTTAGATTCTAATTTTTTTAAAATATTTTTCTAAATATAGGATATAAATAAATTAACTCTATTAAAGATAAAACTTGGGTATATACGCTAAATTGTCAGGTACCAAATGGAGAGAATCTACCAGACGGGATAACACGGATTGCCGCTGCCATTGAGTATGATGGAAGTGATTATTGCGGTTGGCAGAGACAAAATCATAGTCCAAGCGTGCAAGCTGAAGTTGAAAAAGCATTTTCAGTTGTAGGAGATGAGGTTATTTCTATAGTTTGTGCTGGCCGAACAGATACTGGCGTACACGGAACTAACCAAATCGTACATTTTGATACCTGCGCAAAAAGATCTTCTCGGCAATGGCTTCTTGGGGTAAATGCAAATTTACCTAAAGGTGTTCGTGTTCACTGGACTGAAGAGAAAGCTGCTCAATTCCATGCTCGCTTTAGCGCAACAGCAAGAACGTATCGCTATATTATTTCTAATCAGTTTTATCGTTCTGCCCTTTACCATCGGCTGCTTACATGGGAAAGAATTCATTTGGATGAAGAGTTGATGGAAGTTGCCGCTCAAAAATTACTGGGCGAGCATGATTTCACTTCTTTTCGGGCTGCTGGCTGTCAGTCATTATCCCCCAACAGGGACGTACATTCTGTGAAGGTTTGGAGGGAATCTCAGTTTGTAATTTTTGAAATTATCGCTAATTCATTCCTTCACCATATGGTTAGAAATATAGTAGGTAGTTTGATTTCTATCGGGAGGAGGGAGAAGGAGCCTGAATGGCTTGGCAGTTTGTTAAAAGATTGTGATCGATCCAAGGCTTCTTCTACCGCCCCTAGCAATGGATTATACTTGTGCGGGGTAAACTATCCTTCAAGATATAAGATTCCTAAATTTAACTTAGGCCCTCAAATTATCTCATCTCAAGACTAAATGTAAAACTGTACATGGCATACACAGGTTTGCTCTAAAATCATAGGCTTGGGAATACCTTTTTGCTACAATAAATCTTTGGTATTTCATCAATCTTGCGAATCGAGTTTATTGTGAATAGAACTAGAGTAAAAGTCTGCGGAATAACTCGGCTAGAAGATGCCACTATGGCAGTCAACCTTGGCGTAGACGCTATAGGGCTCGTATTTTATTCTGCAAGTCCAAGATTCGTAGAGATAGGTACTGCTGCTGTAATAGCCGCCGCTGCTGGTCCGTTTGTATCAGTTGTGGGACTTTTTGTTAACGCTTCCGTTGAGCAAGTCAAAGAAACAATTAGTTTGGTTGACTTGGATATTTTACAGTTCCATGGCGATGAAGATGAAGCATATTGTAATCAATTTTCTAGACCTTACATTAAGGCGATACGAATGCATCATGATCTAAATCCAAATAAATCAATTTTAGAATATCCTTCCGCTCGAGGATTTTTATTTGACTCGTGGTCTCAGGATAAATATGGCGGCACAGGGGAAATTTTTGACTGGAATCGTCTCGCTTCTCTTCGGGGTCGCCCTATAATTCTTGCAGGCGGATTAAGTCCAGATAATATTGATAGGGCTGTCTCGACACTAAAGCCTTACGCGCTAGATGTAAGTGGTGGCGTGGAGGCAGCACCTGGGATTAAATCTTCTAAATTAGTCCAGCTGTTTGTTGATCGCTGTTCTAAAGCTTAAGTGTTTTATTCTCATAGATTATTTTTTTGGAGAAGTGTGTAATGAGTGTGAATTTCGATCAGATGCCAGATGAGAGTGGCCATTTTGGACCTTATGGAGGTAGATTCGTCTCTGAAACACTAGTCTATGCATTGGATCAACTTACATCTTTGTATGAAAGGCTAAAAGATGACCCTGAGTTCCAGGCTCAAATTGACTATGATCTAGCCCATTATGTTGGAAGACCTTCCCCTCTTTATTTTGCAGAACGATGGACCAAAAAAATCGGAGGGGCTCAGCTTTACTTAAAAAGAGAAGACCTTAATCATACTGGTGCGCACAAGATAAACAGTGCTATTGGTCAAGCTTTGTTGGCTAAATACACAGGAAAAAAGCGAATAATTGCAGAGACCGGGGCAGGACAGCATGGCGTTGCTACTGCGACTGTAGCTGCTAGACTGGGGCTGGAATGCCATATCTTTATGGGTGAGGAGGATATTCGTCGTCAATCACTTAATGTTTATCGTATGAAGCTGCTTGGGGCTATAGTAGTTCCTGTTACTTCTGGGTCAAAGACCCTAAAAGATGCCCTCAATGAAGCCTTAAGAGATTGGGTTAGCAATGTAGATGATACTTTTTACATCATAGGTACCTGTTGTGGGCCGCACCCATATCCAGAAATCGTTCGTAATTTTCAGTCTGTTATGGGGCGTGAAGCTCGCCAGCAATCACTGGTTCAAACAGGAAAGCTCCCAGATGCCCTGGTTGCGTGTGTTGGCGGCGGCTCAAATGCAATTGGCTTGTTCCACCCTTTTCTTAACGATAAATCTGTTGCTATGTATGGCGTTGAAGCTGGAGGATTTGGGGTGGCCTCAGGAAAGCATGCCGCGCCATTAAATGACGGAGTTCCTGGTGTTCTCCATGGAAATCGCACGTATCTAATGGAAGATGAAAATGGACAAATCATTGAAACTCACTCGATATCGGCTGGCTTGGATTATCCTGGTGTCGGCCCCGAGCATTCCTGGCTAAAAGATCTTGGTCGAGTAAACTACGTTACTGTTAACGATGATGAGGCTATGGCTGCTTTTTACACGCTAACTCAAATAGAAGGGATTATTCCTGCCCTTGAAACAAGCCATGCAATTGCATATGCAGAAAAACTAGCAAAAACAATGGACTCAGATCAAACCATCATCATTAATCTTTCTGGTCGGGGTGACAAAGACATACTCACAGTTGCAGAGATTGATGGTATTTCATTGTAAGCTTTTGTCTGCTGCATTGAGCTAGCATCATATTCAATAAAATGAATTAATTAAATAGGAAGCGCTGTTTGTGAATAGAATTAACAAATGTTTTGAGAGTCTTAGTCAAAAAAACAAGAAGGCTCTTATTTCTTATGTTGTATTAGGTGATCCCGCAAAAGATGTGACGCTTCCCGTCATGCATGCTCTGGTTGACAGCGGAAGTGATATTATCGAAATTGGGGTTCCTTTTTCAGATCCAACAGCAGAGGGCCCGGTAATTCAGCGTGCCCATGAGCGAGCACTAGAGAATGGCAGCAGTCTTGATGAAGCTTTAATTTTGGTAAAGAAATTTAGAGAAACTGACGTCAATACTCCGGTGATATTGATGGGTTATACGAACCCGATTGAAAGAATGGGATATGAAAAATTTATAGAACGTATGGTTGTTTCTGGGGTAGATGGAGTTCTTACAGTCGATCTGCCACCAGAAGAGGCAGAAGTATTCAATGAACAGTTAAGGGCATCTAATATAGAGAATATATTCCTTTTGGCGCCCACAAGCAGTCAGATAAGACAAAAGAAAGTAACCAACATGGCCGGGGGTTTTGTTTACTATGTTTCATTAAATGGTGTTACTGGCGCTGCCAACTTAGATGTTGATTCTGTAAAAGATCATGTTAGTAGTATTAGAGCGCTAACTAAGCTCCCAATTTGTGTAGGATTTGGCATTAAGGACGGCGTGACCGCAAGGGCGGTGGCAGATGTATCTGATGGTGTAGTGGTAGGAAGCGCTATAGTTAATAAAATTGCTGATCTTGCAAAACTGGGGGAACTCGACCCCTTAATATACGCTGAAACAGTTTCAGTTATTATTAAAGATATACGCGATGCACTTGATAAGTAGCAACTGAGCTTGCGAATAAATGACTAAGCGAGAAATATTATGAGTTGGCTGGAAAAAATTCGTCCAAAAGGTCCTGATACCAAGACAAGGGATCGCACCCAAAACGTCCCTGAGGGAGTATGGACAAAGTGCCCAAAATGCAGTGCGCCTTTATATCGTCCAGAGCTTGAAAAAAATCTAGAAGTTTGCCCTAAGTGTGAGCATCACCTAAGAATAAGTGCAAGGCGTAGGCTGGACATATTTTTAGATAAAGAAGACCGACAGGAGCTAGCAACTGAGGTTCAGCCTATCGATCGACTTAAATTTAAAGATATTAAAAAATACAAAGATAGAATTACTGAGTCGCAAAGGTCCACAGGGGAGGATGATGCTTTAATTGCGATCAAAGGGAGGCTAAAAGGTATGCCTGTTGTGGCTATGGCTTTTGAGTTTTCTTTTCATGGTGGATCTATGGGTTATGTGGTTGGAGAGCGATTTACCCGTGCTGCTCATCTGGCTCTTGAGAATAATATTCCAGTGGTTTGTTTTTCTGCAACTGGCGGTGCGCGGATGCAGGAGGCCTTAATTTCTCTTATGCAAATGGCAAAAACTAGCGCTGTAATAGAAAAACTAAAGAATAATGGAATCCCATATATTTCTGTTATGACGGACCCAGTTTATGGCGGTGTTTCGGCAAGTCTTGCGTTGCTTGGCGATATTAATGCGGCGGAACCAAACGCTAGAGCTGGTTTTGCTGGACCAAATATTATTGAACAAACTATTCGCCAGAAATTACCCAAAGGATTTCAGCGTGCAGAATTTTTACTCGAACATGGCGCAATTGATATGATAATAGCTAGGCATAAGATGAGAGATACACTCGCCTCTTTGCTTGCTAAGCTCACATATGCAACTAAAAGTGACGGTGCAGATGCCACAAAAAACTCTATCTGAGTGGTTAAGTCTTCTAGAAGTAAATCATCCAACAGAAATTGAATTTGGGTTAAATCGCATAGCCCGAGTTGCGATGAAGCTCGGCTTTTCATCCTCTGAAATAGATAAATTAGCTAACTCAAACATAAAAGAAGAGAATCGTCTGCATGGCGGAGACAGCTCCAAGATTGGGGTCAAACATCTTGTTAGTCCCGCTAAAAAAATTATTATGGTTGGTGGCACCAATGGTAAGGGCTCTTGCGTTGCAATCCTTGATGGTATATTAAGAGCTGCCGGCCACAAAGTGGGCACATACACTTCGCCGCATCTGATCAGATACAATGAGCGAATAAGCATTAATGGCTGCCATGCAACTGATGCGGAGATTTGCTCTGCCTTTGAGGAAATAGAGCTAGCAAGAGGTCCTATTAGCTTAAGTTATTTCGAATTCTCCACTTTAGCAGCATTACTAATTATGGCTTCTGAAAAATTAGATTTTGCAATACTTGAAGTTGGGCTTGGGGGGAGGCTGGATGCAATCAATTTTATGGACCCATGCATGTCAATTATCACCAGTATTGCGCTTGACCATCAGGATTGGCTTGGCCATGATCTTGATGGCATAGGGGCTGAAAAAGCTGGCATAGGAAGGAAGGGGATTCCTCTGATTTATGGCGACATGCAACCTATTCAAGGAGTTCTGGATACTGCTGGTAGCCTACAGGTGAAACTTTTAATAAATGGACAAGATTTTTCTTTCGAGCAATTTGGCGTACCAGCACCTGCATTTCTTCCAGCTGCTAGCGTGGCATGCGGCTTACAGGCTGCAGTACTTTTAGATCCAAGTCTAAGTTCATCCTTGCTCGAAGAGGCTCTGAGTCTTGTACGACTGGATGGTCGCTATCAGAGGTTATGTGTAGACGGTGTAAACATTATTTTGGATGTAGCGCATAACCCGCAAGCATCGGAGTTGCTATCTAAACGATTAGCTCATTCAGCAAAAGGTAGGATTGTAGCAATAGCAGGAATGATGTCAGATAAAGATATTTTGGGTATTTTAGAGCCCATGATACCAATAGTTGACACTTGGTACTTTTGCGATATACCCGGCAATTCTAGAGCATCTAGAGCTCGCAACGCTGCTTCTATATATAATGATCACTTGCAAGCGAGAATCTGCAAGCAAATGCATAGAAATCACTCCAAGCCAGGAGGCAGTCTTGATGTTGGTTCAGAAAAAATTGAAGTTTTTGAGCGAGAGTCTTCAGAAAAAGCCATTAAAGAGGCCATCAGTAATGCAAAGCCTGCAGATACTGTAGTTGTTTTCGGTTCTTTTGTTGTTGTCGGCTCTGTCCTTAATTGGCTAAAGAATATAAATTAGCTGAGTTTTTAAGTTACCATCAACCAGGAGTGTTATTTATGAGAGGCGCCGTAAAATCATACATAATGTATGCTGCTACATTGTCTGCTTTGGCGGTTATATTTGTACCATTGCTTATTGAAAGCCTCATGTCTAAAAAAGTAGATGAGACTTCTGTGATCCCAGTAAATAGAAATATTGGCACTCTTGTTTCGATGCCGATTAGATCTAAGAATATCATATCGGCGAAGTCCGATGAAAAAATATTCCAGCCACAAAGTAGATCAAGTCAGTCGGGCAGCTCTCTTGACGACAAAACTCCATCACTGTCACACGAAGGAATTCCTTTAGCTTGGGTGCTGCAAGTCGGTAGCTTCCCGGAAAAAAAATCTGCTATAGCCCTCTCTGAAAAACTTTCAGTTGATGGGTATAGGTCTTTTGTCAGAGACCTGAAAGATAGCAAGAGCACTGTCAGTCGTGTTTTTGTGGGACCAAAAATTATAAAGCAAACGCTGATTAACGATAAAACTGTCTTGGATAAACAATATGGCTTTGATTCACATTTAATGTATTTTGAGCCCTGAAGTTATGCAAGAGCTCTGTTACAATTCTATTTTTTTAAAATTTTACCCGTACCTATGTATTGCAATATGGCGCCTAAATCATGAATTCAGCTGACTGGATAATTTTGGGACTAATAAGCATTTCTGCAATCATCAGTGCAGTCAGGGGCGTTGTAAAAGAGGTTGTGTCCCTTTTTGTATGGGTGTTAGCTGCAGTTATTGCATCTATATTTCATGATGATTTTGCCGTGTTGATGGTAAACTTAATCGATACTTCGTTTCTAAGAACTTTAGTTGCTTGGATTGCCTTATTTATTGTCTGCCTGCTAACGGGGAGTATTGTAAATTATTTGCTAGGAAAATTAATTCAGGTTTCAGGTTTATCTGGTACTGACAGACTGCTAGGTATAGTCTTTGGGATTGCACGTGCTTTAACTATTATCATGGTGTTTTTAATTATAACCCCAAAAGTTTTTCCTGCAGCACATGCGCAGTGGTGGATTGAGTCAACCTTTATTCCATACCTGATTCCCTATCAGGATTGGGCACAAGAAATAGGATCGCTCGCTTTAAATTTCCTAAAAAACCTGTTTTAAGTAAATTAAATTAAATTGACTAACATCTGCAGAAAGAGGCTAGAAAATCCATGTGTGGAATCGTCGGAATTTATGGAAAAACAGACGTAAAGCTCAAACTTTACGATGCTTTAACTATGTTGCAGCATCGTGGCCAAGATGCTGCAGGGATCATGACTTGTCATAATGGTCGATTTAATCAAAGAAAGGGTGTCGGGCTAGTGAAAGATGTCTTTCATTCCCGTCATATGAACGAACTGCAGGGTAATATCGGCATTGGTCATGTCCGTTACCCAACAGCCGGTAGCTCTAGCCCAGCGCTTGCGCAACCCTTTTATGTAAATTCTCCGTATGGAATTTGTATGGCTCATAATGGAAATTTGACAAATACAGATGAATTAATGGCATTACTCTTCAGTACTGATCTACGCCACATTAATACTGACTCTGATTCTGAAGCCTTGCTCAATGTATTTGCTCATGAACTACTTGCACAAGAAATGACCAAGCCCTCGACAGAGGACATTTTTGATGCTGTTGGGCGCGTTCATAAACGGTGTCGTGGCGCCTATGCAGTGGTAGGAATGATAGCTAATTACGGAATGGTGGCCTTTAGAGATCCTTATGGTATACGTCCTCTTATTTACGGCCAACGCAAAACAAGCACAGGAATGGAGTATATGGTCGCATCTGAAAGTGTGGCTATGGATGTTTTGGGTTACACCGTTATTCGAGATCTGGATCCTGGTGAAGCTTTGTATGTTGATCAAGAAGGAGGATTACATTTAAAACAATGTGTTAAAAACCCTCAACTGAATCCATGTATTTTTGAGTACGTTTACTTCGCTCGACCTGATTCGATTATTGATAAGGTATCTGTGTACCAAGCTCGATTGAGGATGGGCAAGAAGCTTGCACAAAAAATAAAAAAATTATCCATATATAAAGATATTGATGTAATTATTCCAATCCCAGATACAAGCCGTGTTTCTGCCCAGGCAATTGCTGAGGAGTTAGGGGTAAAATTTCGTGAAGGTTTCATGAAAAATCGTTATATCGGTCGAACCTTTATTATGCCGGGACAAAAAGAAAGAAAAAAATCTGTTCGCCAGAAACTAAATCCTGTGAAGGTTGAATTTGAGGGTAAAAATGTATTACTCGTTGATGATTCCATTGTTCGCGGAACAACATCAAGAGAAATTATAGAAATGGCAAGAGATGCTGGCGCCAATAAAGTTTACATGGCATCGTCAGCCCCCCCTGTCCGCCATCCTAACGTCTACGGTATTGATATGCCGTCCGCACAAGAGCTGATAGCCCATGATCGAACTGAAGAAGAAATTTCCTCTCTCATTGGAGCTGATTTTTTAGTATATCAAGATCTAAATGATTTAGTGGATAGCGTCAAAGAAGGCAATCCAAATATCAAAAAATTTGATTGCGCAGTATTTGATGGGCACTATGTTACCGGAGATATTAATCAAGATTACCTTAAAAAAATAGATATCGAAAGAAATGATTCAGCAAAAAATGGTTCCAATAAAAATGAATTAGACATCAACCAGTCTATTGGTTTGCATAATTCAGGCATAGATACGTAGTAAAATTTTAATTAAACTGATCTTGTACAAAATGGCAGATTGACTAATTTTGGAAGAAAAATAAATGAATATAGATGATGTCAATGATCCTCATTCTGATTTTAAGTTTGACACATTAGCTATTAGGGCTGGCCATGTTAGAACACATGAAGGCGAACACGGAGAACCTTTGTTTCTGACCTCTAGTTATGTCTTTACAGATTCGGCTGAAGCGGCTGCTAGATTCTCTGGCGAACAGTCAGGAAATGTCTATTCACGATACACAAACCCAACAGTAAGTATTCTTGAAAAAAGAATTGCTGCATTAGAGTGTGCTGAGAGAGCAGTTGCGACTTCTTCTGGTATGGCGGCTATTTTGAGCACCTGCATGACCTTTCTTAAGGCGGGCGATCATATTGTGTGCTCTCGTAGTGTTTTTGGGGCAACTACTGTTTTGCTAGATAAATACTTATCTCGCTTCGGAATAGAAACAACCTTTGTTTCGTTGACCGATCTTGATCAGTGGCATCAAGCTATGCGACCACAAACCAGAATACTCTATCTAGAAACGCCTTCAAACCCGTTGTGCGATGTTGCTGATGTGGAGTCAGTTGCCGCTATTGCCCGAAAAAATAACGCATTGTTGGTGGTAGATAACTGCTTCTGTACCCCTGCATTACAGCAACCATTAAAACTTGGTGCTGACCTGATTATCCACTCAGCTACAAAATACCTAGATGGTCAAGGCCGCTGCCTCGGCGGTATAGTTGCCGGTAGCAAAGAACTCATAGGTCAAGTTTTAACTTTTATCCGAACAGCAGGCCCCACTATGAGCCCATTTAATGCATGGGTATTTCTTAAAGGGTTAGAAACCCTGAAACTACGCATGCATGCTCATTCAAGTAACGCTATGGAATTAGCGATTTGGCTTCAGGAGCAACCAAAAGTGAAGGAGGTTTTTTATGCAGGTCTTGAAAGTCACCCAGGACACAAGCTGGCTTCTAGACAACAGACTGCTTTTGGCGGTGTTTTATCATTTAAAGTTAAGGGGGACAGAAAAGAGGCATGGAAGGTCATTGATAGTACGAAGTTAATGTCATTGACCGCTAATCTTGGAGACACAAAAACAACGATAGTTCATCCAGCTACAACGACCCATGGGCGTTTAAGCTTAGAGCAAAAAGAAGAGGCAGGAATTACAGGTAACCTTATTCGTGTGGCTGTTGGGTTGGAAGATATTGATGATCTTAAAGAAGATCTCTTGCAAGGACTGAAAGCCCTGTAAATTTTGCTAGCAAAATATGCCAATCATTTTATGAGCATATTTTGTGCACCTTCAACAAAATCATCTTTTTTGGTATCATCTTCGTATTCAGCGGGCGGATTGTTAATGCCTTTTATGAAAGCAGGGCGCTCACCAAGCCGATTAACCCAAGAAGACAGGCTAGGGAAGTCCTCTATCTCAACTCCAGACCACCCATGAATCCTCACCCATGGCCAGCTTGATATATCAGCTATGCTTAGTTCTTCTGAAAGATATTCTCTTCCCTTTAGGTGAGTATCCAGCACCCCAAATAAGCGTCTTATTTCATTCTGATAGCGATCAATAGCAGGCTGGTAAGTTTCGTGCCAGTATCGAAAAAAAACATTTGCTTGCCCCATCATTGGCCCTATGCCTCCCATTTGAAACATCAACCATTGCAAAACACGTGATCGCTCATCAGGAGCATTAGGTAGTAGTCGACCTGTTTTTTCAGCCAAATAAATTAGAATAGCTCCGGATTCAAAAACCGTGAAATCATTATTATCATGATCGACAATAGTTGGAATTCTACCATTTGGGTTAAGCTTCAAATACTCGGGTTCTTTTTGCTGATTCTTGCTCAATTTCAACTCTTTAAGTTTATATGTGAGCCCAAGTTCTTCTAGCGCAATGCTGATTTTATGACCATTGGGAGTCGCTGCAGTATATAGTTCAATCATAAAAATCCTCGCTGAGTCATTACATCGAGCTGCGGTTATTTGGCAATCTAGTGTAAGTTAGCATATGAAGACCGAGCAAGAAATTAATTTTTTACAAATATTAGACGGATTGAGGTTGGATATGTTTAGTCATTTAATTAAGAACGAAATAGTTGATGCAAAAAATGCATTATCAGAACAAGGTCAGAAGGAGGCTAGCTATTACACTCATTGCATTCATGGACGCACTTTGACCCCACCTTTCCCAGATGATTTACACGAGATTGTCTTAGGTTTGGGTTGCTTTTGGGGGGCCGAAAGAAGGTTCTGGTCCCAGCCAGGAGTATATACAACGGCCGTAGGGTATGCTGGTGGTCACACTGAAAGCCCAACCTATGAAGAAGTTTGCTCTGGCTTAACTGGACATGCAGAGGTTGTAAAAGTTGTATTCGATTTCGCGCAGATAACTTTGCAAGAGGTACTTAATATTTTTTGGGAATCGCATAACCCTACCGAAGGTATGCGGCAAGGGAATGATCAAGGAACGCAGTACCGTTCCGTGATTTATTGTCACACAAATGAACAACTAAATTTAGCATTAAGCAGTAAAAATGCTTATCAGGAAAACTTAAAACAGTCAGGGTATCCGGCCATAACGACAGAGATACTACCAAGCACGATTTTTTATTATGCAGAAAAATATCACCAACAGTATTTAGCAAAAAATCCTAATGGATATTGCGGACTAAAGGGTACGGGAGTTAAGAGTGCTTAAGCCTTTTGATCTAATAAAAAAATTAAAGCGAGACTTTTTTATAAAATATTGATATATATAGTTATATTTTCAATATTCAGTAATATTAGTTAAAATTTCAATAAAGGTGCCTTCTGCCTATAGATTTATTGAGCAAAGGTCATTAAAATCGGCGTTCGACAATTCTTAACAATGATTTAAAATTGCTAAAAACTGTTTAATATTGTTGTAAGTTTTTGGGTTAATGACAGTTAGAGGTTCTTATTTTCTGACTGCTTTGGTTTATTTTTGAAGTAAATTTTTAAGAGGAATATGAGCATGAATTTTATTAAGTTACTTGGTGTGTCTGTCCTAGTTTTAGGTTTGGTCGCATGTGCTGAAAAGTCAGAAGAAGCCGCTGCACCAGAAGCAGGTGAAGCGACAAATGATAATATCAGCAAATTCAATACAGAAAAATTTGGTAGTTCGTCCGATCCTTCAACTGCACCAGCTCCAGCATTTGCTATTTCAAAAAATTTGAAGCCTGGCGAGTATGTTAACGAGAAAGGTGAGGTAATGAAGAATAGAGAGCTTGAGGGTGTTGTTGAAAATCCTAAGTTGCGTGAAATACCAGAAGGCATAGAGGAAGGCAGTGTAGAGCACACTATGTGGCTTCTTTCACAGGAAGAGTAATTCTTAAGCTATTCTTTAGTGTAGAAAATACTGAATCCCAGCGAGTTATTGACCGCTGGGATTTTTTTTACTACCAGCTTTCTTGCTGCTTCTTATGGTAGTTTTCAGCCTTCATTCTCCCATCAACTGGTCAGATGTTAGTTGCTAATACAATTAAGGGGAAAATACCTTGAGCGACACAAGCTTTCTCTCTCTTAACTTAAATGAAGATTTGATTAAAAATATCTCTTCTTTGGGTTATGTTGAAATGACGCCCATACAAGCTAAAAGCTTGCCTGATATCTTGAAAGGCCTAGATCTTATCGGTCAGGGTATTACTGGTTCAGGAAAAACAGCTGCATTTTCATTGGGCCTTTTAAGTAGGCTCGATGTAAAAAATTTCCGCATACAGGCAATAGTCCTTTGTCCGACTCGTGAGCTGGCAGATCAGGTCGCTAACGAAATACGGAAACTTGGACGCACAATTCACAATATTAAAGTGTTGACCCTCTGTGGCGGAACGCCATTTGGTCCTCAGGTTGGATCTTTGGAGCATGGAGCTCATATTGTTGTTGGCACACCAGGACGAATACTTGATCATCTTAATAAGGCAACTCTAAGTCTGAATAGCGTAACTATGCTGGTGCTTGATGAGGCTGATCGTATGCTAGATATGGGTTTTCAGTCCTCACTTGATGCCATAATGAATCAGCTTCCAGAAAAACGCCAAACGTTGCTTTTTAGCGCCACATATCCAGACGAAATTCAGTCTATTTCCTCACGTATAATGTCCAATCCAGTTATCGTGCGAATCGCAGCTTCCGAAGAAAAAAGTACTATAAAGCAACATTTCTATAAAATAAATGATGAGGCACACCGGTTGGCAGTATTGCGCTTATTGCTTCTTGAAAGTCGCCCAGAATCAGCCATCATCTTTTGTGAAACTAAAAAAGAAACTCAGGAGATTGCTGATCAGCTCGAAAGTTTTGGATTTAGCTCGGTGGCTTTGCATGGAGATATGGAACAAAAAGACAGAGATCAAACTCTGATTCGCTTTGCCAACAAAAGCGCCTCTATCCTTGTTGCTACTGATGTGGCTGCCAGAGGTCTAGATATTGAAGCTCTTGCTGCAGTCATAAACTACAGACTTGCACGAGATGTAGAAGTGCATATTCATCGTGTTGGTCGAACGGGTCGGGCGGGAAATACCGGCAACGCATACAGCTTTTTTAGCGAAAAAGAGCGTCATAGAGTTAATCTTTTAGAGGCATATTTAAGTCTAATTATTATCCCTGAAAAATTACCGGGAACTAAGGCTCTAGAAAAAAATCCACCTAGGGCGCCAATGGAAACCCTGCAGATTGATGGCGGAAAAAAACAAAAAATACGTGCTGGCGATATTCTTGGAGCCTTAACAGGAGAGAATGGGATTAATGGTTCCCAGGTAGGAAAAATCAATATTTCAGATAACTGGTCTTTTGTTGCAGTTAGTTCTGATGTATACAAGGTTGCTTTGCATAAGCTAGGTACCGGGAAGCTAAAAGGCCGGTCTTTCAGGGTCAGATTGATTCGCGGGTCATAAACTTCAACTTGTTTCCTGCAATAATCTGCCTTTCTTTTTCTTTTATAGGGTCTGCAAGCGGGACTGCTGCAATTAACTGCTTGGTGTACTCCTGAGATGGGGTTTTGAAAATATCAGCAGTAGATTCCATCTCCACTAGTCTCCCATGACGCATCACTGCAATACGATCCGCTATGTAACGAACTACCGATAGATCGTGGGAAATAAACATCATGGTTAGATTGTGCTTATCAACCAAAAATAAAATTAATTCGAGAATTTGTGCTTGTACTGTTACGTCAAGGGCTGAGACGGGCTCATCGGCAACTATGAATTCTGGCTTAGTTGAGATAGCGCGGCCTATAGCAATACGCTGGCGCTGCCCGCCAGAAAACTCATGAGGGTATTTTCTAGCAGCAGATCTCGCCAACCCCACATCATCCATCAATCTTAAAACCTCTTTTGCCGCATCCTTGCGCGATACCAATCGATGATATAGCAATGGTTCTGCTAATGTATCATACACGCTCATCCTAGGATTTAATGAAGAATAAGGATCCTGGAATATCATTTGCATGCGCTTACGAACAGATGTCTTCTTGCTAGGAAGCAATAGAGTAAGGTCCATATCATCAAAGACTACATTTCCGCTAGCTATAGGCGTAAGCTGCAGTATTGCTCGACCTAATGTCGACTTACCTGAGCCGGACTCCCCAACTAACCCAAGTATTTCACCGCGTCTTATCTCAAAAGAGATATCATTAACCGCCTTGATAACCTTTATTTTCTTGTCTTTTCCGGAGAACATATTGGCAAAAGACCAAGGGCTATAAGAGTTAGATTTATGAAAAAATACTTTTAAATTGTTAACTCTCAGAAAAATCATATTTTCATCACAGAGTGCTAGTTGTTTTTCTCCGCAAGGAATGGATGAAAGTAATTTTTGTGTGTAGGCGTTTTTAGCGTTGTAGAAAATGTCTTCGGTATTCCCTTCTTCTACAATTAATCCTTCTTTCATGACGGCAACTTTGTCAGCTATGCCAGCCACAACACCGAGATCATGACTGATAAAAATCACAGCAATACCATATTTTTTTTGAAGTTCTTTGATCAAAATGAGTATCTGCGCCTGAGTAGTGACATCTAGCGCAGTGGTTGGTTCATCGCATATGAGCAGTTTCGGTTTGGCCATTAAAGCCATGGCAATCATTACCCGTTGTTGCATCCCTCCAGAAAATTCATGAGGATAACTGTATATTTTTTGCTCCGGATCTTTGATGCCGACCTCGCAAAGCATTTTGATAGCCATTATGACTGCTTCACTGCGTGATTTACCCTTATGGGTTGTTAATGGCTCAGTAAGCTGCTCACCTATTGTTAGATAGGGGTTAAGACTTGTCATTGGGTCTTGAAAAATAACAGCTATGTCATTCCCGCGGATTTTTTGAAGATCCTGTTCTTTGGCTTGAATTAAGTCTATGTCATTAAAGTAGGCGGCACCTGATTCTATTTTTCCAGGTGGCATGGGAACAAGCCCAAGCAGGCCATAACAGGCAACAGATTTCCCTGATCCGGATTCACCAACGATTGCTAGCGTTTCTCCACGATTTACACTAAAGCTAATATTTTCAACCGCTTTAATAATACCGTTGCGTGTGTGAAAGCGGATAGTTAAATTTTTAACCGAAAGTAATGCCATATTTTTAATATACATCTTTTATTTATTAGTAATTTAAATAAACTTTATAGAAATAACTATAAGTTTTATTATCTAGTAGTTTTAGTCCTTTGATGTCCTGGGATCCAGTGCATCTCGTAGGCCATCTCCTAGAAAATTTAGTGCAAATAGCGTTATCGATAAAAATAGACCAGGAAAGAAAATAAGCCACGGATATTCTTCCATAGTTTCCACACCATAAGAGATTAGTAGTCCCCAGGAGCTCTCAGGAGGCTGTATCCCTAAGCCAAGAAAGCTTAAAAAAGCTTCCAGCAGCATTACACTGGGTATGGTTAGGGTTGTATAAACAATAACAGGACTAAGAATGTTCGGAATTAAGTATCGGCGGATAATTGTCCAGTGAGACAACCCAAGCGACAAAGCGGCCTCGATGAACTGTTGTTGCTTTAGTGTCAGCACTTGTCCGCGGACAATGCGCGCCATTGTGAGCCACTCTACGGCTCCAATGGCTAAAAATAAAAGTAATATATTTCTACCAAAGACGACCATAAGCAGTACTATAAAAATCATAAAAGGCATAGCATAAAGAATGTCTACTAGTCTCATCATGGCCGCATCAATACGACCTCCGGAGTATCCCGCAATAGTACCCCAGATAACTCCAATAAAAACTGCTACAGAGCTAGCTAAGAAGCCAACAGCTAGAGAAATTCGACTTCCATACATTACTCGGGTCAACATATCTCGACCAAAAATATCAGTACCCAATGGGTGCGCTAGAGAAGGGCCTGCGGCGCCCAACAGAAGATCTTGTTCCTCGTAACCGTAGGGAGCAATAATTGGTGTAAGGAGCGCAACAGCGCAAAAAAGGACTAGGATGCCTAGGCTGACGATAGCTAAGGTATTCTTTTTAAGACGGATCCATCCATCCATCCACAATGAAGTGCTTTTTTCAATAGATGGAAGAATTTGGGTTAAAGAACTTTTGTTATGCTGAATTGGTCTGGGCATCTAGTTGTCCGACCTGTATTGATGGCGAAGTTTTGGATTACACCAAACAGCAATAACATCTGACAGCAAATTAAAGAAAATGATAAGCGCTGCAAAAAAGACTGTAGTTCCTAAAATCATTGTGTAATCTCGATTAAAAGCAGCCTGCACATAAAATCGACCGAGCCCTGGGATCTGGTAAATTGTCTCTACAACAAAAGAACCGCTTAGAAGTCCAGCAAAGGCAGGTCCAAGAAAGGCGATCACAGGGGTCAGGCCGCCACGAAGAGCGTGTTTTAGGACGATAGTTGTAGGAGGCAAGCCTTTTGCTTTAGCTGTACGAATATAGTCTTGTGTCATCACTTCCAGCATTCCCCCTCGACTTAGACGCGCAATAAAAGCCGCATATCCTAATCCTAGGGTCAAAGTAGGCAATATTTTATCACCTGGAGTATTTCCCCAGCCAGAAATAGGAAGCCATTCAAGCTCAATGCCAAAAACTAACACTAAAAGAGGGCCCATTAAAAATGAAGGCATGCAAATACCAATCATAGCGGCTGACATGGGCAGATAGTCGTGTATTGTATTTGGCCTAAGGCCAGCATATGCGCCTGCACTGATACCAATAATGACAGCTATCAACATTGCATAAAAAGCCAATTCAGCAGTAACGGGCAAACCGGCTGCGATCAGTTCATTTACAGTTCGCCCAGGATAGCGAAAAGAGGGTCCAAAATCGCCATGAATTAGATCGCTCATGTAACTAATGTATTGCTGCCAAACAGGCTGGTCTAAGTTGTATTGTGCTTCTAGCGCCTTAACAACCTCAGGTGGAACTGATTTTTCAGCACTGAATGGGCCTCCAGGGGCAGCCCTCACCAGAAAAAAAGTTGTGGCGATAACAATTAGCAGCACAGGGATTGACTGAAGTAATCTACTTAAAATAAAACGAAACATTAGTCTACTTTCTCCCTGTCAAACAACGGATCAAGGGAAAGTTTTTTATAAAGAACATAGTCTAGAATATTTGGCTGAAGCCCCTTGAGACTCGGATGCACCAAGCTTTTACTATTATAAATATAGATAGGAAGTATAGGCATATCTTCAAGTAGAATTGCTTCGGCTTTAGCCATGATTCGATATCTCTCTGCTTTGTTTGAAGAGATAGGGGCCTGCTTTATAATTAAATCATCGTATTGAGCGCTTGACCAGCCCGTACGGTTATTACCGCCTTCAGAAACCCACATATCGAGAAATGTGTTTGGGTCAACATAATCCCCAATCCATCCAGCCCTAGCTATCGCATAGTTGCCGTTATTAACTGAATCCAAGTAGACCTTCCAGTCTTGATTACTTAGAGTAATGTTAACGCCTAGGTGTACCTTCCACATTTGCTGAATAGCTACGGCAATTTTCCTGTGGCCTTCTGATGTGTTATACAAAAGTTCAGTCATAGGAAATCCTTCTCCATTGGGATAGCCAGCACGAGCCATAAGATCGCGAGCTTTAGCGGGGTCAAAGCTGAATCCAGATTTAGCGGTATATCCAAGTGTGCCGGGTGGGGTAAAAGTGCTAGCCGGAGATTCGCCGCCTTTTGTTACCCTTTTTGTTAATTGCTTCCTATCAATGCTCATTGCTAAGGCTTTTCGCACACGCTTGTCGCTCAGATGAGGGAGCTTTGTGTTAAATCGATAAAAATAGCTGCCAAGGTATGGGTGAGCGTATAAAAGGTTTGGTTTGTTGTTTTTATAAACCTGCAATTTATCAATAGGGATGCTTGATGTTTTGTGCAGCTGACCCAAACGAAACATCCTTTCTTCTGTTGTTACATTTTCTATTGGGTGGAATTTTATACCATTTAGAGCCACATTTTCGACATCCCAGTAGTAAGGATTTTTAGTAACATCGATAGATTGAAATAGTCGCCATTCTTTTAATAAAAACGGACCATTGCCTACAAAATTTCCCGGACGTGTCCATAATGTGCCGCGCTCATGCGCTTTACCAAATTTCTCAATGGTAGCCCTATGCAAGGGAAACATACTGTAGTGATCTAATAGCTGAAGAAAGTATGGCGTGGGATGTGTGAGTGTTATTTTGAGAGTGTAATCATCCAGAGCTTTCACGCCAACTTGAGAAAAATCGCCTATCTCGCCTTTAGCGTAAGCTTCAGAGTTAGCAATAGGAAACAGCATGTAGGCATATTGATTTCCTAGCTTTGGCTGCAAAGCGCGCCACCAAGACCAAACAAAATCATGAGCTGTTAAGGAGTCGCCATTGGACCATAATGCGTTATGTCGTAACTTGAATGTGTAAATTTTACGATCTTCGCTAATGTGCCATTCTTTTGCAACTGCAGCAATTGGCTCTAATGTTTTAGGGTCTTTTGCAACTAACCCTTCTAGCAGAGCGGTGAGAATATGGTGCTCAGGGATGCCGGTAACAATATGAGGATCCAACTCCTGAGGGTCGGTGCCGTTTCCCCAGTGCAAAATGCCATTTTTATTACCAGCAGTGACGTTATTTTCACCGCTGCCGCATCCTGCTGTGGAGATCAGCAAAGCCAATAATAGGCTGAGGGGACCGAGTTGTCTTCTGAGGCTCTTATCCTTGAACATATTTAGCCCAAATATTAATACCATTATACAGATTGTTTAAAGCCACTATTTTCTTCATGTTAAGCAGAGAGCCAGTGAAACGCTAGTCTGAATTATAGTTTTACAAAAAGCTTCATTGAAATACATTAATGAACCGCACATAATGCTAACCTTAGAGGCATTTCTCCGTAAAATCAAAATGCGCATAAACAGGGACTATTTTCCCTGAGTCGATTGACTACCAGAGCTTCATTGATTTTAATAGTTTATGGTGACCCCTGTTGGTCCCTTGCAATAATTTGCTGCGAACCCCGCCAGGCCCGGAAGGGAGCAACGGTAGTAGTTAAATTATGTGCAGGATACGGCTGGCAGGGGGAGCCACCAGTTTTTAATCTTCAGCACTGAAGGCAGCCAAGTCTACTTGCCAAGAATAAGCTCCACCTCATCCATAAGCATATCCATACGTCGAATTACTGCTTCATAAACTTCTGAGGATGCCATATCAACACCTGCATTCATAAGAATCTTGTAAGGGTAGTCAGAGCCGCCCGCTTGAAGAATGCCTAGAAAATTCTGTTGGGCTTCAGGACTTCCATCTAATATTTTGTCCGTAAGAAAATATGCGGCAGAAATAGAGGTGGCGTATTGATAGACATAAAAGTTGCGATAGAAGTGAGGAATATAGGCCCATTCAACCGCATAAAGATCATCTATATCCATAACCCCTTCGTTGTGACCATAATAGCGTTTAAGTATATCGCCATATATTTTGTTGAGCTTGTCTCCCGACAGTGCGCCACCATTTTCTATCAATGTATGAATCGCTAACTCAAACTCTGCAAACTGTGTTTGTCGAAAAAAAGTACCTCTAATCTGCGAAAGCTCTTTAAATAAATAGTACAAGCGCTCCTGATCATCTACTGCATTCCTTCGCAGGTAATCAAAAAGCAGCACTTCGTTAGCAGTAGATGCAATTTCGGCAATAAATGTTGCATAGTCTGCTTTTGTGAAGGGTTGAGACTGATTAGCTATCAAAGAATGCATAGCATGACCCCATTCATGGGCAAAAGTACTGACTGACTCCAGCGTATTATCAAAATTTAATAATATGTAGGGGTGGACATCGTAAGCGGCTCCCATAACATATGCGCCACTTCTTTTTCCTTGAATTGGGTGCACATGCATCCAATTTTTATTAACTGCTTCTGTGAATGTGTTTATATAATCTTTACCCAATGGCTTTAATGCCTCTATAGTCAGCAATTTGGTTTCTTCGAGACTATATTTTTTATCTATTGAGATTACAGAGGGATAAATATCGTAATATTTTGTTTGATCTAGACCCAACATTCGCTGTCGAAGACCTATAAGTCTATGGAGGCTTGATACCTTTGTGCTAACGGTGGAAACTAAGGCCTCGTAGACCTCTCTAGGGATGTTATCCTCAGCCAAGGCTTGTTCTAACGAAGAGCTATAACCCTTAATTTTTGCCATAATGGCATCTTTTTTTACCTGTCCCTCTAGAGTGATAGCTAATGTTTGTTTGTAATTCTGAAATGTTTCCCAGAATTCATTAAATACTAACTCTCGATCTTCTCGAAGAGAAGAACCCCTATTTGAAGCATATCCTGATGGGTCTAACCTGTATTTTTTACCATCTGATAGCGTTACCTCTGGCCAAGGAATCTCTGCGTTAGTTAGTACCTCGTAGGCACTAGCTGCAGTGCTCATAGTATCCTGTAGAGCTGCAATAATTGATTCTTCTTTAGGAGAAAGAATGTGTTTTGATTGGCGTAGAGTATTTAAAATATAAAAATCATGCTCTTTGAGCGCCAAAGATTCTTTTAGGTAGGTGTGTATTTTTGTACTCTCAATGGACACCAGTTCAGGATTTACATAGCTTACAGCTTCGCCAAACTGGACTAACAGTGTTTGAGCTAAAGAGGATCGCTCACGAAATTTGGAGTTCGCCAAATCAGTGTCTTTTGCTAAAAAGGCGTACGTATAGAGCTTCAGTAGGTCCTTGTAGACACCGGTAATCTTGTTCATGCAAGAGGCTAGAACTGCACTATTTTCGCCCAGCCTACCTTTGCAATCCCCGAGTCTTGTTATGCGTGCAGATATTTTAACACGCTTCTCTTCCCAGCTTTTTACGTCTGGATACAAATCATGCAGATCCCAAACAAAAGATTTATCTTCTAAGGTATATTTTTCTGTTGCCGGACTTGCGCTTTGTGCCAGTATTGGCTGAATCAAATACACAGAAAATAGTGCTATTGCTAAAAAACTACTGTATTTATGCGTCATTATTTTTTTCCGGTATTATTTCATCAATGGTGCTAAGCAGCATGCCGTCTATTAGTCTGGTGGACACTTGATCACCAATCCCTATATTGGCAATATGTTGTAACACTTTTTCTTGCTTATTCAAAACAATAGCATAACCTCTTTGCAGAGTATTCAGAGGGCTAATTGTATGCAAAAGTCTTGCCGTATTTCCCCATTCCTGCTGTTTTTGAGCCAAAAGCGTCAGAATACCTTTTTTCAGCTGTTGCTCTAAGAGTTCGGTTTTACCCCAAAGGCTAAAAAGTTGATTACTAGGATGTGATCGCGTAACTTTTTCATCAAGATTTCTTAAGACAATGCTGTAATTCCGAAATTTTACTGCGGTGCTCTGCTGAAGCCTTAGCTTTAGGTTTGTTAGCTGAGATTTGACGTATAAAAGAAAATCGACAGGGTTTCGTATTCTGCGATATAGGCCATCCACACGCTGCCCCTTTGCTTGCAAGTGACGAAAAATAATTTCTTTTAAGTTCTCTTCTTTTCGCTCAAAATCAAGAATAAGTGCGTTAGCATCAGGACTGACAATCACAGCAGCTGCGGAGGGGGTTTCGGCTCTGCAATCAGCTACAAAATCAGCGATCGTTGAGTCTGTTTCATGGCCAACAGCACTGATGATGGGAATACTGCTATCGTAAATAGTTTGAGCAAGTTTTTCCTCGTTAAATGCCCACAAGTCCTCTAGTGATCCACCACCACGCGAAAGAATAAGAACATCACAAGTTTTATCTGTATTCGCGCAAGTTATCCTATTAGCGAGCTCATATGCAGCACTATTGCCCTGAGAGTTGCTCCCTTGCACTATGCTTGGATAAATAGTGACTCTTGTTGCTGGGTATCGCCTTTTTAGAACCGACAATATATCTTGCACAGCTGCCCCTGTAGGCGACGTTATAAGTCCTATTCTTTTTGGGTAGGCTGGCAGAGCTAGTTTGTGTTTGGCATCAAACATACCCTGCTGCAACAAGCGTTCTTTTAGCTCATCAAATTGTCTCTGTAGGGCGCCGAATCCTGCTTTTTCAATATGTTCGATAATAAGCTGGAAGTCTCCGCGGCCTTCATAAATGCTCACTCTACATCGAGCTAATATCTTTGCTCCATTGTCAGGCATAAAACGACTTTTAGAATTTTGGCTACGAAACATAGCGCAGCTTATTTGGGCAACTTCGTCTTTAAGCGTAAAGTACCAGTGACCAGACCCAGGTTTAGATAAATTGGATATTTCTCCCTCTACCCAAATTAAAGGAAACTGAGCTTCCAGCAACTGACGAGCTCTTTTGTTGAGCTGGGAAACGGTATATGTGGTAAGTGATCTTTCCATTACTTTATTCTCCATTCTTGTCGCCTGGAGTCAACGAATAAATTCATAGTTTAAATTTGTTGCGAGGTCTTATTTAGACAATAGATTAAAAATAGTGTTTTTCGTTGACCGTAGGCTTATAATAGCTCGCTTGCTTTAATCGCTCTCTGTTTGTTGTTTATTTTGCCAGAAACCAACAGTGTTAAAAAAAATTTTATGATGAGGTAAGCTAAACAGATGCTAAGAATAGCTGAAGAAGCATTAACCTTCGATGATGTCCTATTGGTCCCCGGCTACTCCGAGGTCACCGCAAAAGATGTTTCACTTAAAACCCGCTTGTCCCGATCTATCGATCTAAATATACCTCTTGTTTCAGCTGCAATGGATACAGTTACTGAGTCTCGGCTTGCTATTGCATTAGCTCAAGAGGGCGGTATTGGTATTATTCATAAAAGCATGAGTATCGCGCATCAAGCCCAAGAGGTTCGGGCTGTTAAGAAATACGAGAGTGGCGTTGTCAAGGATCCAATAACCATTAATGCCTCTGCATCAGTCAGAGAACTGGTGGAACTAACTGCGGAATACAACATTTCTGGGGTCCCGGTATTAGAGGATGGCGAACTTGTTGGTATTGTCACGCGTCGCGATGTGCGTTTTGAGCCTAGTCTAGATTTACCTGTGTCAGCGATAATGACACCCAAAGAAAGGCTAGTTACTGTGCTTGAGGGTGCTAATGCTGAAGCAATCAAAAGCTTGCTTCACAAGCATCGAATAGAAAAAATATTAGTTGTTAACAAAGCGTTTCAATTGCGCGGCCTGATAACTGTAAAAGATATAGATAAAGCTGAAAAGTTCCCGAATGCCTGCAAAGACGATCAAGGTCGTCTGAGGGTAGGGGCATCAATCGGCACCAGTCCAGATACAGATGATAGAGTCTCAGCTTTAATAAAGGCTGGAGTTGACGTGCTCGTCATAGATACAGCCCACGGACACTCTTTCAATGTTATAAGTCGTGTTCGTCAAATTAAAAATCAGCACCCATCAGTAGATGTAATCGCCGGGAATATTGCTTCTGCAGAAGCTGCAATAGCATTAGCTGAGGCAGGTGCTGACGGTGTAAAGGTTGGGATTGGCCCTGGTTCAATATGTACCACTAGGATTGTTACCGGTATCGGAGTGCCTCAAATCACAGCTATAGCTAATGTTGTTGAAGCCTTAAAGAACAAAGATATCCCTATTATTGCTGATGGGGGTATTCGTTTTTCTGGTGATGTCGCTAAAGCCCTAGCGGCTGGTGCGCACTCTGTCATGATGGGCTCAATGTTCGCCGGAACAGAAGAATCTCCAGGCGAGATAGAATTTTACGAAGGACGCACCTATAAGTCCTATCGCGGAATGGGATCTATGGGCGCCATGTCCCAAACAATTGGTTCGAGTGATCGTTATTTTCAGGATTCTTCTAAAGGTGCAGAAAAGTTAGTGCCAGAGGGCATCGAAGGGCGTGTTCCTTACAAGGGTCCGATAGCATCTATAATTCACCAAATGATGGGCGGAGTGAGGTCTGCTATGGGTTATACCGGTAGCGTAGATATAAATACATTGCGGACAAAGCCAACCTTTGTTCGTGTTACTACGGCGGGAATGAATGAAAGCCATGTGCACGATGTATCCGTTAGCAAAGAAGCGCCGAATTATCCTCGAAGATAATTATTCTATTTAGAATTTACTTATGTATAAAGGGGCTGCGAATTGCAGCCTTTTTAGCTCTCTATTAATAAACAGACAGATGGCCTTATAATTCACTATGGTTAATATTAAATCTAAAAAAATTCTAATTCTTGATTTTGGCTCCCAATATACCCAGCTTATTGCAAGAAGAGTAAGAGAGGTTGGTGTATATTCTGAGATTCGGGCATTTGATATGAGTAATGCTGAAATCGTTGAATATAATCCCAGTGGGATAATATTAGCAGGTGGCCCAGAATCTGTGGCAGAAGGAAAGTCTCCAAGAGCCCCCACTCAGGTATTTGAAATAGGGGTTCCCGTATTAGGTATTTGCTACGGTATGCAAACGATGGCAGAGCAACTGGGCGGTGAAGTTCAAAGCTCAAATGCTCATGAATTTGGTTCCGCCCGAATAAAAGTTCATAGCGATAGCCTGCTGCTCGAAGATCTGGCAGACCAAATTGACCAAAAAGGTTGTAGTTGGCTTGATGTATGGATGAGCCATGGTGATCAGGTTGCAAAGATGCCATCGAGCTTTAGGCTGATGGCTTCAACTGACTCGTGTCCAATTGCAGGCATGTTTGATCAATCTAGACAATTTTATGGCTTGCAGTTTCATCCTGAAGTAACCCATACGCTTCAAGGTATGGGTATATTTGAGAAGTTCATTGTTGACATCTGTCAATGCGAAAAATCATGGACTCCAGCTATGATTGCTGAAGACGCCATAATGTCCATTCGTGCACAAGTTGGAGCTGATAAGGTTTTACTGGGACTGTCAGGTGGCGTTGATTCATCAGTTGTTGCCGCCTTGCTGAGCAAGGCGATTGGCGATCAGTTAACTTGTGTATTCGTAGATAATGGATTGCTGAGAAAAAATGAAGGTGCACAGGTTATGGACATGTTTGCCAAGAATATGGGGATAAAGGTTATACGTGTTGATGCGGAAGAGCTCTTTTTGAAAAGACTTGCAGGAGAGGTTGATCCTGAACAAAAACGTAAAATCATTGGTAAGACCTTTATAGACATTTTTGACAAAGAAGCTACAGTTATTGAAGACGTTAAATGGCTGGCACAGGGAACCATTTATCCGGACGTTATTGAGTCAGCTGCTTCTAAAACCGGAAAGGCTCATGTGATAAAATCTCACCACAATGTGGGCGGTCTTCCTAAAGCTATGAAAATGGCGCTAGTTGAGCCTTTGCGTGAACTGTTTAAGGATGAGGTACGGAAAATTGGTGTTGAGCTAGGGCTTCCTTATCACATGGTATACCGGCACCCATTTCCGGGGCCTGGGCTGGGTGTCAGAATTTTAGGGGAAGTTAAGAAGGAGTATGCCGATTTACTGAGAGAAGCAGACGCCATTTTTATCGAGGAGCTACATAATTCAGACTGGTATCATAAAACAAGTCAGGCATTCGTAGTTTTTCTTCCCGTAAAGTCTGTAGGTGTAGTAGGGGACGCTCGTCGATATGAATATGTGATTGCGCTAAGAGCCGTAGAGACAATTGATTTTATGACTGCAAGATGGGCTCACCTTCCCTATGATTTATTAGAAAAGGTATCCAATAGAATAATTAACGAAATTAAAGGGATATCTAGAGTGGTTTATGATGTTTCTAGTAAGCCGCCTGCAACTATTGAGTGGGAGTAGTTATTATAGTTTAAGTTATTGATATTAAATAATATAAAAACCACGTTACTACTAAGTGGAAGTAGTTTTTTCTGTGTGCAATGAATTGGAAACTGAAATGGAAGTTAAATGAAAAACGGGAAAAACACTTACATTGATGCGGATGGCAGCAAATATGTCGGTGAATTCAAGGATGATAAGTATCACGGACAGGGTACTTTAACTGTTGTCGATGGCAGCAAGTATGTTGGTGAGTTCAGGAATGACATGCCGCACGGGCAAGGAGCCTACAGCTTCTCCAACGGAGATCGATATGTAGGGGGGTTCGAGAACAGCACAAGAAGCGGTTATGGTATTTATACTTACGCTGACGGCGAGGAACATCGCGGTGAATGGAAAAATGATGCAATAGTGGGTATTAAATGAAGAAATTATCACTTCATTGGCAAATACTGATTGCGCTAGCCTTAGCGGCAGTGGTGGGCTCAATTTTAAAGCAAGGGTCAGCTAATGGTCCCCCTGATGCATTTCTGGGTATTGCGTACATCACAATTTTTGAATACATCGGAAATCTTTTTCTTAACGCGCTAAAAATGATCATTGTCCCGCTGATTGTATCTTCTATAATTGTTGGAGTGGCCGGCATGGGTGTCTCCATGAATCTTAGGTCAATTGGGATTCGTACACTAAGCTTTTATGCAGCAACCACGCTACTTGCCATACTGATTGGATTAAGTTTAATTAATCTCGTATCCCCCGGTTATGTTAATGGTCAGCCTGCGGGCGAGCTTCTTGCATTGAATGATCATGATGTGGTAGTTATTGAGCAACGGATAGAAGGTAGGGGTATAGGCGACGTAGCAGGTATTTTTACTCGAATGGTGCCACCGAATATTATAAAAGCAGCCGCAGAGGGTCAAATGCTTGGATTGATCTTCTTTGCCATTCTTTTTGGGTACTTCATGACAAAGCTACCCGTTGACCTAAAGGATCCATTGTTTCGCTTTTGGAGTGCGACTTTTCAGGTAATGATGAGCATGACTGAATGGATCATGAGGTTTGCTCCTATAGGTGTTTTCGGCCTAGTCGCAGGAGTAATAGCAAAAACAGGCTTCGTCGCAGTAAGGCCTCTCGCGATATTTTCCTTAACGGTATTTGTTGCGCTGTGCGCTCATGCCCTAATAGTACTGCCCTTGTTGTTAAGATTGATTGCAAAAGTGAATCCGCTGAGTATGCTCAAGGCGGCATCACCGGCGCTGCTTACTGGCTTCTCGACAGCATCTTCATCTGCAACTTTGCCAGTGACTATGAGGGTCCTTGAAAAAAATGTAGGAGTCTCTAGCGGTATCTCAAGTTTTGTTTTACCGCTTGGTGCAACTGTAAACATGAATGGGACTGCTTTGTATGAGTGTGCAGCTGCAATGTTTCTTGCGCAAGCATACGGTTTGGAGTTAAGTTTTGGAATTCAATTTACAATTGTAGTTGTTGCCTTGCTGACCTCCATTGGTGTTGCAGGAGTTCCCTCTGCCTCCTTGGTGGCTATCGCTATCATCCTGGGCAGTATTGGCCTGCCAGTTGAGGCAATTGGTGTCTTAATGGTCTTTGATCGATTGCTAGACATGTGTCGCACCAGCGTTAATGTCTGGGGTGATATGGTATGTGCAACGATTATATCCCGTTTGTCTGGAGAGCAGACCAAAATACATATTGGGCTCACTGGAAAAGACAGATAATGGATCCAGTCAGCCAGGGCATTCTAGGCGCATCTTTTTCACAATCAGCGGTCCAAAATAAGAAGCTATTGGGTCTTGTGGGTTTTATTGGTTTCATGGCTGGTATGGCTCCTGATCTAGATATTTTTATACAATCCCATGAGGACCCTCTTCTTTTTTTAGAATTCCACAGACAATTTACCCATGCTCTCGTTTTTATTCCTTTTGGCGGCCTGATTTGCGCATCATTATTTTTTCTTTTTTCCAAAATACGCCAATCCATTTCCTTTAAAAAAGTATGGATATCTTCAACAATTGGCTATGGCACTCATGGGCTTCTAGATGGATGTACAAGTTACGGGACATTGCTTTTCTGGCCTTTTAGTTATGAGCGCATCAGCTGGAACAACATCTCTATCATTGATCCTTTGTTTACTGTCCCGTTAATTATATTTGTATTTTTAAGCATTTATTTAACGAAGGTATCTTTTGCAAGATTTGCTGTTATTTGGGCTTTATTCTACCTGGCGGTCGGCCTAGTCTTGAATGATAAGGCGCTTGATATCGGTAAAGATCTAGCTGATGACAGGGGTCATCAAGTTGATCGTATTGTCGCAAAACCTACTTTTGCTAATGTATTTTTATGGAAAGTCATCTATGAGTCAAACGGAAAATTTTATACGGATGGGGTAAGACTGCTTCCAAGAAAAAAAATATTCCCGGGAACCAGCGTCAACAAACTTAACATCTCAAGAGACTTCGCATGGTTAGATAATGCATCTCAACAAGCGCATGATATAAAGCGATTCAACTGGTTCAGCCAGGATTATCTGGCTGCATCACCCGAACATCCAAATCAAATTATCGATATAAGATATTCTCTGCTGCCAAACCAAATATCAGGCCTGTGGGGAATAGAATTAAACAAAAGTGCTGAGGCTAGTGAGCATGTTAAATATATTAGTACTCGCAATATATCTAAGGGTAGATTCAAAGATTTATTATTAATGATTTTTGGCGATTAAAGTGTATTTTTGAGGCAAGAATGCTTTGAATGCACGAAGAAAATACAGTAAATTTTTTCTAGTTATATCGAAATAGAAAAAGGATTATAAATGCAAAATAAAGAATTGAATTCTATAGATACTGAATGGATGAAAAAAGCTTTAAGTCTTGCAAAAAAAGCTTTAAGTATAGGTGAAGTTCCTGTTGGAGCATTAATAGTGAAGGATCATACAATGATTGGCAGAGGCTACAACTCACCAATCTCTTGTTGCGATCCTACAGCGCATGCTGAAATTTCAGCCCTCAGAGATGCGGCACTAAATATAAAAAATTACAGGCTATCAGGTGCGACTCTGTATGTGACAATAGAGCCCTGCACAATGTGTATTGGAGCAATAAT
>TARA_B110000459_G_scaffold72925_1_pt1 | contig 56709 bp, 55 predicted proteins | sample TARA_B110000459 | Tara Oceans TARA_B110000459 (sample SAMEA4398296) | marine metagenome | biome: Polar Biome; feature: [SRF] surface water layer (ENVO:00010504); material: water (ENVO:00002006), including particulate matter (ENVO:01000060) such as... | depth 5 m | reverse complement strand
AACACCCTGTAAGCCTTGAACACCTTGAGTTCCTTGTGGACCCTGTATCCCTTGAGTACCTTGAATACCTTGATCACCAGCTAAACTGAATGCAACTAGAGTTGGAAGCTGTTGAGTAAGACCAGCACTTGGGGTATTTAATTGAACAAAATCACTCTTAATACCATCGCCTGATAAGAAAGTAACATCAAATTCCCAATAACCGGTTCTATCAGTTGCTCCCTGAATCTGGAAGATCATATAATTTGACGGGTTATTACGAAGAGTAACTTTCACAATACCTTTATTTGTAGTACCAACCGCTGCAATAGCAGTAAAGAGACCTTCTAAGTTTACACTATAGAAAGCTTCGTCGTTAAACCATATTTTTGTAACTGCGCTGAAATTATCGGTTGGATTAGCAGCACCGTTCATGATCATATCGCCAGCGCCCGGATCGGCTTCTACAATACCATCGTCTATTCTATATTCTACTACGTGACCAGCATCATCTCCACTAAATCCTTGGAAACCTGTATCACCTTGAATGCCTTGAACGCCTTGCATACCTTGGATTGACTGTGGTCCTTGAGTACCTTGGATACCAAAGTCGCCTTGGATACCTTGGACACCTTGCACTCCTTGTGGTCCCTGTGTCCCTTGCATCCCCTGTACGCCCTGCAAGCCTTGAATACCTGTAGTACCCTGTGGTCCTTGGAAACCTTGGAAACCACGATAACCACGTGAACCCTGAATACCATCTGGACCTCTTTCGCCCTGTGCACCAGTGTCACCTTGTAAACCTGTAAAACCTTGTACGCCTCGGAATGAACCAACATTAACCCACGTTGTTCCATCATAAACCCAAAGCTCGTCATCAGCTTCATCTATAACTGCTTGACCTACAGTAGCTGATGCGAAAGCAGTATTTAATGTTGCTTGTGGATCTCCACCTGAGTCAACATCTGCAACCGACCCAATAACATCAAAACCAGGACCGTATGTGCCTTGCAGACCTTGAATTCCGCCGTCACCTTGTAATCCTTCTGTTCCTTGTATTCCTTGACCAACCGCGTTCCAAGCGGTACCGTTTGAAACATAAACTAAGCCGTCAGCTCCGTATGCAACCGCACCTTCGTACGGTACCGGATCTAACTGTATTGGTACGGCTTGCGGTCTGCCTTGCCCAACAATTTTGCTTCCGCTGATTGATCTAAATGCCATTATACGTCATCCTCTTCGGCTTGTCCTAGTGTGAATGATAATGTTGCATGTACTGCGTCATCAACTGAACACTTAAGATTTAACAAATCGCCTGATTTAAAGAATTGCCCGTTAAGTGGCAATGGAATTGTGTCATAAGCTGGGAGTTGTAAGTTCTTAATAAGATAGAACTCATCGTTAGTCTCTTCTCTATGTACTTCTACATCACACATAACCGTGTTTGCAGTAATATTACATAAAATAAGAGGAGAAATAACTTCGCCAACTCCTGGCTCTACTGTTGTTGAACCCCCAAAGACTAGCTCTGGGACCTCATAGTTTGGTACTTCAATCATAGGCAGCCAGTTAGTCGTTAACATAAATGTTTTAGCGACTGGTTTGGCGTCAGGTGCCTGTGATGTTTTTATTGTAATAATTGCCATTATAGTGCTGCCCTTGAGTTAGAAGCTCTTCTTGCGAGTTTTCGTACTGATGATGTAAACGGTCTACCTTCGATACGACCTGTTCTACCATTAATCTTAAGACCTCGTGCGAAGTACTGGTTATTTAATTCATCTGATCCAGACCATCTGATTCTACCACCATTTTCTGATAATACCGAAGCATTAGCACCGATAGCAGCACCCACGTTTCTGAAGTTCAGCGGTAAGGCGTTTCTGTTAACACCTGCCGATGCACCGTTAAACTGGTGAGCAATAGATTCAACCAACGATCCAAAGATTAAGAAGTCAGGTCGTATAATACTATCTATAATTACGTTATCAATCAATTCTGTTACCATTGTTCTGTGTGGTGTGTCTGGAGCAATATTGTTATTTATATAAGTTTTCATCTGTGTCCAAGCACCAGTGAAGGCTGCTAACAACTCAGTGTTATTTGTTCCAGCTGCTGCCCAAGTTGTGCCAGTCCAGTAGAATATTTCTCCTACATAACGATTTACATTATTATCAGTTGGGATAATATAACAATCCCATCTCTTAACTGTGCTTGTCGCCGGAACTGCTGTAAGTAGATCACGTGCTGCTGCATCAGCAACAGTACCTTTAAATCTTAGCTTACGCCAATCAGCAAATGCTGCCGGTGGATTAAACACTGGGAATACGTGTTGAGCGTCAATATTAAACAATGCACCAACGAAGGATCTTGAAGCTGCATCTGCACCTGCTCCGCCTTGCGCATTATTATATGTGTTAGTAGGATTAAGCGATGGATCAGTATATCTAAAGTCGTTACCGATAATTTTAATAAAGTTACCAGCATCACGATATGTTTTAGGTAGATCAATAAACTTATATTCTGCAGTAATAAATCTTTGTACTTCACGTTGTATTCTACTCTTATTGCTATCAAGAATATCCTTAGCAAAGTTGAAAGTTTTATTAGTTTCCCAAGCAAAGTTTGGATTAATAGTTGGTCCAAGCTTGTTAACAGTATTATAGAATAGTGCGTTATAGAAGATTAAGCCTAGATCAGTTGCCTGTGTAGACTGTACTTCAGTACCAAGTTCTGATCTAATAACCTGACCAGGATAAGTACCTCTAACAACCTGTGATACGATTCTACCAAGTTGACGATATGCTTGAGCAGTTGCTGCTCTTGTATCTTCAGGAACTCTTAATTCGTTATTCCAGAAGTAGAAGGCTGCATTCCATCTAGTAGCAAGGTTACCACCGTAGTTAAGATCCCAGCTCATAGCGTCTAGAATATATCCTGCATCTCTACGACATTTCGCTTTGCTGTAATCAACAATAGTAAATGTATCTTTCAAGAATTGAGTTACATCATCTGCTAATTCGTCAAGATTATCATCAATCTCTGCTGCTGCCCATATCTTAGAAGTGTCAACCCAAGAAGTGTTAGGATCAGTAATTGCTGGGATAACGTCTATGCTATCTCTGCGTACTGCATCTTCAACTATTCTTGTAAGATCTGCTACTTCTTCGGCTTCAACCGCGGTTGCTGCTGTGTAAGTTGTAGTATCTTGTGTTGCAGAACTGTGACTTAATACTGCAGTATCGATTGTTCCACCAATTACGATCTTTTCTACCGTGTCTGCTAATTCAGTGAAGAACCTAGCAGTTTGTTGTCTTTGATCAACCGGTAATACTGATACAGCATTTACAAAGTAAAGACCTGCAGTTTGAACCATAGCGTAATTTGTTGAGTAGTTAACATCATGTGATAATGCATCAATCATTGTACCAACATCTCTACGACATTTCTCTTTAGAGTAACTAATACCGTTATAGGTATCGTAAATGTATGTTTGTAGATCAGTTGCCATTTGAACTGTGCCATTATCAATAGCGTTCTTAGCAGCAAGAATATCTGCATCAATCCAGTTTGTGAATGGATCAACTCTTGCAGGTATTGCTGCTGGGTTGTTATCATCTGCAACTTTACTTAGCATTAATGCAAGGTTCATAACTTCAGTACCAATTGTTCTTCTGGCTGCTATAGTTGGCATTTCTTGCTTTATTGGGTTGCCGATAACTTGAGTAATTGCATTTAATGATGCTCTTACGAATGTATGGGCTCCGCCACCTTTACCGTAAGCAACCTTACCAACTTGCATAGTGATTGTAGTAGCATCGGTTGCAGTAATTAGATATGGTGCATTATAGTATGGATCACCTAGTTGTGGTGATGGATGTTCAGCAATGTCACCGTCTAAGCTACATGTGAATACAATACTTTCAGGAGCAATCATTACATGATCACCGGCTTTAAGCTTATGTCCTGTGCCTAGTGTTAAAGTAAAGATTCCAGTATCAGGATTATATGTAGCACCAGTTGGGCTAAATTGATTTCCAAGATCACGTGGGATATATTCGTTACGTACAACATGTTGAACAACTTTAGCCATATATTCGAAGGCTTCTCTTGTTGCTTTACGTTGATCGATCGGTAAGACATTTATTGCATTCTTAAAGTAAAGTTCTGCAGTACCGTGCATTGCAGAGTTACCACCATATTGAATATCGTGTGATATAGCATCTACAATATAACCTGTATCTCTACGACATCTCTCTTCAGAGTATTGTAGGAATGCAAAGTTATCGCTTAAGTATTGAACAACCGCTCCACCAAGTGTATCCTTACGTCCAAGGATAAGAGCAACTGACTCTTCTTGATCATAACCAGTTGCAGATGCATCGGTTACTGCTGCTTCTCTAACTTGTGGTAGATTAATTAATGAATCTTCAGCAATAATATCTGCTACGATCTTAATCAGTAATTCAACTTCAATACCTGAGGCTCCAACAACGTTACCGAATCCAGAAGTTACCTGAGCAACTGAGTTTCCAGTAGTAGGAGTTACTGTTTGTTTAAGAACAACTCCCTCTGCTACTGATGCTAAGTGATTATATAGAGCAGCAGTTGGTGCTCTTTGTGCTTCAGGTAATCCAACGTTAATACCGTTTTCAAAGTAAAGCTTAGCAAAATCTCTCATTGCAACATTAGAACCATGTCTAATATCATAAGCTGCAGCTTCAATTAACAGTCCTGTATCTCTTCTACATTTTGCTTCATCGTATACTAAGCTTGCATTATTAACTGCAATCCAAGAAATTGCTTCTTGTTGAATAAATGGTATGTTAAGAGTTAAGCCGTCTGTTGCAGCATTGTCTGAAGCACCTACATTACCAAATCCGTAATCGTAAGTAATTCCAGCAGTACCGTTCTTCATGATATTGATTACATTAGTAAATGCTGCTGTTGCTCTTGTTAACGCTACACCGGCAAGTCTTGGTAAAATATCATCTCTTACATATTCAATAGCTTCAACTGTTTCTGCTAACTGAAACTCAATTACATTTTGTGCAAGTGCTGTACCTACACGATAAGCTCTACCGTAGTATTGTGAAGGATAATCAGAACCAGTCTGAACATCTCTTGCAACTGCATCGATAATGAACCCTACGTCTCTAGCACATTTTGCTTCGTCGTAAGTGTAGTTATTATCTCGAACAAATCTAACAACTTCTTCTTGAATAAACTCTCTGTTCCATTGTAATGACCTTCTTGCGAATGTTCTGCTTGGTTCCATAAGAGGAGCGGTTGCAGCATTTGCAATTGGTAATGGATAAGGTGTTTGCTGACCAAGTGATATATCAAGTGATCCTCTATAATCTGGAATTACCAATCTATCATCTACGATATTAGCAATAACCAGTGCAAGAGTCTTAGCTTCAAGTGCAGTTGCTGTATCGGCTGCTGCTAGTTTAACATTTTGCTTAACAAGGTTACCTGTAACTTCGCTAATAGCGTTAGTTAATGCACTTACGAATGTATGAACTTGTTGTCCTGTTCCGCCTGCACCAACCCACAATGTGATTGTTGTTGCATCAGCACCAATAACTGGGCAAGCTTTATTAAAGAATCTATGATGTGCTTCAGGAACAGCGTGGTTAGTTGGTCCAGAACCAGTATCACAAGAGAATGTAATTGCGTCTGGTTTGAACCAAACGTGATCAGCAGTTGTAAGAGTGTGAGTGCCAATAGTAGCAACCATAATACCAGTTGCTGGATTGTAAGTAGCATTAGTTGGTGTAAACTGTGCACCAAAGTGTGGCTCTTGTACTTCGTTCTTAATAACTTTTTCCATAACACTAGCGATGTGTGTGAACGCTAATTTTGATGGTTCTCTTTGATAATATGGTAAAGTATTTACTGCACCTTCAAAGTAGTATCTTGCAGAATGTACTGTAGCACTATCGCCACCATACTCTAGATCTTCTGAGATTGCATCAACAATGTAACCAACGTCTCTAGAACATTTAGCAACTTCATAACCGTGACCTGCATATGTTTCGTAGATGTAATCGATGATTTCAGTTTGATACTTAGGTTTCTGACCTATGATCGCTTCTGCTGCTACTAAGGCAGGTGTTTCTATAACTGTTGGAACTGTACCATCATTTTGTTCGATGGTCTCACCAATTTGAGCGAATAAGTTTACAGCTCTAGTAGAAGTATCTACATCTAATGATCTTCTTACACCGTTTGTTGTAGCACTTACAAATGTATGTACCGCATCGACTGTGGCAGGACCAACTTGTAGTGTAATAGTTGTGCTTGTTACTGAGTCAATTCTAACTGGTTTGTTAAAGATTGGATCAGTTGGACGTGGGTGAGATAAGTTGCCACCACCGTTGCTTGCGCAGTTAAGTGTAATAGCATTTTCATCAAAGATTACATAATCGCCTTTAGCAAATCTGTGTCTAGCACCTAATGTCATTGTCATAACACCAGTCATATGTGCGTATGCAATGTCGGTTGGAGTATAAGCATCTGCCATACTAGCAGCTCTAACACTATCGGTTATAGCACTAACAAAACTGTGTACGTCAGTATTAGTTCCGGCTGAGCCAGCATTTACTGTAATAGTTTGAGCAGTTTTTGCTGTAATAATGAATGGCTTACCGAGTTTAGGATCATTAGCATTTGGATGTGAATCAGTACCACCACCATTAAATCCACACTGGAATGTAATAGCGTTAGGGTCGATAGTAATACGATCGTTAACTTCGAAAGTATGTACACCAATTGTTAATTCCATAATACCAGTTACTGGATCGTAAGTAGCATTTGATGGGCTGAATGATTCTTCTTCAGTTAATATTTGATTTACAACAGCTTGTAAAGGAGTAACTGTTTCGCCTCTTACAATTTGTCCTACTAAGTAAGAAACAAACTCATATGCGCCTGACGTTGGAACAATTTCACCATCACTTAATACCGGTAAAGCATTTTCAAAGTAAAGTCTTGAATTATTTACTGTAGCAGCGTTGCCACCGTGTTGTAAATCCCAAGAAGCTGTATCGACAAAGATACCTAAGTCTCTTTCACAAGCAACTTGACTATATACAAATCCAGGATGGTTAGTAGTAATCCAAGCAATAACTTCTTTTTGTATGAATGCTTTGTTGACTCTTAATGCATGAGCACCGTTGAATGAATCATCTGATAATGAAGCTCCACCAAAGTTAACATCATCAGCAGCAGCATTTCCGTTTGTCATAATGTCGATAATTTCATCGAATGCAGCATTTGCTATTGCGATTTGATTAGCGTCAGATAATACTTCAGTTGCAATTTTATATTTTAACCAAGTAATTGCACCGACTGTTTGAGTAAGCTGGTTATTAACTACGTTGTTTGCACCAACCGTACCAATTCTATAACCTTTACCAACATATATCGAGTTAACATTTGAGTTAGTTGCAACGTCTCTGGCTACAGCATTTAAGATATAACCTGTGTCTCGCATACACTTATCTTTGTCATAGATGAAGTAGTTATCATTCATATATGCATCGACTTCAGCTTGTAGATATGCTTTGTTCTTCTGTAAGATTCTAGATGCATATACACCTTGTTGAGAACCTGCAACCTTAATGACTGCACCTTCGTCAGCACTTACAAATGTATGTACGTCTGTGTTTGTACCAGCAGATCCAACATTAATTGTTACTGTGTCTGCTGTTACTGCGCTAATTGCTAATGGTAACTTATATGCAAAGTCTCCAATACGTGGTGAGAAGTCATTGCCTCCACCGTTTGCAGCACAACTAAATACAAAGCTTTGTGGCTGTAATTCGATATGATCGTCAGTTGTAAGATCATGTGATGGAAGAGTAACTACAAATTCACCAGTTACTGGGTCGTATGCTGCAGTTGTTGGAGTATAAGCTTTTAATACTTTAGCAGGATCTGAGAAGTATAATGCGTTAGCATCGATACAATCTGCATCTGCACTTACGAAAGTATGGTTATTAGCGTGGCCATTTGCATTACCTACATTAACTGTAATTGTGTCTGTAGTAATTGCTTTAACTCTTACTGGCTCTTTATAAACTGGGTGGTCGTATAATGGAGCAGCATCTGTTCCTGTTACACCACCAACATCACAACTAAATACCATTGATTCAGGAGCAATTTCAATCCACTTACCTACTGGTAAATCATGTGAACCGATTGTAAGAACCATGTCGCCTGATACTGGATCGTATGTAGCAGTTTGTGGAGTGAATGTACCTGTCCACATGTCACCTTCGCGAATCGCATTAGATGTTGCTGATACAAAAGTATGGACTGATGTGTCACTTGACTCACCAACGTTTAGTGTAATTGTTGTTGCATCTCTATCAGAAATCTTAACAGGCTTCTTATAAGCAGGATGTCTTTTTTCTGCTTGTATAGCATTTGTTGCTGCTGATACAAAGGTATGAAGTCCACCACCATTTACAACACTACCAACATTCATATGAATAGTGAAACCGTCAACTCTGTCGATAACGATTTGTTTCTTATAGAATGGGTGATGTGATTCAGGTGCTGGGTGATTAGTTACATTATCATCCATTGCACAAGTAAATACAATTGAGTTTGGCTTGAACTCTACAAGATCACCAGCTTTAAGAGCATTTGATCCGATATTTGCACTAAACTCACCAGTTGCTGGATCATATGACGCAGTTGTAGGAGTATAGTTAATAAATTCAGTTGTTGGATAAGAATGCTCAGTTGTATTACCGTCAAGTGCACATGTGAATGTTAAACTATTTGGCTCAATGAATACACTATCACCTATAGCAAAATCGTGAGTACCAATCGTAAGTACTGTTGTACCTGAAGTTGGACTATATACTGCATTTGTAGGAGTATACTTCTTGCCATTGTTGTTGAGCAATCTTGACATTTCGTCGAATGATTCGTTAGCTCTATTTCCAGCAATTGAGTTACTTACTAAAGCTGCTGTTTGTGTTTTAAGATAGTTAATTGAACCAACTGTTTGAGCTAATTGATCAGTAACACTTACCTCACCAGACTTAGTACGATAAGCTGCACCAGTTTGGATTGCGTTATAGTTTGTTCCAAGCAATACATCTCTTTGAACTGCAGGTAAGATATACTCTTCTGTATCTCTGTGGCATTTCTTGCTGTCATAGAAGTAGAATTCATTGTCTACCCAATCAGCCATATAATCTTGTACGAACTCTCTGTTGACTTGTAGTTGCTTACGAGCATTACGCTTAGCAACTGGGATGCCACTATTATCAGAGAAAGTAATTGCTTCACCAATAACTGATACTGCATCATCTTTAGCACTTACAAATCTATGTTCACTCTTATCATTACTTAAACCTGGATTTACTGTAATTGTTTTTGCTGATACTGCAATAATTGGTAGTGCTGCAAGATAAGCTTTTTCAAATGTTCTTGGATGGCTTTTCTCAGTCTTGAAGTTGTCGCCTGAGCATGTGAATGTAAAGCTTTCTTTTGCAAGATTTACATATCTACCAACTGTTAAGTCGTGAGTACCGATTGTAATAACCATACGACCAGTAACTGGATCATAAGTTGTTTTTGTTGGAGTAAACTTTGTACCTGAGTTAGCAAGAGCACCGATAATTGTATTGAATGACTTATAAGCATCAACTGCTGCAGGTGCAGAGTTAGCTTGAATAAGTTCATCAGTTGTTTTACGTAATCTTTCAAATGCTGCTACTGTTTCATTTCTTTGATTTTCAAGAGATGTTCTGGCAGTATTAAGATAATATGCTAAACCAGTAGTAACTGCGTTGTAGTTTGTATCTAGCAGCATATCGAATTTGGTTGCTGGTAAGATATATTCTTTTACGTCTCTTTCACACTTAACACCGTCGTAAGCATAGAATTCATCGTTGTTGTCGATCCAATCTACGAATTCGTTTATGATTAATGCTCTGTTATCTTGAACAAGCTCTCTAGATGCAACAGCATCTGTATCACCAGTATTAGCAAAGATAATAGGATCGGCTGCATCTTCACCATTTTGAAGAATATTTAATGTTTGATCAAGAGATCTGTCTAAACGTGTTAGTACTTCGCCTGTTTGCTCGTTAGTAAAGATGTGTTCGATTTCACCTTTAATATGATTGATTGAACCAACAGTCTCAGTCATTTGATCGTTAACAACAATGTAAGAGATTGGCGAACGATATGTGATACCGTTTAAGCGACCCCAGTAGTTAGAGTTTGTTGCAACGTCGTAAGATGCAGAATCAACAATTAATCCTGTATCTCTGAAACATTTATCAGCATTATAACCTTGGTAACCAAGACCAGGTGCTCCGTTGAATCCTGTTGTAGTATTAGCAGTCAAGTAGTGAATCATATCATCTACGATTTCACCTTGATTGTCGTCAAGAGTATCAGCGAATGCAGAGTTAGAAATTAGATTTATTGCTACACCGTCAACTTTAGTTGCTTGAGCAGGTTTAATAATAACCGTACTACCACGTGCTCTCATTGAGATGTCACCAAACTGTGAACCAGAGTTGTTCAATGTCATTTGGCCACCGTCTAGGGCAAAGAAAGCCTGACGTGTAAAGATTGACAAGGAACCAATACCGTTAACACCAGCACCGTTCTTAGCAACATAACCTGTACCGTTTTGAGTACGAGGTGTGAAACCAAAACATAATACGTATGTATATAGTGAGTCAGTATCAAGTACTGCTCTATCTGCTAGAAGACAACCACCACCGCGGCCGACCAATCTATTTGGGAAATCGTCAATACCGATACTTTCAATTGTACCAGTACCGCCTCGCTGAGCGTAAAGAATATCTCCAACATCTACGTTACCTTTCAGGTTTCTTATATAGATTTGTCTATTTGAATCGATATCAGCAATATAAGAAATAAACCCTGTAGCACCACTTGAGAATGTTACTTCGTCATCTAGTTCGAATTGGTTTTGTGCAGAGTGACCTGCTACTAAATATAATTCTCTACCTAAGTCAAGAATTGTACCTTTAGAGTTGAATGGATTTAAAGGTGGTTCAACATCTAAACGGTTAAAGTTTGAAAGCTGTGTGGAGTCACGAAGGTAAGGTGAACGTCTTAGCAATGCACCTGGACGGTAAGCAATAGCGAAGCCGCCTGTTGGTTGATCAAAGTTATCTACTTCAAAGTTCATGTAACCGAAGCCCTGAACATAACAACCGGAACCAACTAAAACACCGTTAGTTTGTTCGAAACCTTTTTTCTTCTGAATTACTGTTGCATACTGACCAGCAGTTGATGTCATTGAACAGTCATCAGGTAACATAATTGGTTCATCAACATAGTAAGTACCAGGACCTACTGAGATGTGTACCGCGTTATTAATATCGTTACGATCAAAAGATCCACCAGCTTTTTGTAATGCAAGCTCTTCAGCACGCTTAAGTGTGCGAATTGGCTGAAGTATTGTACCTGGATATGTATCATCACCGTCAGATGCAACGTGTACTTTAAGAGATTTTTCTGTCTTCTTAGAGAACTCGTCGTATAATTGACGATAAGTCATTTTCTCAGTATCACCAGTCTTAACATTTTTCAATGCAAAGTAGCTGTCTTCGTCAAGCATTGGCTCGAACGCTTTAGTAAGATTCATATCGAAGTCAACAAGCTCTGACTCTACGATACTTGAATTAGCAACTACTGACTCTTCAATATCAGAATTTTTAATTACTGATCTTTGTTGTACTAGATCATCAGAAGTAGAACTTCCGATTGATATGTTAGTAGCAACTACAGCATCCATTGAACCAGTTAAGGTAGCATTTTGTAAAATCGGATTGGTGAATGTGTTATCAGTACCTGTACCGTTTGAGAAGTCTGAATTTGTAATATTAGTATTATTTGCTGTGCTGTCATTAAGAGCAGAAGAAGTAATAACAATGTTATTTGCAGTTGTATCAATAATACTTGAGTTACTAATCAGTGTATCCCAAATAAATCCATTTGAGAATCTTGAATTAGTAATATCAACATCATCTAAGTCAGTGTTAGTAATTTCTGAATTAGATATGAATGTATCAAACAGGAATGTATTACCTGAGATTACAGTATCTGTTATTGTACCATTGGAAAAATCTGTTGTAACAATTGTACTATTCGAGATGAGAGCATCTTCAAGAATTAGTTCATCAATTGAGATATTAGTAAGGATCAGGCCATTTGCAGTACCTTGATCAATGGTTACATTATTAAAGAACGAATCATCAATAGTAGAGTTTGTGAAAATATCATTGTTACCAGTGGAGTTGTTTAATGCTCCAAAGTCTACAATAGTATTTGTGAATACGTTGTTGTTACCGGTTCCATCTGAGAAATCAGAACCTAGAATAGTTACGTTAGCAACTGCAGTGGCTGTCATTGTGCCGTTGTTGATATCCGAATCTTCAATAGTAGAATTATCGATAGTACCGTTATTGAATATGTTCCGGTTCATAACGTTATCTTCAATCGTAGAGTTGAAGATTCTTACACTGGAAATTGACCCACCAGTGATTGTTATTCTATCAAAAACCTCATACTGTAGAGCCTGTACAAGTTCTTTTCTCGTAATATTTTTAGTACCGTCATCACCTTGTATAAGGTTAACGATAACAAAAAGGTCTTCAGAGCGAGTATTGGCACCTGTAATCGGCCCTAATTCTGAAATCTTTGACATTTGATGATACCCTTATGTGTTTAGCTCGTTGTTTTACTTTATTTATATAAAATCGTTAACCGTGGTGGAGCTTCTTAACTAATAAACTTCAGCACTTGTTCCTCAATCATTACATAAACTTGTATATAACTACGTCCGCTATTCTTTGCTTTTAATAATCTGTGTCGACCGTCTATCATTCTATAAGGTTTATCTGCAGGGTTTTTCATACCTTTAACTACTATTCCCGGAAGATTTATATCAGCTTGTCTGTATCGACTATCTCTTGTTTCTATTTTGTTTGTTGCTTTGTGGCCTATATCATCTATATTTATGGATATTGGTTCGATGTTTTTTAACTTAACCCAACTATAAATCTTACTACAATCTATATGTGTAGGTACATCGTATACTTGCCAATCACCATCCATTATATGAATCATCTTATAGAAAACCCAAAACTTAATCTATCTGTTTCTGAACCAACGCAATGCCAAAAGAATGGCTCTTCGCCGGTTACTTCAAATATACGACTTGTAAGTCCTTTATCGTCGTAATCTGTAATTACTTTTTCGTCTTTAATATATCTAAAAAAAGATTTTTTTGCTTCATTTGTCCAAGTTAAATAAAGTCTTTTACAAGGTTCGTTTCTATTCGTGTGCCAGCCCATATATCCTGTAGGAGGGTAATGAAAGAAACCCGTAGCTCGAACAACTTGTTTTGGAAATACTTTTTGAATTATTTGCGTTATTTGTTGAGTAACTCCTAACCCTTCAAAACTAACCATATTAGTTTCGTTACTGATAGAAATATTTGAAGAGCTGAGATATTCTAGTGTTAGCTTGTCAGCCCAATCTTTTACTATATTAGCTCCGTGCATTTTTGTATTTAAGAGCATATCTCTGTAATTCTTTTCGATTATTTTTTCAGCTTCTATTTTAGTTTCATCTGGGAGATCAAACCTTATGCTCATACTAGCTTAGGATTGTACTTAGCTTCAAAATCAATGAAAGCATTAGGAACCGATTCATACGCAGTCCAATAGTCAGTAGCACCAGATAAATTAACAGTGTCTGGCATATCTCTTAAAGTTTGTTTATCAGCTTCAACTTCTGCAACTACATCTGATAAACCTTTTGTTAAGGCTCTCATTGCTAATGTGTCTAAAACACCGAATGCCACTCCACGTTGATTACGTATCAAGCTTAAAATATATACTTCAATAAGATCCATATCCCATAAAACCTGTGTTGGTTTTTTAACATTATCAAATTTTAAATGCTGGGGCATTCCAACCATAGCCAAATCATTACGATTTGAATTTTCGTCAATAAGATCGTGTTCTACGTAACCCGCGTTTTTAGGAATAACCTCATCACTCATAAGTTGACTTACGCGTTTACTAGTAGTGATCAACGAAACTTTTGGTGAACCTACTGGATAATTAAAAAATATAGTTTTCATTTGTTATTCTCTCTTTAATATAACACTGCAACGGTAATAGGAGTCACCGGGTCTACCGTAGTAATTCCAAATATAGAACCAGTGTTGTTATCGTTTCCACCAAAATGTGTGTAGGAGTTTGTTGATCTAGTTGCTCTTATTTCAAAATATGTTTTAGTTTGAGCTTGAACATAAGCATTATAATCTCTTATAACGTTTGTAGCAGAGGTGCTTTGACCTAAGCTGTTAACTTTGTCAGATACACCGCCAACTAATATTGAATATCCGGTGGATACTGTAGGTCTGCCACCGGCAATGTTCTCAGGTATAAAAATTGTCCAATAGCCTGTTGAATTCTTCTGCACTGTTAATCCACCACCGACTGCTAGAATTTGTCCAGTATTAGGTTGGAATGTTACGTGTGCTTTTACTAATTGAACAATACCTGTTAATTCTGAACCGTCACCGGTAAATTTATCAGCGTCAATTGTACCACTAGCAGTGACAGAGTCACATGTAATATCATCTGCTTCTATATCGCTAAATTCTACGTTGTCTGATGTTCCTACTGATTGACCAATACTAAACACGCCAGTAGCATATGATACACCTGTACCATTACTAACAGAAGCTCTTGCTCTTGCGGTTGTGAAATATAGATTATTAGTACCTTCGCTAAGGTTGTTTGTAGTGTGATTTGTTAGTGAGCTAACAGTACCATTAACGTTACCAATAAAAGTAGCAGGAATGTTAGCTGCTGGGCCTCCATTTTCAAATACCTTATTACCTGCTGGGTGATAAATGTCACCTGTTACATCACCAACAAAGGTTCCTGATAAGGCACCTGATACTGTTGTAGCAACGATAGTATTAGCAGTAAGTGTTCCGGGTACTGTTAAATTTGAACCAATTACAACATCAGCAGTAGTAATAATACTTGGAACGGTTAAGATGCCAAGAGGTGACAACGAGAGCTGACCTCCGACCCCGTAGTTGACAATAAAGTTGTCTGTTGTGGTATTATCAAATCCTATGTCCCAGGCTGTGGTGCCATCCGTGTACCTTGTGCGGGCCCCTTGTGCACCATAAGTAAAGGTTGCAGCAATTTGACTTGTTGTTGGAGTAACTTCTATAGGTCCATTAAAACCAACCGCAGTGCCTGGAGTTCTTGATCCAATATCATCTATACTAATCGCGTTAGTAATAACTAAGTTGGTTGCAGTAAAGTCTCCAACCAAGGTGGCGTTGCCTGTTGTACTGTTGCCTGTTGGGGCGGCTGTAACAACGTTGTCACGCATAAGATCAACCATCTCATTAGTTTTATCAAACCAATTTTGAAATGTTTGAGTAGTTGTTATATTTTGAATACTTGGTTTTGACATTTAATTGTTCTCTATCTTATCTATGCGTTCATTTAAACGGTTAAGGCATTGTTTAACCTGGACAAGTTCTTTAGTTAACGAAGCTACTTTGCGATGTAGCGCCCTCTCTGATTTATATTTATTAAGAGCTACTATATCTGTATTTATTACAGCTTGACTGTTCTCGTCTCGAATTAGTGCATTAGATTTCATCATGTCAATGCAATGCCTCTGTAATCTTTTACAAACGGTGCATTATGAATATCACCTGCTATTAGATCAATTCTTATTGCGAATTTTCTATATCCAACAAAAGTTCCGCTTGTACTAGTGTAAGTTATAATGTCTGTAGTTTTATTAGCATTCGGTACAGCATATCTATATTCTCTATAATCTTCAAGATTAGAAGATGATGAGAAGCTAGATGCACCTTCAATTTTTTCTAATTCGATCCAACTAATAGTATCTTTTGCTGCACTGTCTTGTGCATGCTGTGGCCTAATATAAACTTTAATATCTGAACCATTTGGTCTATAACCTGTAAGATAAAGATTTAAGTCTTCAGCATCTAAGTCTTCAGCCAATTCTACAGTCTTAGAAATATAACTAGATGTAGTTGCTGGAGTATCAGTTACTTTAAATTGATATGCTAATAAGGTTGCTAATTCTAGATCAACAATCGGTGTTGAAGTATTATTAGACGAGTTAGACATTGCAACGTTAATAGTAAACGGCTTAGGATTCACGAAGTTATTTGATTTAGAATAAATTACAACACCCTTTTGTGTGAAGAAATTATTATCACCAAACTTCATTGGCATACTATAAGTGTTAGTAACATTTGCAGGATCTGTAAATACACCACTGATAGAAGTATTTGTTACCGAATCATTTGTTTTCTGAATCAACGGCTGAACATAACTTAAATTGATATTATCGATTGTTCCAATAGTACCAGTTATGTTAGAATCAAATCCTGTTATAGTGTCACCTGCAACAAACTTTTTACCCATAATGGCAGAAGATTGTTTTAGGTGAACCTCTGACGCTGTATACTTATTGTAATGAGAAATAATACCAGCAACAATTGGGATTCCTGCAGCATTAGCACCATTGAATGAACAAGGTTTGTCTGTTGTCATCGAAGTTGCACTATCTACACTTGTAATTCTAAAGATATCTGCAGCAGTATTACCAGAATTTCTTACAAGTATATAATCACCTGCAGCATAAGTAACAGTAAAGTCGTTACCAGATTGTGTAAGAACATTAGTTCCTTGCACCATTGATACTGTATAACCAGCATCAATTTGTTTGTATGCAAATTCGTTAGCTTCGAATCTTCCTGTCCAATCAGATAATGTAAAGAACTCGTGATCATCGTTTGTAAGAGATACAGTGCCTGTTCCAGCATTAAAGTTATGACGATATAAAGTAAACTTAATATCTTCGTCTTGTACTGATTGCCATGCTCTATTGTTTGTAGAAGTAAATAGTACTCCATCACCCCAGTCCATTACAACTGCTTGGCCTTGTGTAGGACCTGTTGTAAGATCATTACCGCCAACTTTAGAAGTGTAATGAAGATAGTTAGGATCGTTTGCATCTGGCATAATTACGATTGCGTATTCTTTTTCAACATCCATTCTTACTGGAGCATCGAAAGTAACCTCAGTAATTAATGACGCATCATCTGAAACACTTACTTCAGAAGGCTGTAGGTGTGTCTTAGAGAATGGTACGATAACATTAGATGGATAACCGTTAATAACTTCTCTAAGTGTAATTGTAACGCCGTTAATATCTGATTTACGCTTAAAGAATAAATCTACTTTAGATATAAAGACTGAATTAGATCCACGGCCCATTCCTGATTTAATAAAGAATGTTTGTCCGAGAGGATCACCACGTCGTGTAACTTGAGTAACACGAGATGCTAAGTTTCTTGATGTTGCAGTTTCTTCTGTACCAAATTCTGGCATTCTCGTTGCAAGAGTTGATTTGCTTTGAGTGATGTTATAAGCGTGATAAGTAATTTCACCTTTTGAAGTTGATGCCGAATCAATACTTGAATATTGATTAACATCTACTGCGATTAATACTCTATCACCAACATAGAATTTACCTTGTGGAATTTTAAATACTGCTCTTAATATACCGTTTGAGTCAGTAGTTACCGCTGCATTGTAAGCTCCAGTTTTCTGAACATCTCTTGCATCCATTGCTGTAACAGCGCCTGGAGCAACATTTGCGTTAACATCAACTCCATCAAAGAAGAAGTAATGTTGTGTATTAGGACGTAGACCAGAGATGAATACTTTAACATTACGAGATCTCATAAATGGTTGGAACTGTACGTTAGTAATAAAATCACCAACTGCATCTAATCCACCGTCGTTTACAGTGAGACTTGAAATAGTACCTGCTTGAGTTCGTGGAGTAATTGTAGTTGTTGTTCTGCCACTCGTTACACTTGATGAACCACCACTAGTAACTGGGCCATCCCAGTTTATACCTGTAATTGGTAAAACTTCTTGTAAATCTTGGAACACACCAGCAAGATCTATTTCTACCGGTACAGGATTTTGAACTGTATCGTGAGCCATATCGTGGCTTGGAGAAATTTGTGCGTTGCCGTCGTATTTCCAGAAGTTAGATACACAGTTTCTAAAGTTTGTAGCGTAAGGCTGACCAATTAATTTAACATTAGAATCTCTGCTTAATGAAGCAACCTCTGCACTATTAACATCAGGGAAGATTGATGCGCCAGTAGATGAAGAATATTTCAGATCTAAGGCAAACGTATTTAACGCTGGAGTAAGAATCTTCTTATCAAAATGAATTGCAGCTTTAAAGTTAGCATCATCTGTATCAGCGATAGCAGTATCATTCATTGGATCTACGATGTAGCCATTTTTGAATCTTGATAAACCATTTTCATCTAATATTAATAGATTCTCTGAACTTTGCTCTAGTTGGTTTAAACTAATATAATATTCAAGGCCTTCAATTCTACGTTCCATCTTTTCGATATCACGCATTGTAAAGTTCTTTGTACCGCCTCTTTTAATTTGTACTGCAGTAGAAAACTTACCTTGTTCAGATGCTTCTTTTTGAGTTAGTGCTGGATAACCTGGAATAAAGATAGATGAAACCATTAATTGGTCATCACTTATCTTTGGTGTAATTGGGTTTTGAGCTTCTTCACCTTTAACAATTTGCGATTTACCATATGAATCAAATACGATTGCATCAACTCTTGACAAATAACTTTCTACATCTGAAAGAATAGTAGATTGCAATGCTGGGACTAAGAATGTGCCACTAAATGCTGGTGTATAACTGCCAACACTTGCTGTAATAATACCTGCTGCTGAAATAGTAGTATCTGTATAATCTACTAAAGGATCTCTATCTGCATATGGTCTAAAGTCAAAAGCGTTTCGTAAAATAAACTGCTTGCCGTTAGAGGCAGTGTAGGTTTCTAGATCAGACGATCTTACTTTGCCGGCTGGTAATGTTGCTGTATCATCATCAATAGGATAACTATTAATTGAGAAGAAATGTTGCCCTTGAGAAGTGTTCCGCTCGTATACACCCAATTGAACAACTAATTGCTGTCCGTTAGTTGGCTGAGGTCTGCCTGCGATATATTCCATATATGAAATATCATAGAAGTGATCGTTCTGATTTGTATTAAGCTTAAAGCTATCAGTAAAATCTGTTCCACCAGGACCGGTGTTAACACTAATAATTTTATAAACATCAGGGAAACCTAAGCTATACTTAGCAATTGCTACACCGTAACTAACTTTAACATATGGTGTTACTGAAGCTTTAGGATGTGGTTCGGCATCTAATATTCTTTTGTTATAATAAACTTCTGCACCGGCTGCAGATCCTGGACTTAAATTAAGAGTTAATACTGTACTGTTTAATGTTAAGCCATATGATGTGACATTAATAGGTGTGTTTGTTGTATCTACTACGAGAACATCAGATTGATCTAATGCGAAGTCTTCTCCAACATCAGCTGTAATATTAATAATATCACTGTTAATTCCGTTAACACTTTTCCACGCTCGTACTGGAAGTATGACATCATCGAATGCTTTAATATAAGGAGTACCAGTATCAAATAACTGTACTGATTTGCCTATGTCTTTAACTTTATCATTTGCAGTAACTGTTATTTCGCCTGATGTCCCAACGATTTTAACAACTTCATCGAAGTCTCCTGCTGACATTTTAACACCAAACAAGTAAATTTTAGTTGGTGTTAGATTTCTTACGAATGCTGTACCAATTGTACCATTTACTGAATTCTTTAAAGTTACTGCACCGTAGTTAATATCGACTTGACCTGCGATTGATACTACATTTAAGTAACTACCGTAATCGACAGTGGTTGCTTGGTTTTGCTGAATTGCAGTATTAGCAACTTGATCAATAGTGAAGTCAAGTTTACCACTGTTTTCTATACGGTAACCTTTAATGTATGCTGTACCTTTACCAACAAGTGCAGTTAAATTAGTTCCTCTACGATCCATATCAACTTTAAAACTATCTAAAACATAGTTACCTGATTCTTCGTATGTTCTTTTTGCTAACTCTTCAGCAATAGAATTGAACTGTGAAACGTCACGTAAAGTAACTGCTGAGCCGTTTTGATAACGAATAAGAGTAAAGAACACTGGATCAACATCAGCAATTACTGTTGTTTTAACAACTAGCGTTGGAACCATTGAAAGTCTATCAGCACCAGGAGCATTTTCGTTAGATGATCCATTAGCATTATCGTATAATGTTTTATCTTGTAAAGAACTAATTAGTGTTTCAGCAACTTCATAACCAACTGACAATCCGTCAGGCTGATCAGTGTACTTAGATACAACTAATGTTTGATCTGATGTGAATAAGAAATGTCCTTTTTGGAAAACAACACCAGCAGATGAACGTATACCGAATGATTTACCAGCAGGGGTTGCTTGTAACGTTACGTTGATTTGCCATACAGCAGCGTCTGCACCGGCGCCACCTTCTTGCAATGCATCAACGAGAACTGAACCGTTATAAACATACTTTGTAATTGTTAAAGCTTCACCATTTTGGAACCGCTGAATAGTGCCATTAGTGTTTAAATAATTGATAAAGAAAGTGTTAAGATCTGGTGGACGTGTTTCGAATCCGCGAGTAGCAGCAATAATGTTGGCTTTAAGACCAGCAGCATTTGATACCTCGTAAACAACGTCGACGTCTTTAACAAGACCATCAATGACCGCAGTACTTGGACCGGACACATATGATTCTACATCAAATCCTGATTTGTCTGTTAACTTTACGAATTCTAAACCGTTAAGATCTGTAAAGTTGCAACCTTTAATAATAGTACCTTCTTGGTAGATATTATCTCCGAATTGCTCGACTTGATTTTGTAGAATTGATTGAAGTTGTGTCAGTTCCCGTGCTTGTATTGCGTAAGCGGGCTTAAACAGAATCTTATAGAACTGCTTTTCGACGTCAAAGTCATCAAAATATGGTGCAATATTTAAATTTGTGTTAATAGGCATCTATTTTAGTTCCTTAAAATTCTAAGATCAACTTATATTCTTCTCTAGAACTTTCTGCTCTCGTAAGAGGGAAGAAGTCTTCGAAGAAATATACAGTTCCAGATCTTTGAGTATATCTTGATTCAATAACATTGTTGGCTACTGGTATATTTATCTTTATTCTTTGCCCTGTACTATTAATAAGGTCTTTAGTATAGTCAAAGGCTAGATCGTTATTGGCGGTGTTAACTTGTGGTCCCATATAGTTACATATGAAAATAGTATTAGAAGTTGGTTGTACGTCGTGTACTCTGCCACTAAATGTTATGTCAGAGTTAATATTTACTTGTGTAACAAAAGTATCAACATCAAACTTTGCGTAGTCGTCAGTTGTAATTGCTATTCTATTATCAAATGTATCTGGTGAAGCAGTGTTTGCTGTCTCAGGATCAGGCGTAAATATTGGGTTCTTAATAATTCCTATTGCTGAATAAGAATTAGACTTACCAATTTTATTATTATCAGTTTCTGTAATGTATGAATAAAGCAGAATACGTCTGCAATGCATTTCATTAATTAGATTAAATCCGTGATAACCTTCTGGTGAAAGAATAGGTCTTAATGTTGCTCTTACATCTACAGAGTTTACTTCGTCTGGTTCAAAATCAAATAATGGATCTATAACTGTTGCTGTAATATTGTTATAATTAGAACCAGTTGTTAGCAACTCGATATTAGTAATTCTACCATCAACAATTCTTGGAATTGCTGTAGCGCCTGTTCCATCACCTTCTATTTTAATAGTAGGTACGATTCTTACTGTAGAGTTTTGAATAACCCCATCGCCTTGCGGATCTCCAATAAGCTTATAAGTACCAAGTGATTTAGTAGGATCCCAATTGTAAGAATCAATAACATATGAAGATGAAACATTGCTAGGCGAGTTAATATAAACCGTCATACCAGCATAATAGTTTGCGATCTGGCTTTGTAAAGATTGCAAGATAAGAATTGTACCGTCATTTTGCGGTGGGCCAGCGATGATGCCTGATTCTAATGTAGGATAACCTGTGTTATCGATATAGTTTTCTACAAATATATCAGAAACTTCTGAACCAGTAATTACATTATTAGCATCTTGCGCTAAATTAGGATCAATTGCAAACGTTCCAATTAAAGGAATATAGCCTGAGGCATTATAAGCTTCGAATTGTTGCTCAGTTAAGTAGTACATAAATTTCCATACGTACCCATCTGGCATTCTATATATTTGGTTTTCTGTTGTAGGATTATAATTTGGTGGTACTGTTGAGACTGCACCATTATTATTAGATAAACATTTGTAGATACGGTAGTCACCAGAATCGTTATTTGTTGGTCCTACTACTGAATAAAAATTTATATTTTCTAAATCAGTAAGATCGTCGTATTGTGCATAAAGCTGATCTTTTTGCCAAGCGTAATATTTAATCATAAACTTAACGTCAGAATTAAATACTTGTTTTCCAAAAAGAATAGACTCTTTAAAAGTCATTTTACTATTAAGTGAATTGACAGAGCTAATACGATTCAACGCGCCAGTGACGGTTGAAGAAACTGCGAAATAGAACTCGTTATCAAGAATATCCTGATAGAACATTCTAGTCGAGTCGTTTTTCAATGTTGTAGTTAAAATTTCTGGCATTTCACTTAACCCTAGCTTTTGTAATATTTATAAACACTTTTAGCCTCTTCTACGAATACGAACACGTGGATAACAAGTACCTGAAACAGGTCTTGCTTTCAAATTGTTTTTCGGATGAGCAGCACCTGTCACTGCTCTTTGGTTCTTCCATCTCAAATATTTATTAGGTGCACCTTGTAAACTATCTCTATCCATCGGATCATCAGTTCCAGTGTCTTGCATTTGGTCTGTAGATGCATTATTTATAAGCCAAGCCGCAGCTTCAGTTTGGCTCATATTTTGATTAGATTCAGCTAATAAAGCAAGTACACCTGCAACTTGTGGGCCTGACATGCTTGTTCCTTGATATTTATCAAAGTTATAACCAGATAATCTTGGATCTGCAATATCACCACTTTTAGCATGTACACTGCTATTAATTGCTTGGCCTGCAGCGAATATATCCACTTGACTGCCACAATTTGAAAAATAAGCTTTGTCCTCTTGAGTAGCGTTTGAAGTAGCACCGACGTTAATTATTGGTGCATATCCTGCAGCAGATCCAGTACCTCTGTGTAAGTACCAATCATAATTATAACCGCCATAAGTCATATAATATTTGTTATTATAATCTTGATCCGATGCGTTAACCGTTTTCCAACTATCATTACCAGCTGATGCTACAATAATAATTCCATCATCAATAGCGTCTTGCATATCAGCGTTACGACTTGTAAAATAATTTGGAATGCCCACATCTAAACTAGTTGCATAAAAACCGCGGGCTTGCAATTCTGCTTGAGTTAAATCTCTACCAGGATTAAAATCGACACCCCGATAAATTACTCTAGTAACGCTACCTGTAGTATAGCCATATGTTGCAGAATCAGCGTTAGTTCTTAGAGTTGAGCCGTAACTGTTGTTTGATACGGTTGGATTACGCCTGCCAGTTTCTGAATTAATAGGTTTAGTATTATGCCAAGCACGTATGTAATCCCACATGAGGCTGCTAGAGAGGCTACTGGGGTTACTGCCATATGGGCTTATGTTATATATTGTAGCGTCTCTGGCCCATCCCTGTGAATTCCCAGCAACAGTACCACCGCAGTGGCAGCCATGATTGTTATCATCTTGATCTGTAGAATTTGTATAAGAGCCTGAGCGATCATAAGTATATGTACCATTTGATCCACCAGTTACAGCATTCGTTAATGAGAACCAATTAAATTGATTAACTCGTGTTCCGCCTGAACCGTCAGAATTAACTGCAAACTCTGGATGAGCTGGATCGATGTGTCCGTCAACAATAAGAACATCAACGTTCTTACCGGATGCTGTTACCGTTAAGTTTGTAGTAATAAGAGAAGTACCATTAGAGCCCCAGTTAGATCTGTTTACTTCTTCACTGTGTCTTAATAAACCCCAGTTAACATCGCTAGCATCATCAGTGTTGCTTTTATCAAACTCACCATTAGATATTATATAACCGTTTGGTTTTGTTGTCAACTCAATAAGTTCTACTAAATCACAATCCCAAACACGATCATCAGACTTAAGTAATTCTACTTCATCGTCAGTTAACATGTAATGTGTATTACGACTAATGAGTCTTCTGTTTGTTAGTTCAACTGCACGGTCTGGAATAAACAAATTGCCACCAGGCGTTTCCATATCATCATAAAAACTTTGAAGATCTTCTTTTCTATGAAGAGTGACAATCCATTCTCTTTGCATTGGTTAAGCCTCTAACTGAAGAACATTGAGTGTTACTTGAACGGCGCCGGTTGATCCAGATTTATTTGTAACTCTGCATGGTATAGATGTTGTCGGGCTTGCTTCAAGATTAAATCCAATAACGCCAGGAGATATTATAACTGTTTGCGCACCTGTAGTAATTACTTCTGCAATAACACCAGCATCTGGAGCTGGATCAGTACCTTCGCCTCGTGAATTATCTGCTGAACGTGTAGCGCCGTTAGCATAAATTCTAACCCAAGCAGCTTTATCAGTTGTAACAGTAAATAATGAATAAGCTTTAAACCCAGTTAGATCAAGATCGCCACTAGCCTCGTCTGCTAAAGAAGAAGTTGAACCAGCTGGTGATGTCCTTGAAGGTAATGAACCACCGCCACCTGCATTTTGAAGCTCAACCCAAGCACCAGAGTGTGCAAAATATGCACCACCCGTGGCGTGTACGTGAGCAAACATTCCGTGATAAGCACTAGCATCTGGCAGATCGCTTACTCCTGGATATACGTTACCGAATAATACTTTATTGCCGGCCATATCTAAGTCAGAAGCAACAATTGCTGCTACTGCATCTGAGTCTGAATATGATGAACCCGAACCAGCCTGAGCTACCCAAGCATAATCAGTTCCACTCCAGGAAAGAATATGTCCTGTTGTAGGATCTGATTGATTTAAGTGTGCATCAACGTCTGCGTTAGCATATGAACCACCGCCGCCAGTAAATTCTGATCCGTTAACATAGATTGCGCCTGTAATGTTTACACCAGCAGTCGTTGTTTCAATTTTGTTAAGACCGTTATATTCTAAAACAACCGAGCTAGCATCAGCTCCGATAATAATCTTTTCGCCATTATAATTTTTGATGTTCATTGTTTTTGCCATTTTAGTATCCTGACGCTGTTAAGAAGATTGGTATACTTGTATACGTTATTTGACCGACAACTCTTACAAATTCAGTAGCTGTTATGCCTGTAGGTGATGCTGTTATTGTTACATCCAGGAATAGATTACCATCAGTAATTCTTTCTTTAATTTGAATTCCATTCATTAAATCGTCAGAACCTATACCTGTTTCGATAACATCGAAAACTCCACCGTCTGCATCTTCAACACGACTAAATAAAAATTCTTTAGTTGCGTAATGTGATACTCCAGTATTCGAAAGTAATGTCAGCATTAGTTTACCGCCAGCTGTATATCTTGCCAACTGCTTAGTATATACTAGAGCTGATATTTTACCATTTACAACATTTGTAGGTGGGATCACATCTTGCAAAGTACCGGTTACTGTGTCATTAATTACGAATGGAACATATATATCTTGGCTGTTGATTCGACCAAACTCTTGTGTGCCAATAATTTGATGATCGGTATCTGGTAAAGAACTTCCACCTTGATTAACAAATGTAAAGGTACCATCTCCGTCTGCAGAAAGTACTTGACCTGCTGTACCGTCAGTAATACCTAAATTTAATAATGTTAAATCTTGAATACTGTCATATACTTCAGTAAAGTTTGCGTTACTTTTGGACATAGCCGAACGTATAGGGTCGCCGGTTCCGTCGTTGGCTTCTTCGCCTATATTGATTATTTGCTTAGCCATGCTTACTCCTATTAGTTTTATATAGCTTTAATAACTTATTTATCTAACTGTTATCGACAGTGAACGTTAATGTATCATCTACAGTAAACACGAAGTTATCTGCTCTAATTGTTTGATCGCCGGTTGCCTGATTAGGTCCAACGATAGGATCACCACCTTTAACATAATCATCTTTACGTATAACCTGGAAAGTTGACGACATAACTGGGCCTACTGCTTTTTCGTAAGAAAACTTACCAAATAATTTAGACCCTGCTAGGTGGACTGTGTCTTTTACGACTTTTTCATACTTAGACTGATCTACGACAGACTTAATTACATACGAATATTCTTGATAATAATCGCTGTCTTGAACTTTCATTTCTGAATCGAAATACTTAAACTGTCTATCAATAGGATCTGTAAAGTAGCCATTAATGTGAGAGCTATTACTTCCCCAGAAACCAGCAGTAATACCTTGTGATCTTGCAGATAACTTTGCCCTAGCCATAGTTGCGCCGGTATCTTGATCTGTTAAATAAACATTCTCACCGTCGATATAACCAAATCCAGAGTTTCTTATTTCTGCTGCTTTAATTCTACCTTCTGAAAACAATGTTTCATTTCGTATTTCAGCGTTTAAACCATATTTTTTAGTAGAATAATTTCTTTCAATTCCGATTACTTCGAAAGTATTACCTTTATGTATAATTTCATCACCAGTAAGTGCAGATTTAAATCCATAATAACTAAAAGGTGTTACGTATATGGAGCCGTTATCGTTGTCTACTGCTCTAATAATACCAGATGAAGTTGTTAGTGCTTGTGTAATAGTGTCACCAACTGAGAACGAAGGTGAAAAGTCACCAATACTAATAATTTGGTCGTATCTTTCAAACGCTGCCATCTGTTCATCAATAGCAATACTAAACGTATCGTTAATATACTCCTCTCCAGGATTTATATTTTCGAAAGTTTTAATTGTACCAATGTCAAACGGTGTTAAATCGAATGCTTGGTTTAAAGGTGTTGATAAAATAGCTGGTGAAGCGCTGCCTGACATTGGGATCGTTGCGGGTGGTGTATTATTATAATCATTTGAATTAATTGTAACGTTTACGAAGTTTTCAATAATGTCTGTAATTAATGAAACACTTTCAATGTTATCTAACTCTTCTATTTTAACGTCAGTTATAACACCAGTGTTTGCGTATAGTGGTCCTGGTGAAGAACCATTTTTCTCTGCTACTACAAACATGTCACCAAGTTTTGTGTTAACGTCATAAGCTGTAATAGTAAAGTTATTAGCAGCACCATTCTCGTCTACTCGATCTCTTGTAGAAATATCTCTTCCCAATGCAAACGAATCGTTGGGTTCCATTTTAATACCAACAGCGATAGAGTTTTGACCAATAACTGTGCCTGCATTACCAGCAGTATCTATTAAGACTTCTAATTCTTTAAACCTAAAACTTTCATTTGGCAATACAATAACTTGGTTTGATACAAGCAATTTTGTATTATTAATTGTATAACCAAAGCCACCGTCATCAATAGTATATTCAATTGTTCCGGTAAACTCAGTTTGTAATTCGGTAACGATAGCAGTACCACCTTTACCGTAATCACTTTTAATATCTACAATATCACCGACTTTATTACCAGTAGTACCACCGTATGATACATCAACGGCTAACGAATTTGCAGAACCATTTAATTTACCAAACGGAACATCTTCCCCGCCAATACGACACATAATATCGTCGTATCTTACGAATGTACCTTTAGCATTTGTGATGTAAATAATAGCAGTTAATGTTTTATTAAGATAAACAAAGTTGATTTTATCTACAATTGCTTTTGCTTTAGAAATAGATCCGTAAATATTGCGACTTAATAAATCTGCATATGAATACGATGTGCCTTTTCTAGATACAAAGTTATTATTGTTTGGTAGTATCTGTAAGTATGTACCAGTTTTCCAAGTTGAATCTGAAGGCTTAAGCATGTATTTAGAAGGATACATTACTTGAATATCTTCCTCATAAAACATTCTAAAGAATAAAACTAATCCAGCTTCTGTACCTTTACGGCGATACAAATCTAAAATATTACGTATTACAAACTTAATTGTTTTATCATCTTCGATAGGCGGTAGATCTGCCATATATTTCTTTTTGAAATAAATTATCATTGACGAAAGAGTTGTTCCAACGTCGCGATACTCAAAGAGGCGGCGTGAATTGTATACGCCCATATTAGGATCTGACTCTACGAACTTATAATAATGTTCTACCATTGCAACTAGTTCTGCACCATGCTCCCTATAATACGCAGGAAACTGTTGCGCGATTTTAAACGCTATATTCTTTTCTATTAAGTTGACGGTATTATCAGCCATTTTACTTAACCTCTACCATATTAACGGTTACATCAGTATCTAGAATCAAGAATATTCTTCCTGCTGGAGCTGATATATCGTCGTTAGCCGTAGTTACCATAATGTTGATTCCTGATCCAGCAAACCCACTTACTTTGAAGTCAACCAAATTAATTTCACCAGTTTCATAGTTTACAGTACCAGCAACTGGTTTAACAATCTGTGGGTTTGCAGCATCTGCAGTTACGATTTGCATATTACCTAAACCATCATCTTGTAAGTATGAACTCACACTATTAAATCCGAAAGTACCACTTGTAACTGATGGTTTATAATCTTTAAATCCGTTAGAGTCTTTAAACGGATATGGCTTAACTAATTTAGAATAAAACTTAAACGAAGGTGAAGATGAGATATTTAATGCTGGTGAATATACAACATAAGGACATACACTTATTTCGTTACTTAAAATAGAGATATTAGATGCATCAATATTAGAAGATAGTTTTGATAATCTTAAAGTAGTATCAAAGTTATCTAGGTATGTAGTGTTGTATGTTGATATCGCTGTACGTACTTCAGTTTCGATTTGCCCAGATGATTTCTTAGTAATCTTAGGATTAAAGTATACATTAGCTTGAACACAACCGTAAATAAATTCAGAAGGAATGAACACTGGCTCAATACCAAGCGGACTCTTTTCTTTTAAGAACTTAATATATGCTGAAGAAAGAACCGAAGATAAACCTTCTCGTCCTTCACCAAGATAAACTGAAATAGCAACTCTACCAAATTGTGGAGGCTCTAATGTTTCTCCGCCATATGCGGCAACTGAATCAATCTCTGGAAAGTTTTGTTTTAATAGGATTTCGTAATCACTAGTTGTAATTGCTCTTTCTTGTATCTGTAAAGATTTAGGAGCAAAGTATCTAATGTTTTCTAATGTTTCTCTATCGCCACCACCAGCTGCCTTGGATATTGTTTCGACAGTAATTGTAGATGTTGGTAGTTGAGCACCTAACTCGAATGAGAAAGCACCGTTAGATTCAACACCTGATGTAATGCGATATCTTACACGAATATCTTCGAATGCTTGTGGCTGTAAACCAAACACGTTGTTACCAAAGTAAACAGTGTATCGACCATCATAATATGGTTCTACATAGAATACTCTATCTAACGGTCCTACACCAAATAAATCATCCTTACGAATAAACTGGTTTGCATCTTCAGTTGCTTCAGCATCTACGAATACTTCTATTGAATCAGTATCAGCATTTTCGTTTGTAAGAATAACTCTTAGGACACCATCATCACCAATAAAGTAACCTTCTCGTTCAAAACTTGATAGCATTTGACCTTCAAAGATCTCTACATTTTCTGCTACAAATGTTCCAATACCGGTTTTACGTGCAACATATGTTTTATCATTTACAAAGTTATAACTTGCACCTTGATAAGTTGTTGTAAAATCTGAGTATGCCGGAATTGTAACTGTTTGTCCTACAATAGTTATGTCGACAATAGTAATTGTTACGAGCGCTCTTGCTGATCTTCTTGATCGTGGAAGATAATTAAGTTCTTTTGCATGAGACATTACTGAGTTTTTCAACACAGCGGAGTCTAAGAACATTTCATTAACTGCCATATTTGTATAAAAGTTATTTTGATATGTGTTATAAGCCAAGACATCTAAGAACACGCTCATGTTCGAACCTTCAAAGTTATAATCTTTGAATTGTGTCTGGCTTTTCAGATAGTTTTTAAACTGAGTCTTGATAGACTCAAAGTCTAATTCTGAAATATTTAATTTAGCCATTTATCGTGTCCTCTCTAAGAATACATCTAGCTTAATCGGCTGCTGTACGTTTGTTATGTAAAACATTATATTTACTCTTACTGCATTATCATCTATATTAGAAGTTGCTGTTACATCTATCAATGTTGCTCGAGGCTCATATAATTCTATTGTTGTTCTTACTTGATTTTGAATTAAAACCATCATTGCTGGTGTGATGTTCTCAAATAATAAAGCATTAATATCACCACCTAAATCTGGCTGCATTAATCTTTCACCGCGATCTGTAAGTATAAGATTCTTAATTGATTCTTTAACAGAGTCTTCATCTTTATTAACAGTAAGATCAGATGATACAGGACTAATCTCAAGAGTTTTCTTGAAATCAGAGTAAAGGTTAATCTTTTTAGTATTAGAAGTAAATACTGTAGCTACCATTTTCCAGCTCCTGTTGTTTTATTGTGCACCTGATCCACCTCGTTTATCCCACTGTCGTAATGCACCCACATCGACGTGTACAAAAGTATTATAATACCCAACACCTTTAAATCCTATTCGCCGTGCCAATTGAACAAACTCACCAACATCATAAGGATTAAATCCTGACCAAGTTAAATCTACTGCATTACCACTTAAATGTTGTGAAGCTTTAGCACCACGAACTATTTTATTATATTCAGGATTTCTATATCCACTGTTTAATTTAAGTGGTCCTGTTACGATACCGGCGTTCTTAGCTTCTTTTTGTAATCTCATAAGAAGGACTTTTACATCGATAGGAATTAATTCCCAACCTTCACGTGCAGGTGTCATTCTAGTAACCCATCCACCTTGAATCTTTAATCTTGCGTCACTACCACTTTCTAAGTCATCCCATCTAGGTAAATCTTTATATTCTTCAATTGTCGGCAAAGCAACATTTCCTGCAGCTTCCCATTCATCTCTTGCTTTATTTATCTGTCTTTGGCGGTACTCTTCAGCTTCTCTTATAGCTCCAGCCCTAATTGCTTCACCAGTTACTCTATTAGATGCATTTGAAAGTGTATTAAACACTTCATCATATCTATTTGTGAAGTCTTTTAAAGGATCTTTTAGTCCTTTGAATAATCCTTCTATACCTGTTGCTAATCCACACAGGCGAGATATTAAAAACATGATTTCTTCAACAGATGGGTTATCGAATAAGCCAGTTGCATAATTAATTAAAGTATTAATTTTATCTGTTATTCTTTTAGCTTCTTCCGGTCCACACAATTGCGATAATGCTGTTTTTTTCTCTTCAACATCAGCAGCAACTTTAAGTTGTACTGGGCTTTTATAACCTGGACCAACAATTGCAGAAACATCAAAATTAGAAATAGATCTACACACTGCTGCTATAGTCTTTTCAATCATATCTGTAATTTTCTTTTTAATAGCTTCTAGTAATGCTTTTACTTTAATCTTTTCAAAGGCTACTTTTACTAAACTTTCAATGTTTTTAATTTTACCAATAAGTGATAATGCATCATCAATTAACCCTTGTACTGATCCAATTAAATCAAAGAATCCATTAATTACACCAAAGATATTATCAAACAATGCACAGAATCCGCCCATAACACTTACACTAAAATCACCATTATAAAAGTCATCTAGTTCTTTTAAGAACCGTGAGCCATTAGCGTTAGAAGATACAATTGCTGTGGCAGGTGTGTAATTACTACTTTCATAAAATGCAGCAATTTCTACTGCAGTAAGAGGTCCTTTAGCAACTCTAAAAGAAATAACATCTAAGGTTCCATCAGTTTTACTCAAAGCATTTATAGTTGCTTGTCTCTTCATAAAATCATTATTAATACTGTTGACTGATTCGTAGAATGTTGTACTATATTTTGTAGCAAATCTGCTTAAAACATTTGTCTGCAAATCGTTAGCGATATTAGCTTCGAATTCTTTTTGGAAGACTCCAACTTGATGAATAGTAAATTCGCCATTATCGTTTACTGTATTACCAATGTATGGTGTTGCTTGGTTATTTAAACAACTTCTACAAAGAGTTTTTCCTGGTTTACATGTACAAGCCATTATCTTGCGCCTCCGGTGGTTATCGAGCCTTCTAATGCTGCTTCTGATCTAGCTTTAACTTGATCTATTACACTTAAGATTGCATCGGTTGAAGTAAGCGATCTGTTACCAGCAGAATCACCAGCATACTTACTTCGCCCAGCATTAGGACCAGTTACTAATGGTAACGAAGCCCACTCTGAAGCAAGGTTGTTAGCAAATTGTTCTCTAGTAATTGTGCCTGATAAGAATTTACTTAAACCACGGCCCTCTAAAAGAACAATAGCCATTTTATCTTGATTTTCTGGACTAAACAAGTCTCCAGCACTTAAACCGGCTCTTCCATATAAGCTATTTGTTCCACCACCTAACCCAATGTCGTTGTTAAAGCCGCGCAATGTATCTTCCATTATTTGGTATCTACCTGATGCTTCTGAAAGCTGACCTTGGTCAATACTTTCCTGCCAATCTAACACTTCTTGTATAGTCATTGCAGTAAGTTGTTTGGCTGGATATAACGCTCTTGAAACAAGACCTGATATATCGTCGTATCCTTCTGATTCTTTGTTACCAATAAAGTCAAGCAATGGTGTTGCTGCAGTTTGAGTAACAGCACTAACATTACCTATAGTTGAGTTCCCAGAAGAATTGTCTGAACCGCCATAATCTTTAGCTGAGAAGCCACCGCCACCAATAGATCCTGGCTCGTCTGGGCCAGCAATAGAAGTTGATTTTTGTACTGGTTCTGGTGCAACAACTGCTGAAGCGTACCAACCAAGCTCTGGCGTACCAGATCCTGGAATAAATGGTATTGCGTTTAATCCAATCGGTGGAAGAAGTATTTTGGCGGCAGCTAATGCGCCAAGACCTGCTGCTAATGAAGGTCGTGGTGGTACAGGTGGAGCAAGATTAACAAATCCAGAACCAACATTAACAATCGCGCCACCGATATTTGTTTGTACACTCCCACCAATTGCCATATCAATTCCTGCATCGATATCAGTATTGAGTGAAGATGAAATAAACGTGCTTTCAGCTCGAGCAGTCCACGTTGTTGCTAATTGGTTAATCATAATTGCACTTATATTCAGCTCAGCAACAGATTGAATATTAACCTGTGTAAGACCGCGCATATGCAGCTTATCAGTTGCATTAATTAAAATCTTTTCTGAGTTAATAGTTAATGCACCGTACTTAGGAGGTAATCCAATTAAACCACCAGAAGAAATCTGCATTTCTTTACCAGCTCTAAGAGACATCGTACCAACATTGGCTTGTACTTTAACATCTGCTGCTCTTATCTGTACTTGCTCTGAAGCAATAATATTAGATTGTCCACCAACCGATAGAAGATGATTGCCTCGAACTTTAGTTTGTAAGTCACCTTCGATTTCTTCAATCTTATTACCTTTAACGTATACATAACTATTACCTAAAATAGTAACTGTGCTTGATCCACCAACAACTACGTGTTGTTTACGATCAATTACTTCGTATTTGTCTGATGCTGTTTTGTCAGTTTTAACACCTCTAGAATCAATTTGCACAAAAGATCCAGATTTATGATGAATCATAATTCTTTCAGCGCCAGGAGTATCGTCTAATTCAATACTGTGATGAGCTGTTTTGATAACCCTATTGTGAGGATACTGCGCACCATAAGCCGATGATGGTTCATCCCAAGTTTTATCAGTACCACCAATTTTAACATCAACAGCTCTACCCATTTCTTGCTGTAATACATACGTATCTTGAATGTATTCGCCTCGAGCAAGCCTGTCTTGTTGAGGTTGTCCTCTATCTTCTGGTGCTGAACCGTGTGCTAAACTCTCGCCGTCTCCTGGAGGTATCCACCCCCATCCGTTTTGTGCTGGGTTTAATTCATCAGCAAATTGAGTTGGAATAAGACCAAGTACCATTGGTTGTTGTGCATCACGGCCATCTAAGAACATGCCATATACCCAAGAATTAACTTTAGGAATAGCGTTTGGGTCATATCCACCTTGAGCAACAATAGCCCACGGAAGCATATCTCTGGGAACATCAGGTATAAGCCCGTGTACACCAAAGGCACGCACTTGCACACGACCTTCTAATCGCGGATCTTCATTATTTTCAATAACACCTATGAAAAATAATGGATTCTTTAAACCTGCTGCACTCATGCTGTAGTCACTCCAATGTCTGCTGTCTCATTTTTGGCAACTTGTTCTTGTCCACTCCAATCAAACTTAGCTAGTTTTAGTATTACATTTAATACACCATACGACATACTATGACTAGTTGATTGGACTAAATATCTGCCTGATAAAGTTTCGTTCATGTTAATATTAGTATCTACAAAGTCTAAAGCTTTCATATCTAAATTGATAATCATTCCAGGTTTAATATCTAAGCGACCTTTCATTTGGGCCACTACTTGTGTATTATTTAAATGGTGATAATAAGATACTCTGTTATGCGCAATATCAGGAAAATGCTGATTAGGCAAAATATTAGAAGGGCGATCACCTCTTGACGTATAATCTTTAAAGATCATAAATTGACGAGCGTTTTTATCTGTAAAATTTTCTTTTCTAAATAAAGCTGTATGCGGACTTTTCCCAAGATCTCTTGGTGATCCAGACATGTCTATGTAGGCACCATCTGTTTCATAATTAAACCTAGAATAATTTAATCTTCTATGTATAAAATCTATTTCTAAAACTTCATTAGTATAAGCACCTGAGAATAAATCTGTAGATGTGTCGACACCTTTAGATAAAATATCTAAATCTTCGATTCTATTAAACTGAGCTTCAACATTTTTACCATCTAAGTCTACAATAGGTGCAAAGAATAAATTTAATATTCTGTCATCAGCGTTATTAGCTTTCTTAATAAGATATTCATCTGTGCAGAAATGGTAGCCGTCTAGTGTTTCAAAGAATCTAAATGTTTGTGACGGGGAAGACGGGGAATAAGATCGTGATGCAACAAAGAACATTGCTTCAGAAGGAGCTAAATCTGGAATAATAAGTCGTGTATTATTTTTTGATGGCTGCACAACAAAAGTTCTATCGGCTTCACTTCTTACATCATTAGTTCTACCTTCTTTAATAAGAGAATAACTTTTTGCTTCATATGGAAGTGGAGCACCATTAAGATCAGGATCGGTTGTAGTACCAGGCCCGATCTTAGAAAAGTTTTCTGCAAACATTTCCACTGCCATCTCAGAAGGAGTATTGACGAAAGATGTAATAACGTTTCTAGTGCTTGCTTTAAAAGTAGCTTTTGAAACAAAATGAAGTTTATAAGTAACACCGTTTGAACTTGGCTTAGGATGTATATCAGTAACTTTATGAACAATGCCAGATATTAAAGTTATGACATCAGAGTCACCAGTTGAAATTTCAAGGTTTAATGTTTCTTCTCCGCGTATCGGCATGCCTTCTAGAATATTAGAAGTATCTAAAATATCAACGGACCCGCTATAGGCAACAGAATCCATTGACTGCTCGATGTTAAAGCCGTAGATATAAGTAACAGATATATCTCGCCTAGTCGCGCCGTCATAAGAAATAAGCTCTGCTTTTTCTATATCTGCTTTACCTAAGTTTACTTCAGTCATTTATGAATTTCTTATTTTTCTGGAAAATTCTTTTGTGATAAGCGGTAAGTATCCACTATCAATTAAGAATATTTCTTTTTTGTTTTCGTTTTCGGCTAACTCTTGGTCGTAAACTTTCCAAGGTCTCCATTCGCTGGGAATAATACGTTTGATAATAATTTTACGACCTTGCTCTGTACGTAAAATAATACGATCTTCTTTTCTAAGATAGATCGTTTGGAAAGATTCCGGAGCTAATTTTACTATGTCTACTGCCATCTCTTATACTACCTTATAGTAATAGATAATGTTGTCTCCATTATCTTCTTTTGTCCATTCAACAACCTCGTCTCCGAGTCTACCAGATTCAGCTTGGTATTTGTCTGAAAGATACGCATTAAAATCTGCTTCGGCCATTGGCCACTGATGATACGGGTCAATGATATTGTTTGACATATAAACTAGCCATACATAATCTACTGAACCATAATAAGCGTTTGCAACATCTTCTGCTCTGTAGCCTTCTTTAACCGTGTACGGCAAGTACAACATAGGATTAGATGTAACAAAGCTAGTAAATGTGTTTCTACGAGTAATGTCACGTACTTTAACACCTTCATACTCAACTGTTGGAAAGTCTTTAAAATATTTCATTGTTGATTACCTAACGGTGGTCCTGCGACTGCAACAATTTCTGCAACTGAGGAGTCGGTCGGATCAGGCGCTTCAACATCTTCTCCTTCGCCAGTAACTACAGGTGCTGTTATTGCATAATCGTTTGCTGTTTCTATTTGTAATTCTTCCAGTGTTATTGAAATATTAACACCTGCTGGTTTACCACCCGCCATAATTCCTAATGTTCCACCTGCTGCATAATCTACAGTCATATTACTAACCATAGACGGTTTGAATTTCATGTAAAAGTTTTGGTCAACACCAATAAGATATACTTTAACTGTTTTTGGGAACTTTAAGAAAGCCTTTTTAATTCCGCCTGCACCTGAACCAATATCTTGAGCTTCTGGCAATATTGCACTTTTCATAAACGAAATGATCTCTTGTATTCTATCAGAATCGCGAGCATTATCTGGATATAAATCCCAGTTAAAGGTGTGAGTTTTAAGTGACACACCTTCAAAATTAATTGTTTCGCGGGGGTTTAATGCTTGGCCTAACGAAAGGTTTACAGCATTAGATAAGAATTCCGGAATAAACTTACTTAACATAAATTTTGTCATACTAGTAGCGTCAGCAGTAGACGTAGATGCAATAGACTGCGCAAGAGATGCAAGTGATCCAGTACCGCCACTTGTCATTGCTCCAAGCGCTTGAGCACCTAATTTGCCTGCATCTTGAATTGCGCCGGGAATGTCTGAAAGATTACCACCTCTTCCTGAAGCAATTTCAGCAGCTTTCGAGACAGCACCTTCTATTAAAGGATTTTGCTGCATCTTATTATATATTAACCCAGAAACATCAGTTAATTGTTTTGGGAAAGGAAGTTCTACTGATTGCATACTTCGCAAACCTATACCAGATGCTCTGCCGCTAGCAATTGTACTTTCAGAATCGTTAGTAATACTGTCGCCGTAACCGTCTTTAAATTTAGTATAAGAATACTCTTCAAAAACCAAAAGCATTGAATGAGGAAAAGGTTTGTCTGGAAACCTAATAAAATTAGATGTACGCGCGCTTTTATATTCTTTTTGTCGAATTGACTCTTCTGGGCGGTTAGTTGACATGCGGTACTGTCCTTTGGATTATAAATAATTTAATATTATTTCTATTTATAACAATTACAATGAAGTGTGAGGAGAACGGGTGGCTTATAGTGGACGGTTTAAACCAAAAAATCCAAGTAAATATAAGGGAGATCCTACTAAGATTATTTATAGGTCTATGTGGGAATTCAAATTTTTTAGATATGTAGATGTACACCCAGATGTAATTTGGTGGCAATCAGAAGAAGTTGTTGTACCGTATCTTTCGCCAATTGATGGCAGAAGACACAGATACTTTCCTGATGTGGTTGTACATAGTAGAGTACCTATATCTAAAGGTGGGGGTGAGAAAACTTTGATGATTGAAATTAAACCAAAATATCAGACAGTGCCTCCTGACATAAATAAGAAGAAGACCAGCACTGGTCGGGTATCGAGAAGATATTTAAACGAGGTGAAAACCTGGGGAATAAACGAAGCAAAATGGAAAGCAGCACGAATGTATTGTAATCAACGCAATTGGGATTTCCAAATTTACACTGAAGATCAATTAGGAATCAAATAATGGCATCAATGTTCGACGACATACTCCTTAAAGGAATAAGATCTGGTAAAGCACCGGCTCGCACAGATGCGGCTAGAGAGTGGTACCGCGATCAAGCTAAAGGTGTTACCCGCACAAACAGAAATAGAACTAAGGGTGACAAGCTTATTAAAGAATTAAGGCAAGATCAAAACCGACGTCAAGATACTAGGTTTATGATGGGTAACATGTACTTATTTGCATACGATCCTAAGCATAAAGATACATTACCATATTATGATAGGTTTCCACTAATATTTCCAATAAATAAAGCAAAGGGTGGGTTCCTTGGGATAAACATGCATTATTTACCACCGATTTTAAGAGCAAAATTAATGGATCAACTATATACAGTACTATCAAATAAGGCATTTGACGAAACAACAAAATTATCTGCGTCATATAAAGTATTAAACGGGGCTGCGAAGTTTAAAGAATTTCAGCCAACGATAAAACATTATTTGAATGCACACGTAAGAACAAAGCCAGCATATATCAATCCATCAGAATGGGATATCGCATTGTTCTTACCAACACAACAGTTCGTTGGTGCTACTGCAAGTCAAGTATATGCCGATTCAAGAAAAATCGTAAGAGGAAGATAACATTGGCGTTTAATATCTCAGAATTTAAAACACAGATGGACTGGTTTGGTGGTCCATCACGCGGTTCTCTATTCGAAGTACAGATCACGAGACCAACAAACGTCAAGTCGCGAGCTAGCTCTCGTGATCTTACATTCTTTTGTAAGAACGCTTCTATTCCTGGTGTCACAATGAACACTATACAAAATGATCAGGTTGCCCAGTTTCGTAAATTAATGCCAATGGGTGTTAACACAGAGCCAGTTCAAGCAATCTTTTTGCTTGATTCAGATCATCAAGTACTATCTTTCTTTCACTCGTGGGCTCAAAACGTAGTTAACTTCGGTACTGCGGCAGGTTCATTTGCAGAGGTAGATGGTAAGTTACCGTTTGAAATAGGATATAAAGATAGTTATGCATGCCGTATTGTTATTAGACAATACTCTACAAACTATGATGTTTCAGGACAGTACTACGAAGTCATATTAGATAACGCATTCCCAATGATGATTGGTGATGTTGACTTAGCTTGGGAAAATAACGATTCATTCTCTGTATTACCAGTATCGTTTCAATACGATAGGATTCAGATGACTGGTGAAAGAATAGGATCACCCACTGCACGATATGGCAGGGGTAACGGAATACTAGGATTGATTAATCAAATCGGCGCGGTTGGTCAATTAATAGGACAAAACTTGGTACCAGAGTCTGTACAAGATGCAGTGAATAAGTATACAAGAGTAAATAACAAAGTGCGTCGACTTAAAGACTTTTTTGGTTAATGGAGAAATAAATTATGGCTTTACCTAAGATTGATTTACCGATTTTTGAATTGGAATTACCTTCGACAGGGAACAAGATTAAATACAGACAATATACTGTTAAAGAAGAAAAGATACTATTAGTCGCGCAAGAATCAAAAGACCCTGCGGCTGAAATTTTAGCTATGAAGCAAGTTGTTAATAATTGCTTACTTGATACAGATATTGAAGATTTAGCAATGTTTGATTTAGAATACGTTCACTTAGTGTTAAGATCAAAATCAGTTGAGAATACTATGGACTTTAGTATTAAAGATGACGAAACTGATGAAGATGTTAAATTAACTTTAGATGTCGATAACGTATTAATGAACAGAACTGAAGGACACACTAACGAAATTAGGGTTAACGACGATTATATACTAATGCTAAAGTATCCAACTATTGATGCTTTCATTAAAATTTCAGAAATGTCGCCGCAAGATCCGTTAGTTAATTATTTCATAATGATTTCATGTTTAGATAAAATCGCGTCAGAAGATGAAGTACATAATTTTAGTGATTATAGTAATGAAGAAGTTGATGGATTTATGGAGAATTTAAGCAGTAGTGTAATTAAACTAATACAAACATTTTTCGAGACAATGCCGAAATTACGACACGAATTTAAATATAAAAATTCTAAAGGAAATGATAAAACGTTTGTTATAGAAGGATTACGCACTTTTTTTATCTGACGCTGTGTCATATCAACTTAGGCGAATATTATAAACAAGTGTTCGCTTTGGCACAGCATCATAAATATTCAATAAGTGATATAGAAGCACTAATACCGTATGAAAGAGATTTATATTTTACTATGTTAATATCGCATATAGAAGAACAAAAAGAAGCCCAACAAAGATAAGTAGGAATTAAAATGGCAGAGTTGTCGCAGGAAACACAAGCAATAATAGACAGGTTAAAAGCAGAAGGCGATCTCAACAGAAATAGTGGGACCAATTCTGTACGATCTGTTAAAATAAAAATGGACCAGTTCCAAGGTCTATTTGAAAGTATTTCTGCTAACATCATCGAGCAAACAGCTATAATGCAATCTAACGCAGGAATGGCCGTCGAAGCGCTGGAACGTGAGAAGTCTAGAGAGCAATTCGAAGAGTTGGTTGCCCCAGATAAAAATAAACCAGATAGTGACGATAAAAAACCTCTAAGCGAAGTCGGCGAAAAAACAGGTGACTCTATCGCTAAAGCACTTTCTATGAAAAATCTTGCACTAGGAGCTGCGGGATTATTTGTAGGGTTTAATCTTCTGAAAGGATTTATTGACGAAGAAACTGATGGCGGCTTTAGTAAAATGCAAGCTACTATTTCCAATATAAAATGGGGTGATGTAGAGACACAATTCAAAACGATGACTAGTGCTGTTACAGCAATTAATTGGACTAACTTTTCTGATGCTATCAATAATATGTCTAACACTGTTAATACATTTACTACATGGATAGGTGAAACAGGCATCAGCGATATTTTAACAAAAGTAGTAGGTGCTGGATTAGTTGGTGTTGGTGTTAAAGGCGCTGTTGCTGGAATGCTGGCAGGAACTAAGGGTGCAGGAATGGGTGCAAGATTAGCAGCTATTGGTCCTGGACTTGCCCTCGCGGCAGCAGGTTTAGCTGTATATTACGGTGATGATATTAAGGATTATATTACAGCGCAAACCGGTGCTGAATCACCTGAAATGCAAGGCGGTATAGAGAACCTAGTAACTGTAGGTCAAGTTGGGCTAGCTGCATTAAGTATAGCAATGTTGTTTGGAGGAGGCCCTCTGTCAATAGCAGTTGTTGCAGCAACTGCAGCAGTAGGTATGGGTGTTCTTATTAAAAGTTGGATAGATAAAAATAAAAGAGTACGAGCAGAAGAATTTGCAGCATCTGTAGATAAAGCAATGGCCGCAGTCGAAGCTGCAACTGATCCAACAAATCTTGAGAATGATGAATTACGCCTAGTTGGCGAAGCTATGGCAGAAGCAAGAAGAAGAACACAGCTTGCAATAGGTGGAGCTGCTCGTAATGAAGCCCAAGCAGCTATAGCGGAGTTAGAAAGTGTAATAGCTGAACAGAACGTTGGTGATGGCTCTGAAGGAGTTAACGCATTGCAGTTAGACCGGTTACGTAAAGGTGCACTTGCAGGTGATGAAGAGTCGATTGCTGAGTTGATAAAATGGGCGCAAGGTCGTGCTATTGACACAGAAGGAAGCATAATGCGCTGGAGACCGTTTGGCCCTAGCGTAACAAATCAGGAATTTTCATCAGATATTATAACTAGTCTGGGACGAAGATCATATAGTGATAAATCTCTTACACCAGAACAACAAATGCAACAAGCTAAAGACTGGGAAGCTATAACAGAAGGTCTTATTAATCGTTTAAACTTTCCTGGAAGTAATACACCACAAGATCCATATAGCGATGGCAATGGTTCAAGTAGTAACTTAGTACCAAGCGCAGCTATTGACAAAGATGGAAAATTGATAATTTATGATGAGTTTGGTAATGGCAGATTATTAAACAATATTGAAATGAAAGGTAGCTTGGGAAATTTATTAAGGTCAGATGCTGGTGGAGCAGGTGGCGGAGTAGCAGTAGCAAGTGTTTCTCCTGTAGTAGCACCTACTTACATTATGCAAGGTGGCAGCGAAGTTAAACAGATAACGTTTAAAAGTGGCAACGGTATGAATGATGGATCTCTTCTACCATATGGAATGACTAGCGCTTTCGCATAAAAAAGCGGAGAAAACTATAAGTAATCTCCGCCTTCGTAACGTTTATGCGATTAAATTAAGACAATGAATCATTAGTGCTAGGGTAATTACAGCTAGCGTAAGCTCTGCTACCATATCACAAAATTGTCCGTCGCATTCCTTAAACCAAGAAATAGCTTTTTTCATTAGCTGCCCCTCCTGAGGGCGTTATAAATTATTCAGTTAAGAGTGTCTTTTTACCAGACGCGCTTTGTTTACCGATATTAATTTTCCGTGGTTTCTTCTCTTCAGGGATTACGTTCTCTAGTTCGATGGATAAAATACCATTTACTAGATCTGCTCCATTAACAATTATAGTGTCTGAGAGTGTGAAAGCTCTTCTGAAGGCTCGGGCAGAAATACCTTTGTGTAAGTATTCTCCCTCATCTCTATGTGTAGCCTTTTCAGCTATAACTTCGAGAACTCCTTCTTTGATCGATACATCAATCTCATCTTCGTCAAATCCAGCTACAGCGAGTTCAATCGTGTATCTGTCTTCGTCAAGTTTTACAATATTATATGGAGGGTAATTCGTTTGACCTGGTGTTGAGTTCTGCATTTTGTGTAGAACTCTGTCGAATCCAATAAAAAATGGATCATTAAGCAAGTCTGCTGTCATTCTTTGCGTGTTTGTCATCTTGATATCTCCTTTTAAATTAAGCAAGATTATTGTTAGCCGTTATTAACCGACCGTTAAAAAATGTAGAGACCCGAATTTCGGCATCCCTACACGTTTATTTATATACAAATACTGTATATCTGGTAAAAAAGTTATTACTTTTTGTAATAACCTTTATTCATCTGTTGAACCAAAGCCACCGTCTCGGTCAGTCTTTTGTCCAGGTCTTTCTTCTGTTTCTGTAATCTTGATACGAAGAGTTTTTTCGATTAGGCATTGCGCAATTCGTTCATCATGCGTAATAAGAGCCATGCTATCTGAAACGTTTTCTAGCATCATATAAGATTCTTCAACATAGTCTGAATCTATTATACCAACTCCGTTCGCCATTGTCAACCCTTTTTTCAGAGCTTGACTAGAACGAATATACATTTTCATTACATGCTTTTCTGGAATATCAAAGATTAAACCTGTCGGTACTAATACTCTAATTCCTGGCGGTAATTGAAATGCATCTGGATTGCCACCAACACCTTTAACTGGAATACTCATTTCCTTATTGAAGGCGTTAAATGAGCGTAAACGCTGTCCATTTTTAATACATGCTTTAATATCGAAACAAGCAGAACCTGCCGTTGCGTATTCAGGCACTGATGCCCGATCATTCACTTTATATACATTCATAATTTATTTTTTCCCAATATTGTATTTAGCTTCTAATGTCCAGTTTGATTTCTCTTTGTGAGATAAGATTTTAATTTGATTTAATGGAGCAGCTAGTTCACCTGTTGCATTTTCATGCACCATAGAACATAGTTCCCATTCTGCCAGAAGTTTAACAATCGTATTACGTCTTGCTTTATCTTCTTCTGTGAAAGTATTCTTTTTTCCGTCGAGTATAAACAATTCCTTAAAATGTAGAATTGCGTATCTTCCCTGTTTATGTAGGATATGGCATGTTTGATATAACTTCTTCTCCTTGCGAGAAGAAATACCAATCCTTGTTAAAGTTTCCTTAACTTTTAAAAAACTATCTGGGGAAGGAAGTGAGACTTCTATACCGACACCTTTGAAAATGTCTTCTATATCCATAACGTACAGCACCTTATTATTAATTATTATTTTTTGTTATCACGATGCTCACCATTGTGCATCATTTATATTTATTCTATTTAGAACTTCCGCCTACTATAAGCTTGTTCTTAACAGTTTTCATATCTTCTTGTGATAACGCTTTCAAATAAAGTTTTGCTACTGTACGGTTACATGAATATACTTGCTGGATTGCGTCAAGGTCAACACTTTTATCAGCCTTGGGCCATTTAGAGAAGCGTTTACGTTTACGTAGTGCACCTCTGTAGTAATCAAACTGAGCACCTTCAAACAGATGGTGGCGCATATTCATTTCATTTGCATGAAGAATAGTATCTTCAAAGTTAGTAAAACCACGATTAACTACATACGCGGCATATTGCTTTTCAATCATATCTGGATTATCATGATTTTTAATAAGATCTTCTTTTGTAAAAGAAGCTGCATTCATAAAATCAAACGGGTTATAATCTTTAGCCATTAGCTTCTCCCACGGTTATGTTGATATGGAACAGAATCAACTGGTTTAGCATGCTCGGCGTCCCATTCACCAAATACTTCAGGCGCTTCAATAGCAGCTTTATCCATATGATAATCGCCTGGATAATGTTTAATACATCGATAAGCTTCTTTGCGTACAGCTGATGGTACTCGAGGTGTTTTCTTGGGATCCATCAAGTCTACTAAGAATTGGCGAGTGTAGTTGACAGCATTCCTTCTTTCATTAGGCATTGTCATTTCTTGCTTCCTCAATTGCTTTGAGCACATCGTTAACATCATCTGCACATGCTGGGCATGCTTTAAGAGTATGTAACCCGTCAGCTGTATTAAACTTTACGTTAAATGCTTCGCTAGCTTTTACTTTTGCACTACAATTAAAACAATTAACAGGCTTGTCTTTTGATGATCTAACCATCTTATTCCACCAGCCCATTATTCTTCATCCTCGATAAGATTACCGTAATAATCGTGCGTGCCTGCGCGGTAGCGAGCTTTACGTTCATCTAACATTATTGTAGATATCCATAAAGCTTTACATCCAAAGTACATGATCAGTATCATTATAAGAAATTGAATTATAATCATCATTTGTACTCGCTTTCTAACATTACTTCTGTTAAGAATGCAACCATATTAACTTCAAGATCTGCTACAAAGTTTGCTTTATACATATAATCAGCAAGAGTAACTACGAAGCCTGGCATTGACCTAAGTTCAACTTTATCAGTTGACATGTCATAGATACGACGGAACATTTCATTCATGTCTTGATCTGAATTAGAAGCAACCCATTTGCGCATGCCTGTAAAGTTTTTTGCTTTAAGAAGTTTAAACATTTCATCCATAGACTCTTGCTTAAGGTTAACAAAAATACCTTCGTCAATATTACCAGACGCAGAATAAGTTTGAAGCTCAGTAAGAACACGGCGAAAATCAGGAAAGTGTCGTTCAATTACTTTAGCAAGAACTGGCTTTTCGTATGGAACGCTTTCATTATCAAGAACATTACACACACGTTTAAAGAATTGCATAGCCATCTTAGGACGCTGTGAAGTCTCGATAGTAAAATCTACTTCAGATAGCCGAGACCTAAGTGGTTCAATGATGCGATTTTTAAAGTTACATGTAAAGATAAACCCACAGTTAGAAGAATATTCTTCGATAAAATTGCGTAATGCGGGTTGGACTGATGTAGCATTTAGATAATCTGCTTCATCAAAGATTACATACTTACGACCACCAGACAAGGACATAGAGGATGCGTATGTAGAGATTTCATATCGAAGAGTATCGATATTAACATTAAGGGAACCATTCTTAACAATATAATCGCAGCCTAACTCTTCGAGCATAGCTTTTGCGATTGTGGTTTTACCTACACCTGGGCCGCCGGTAAGTAGCAAGTTGGGAATGTTTTTATCTTCAACAAACTTTTTGAAAGCTGCTTTAGTTTTTTCAGGGAGGATGGTGTCTTCAATTACTTGCGGGCGATACTTCTCAACCCACAACACTTCATTTGCTTTTGATTCAATAGACATATAATCACCATTTCATAATATAAAAATAAGTGCGGGTTTGTTTTGTAACGAGAGCCCGCGGTCGTTAATAACACTATTACTGTACTTTATCAGCCAGTGGTGCGTCTACCGGTACATTAGCCGGAGCTTCTGCATTTGGCATTTGACCTTCAGCGCCTTCGCCTTCAGGTGTATTTTGACGCAAGAACATCTCAAGCTTATTACGTAGCATGCCTACACCTGCCATTTCATTGCCTTCGATGCCGCCTCTACGAGACACTACATCTACAAGTTGTACAACTGTTGCAATATCTTGCAGCGAAATTTGTACTGGTTCTTGCTCTTGCTGCTCTTGACCCTGAGCGTTTGGGTTTTGTTGATTAGCCATTATTCATTTCCTTTTTTATAAGTCGACTTAGTATCAATTGCCACGAAATACGTGACGCCTTCGCTTTTAAATTCAGAGATACCCTTCGCGCAAAGAGTAACTTTATAGTTCTGAGGTAAAAGCTTTAGATTATCTGTCTTAATGATAATCTTAAATTCATCTTCTGTAGTACCAACTTCGATACCATAGTCATCTGAATTATCGTTGCTGCCATCAATAGCTTTTAGGTAAATCTTACCACCTTCACCTACGAAAGCAACTTCGCTAAATTGAAGAACACCAGCTGCTTTAATAACAGACTGAAGATCTTCCCACGACACATCTACAATAACGTCAGCAGTTGGCAAAGAAATATCTTTTTCAGGGGCTGCATGAATCATTGAGATGTCGGCATAAACATATTTGGTACGTTGTTTGCCCGCGGTGATCATGAAATACTTATCATGAAAGTCTACATCTGGGTCTTGATATAGACTCAGAATAGATAAGAACCGAGACAGATCATATACACATGCTTGTGATGGGATCGTATCTGGGATTGTTGCTGTTGCAACGAGGGTTTTTTCTGGTGTTACAGTTTTAAGAACATTGCCTTCTTTAAGTAAGATAGACTTGTTAATCGCGGAAAAACTTTTCAGAATCGTAAGAGTACGTTCACTAAATTTCATTGTATAAAACTCCTATTGGTTTATTTATTAATAATAACATCATTTGCTGCTTTTGTCAACACTTATTTTACTTTTTTTTCTTATTCTTATAAGAAGTCTTTGAACTCGACTTATCGGCAGTAGCTGATAAACCAAGGTTGCCAATATGGCCAAGTGAACCTTTAAAGATATAAGTTCCAACATGTTGTAGTGACATCCAAGGACACATCCAGACTTTCAGTCCTGCTTGCCGCGATTTCTTACAGAAGAAATAATCTTCAGACAGATATCGCTTAGTATCAGGATCAATAATGCAGTCAAAATATGCATGAATTTCGTGGTTACCATCAAACTGTTCTGTACGAGCATGATCTGGTTTGTATGAATACTCTGGGTATGCTTCAGCAAACGTAGTAAATGTTTCCCGTGCAATAAGCATAAAGCCTGTACCAGCTTCGCCAACTTCCATTGGTTCAGTTAGCTTAAAGCTTTTCTGTGGACCAACTGGATTAAAGACAAAATCAGCAGCATAATTTTCTAGTTCGAAAGGATTCTCATCAGCCATACCAGCTGCTGCAGCTTTTTGAACTTTTTCCCAAGCAATTGCTTTCTTAGGATACGGTGCAGTTACGATATTATATTTTTCTGGATCAGACAGATTAACTGCTAATAGACCTAGAATATCTCGTGGATTAAAAGCAATATCTGCATCAATGAATAGCAGGTGAGTACAGTCAGATCGTAGGAACTCGTCTACAATATAATTACGTGCTCTTTGAACTAAACTTTCATTAAAAAGATAATAGAACTGTATGGGGATTTGATTTGCTGCCATCATTGTAGCAAGATCTGCAGTTGCCTTAGTGTATGTTCCAGCACATTGTGCACCATACATTGGAGTACCTACAAAGATTTTATGTTTTCTTAATTCTTCAATACTTACTTCGATTTTCATATTTCAATTTGCTCCAAATCTGCTTCAGCCCTAACAATAGTTTGTAATCGTAGTACGTCTGCAGCTACATCGTGTTTACTATCATGTGCTTTAAAGTTATATTCCCATTTTGCAATGTCGGATACAGGAACAAATCCGTTCTTACCACCTGGAACTTTAAAATCAAACTTAGCATCAATGAATGTACGAGTATCACGTACAGCCCAATACTTAAGATGATCACCGAGTAACGATGTTTTGTTTGCATTTTGTGCAATTCGATCTAAGATAACAGGATCAAACGAATTTGATCGAGACCACCAATAATCAATCTTACCTTCAGATCGAAGATAATCAATTAGCTTTTCCATAAACTGTAATGCATTTAAATCATTTACAGGATCAGGTTTCATATTAGTCCTGAGTGCTGGTGGCTGATCTAACCACCATTGTAAATCACGGTCGCTAAATTTACAATTATGATTTCCCATTTGATCTTTAATATCAAACTTAGCTTGTTCCATACCAACTACCAACTCTTTAAACGAGTATGGATTATCTGATGTGAATCGCTCCCAATCAAATGTTGTATAAGAACAATCGATTGCAGGTACTTCCCGCGAGTTCTGACCTATTGTTTCAAAGTCAATAATAAAGTGTTTGCTCATGCAAAGAATGCCTCCAATGTGTCTACTTTAGTTTCGTATTCTAACTTCTTAGTGTTATTATACTGCAAAATGTAGTCCGTGTCAACCATTATTCTTTCATTATTTAACACTGCCAGGACCTCTGTAGCCATATCTGTAGCCGTCTGTACTGGTACGTTTTGGCATATATGGTTAGCAACCTTAGGACTAGCATCGACCAACTCGAAGTCTTCTGGTAGGCCCATAATAGACATTGCCTCACGGTAATTAATGAAACGATCTTCATCAGGATGCGTAAGCATTGTTGGATAATGACCAACGAAAGCACCAATACGATCTTTTGGAATAATAACTCCACGGCGCATGATACTTCCACCAGCTGCAAGCTTTTCATATTTGTACTTACATTTCTCTACTTCACGTTCGTAGCCATTAGCTTCCATCCATTTAGCTACTTGGAGATAGTCGTGGCCTGATCTTTCGATATAGGAGAAAGCATCTACACCACGAGCTGATGTAGGATCAATAGCAGCAGAGTGTTCTGCATGAGTACGTCCACCGTGAATCTCTTCAAGAATATATTTGTAATACGGATTATCAGAGGGCTTTTTCTTGCTAATGGATTCTGTTTGGAAGTTTGATTTAACGTTACGAATCAAAGTTTCGATGGGTGTATATTCGCGATCGAAGTAATTGAAGATTGGAACTTTGCCGTCTGTATCTTTCCAGAAAAAGTAAAAAGAACGTTCACGTACTTGAGGTACACCATGCAATAAAGATTTAGTACGATAGACGCTCATTGTATAATCGTTATCTCTACCAATTTGTTGCATTTGATCACGTACTGTTTTACCAATCTTACCAGCAAATCCTGGAGCGTTCTCACCCCAAAATACTCTTGGTTTATATTCGCCTAGAATATAATTTGCAGTCTTTGTTAACCATTGATTGTTTTCGTTTTGATCTCCGTATCCGTGTGACATCATAGACAAGCCTGCACAAGGACATACAGATGCAACAACATCAGCTCGTTCGTTAGTTGGGAGCTGAGGACCGCCTTCAGCATCTAATACATAATATGGAACTTCACCGTCGTAATGATTTACAATATGCCTATCATTTGCAGCGAAAGCCTCATATGACATTAGATGCATTGGTGGTTTTCCAAAAGCTTTATGAGAAGCGATTGTTTCCCCGCCAATTAGGGGTACGATGCTTGCGTGTGTTATATTACTCATCTAGAAATTTCCTCACTGTAGCCAAAGCTGAACTTACGGCTTGATGCATATCTAAGTAAGCATACAATCCGCAGCGACCTATAAAGGTTACGTGCTCTGGTTGTTCATTTTTATATTGCTCGTACAACTCTCGGTTTTTACCGTCGCGATCTTTTACTGGGTAATATCTTTCAAAGTTATTATCAGCGTAATCGCAAGGCTCTTCGAATGTTAGCGTTGTGTTATATTTATTGGTTCCGTGCGCGGCGATTTTCTTCCATTCAGTAACACGAGTATACGGGCCGTCGTGAGTAAAGTTAACAGTTCCTACTGGTAATGCACTAGGAATAGGTAGAGTGACCGTGTGGAACTTAATAGAACGATATGGTAGTTTACCATGCTTAAAGTCAAAGTATTGATCTATGGGCATAGAGTTAAACACATGATCGTATTCTTTTTCCATATGCTTATTGAATTCTGTTTCTAATTTTACAGTAATGTTTTCATGGCCTAATGCAATTCTACACATTTGAGTATAACCATTTACTGGCATATATTGAATAGTATCATTAGGGAAATAAAATTCGTTATCATCATCTCTCATAGGAACACGATTAATGATTTCAGGATTAAGTTCGTCGAGTTCTACACCCCACATCTTTTTAGTATATGGCCTGAAGAATATATCTAAGACATTTTCTTCGCCGACCATTTCTTTAGTTTCTTTATTAACTGGTAGAGTAGCGTAACGACCATCTTCTAATTGTGCCTTAACTTTGTGCTTGTATGGTACCCATTCAGTAAACCGGCTAAGCCAATCAAACACTTTGTAGTTGCTTGTATGGAATAAGTGTGGACCATATTGATGCACACGAATACCATCATCATTTGTAAAATCATATGCGTTACCTGCAACATGATCTCGCCTATCAATCACATCTACTTTATGACCAGCATCTGCTAGTTCACGAGCGATTGCGATACCGGATAGACCGGCACCAACTACTAAATACTTCATGCTAATAGAGCCCTCTGTATTTCTGCGTGTTGAATATCTTTATCCAGAGGATGATTAGCATACAAAGCATCTCGTTGAGCTTTAGCAGTTGCTTTTAATTCAAGATGTGTCATAGCTTCAACATCTTGTACTCTCAATCCTGCAAGTTCTTCATCCTGATAATAGACCATCATCTCTGGCTTATCACCGATTAGAATAGAACCAGCATCTGCTACTTGAAGAGGACGAGCTCTCCACCAACCACAACCTGCGTGGAAATATCCTGGCATCAAACAACCCCATTGCTGTTCAAATACTTTTACCATTTCTGGTTCAGTTTTACGTTCTGATTTGTACTTACCACGCTTAGCACCAAAGTAAGCAATTTCCCACTTCCAATCTTCTGGTTGTTGTAGCTTTAACCACTTGCGGGTTTTTTCTTGTACTAGTGAAGCAAAGTTCCACTTAAACTCTTTTTCTTTTTCTGGTTCGAAGAATCCACCTAGATCTACTGTACCTGTACCATATCCGTTTTCAGCATTACGATTCAGGTGATAAGGATTAGGATTGTATGGATAAACATTTTCTTCTTTCCAACCAAGATTAAGAAGTGATAGATCACCACCAGCAAATGCACTTACAAGTAAACGATTGTTTCTGCTTGTAATAATATCGCATGCTTCAATATAGTCATCTTTGTAACTCATTACAGTTTCTTTATCTTCTTGACCTTGCCACAAATCAAACAAGTACTGTCGGAAACAACCTTCATCACCTGCTTTAAGTTTTTCTTGATATGTTTCAATAGTACTAAAGATCTGGCTGAACTGCCAATCATCGAAAGCAATAATACAATCAGGGCGTGCTTTAACTGCGTACAGACCGGACCAGATGAACTGACAGAAGGCTTGAATACTGTGGATATATACAACTACTTCATCGTAGCCAGATAGATCCTCACCAAGCTTTACGGGCCTCTGTTCCACTTCATAACCCATACCTTCAAGACATCGAATTAACGAGTAATGAGATGGAATGACTTGCAATTGTTGTTTTAGATAGAAATCTTTAGTGCACTGAAGTTTATTCATACCAGTGATTAGAATTTTTTTAGACATATTTTCACCTTTATTCATAATTAGACAATTGTATTTATGACCCAACGAATGTTTCAAATTTTTGTGGAATACCATCCCACTCTGTATGATCTTCTAGAGGAGTTTGCTCTTCATCGATGTTTGGCCATACTTGACTATATTTAGCGTTTCTTTCCATCCAGATAATTCGCTCTGGTTCTGGTAGATCTACATCTGCTACAATAGCATCTACAGGACATTCAGGAACACATACACCACAATCGATACACTCGTCCGGATTAATAACTAACATGTTCTCGCCTTCGTAGAAACAATCTACTGGGCAAACAGATACACATGTCGTGTGTTTACATTTAACACAATTATCCGTTACTAGATAAGTCATATTATAACCCTAAAATTGTAACTTGTACACCACTTTCTTTAAACATTGGCAAACTTTTTTCTTGCCATACTTTTTGCCATTCGCCTTTTGTAGTTAAATCAGTAGGAATTACTACATGTTTTACACCAGCTTGTATGACACATTTGGCACAATCAGGACAAATAGGCAATCCATAAACATACATTGTTGCATCTTTAAGACTTACACCAGAATATAAAGCATTCATAAGTGCATTCATCTCAGCATGAACAACAAGACTATGTTTTGTAGGACGATCATTTAGACGTTCTTCAGTATCTTCGATACCTTTTGGAAAGCCATTATATCCTGTAGCAAGAATACGACGTTCACTGTTTACCGCTACACAACCAATTTTACTTGATGGATCTTTGCTCCAATCAGCTATGAGCTTAGCCATATCCATAAAACGATTATGCCATTTTTGATCTTTTGCAAACATATACGTATCATCTTCTCGCATGCGCCTTCCCATATAGTTGTGATATGACTCAGGTTTTTCAGGCCTACCTTTTTTATCCCATACACTCATAAGTTATCCTTTTACTAGATCAAAGTGACGCTCGTAGACGTGGAGATTCATTACTTGCCAGATCAAATCACCTTTTGTAAGATTATATGTTTCTTCATTTAGATTATCAATAGCACGATCCATAAGATGTTGAGCCCACGCATAATCGTTCTTGTAACCAAAGACTACATCATTTGAACGCATTTGCGATACCATATGCAACTTATTATCACGAATATAAAACGTTTGAGCGTTAGTACAGATAAAATCAGATTTACCATTCTCGTTGTACTCAGCCCAAATAGATGGACGATTGTAAATCATTTGAGCACGACGGCTATCTGGATTAGCAATCAACTCGTCAATCGCATTATAGTATTGATTATAAAACTTTGGCGAATCTATAAGATGGCCGTAATTAGAATTAATGTTGCCATATTCATCTGCTGCATATTGCCAAGCAGCAGGCGGAGCTTTGTCTGCACCATGAATATCATTAATATTAGTAGAACCGCTTTCATACCAAGCTAGCTCTGCATCAATATAAGATTTAACAGGTGTGCCAAAGATAGCAGGTTCGTTAGCAATAAAAGATGCACCGAGCATCTCAATTGTTTTAGCACCGGTTTTATCGGTAGTAAAGCGCTCAGCTTTAAGTTCGCTTTGAAAGTACTCGCGAATATTTTTTACATCAATCATTAAATTCATACCCTTCATCCTCATCATCTTCGTTATCATATTCGTCAATAATATTACGCAAATCTTTCATCATAAGACAATCTTTCTTGTTATCAGTATCGATTTCAATTTCAATTTTAATTTTCATTTGTTATAGTCTGTTTCTTTGTTAAAGCGATCATCTACATCTTCAGTGGCTTCATCTTGGCACACTGTTAATATCATAAGTTGAGTCATTGCGTGGTGCAGGTGAGGTAGACCGCTTTCAGGATCGATGTCTTCGCCATCATTCCAAGCAAGCATATGCCTCATAATAGAAGCATAGTGACGTGACACGGGAAACTTGTTAAGATCTCTGCGCCAGTTGTTTTCGCCATACTTTTGTGCGCCAAATGCAAACACATTAGCGGCAGCAATGATTGCTGTAGATGGAACTAGATTGATTGGCGGTTTACCGGTGTCAAATTTCATATTGTTGTCCTTATCTTAAATATTGGCAATTCTTATCATTATAATGATTATAATACATTTGTCCGGAATTGTAAAGGCTTTTTTGCATATAGTTTCTAAAATTAGTTCCAACTTTTGTTATAAGCATCCATTGAACTTGGAACACATTAGGTTCTAATATTTTGTAATCACCAACAATAAAGTGCTCTACAATGTCTAAGTTTTTTAAGAATGTTTTTACATAAGCAGGATCATTATACGAATACCACTTTGTGTTATCGTTTGATAGAAAGTTTTTACGCTTTACTTCTGTTTGACCAGCATCCCACATAACATCCCAAGCGTATGAGTCTCGATCTGAAGGATCAAACTCTTTTGGATTTTTAATTGCGCCTTGATGTACCAAAGCAAATTCCAAGATAGCACCAGACCGAGTAGCATTAAGACACTGCTCATATCCTCGCCCACGGCTTCTGACTGGGCATTGAGAGATTTCAAATGCTTGCTTATTAAGATACTCTATTTCTTCTTCAGTCATAGAGTACGTTACATTTCTAGGGACTTTAAGCATAGTGCTTTTTCCACGCTGATCCTACAATGCCGAGACCCGTACCAGACATATAGACTTGCCACATGATACGAGATACTTCAACAGAAGATGGTGCTTTAGATATATCGTACTTGAGACGATCTAGAACACGAGGCTTAGTCTTAGGACTAATCATTTTAACAGCTTCTACACGAGATTGGTCGAGACCCATCTTATCAAGATTTTGAAGAGTTTCAATATTCATATCAAGTCCTCGCATAGACGTAAACGTCGGCGTGAGTAGCGTAACGTAAAGGGAGGGACTGATCATAACAACGTCGACGACCGTTATAATCTGCAGCAGATGCCTCAGAGCGTGGACCACGACCTTGAAGCTTTACTCGCTTTTTCGTTTCGAAAGGGAATGCAGTGTTGCCCATCTTTACAACCATTTTAATGCCATCGAGTGTGGCCTGATCTTCAGGAGAAACTTCTCCGTTAATCATTTTAACAGTTGCGTAGTAAGCTGGAGTTCTTTCAGAGTTTTTCATAGTATAGTTCCTTATCAATTTATAATACTATTATACATCATCTAAGAATGAATGTCAACAGTTATTTTCAGTTTATGCACATTCTTTTCTGTAAGAAACGACATCAAGAAGCTTTTCAAGTAGCTCTTTGCCGTATGGAGTAAACAAAAGACCGCGGCTCCAGACGAAGCTTTCAACGCATTGGCCAGAATAAAAATCTTCATTTTGAGTTATCCAGCGAAGAGCATCAATCTCTGTCTTAGCGCCGAGTTGAATAGCTTGAGCGATCTCAGCTTTCATAGAAGCGATATCCTCTGCTTTCTGGCGAATAGACTCTTGAAACTGCTCTTCCATGCTCGCATCCATATCGTCAAGAGCCTTTTCAAGCGCTTTAGCAGGGAGAGCAATATAGTAATCCCACGTGGTGCCACGCGGACGAAATCCATTGACATCTTTAAAGAAATCAGAGAAGCACATGTGGTGCAATTCATCATTACGTTCAACGGTGTTTGGATTAGAACTAATTGCATTCGACATATTACTATCCTCTATTTAGTATAACCAAGTGTCATAAATTCAGAAGCTTCTTTCTTAGAAACTCCAGAAAGTTTTAGAACTTCTTCAAGATTACGTGGACCAAAGGTAGATCCGAAACGAGTAAGAACGTCACCAAAGGCACTCATACGATTTGATCTTGCGATCTCTTCATCCTTAAGTCCCTTCATTGGCATGTTAACAGAAATATCCATTAACTTACGGCCAATGCTAGCTACGATGATTTCATTCTTAGTTGGGTCATATGCTGATTTCATATTATATCCTATCATTGTTGTTTTGTTAAGACTATTATACCATAGTTCTACAAGGTTGTCAACCTTTATTTTCATTTATTTTAAATTATTTTCACGTTTATAGACTTTAACCGCTCTAAGCAAAGCTTCTGGCTGAGCTAACGGAGCTCTATCAGCAAATTCAATAAGCTGCTCGATGTTCATACCAAGGAACTCACATTGCTTTCTGATTACAGTCATTGCACCTTTAATCAACATTACGCAGCTACCTTCTGTGATTGAACATAAACAATAACGTTAGCCATTGCAGACTTAAGAGTCTTAAATTCACCCAACTCAAGAAATCCGCCAACTCCGCCATCAGCAGTTACCTCAGCATTAGCAAAGTAACCTCCGCCGTAGTCACGACAGTCTTGAATGTAAACAGCAGGATTAGCATTACACATCCACATGTCGTCTTCTACCTGAGGATCACTTGACGGTACAAAAGTAAATAGGTTGTTCATGTTTAGTTCCTTTATTAATTTATATAGCTATTATAGTTCATTTCAAAGCAAATGTCAAGGCCTTTTTAGACCTTTTTGTTATAAAAATGAATTTATTATAACTCTTCTACAGTAATCCTATAAGATTTGCCATAGGCATCAGTCACGTCAAGAGTCTTCTTTGTAGATAAGAAGTAACCATCTTCAGGGTGAAGATCCATCTTAATGTCATAGACTAGACCAGAAAGGGTGTTGAAGTGCTCGTCCTCTACTTTCATAGAGATTAGAGACTTACGAATGAAAGATGCGAATGCATCACAATAAGCTAAGTTCATAATTAAGCCGCCATTTTAGGGTTGAAAGAGAAAGCTACGAAACCAACTGGAGCTAC